>Ga0316626_10000102_pt1 | contig 29844 bp, 32 predicted proteins | sample OWC_Aug_T1_C1_D5_FD_207656 | JGI IMG/M metagenome (GOLD analysis project Ga0316626, IMG submission 207656) | Wetland soil microbial communities from Old Woman Creek delta, Ohio, United States - OWC_Aug_T1_C1_D5_A | ecosystem: Environmental > Terrestrial > Soil > Wetlands | place: USA: Ohio...
GTGCTGGGGGTGGCGCGGGAGGAGTGGAAGAGGATCTCGAAACGACTCCATCGGCAGAAACTGCTGACGGAAAACGATGGCTCGGCGTTGGCGGCCTATTGCATCGCGTACGAGCGCTGGGCGGACGCTGAGGAGAAGTTGCGGAAGTTCGGGACGGTCATAAAGTCGCCTCGGAACTTCTTGGTTCAGTCCCCGTACCTGTCGATCTCGAACCGTGCGATGGAACAGATGCTGCGGGTCCTGACCGAGTTCGGGATGACGCCGTCCTCGCGCTCCCGCATCGACATCGACCCGGCCGGCTCAGGTGGGGCTGATGAATGGTAGACGACGCTTCCGGCCTGCCGCCGGCGGAGCAGTACGCCCGCGCGGTCGTCTACGGGGAGATCGTCGCGTCCCGCTGGGTTCGCTTGGCGTGCGAGCGATACTTCACGGACATCGAGCGGCAGGACGAGTTGGGGATCTACTTCGATTCGGATGCAGCCCAGCGTGTCATCCGGTTTTTCTCCCTGCTGAAGCACAGCAAGGGGGAGTGGGCCGGGCAGGTCTTCCGCCTCGAGCCGTGGCAGGAGTTCATTCTCTGGAACCTGTTCGGCTGGAAGTGGAAGGCATCGAAGTTGCGGCGGTTCCGCACGGGGTACATCGAGGTGGCGAGGAAGAACGGCAAGTCGACTTTCTTCGCCGGCATCGGCCTGTACCTGTTCGCGTACGATGGGGAGCCCGGGGCCGAGGTGTACTGCGCCGCGACGAAGCGGGATCAGGCGAAGATCGTCTGGGGCGAGGCGCGGCGGATGGTGCAGAAGTCTCCGGTCCTGCGAAGGAAGATCGATCTGTATCGAACGGCGTTGACGGTGGAGGAGAACGCCTCCAAGTTCGAGCCGCTGGGAGCGGACGATGACACGATGGACGGGCTGAACCCGCACGCCTCGATAATCGACGAGTTGCACGCCCACAAGTCCCGGGGCGTCTGGGACCTGCTGGAGACGGCGTCCGGTGCGAGGCGGCAGCCCATTCAGGTCGCCATCACGACGGCGGGATTCGACAAGCAGACGATCTGCTGGGATCAGCATGCTTACCTCGAGAAGGTGCTGGATGGAGTCCTCCCCGACGAAACGTACTTCGGGATGATCTACGCGCTGGACACGGACGACTCGTGGGAGGAGGAGGCGGTCTGGATCAAGGCGAATCCGAACCTCGGCATCAGCGTGAAGTGGGAAGACCTTCGACTGCAGGCGATACGGGCCCGTGATCTTCCGACTCAATTGAATAGTTTCCTTCGACTGCGGATGAATCAATGGACGGAGTCGTCCGTCCGCTGGATTCCGCCGGACGCGTGGGCCCGGTGCGATGGCCCCGTCGATGCGGATGGCCTGCGGGGGACGACGTGCTACACGGGATTGGACTTGTCGACCACGACCGACCTGACGGCGCTCATTCATTTCTTTCCGAAGGAATGCGCCGGGGATAAACACAAAGTCCTCTGTCGGTTTTTCATGCCGCAGGACAACGTGGCGAAGAGGGTCAAGCAGGATCGTGTTCCATACGATGTCTGGATTCGGCAGGGGTTCATCACGGCGACGCCCGGGAACGTCGTGGATTACGACTACGTTCTGAAGCAGGTCGCCGACGATGCAGAGACGTTCGACGTGAAGGAGATCGGGTTCGATCGGTGGGGAGCCTCGCGGATACAGACTCAATTGCAGGACATGGGGCTGACGATAGTCCCGATCGGGCAGGGCTACCAATCGTTGTCGCCTCCCTCGAAGGAACTGGAGAAGATCGTGCTGAGCGGGGAACTGGCGCACGGTGGGAATCCCGTCCTCCGATGGATGGCGAGCAATGCGGTCGTGCGCACCGATCCCGCCGGGAATATCAAGCCGGACAAGGCGAAATCGACGGAACGAATTGACGGCATCGTGGCGCTCGTTATGGCGATCGATCGGGCGAGCCGGGCTGGCGGGGATGTGAGCGTGTACGAGAAGCGCGGCGTCCTTACCTTCTCGCCCGGCGGCGGACAAGGGGAGGCATGATGGGACTCTACGGGAGGATCGAGAGGTTCCTCAACGGCCTGACCCGGGACGTCTCCTTGACGAACGAGAAGGCGTGGAACCCGAGTCTGTGGAACCTGATCGGGGCGCAATCCGTGAGCGGGGAGAATGTGACCGAATCGACCGCGATGACCTATGCGGCGGTCTGGAACGCGGTGGCCCTGATCGCCGGAAGCATCGGCGCCCTTCCGCTTCATCTCATGCAGCGGAAGGAGAAGAGCAAGAAGATCGCGGACAATCAGCGACTGTACTGGGTCATGCACGATCAGGCGAACGATTACATGACGGCGATGGCCTTCCGCGAGACGATGATGTCCCACGTCCTTCTGTGGGGAAACGGATACGCGGAGATCGTACGGAACGGGATGGGGGAGATCATTCAACTCTGGCCCATCACTCCGAATCGCGTGCGGGTCATCATGCGCGACGGGCAGATGATCTACATCGTGCGGGTCGACGGCAAGGACGTCGCCATCCCGAGGGGCAATATCCTTCATGTGCCGGGGCTGGGATTCGATGGCTTTCAGGGGTACTCGGTCGTGGCGATGGCCCGCAGATCACTCGGGCTCGGCATGGCGCTGGAGACGTTCGGGTCCCTGTACTTCTCGAATGGGACCCACCCCGGGACGATCATCTCGCATCCCGGGAAACTCTCGGACGCAGCCCATAACAATCTGCAGGAATCGTTGACGCAGGCGTACTCGGGGCTTGGGAAGTCCCATCGGCTGCTGCTGATCGAGGAGGGGATGACGGTGCAGAAGTTCGGTGTCCCACCGGACGATGCGCAGTTCCTCGAGAGCCGGCAGTTTCAGATCCCGGAGGTCGCCCGCTGGTTCAATCTTCCGCCGCATAAACTCAAGGATCTCACCCGGTCGTCGTTCTCGAATATCGAGAGCGAACAGATCAGTTTCGTGACGGACTCGATCCTGCCGTGGCTCGTGCGGCTGGAGCAGAACTACAATATGCAATTGCTGACGAAGGACGACAAGAACCTGCGCGGGCATGGACGCCTGTATTTCAAGCACGTCGTGGAGGGGCTCCTCCGCGGCGACTCCGCCAGTCGTGCGGACTTCTATACGAAGATGTTCAACGTCGGGGCGATGAGCCCGAACGAGATTCGGGAGAAGGAAGACATGGACCCGTACCCCGGCGGGGACATCCGTGTCGTTCCGTTGAACATGACGACGCCGCAGAATGCCCTGAAGCCGCCCGCGCCTGCTGTCCCTCCGAACAAGGGGAATGGCAAGGACACGTCGGAGGAAGAGGAAGGTCAGGAGGAGAGCGATGTCGAACCCGCGTGAGGAACTGTTGAACTTTCTGCTCAAGAAGAAGATCCCGATTCGCCTCGCGATCGACATCCTCGAGCGGGCGCAGGCGGATATAGAAGAGAAGAAGCGTGGAAGAGAGAAGGCGATCCTGCCGAAATACGAGACGAGATGAAGGAGGTCATCATGTACTACAAGGTGGACGAGGTGGAACGCAGATGCCTGCCGATGTCGGAAGTCGAACTGCGCGTTGACGGGGAGGATGCTCCGAAGATCACAGGGTATGCCGCCGTCTTCAACACATGGGCGGACATCGGAGGGTGGTTCCGCGAGTCCATCCGCCCGGGGGCGTTCGCGAAGACGATCAAGGAGAACGACATCCGGGGCCTCGTGAATCATGACGAGAACTTCGTCCTCGGCAGGAACAAGGCGAAGACGCTGACGCTGCGCGAGGACGACAAGGGACTCGCGACGACGATCACCCCGCCGGGGACGACGTGGGCGAACGACCTGCTCGTGTCGATGCGGCGCGGCGATGTGAATCAGATGTCGTTCGGGTTCATCGTGAACAAGGCGGAGTACGACTACGACAAGGACGAGCGCGTGTTGACGGATGTCACGCTGTTCGACGTGAGCGTGGTGACGTTCCCCGCGTATCCGACGACCTCCGCGCAGGTGCGATCGCTGTTCCAGAACAAGGGGAAGATGCCGTCCGTGACGACCACCGGCACCATCACCGTGTCGAGCGAAGCCGCCTCGACGGGGTGGGTCAACAGCGACGGCACGGCGGTGAGGACGGACTGGGGACTGGTCCCCGGAGGCGTGATCGTTCCCGGCGGGATCGTCCTACCTCCGCCGATCACGGAGGAGTGGAAGGAACTGTACCGGATCGCCGACAAGATTCGCGACCGGCAGGAACTCACCGCCGACGAACTGCGCACGATGCTGGCGTTCCTCCCGGGGCTGCAGGAGAAGCCGCAGGACCCGCCTCCCGCCCCGGCGAAGGTGATGGACAAGTTCACGGAACTGTTCTACAGGGCAGAGAAGGCGACGGCGTGATAACGGGCTTTGCCACGATCCTCCCGTACCGGCTTGCAAACCATACGGGGGGCGAAGCGGAACCGGCTTGCAAACCATTCCGCATCGCATACGAGGTCGGGGTCGGACTTCAACTATCTGACAATACATGCGGAGGTAGGACAGGATGAAGACGATCACGCAGTACCGCGAGGATCTTGCGCGGCTCGTCAAGAAGGTCGGAGACATCGATGCAAAGTGCATCGCCGAGAATCGCGATCCGTCCGCGAGCGAGATCAAACTGAAGACGGAACTCATGGACGGCGTCGACGAACTGCGCACGATCATCGCGACGCAGGAGCGGCAGGAGCGGATGACCACGGACCTCGAAGCCCCGAGCGCGCAGCCCCTGTCGCGCCCGCGTCCGCAAAGCACCCCGCCAGAGGAGCGGCGGCAGGATCGGTTCATGTCTTTCGGTGAGCAGATGGCGGCGGTGTATCGCGCCGGCCTGCCCGGCGGGTCCGTCGATCCGCGTCTGTACAAGTCGCGTGCCATCTCGGGGCTGTCCGAGACCGTTCCGTCCGATGGCGGGTTCCTCGTGCAGACGGACTTCTCCACGCAACTGCTGCAGGACGTGTTCACGACCGGCGTCCTCGCCTCCCGGTGCCGCAGGGTGCCGATCAGCGGCGGCGCGAACGGCACGAAGATCAACGGCGTGGACGAGACCTCCCGCGTGTCGACCCGCTACGGCGGCGTCGTCGGGTACTGGGAGGGCGAGGCGGATCAGTTCACCGGCAAGAAGCCGAAGTTCCGCAAGATCGAACTGACGCTGAAGAAACTGACCGGCCTCTGCTACGCCACGGACGAGTCGCTCGAAGACGCCGCGCAACTGGAGGGCGTCATCCGCGAGTCGTTCATCGGCGAGTTCGGGTTCCTGCTCGACGAGGCGATCGTCAACGGGACCGGCGCGGGCCAGCCGCTCGGGTTCCTCAATGCCGGGTGCCTCGTGACCGTCGACAAGGAGACGGGGCAGAAGGCGGCGACCGTGCAGGCGGAGAACATCGACAAGATGTACTCGCGTCGGTTCGCCGGCCAGACGTCGAACTACATCTGGGTCTACAACCAGACGATCGAGCCGCAACTGTCGCAGATGGCGTACTCGGTCGGCACCGGCGGCATCCCGGTGTACCTCCCGCCCGGCGGCATGGCGGACGCCCCCTACGGTCGGATCAAGGGGCTTCCGGCAATCGCCATCGAGCAGGCGGCGGCGCTCGGGACGGTCGGCGACATCTGCCTCTGCAACTTCGCCAACGGGTACGTCCTCGCGGAGAAGGGTGGCATTCGGTCGGACGTAAGCATTCACGTCCGGTTCGAGTACGACGAGCAGGTGTTCCGTTTCATCATGCGGGTCGACGGCCAGCCGGTCCGGGCGTCCGCGCTCACGCCGTACAAGGGCGGCGCGTCGGCGACCATGTCGCACTTCATCGCGCTCCAGACCAGATCGTAAGGGGGTGATCACATGCTGACCCCCGAGAATATCGCGATCATCATGGGGCACGAGCCCGCCGCGTCGAACGCTCTCGGAGACACGTCCGATGCGATCTCCCTCAAAGGCGCGAAGGGCGTGCTGATCCTCGTCTCCGAGAACTCCGGCGGCGGGGATACGGATCTCGTCCTCACTGTCCACGAGGGGTCCACGGCGGCGCTTGCCGCTGCGGGTGGGACCGCGATCTCCGCGACCTTCCCGATCTGGACGAACCTCGACTGCGCGGCTACCGATCTGTGGACTCGGCAGACGGACGCCGCGACGTACACCATCGACGCGACCCCGGCGAAACTGAATCAGGTCGCGTTCTACATCGACGCCTCGATCCTCGCGGCGGGGAATTCGTGGATCGCCCTCGGGTCGAGCGGCGGGCACGCAAACAATCGCGTCGCCGTGACGTACCTGCTCGACGCGCCACGGTTCGCGCCGTCGCCAACCGCCATCGCGTAAGAAAACGGAGGGAGAGACATGAGCGGTTTCAATATCGCGGAGAACGGACACGTCGTCCAATTGGTCATTCCGCACGACTTGAACGGCGGGGACCATCATAGCGACGTGGTGAACATGGAGGGGTACGCCCACTGCACGATGCTCGTGCAGATCGGCGCGGCATCGCGAGCGGCGGGGGTCATCACCGTCGAGTCGTGCTCCGCGCTTGGCGGTGGAGGCACGAACACGAAGATCGACTTCACCGCCTACAAGTGCGAGACCGCGTACGGGTCCGCGAACGACGACGTCCTCGGCGCGAAGGTTGCCGTGGACGACACGACCGGCATCGTCCCGCCGGCGGGTACGACCGGCATCTTCTACGTCATCGAACTGGAGTCCTCGCAACTGGTATCGGGGCATGTCGGGTTCCGGCTCGACATCGTCGATCCCGCTGCGGAGCAGTTCACTTCAGCGGTGGCGATCTTGAGCGGGTCGCGGTACGGTTCGCCGCAGAGCCCGACGACGGTCGACTAACAAACGGGGGCGGAGGTCTTCACGACTCCGCCCCATCAGAGGAGGACTGGATGCACCAAGAGATTCTGCATGCGATTCGCAAGATCTCGCGGGAGATCGCGATCGAAGAGATCGAGAAGGCGGAGGCAAGGAAGAAGGAGGCACCGCCGCCCGCGCCCGTCGTGGTCGCCGATCCCGTGTTCGGCGGGGGCGATACGTGGAAGTCGACACCGGAGAAGGACAACATCTAATCGGCTGCGTCCGAACAGGGCGAGCCACGGAGGTGAGTCATGTCGAGTTACAGTCCGAGCACGATCGCACGAGTCGCGGACATCAATCGCGGTCTGTGCGTGCAGACGACCACGTTCCTCAATGCGACCTACATCGGGGTCGCGCAGCAGTCGCTCTTCACCGTGAAGGGCGTGATCAGGATCATCTACCTCGGGATCGAGGCGATCACCACATGGTCGGCGGATGCGACGACCCTGAAGTTCGGGTTCGACTCTTCCGACCCTGCGGTGGCAGCGGTCGATCTCTGCACCGCGTCCGGTGCGCTCACGTCCCTCGCGAGGGGGAAACGGGTCGCAGTCAAGGGTGATGCGCTTGCCACGGGTGCGCTCGAATCCGCGAACCAGACCGTGTCGCTCGGGACTTCCCCCGTCGACGTCGGCGCGGAAGGCGGGACGGGCGTGCTCTATCTGACCGGCGCAGGCGCGGCGCAGACCGGAGCGACGGCGACGTCGAAGGTCACGCTGCTGTACGTTCCGATCAGCGAGGGTGCATACGCGGAGGCATTGATCTAACAACCGGACGGCGGGGAGGGAGTTCGGGGAGAACCTCCCCGCCAACATTGAGGGGGAACCGGCATGACGGTATATCAGGTGACGACGATAAAAAGATTCGTCGGTCTGTCGACCGACACGAAGCCGACGGACGCGCCGATCGGTTCCTCGTTCTGGTGCTATGACACCGGGGTCATGTTCAAGACCTACGATGGAACGAATTGGATCGCGTGGAGCGAGAACTCCGTCGTGCAGCCGGGGACGATCGATCTCCATAACGCGGCGAACACCTACGACCTGTTCACCGCGACGGGCGGCGGCGTGTACGTCGAATACTTCACGTTGACGTTGCCGAACAAGGACTTGACCGACGACGCGGCGCTGACCGGCATCACCGTGCAGACGGACACCACGACCGTCGTGACCCTGATCGCGTCGGCGGCCGGGCTGAAGGCGCAATTGACGGCGAACAAGGTGTTCACCTTCGCGACGCCGTTCGCGCTTCCGGTGGGGAAGAAGATTCAACTGACGATCGTCGGCGGGACGGCGACGGATGATCCCACGACCTGCATCACGTCGTGTCGGTATCGCTCGATCAACCCTGCGGGCTATCTCGCGTAGGAGGGGGCATGGTCGCCACACTCGTTCTCGGTCCGACGGAAGAGCCCGTGACCGTCGCGGACATGAAGGACTATCTGCGGGTGGACACCACGACGGATGATGGGCTGATCGCGGCGCTCATCACCGCAGCCCGCGAGGAGATCGAGGACTGGACGCGGCGGAAGTTCATGACGCAGACGTGGGACTACTTTCCGCAGCGGTTCCCGTCGGCGAATTACATCACGATCCCATTCGGGAATCTGAAGACGGTGACATACGTCAAGCACACGGATACGGCGGGGACCGTCACGACGTTGACTGCGGGCACGGACTACATCGTCGAGACGAACGGAGATCAGCATGGGCGCATCGTGCTGCCGTATGGGGAGACGTGGGCGAGCGGACCGTTCTACACGTCGAACCCGATCGTCATTCGGTTCGTCTGCGGGTGGACGACGCGGGCGTCCGTGCCGGGGAAGATCAGGACCGCGATCATGCTGCGCGTCGCGGCGAGGTACGAGGACCGGGGCGAGTCGGTCATCGGGCAGACGGTCGTGGAGAACAAGGCGGCGGAGATGCTGATCGCGTCCGAGCGGCTGTGGGGGATCTTCGAGTGAGGATCGGCGGGCTGCGGCATCGGATCGAACTGCAGGCGTTCACGTCGGTGTCCGACGGGATGGGCGGGCAGACGAACACGTGGACGACCGAGGATGCGGTGCGTGCGGCGATCTGGCCCGTGTCCGCTGCGGAACAGATCAAGGCGGGAGCGCAGGCGATGACTGCGACGCACCGCATTCAGATCCGATACTTCGAAGGACTGAAGCCGTCGTGGAGGGTGAAGTTCGGGTCGCGGTACTTTTCGATCGTCAGCATCATCGACAAGGACGAGAAGCACGCGCAGGTGGATCTGCTTTGTCGGGAGGTCGTATCGTGAACGCGCTGTCGATGGAACTCATGCGGAAGGTCGTGGAGGAATACGACCTCGCGGACGGGAAGACGGTCATCGACGTCGGTAGTTACGATGTGAATGGAACATACCGTCCGCTGTTCGCCAGCAGTCGGTACGTCGGCGCGGACATCCGTCCCGGACCGAACGTCGACGTCATCGTCGACTCCCCGGAGTGGCACGCGCTGAAGGGAGCGGACGCCATCGTGACCGGCAGCACGTTCGAGCACGTCGAGGATGCGCCGAAACTGATGGAGCAGATGTACGAGGTGCTCGCGCCCGGAGGGGTTCTGTGCGTGCAGGTCCCGTCGTGCGGGCCGAAGCACGACTACCCGAACTGGTACAGAAATTATTCGGCGGCGGACATGGCGTTCCTGATGGAGATGGCGGGGTTCACCGTGCTGCACACGGAGATCGACCCGCACCCCGAGTTCATGTTCTGCACCGCCATCGCGAGGAAGTACGTCCCGTGAAGAACCTGACGACCGCCATCTATACGCATGCGGCGGGGACGGCGTTCTCGACATCGATCGGCGGCAGGTTTTATAAGGCGCGCATTCCGCAGGGGACGGCGTTCCCGTATGCGCTGTTCTTCGTGGTGACGGATATGCCGATCGACACGTTCACGGATAGCATCGAGGAAGTGACCGTGCAGTTCTCGGTCTTTTCGAAGGCGTCGAGCAGTTCGGAGATCGAGGACATCTTCACGAACCTGAAGGCGGCGTACGACGGCGCCGTGTTGACGATCACCGGGAACAAGATGATCGTCATGGAGCGACAGGTCGCGAGTCTCGCGAACGTTGCCGATGATACGCCGGACGGAACGGGCGAGTATTGGCAATACGATGTGGACTACAGCATCATCATGCAGAAGACCTGAAGGGGGGATCATGGCGAAGCAGGGAGGAAACTCTGGAGTCCCGAAGGACGCGGTCAGTTTCTCGGACGCGGCGACGATCGCGCTGTCGACGCCCGAGCCGGAGCCGGTGTCGAAGCCGTTCGTGAATCACAGTCTGCCGTACAGCCCGACGGTCGCCGAGATCGAGCAGTACGTCGTCTCCATCGGATCGGATGACGTTCTCACGTTCGGAGGGGAGCGGATCGAGGGCGCGTACATTCAGCAGATACCGGACGAGATCGCCCCGTGCATCCACGCGATGCTCGAATCCGGCGAGCACGTCGACTCGTATCTTGAGATCGGCGTCGCCGCCGGGGGGATGACGCTGCTGATGCACCACTACTTCCAGCCGTCGATCATCGTGCTGGTAGATACGAACGAGCATCCTCGCTGCGTGAATCGACCGCAGGTGCTCGCGGGCATCAGGCGGGACGAGGTCATCGGTAGTTCGGGGGATGCCGGCACGTACGCGAATGTGCTCGCGCTCGGGCACGTCTACGACGCGGTGATGATCGACGGGGTCCACTACTACGACAACGTGAAGAAGGACGTGGAACTGTACGCATCGCTTCTGCGGAACGGGGGGTTCCTCATGCTGCACGATTCCGCGCTGACGGCGTGGGGCGTACCGAAAGTCGTCGCGGAACTGAAGGAAGACCCCGCGTGGCATTTCATCGGCGAGTGGGCGACGACGAAGATGAAGGCGTGCGGCGTCGCGCTGTTTCAGCGGGTGACGTGATGGCGGTCGCCGGGACGAACACCATCTGCAAGGAGATATGCGACGCGCTCGGCTTGAAGAACGTACGTCGGCTGCAGATCAAGATGGAGGTGGACAGCCTCGTGACTGTGGAGGCGGAGTTCTTTCCAGAGGTCAATGGAGTGAAGGCGGTCTATACGATCATGCGTGAATACGAACTTGTCCCGAAGAAGGGACTTGACGGGAGGCGGGGTTGAAGTTCTCGTTCGGAGCGCTCGTGAATGACATCGTTCGGCTGGACATGGTCCTGCGGAAGTCGGAACTCGATCCGACGTTGCCGTGCCATATCATCAAGACGCCATCCTGCGCGACCGTCGGGATGAATAAACTGCTCGGGCTCTTCGAGAAGGACGGGGCGGACGTCGGCGTGCTGACGCATCAGGATATGTTCTACAGGAACGGGTGGCTCAAGCAGGTGGAGGAGCAGATCAAACTGCTGCCGCCGTCGTGGATCGTCGCAGGCATCATCGGGAAGGACATGGACGGGGCGATCTGCGGGAAGTTCCATGATATGCGCGTCCCGTTGTGCTTCAACACGGAGGACATGCACACGTTCCCGCATCCGGCGTCGTGCTTCGACGAGTGCTGCATCCTCGTCAATATGAAGAAGGGGTTCCGGTTCGACCAGAGGCTGCGCGGATTCGATCTGTACGGGACGCTCGCGGTGTGTCAGGCGTGGGAGATGGGCGGGACGGCGTGGATCATCGACGCCTATGCGGAGCACTACTGCATGCGTCCGTTCACATGGTTCCCTGACAAGCAGTTCGAAGCGGGCTTCAAGTGGCTGCACGAGAAATTCCCGAACGCGCCGCGCATCGACACGACGGTGCTTGGCGTTCCGAACAAGAGCAACCCGGCGAGGTACGACGTGATGGTTCCGACGGATAAGAGGCTACACTCGCAGATCATGGCTGCAGAGAAGGAGGCGAAGGCCAATCCGGTACGCGATGGCGCTTCTCGTGAAGTTCAACCCTCAACCGTGTAGATAGGAGGAACGACTATGTCGAGCATCGGAGGAAGACTGGCGAAGGTCATGTACGGATCGGTCGTCGTGGCGGGCATCGGGACGTGGAGCATGAGCGGGTTCGTCCCGGACATCGCGGAGGACACCGCGTTCGGCGACACGGTGAAGAAGTGGAAGCGGGCGGGCATCGACGATGCAGGGTCGGTCTCGTTCGATGGGCTGTACGACCCGGACAACGCGACGGGGCAGGTCGCGCTGAACGCTCTTGCGACGAGCACGAGCGGGCTGACGAACCTGTACTTCTACGAGTCGACCTCCGTGTTCTGGCGGGTCGCTTCGGGCGGGGAAATCCTGCTCGACAAGTTCAACGTCGTCAGCATGAGCAAGTCCGGTCTGGCGACCGTGTCGTTCTCGGGCAAGGTGTCCGGGAAGGCGATGGAGCGCGTCGCCTAATACATCAACGAACCCGAACGAGGAGGAACGATGAGATTCGATCTGTCGGAAGTACAAGGCGAGTGGTTCACATTCTTCCGCTCTGAGATCAAGGAGAACGGCGACGTCAACTACCTTGACCCCGAGCCGGACGCCGGGAGGGTCTGCCTGCGGATCGCCGACGCTGAGGCGGTCGAACGCATACAGGCACAGACGCGGAAGAAGAAGGCCGAATTCGTCCCGAACCCGAAGACGCGGCAGATGGAGCGCGTCGTGTATTTCGATCAGACTCCCGAGCAGGAGAAGAAGGAGCGGGAACTGATCTGGGACTGGGCGATTCAGGACTGGAAGGGAATCCTCGATAAGAACGGTGACGAGATCCCCTGCACGTTGGAGAACAAACTCCGGCTGATGAGCATTCCGGTGTTCGCCCGTTTCGTCGGGCGGTGCCTGCAACTCATCACCGGAGCGAACGCGCAGACGGCAGAGGCGGAAATAAAAAACTCATAGCCCGGATAGAGTGGGTGGAGGACTACTCCCCCACTTGTCCGGGCTGTACTGAAATGCACGCACGGCGGGACCCGGCGCAATTGCCTCCGTGCGAGACATGCAGGGTGGAACTTATCGAGGAGAACGCCGATGCGGAACTTGTCTACCAGATGGCGAAGCGACAGGTCCGCATCGCGCCGGGGTCAGGTCAGATCATCGACCTCGACTACGCGGCGGTCAAAGCAATCATGGACATCTACGAGATCGCTGATCAAAGGACGTGCTTCATGAAAGTGGCGCGGGCGTTCCATCATATCCTCGCCGAGCGGCAGAGGAAGGATTGACATGGCGAAGATCGACTTCGATCTGCAGAAGTACGACGGGGAGTTCAAGAAGGCGGGGATGCAGCGGCTCACGGAATGCGCCGAGGTGATCCGGGACAAGGCGCGGGACCTCGTCGTGATCGGCACGGTGACCCGCGTCCCCGGCCGGCGCAGGTTCGTCAACGCGGAAGGGCATCTCGTCCCTTCGACCAATCCCCCGATCTGGATGGAGCGGACCCCGGGCGCGATGAAGAAAACGATCCGTGTCGTGCGAAGGGAAGAGGTCGTGGACTTCTCGCCGAAGGACGACAACGTCCGGGTCTACGCGGGGAACTATAAGACGTGGTACGCGGTTCAAATGGAATACGGACACGGACAATGGAGGGGCGGGCCTCGTCCGTTCATGCGGAAGGCGATTGCAGCGGCGCAGAGCGCGATCCGTTCCATCATAGAGGGCGGCGGATATGGCTGATAAAAGACCTGTCGGCACGATGTTCGTTGAACTGTCGCTCGACGCCACGAAGTACAAGACGGCGCAGAAGGAGATCCTCGCCGGCGCGGAGAAGAACTCCGCCGACATCGAGAAGGCATTCAAGACCGTCGGGGCTACGTCGGACAAGATGTATCAGGCGATGCGTCAGAACATCATCAATCATCTCGAAGCGATCAAGCGGTCGCACCTGCTGAACGAGGACGAGAAGGTCGTCGCCGCGAAGGCGGCGCACGCGAAACTGCAGAAGATGGAAGAGGAGAGGTACGGCAAGCAGGTATCTCTTCTCGACAGCATGAAGAAGAACTGGCTCGCCGCCACCGCCGCGATCACGGGGGCGTACATGGCGATGAGCAAGGCGTTCGACCTCGTGGAGAAATCCGCCGCATACGCCGAGTCGCTTGAGAATCTGAACATGTTCACGCAGCAGTACAGCGTCTCGGGGAAGGAGATGGTCGACGTCATCGCCCGGAACTCTGCCGGGCTCATCAGCGTGTCCGTGGCTGCGGAGACCGCGACGGCGGCGATGGCGAAGGGGTTCACCCCCGAGATGCTCGCGAACATGGCGAAGTGGGCCCCGATCCTCGACGATATGTCGACGAAGGTGAACTCGTCGAATGAAGCGTTCAATGTGCTCATCGACTCCCTGTCCACGGGGCGGGAGCGCGGCGTGACGCAATTGCTTGGGGCGACCATCGACCTGAAGGCCGCGTTCGGGGAGCAGGCTGCCGAGATGACCCGGGCAGAGAAGGCGATGGCCATGTACTCGCTTGTCGCGAAGCGCATGGAGGAGATACAGAAAACGGGGATGGGGTCTACCGACTCCTACGCGGACAAGATCGAGCGGTTCAAGAACACGCTCGAAGAGGTGAAGTTGACGATCGGAGACTTCATCGCCCGCGTCGGGGCTGGCATCCTCGCGATATTTCAGTCGGTCGCGGAACTCGGGTCGGTGTTCGCGAGCGCGCTGCTCGCCCCGATTTATGCGGCGATGAAGGTGACGGATTACTTCGGGATCACGAAGGGCAAGGCGGACGAGGTCAAGCAGTCGATGGACGCGCTCGCGATGTCCGCTGATGACCTCGGGAAGAAGGCTGCTGCGAACTTCGAACTGATGAAGAAGGGGATGTTCGCTGTCGGCGGTACGAAGGGTGCGCCCGTGAAACTCGGGCTCGAGGATGCGGCGGAGGGCGAGTCGAAGAAGGTCAAGGCGCTGAACGATAAGATCCTCGAGGACGTTCGGAAGACCGCGCTCGCGATCGAGCAGATGAACATGGACACATACCACAAGGAACTCGCCCGCATCGACTCGCAGGCGAAGGCGTGGCTCGCGGAGGGGGCGAGCGAGGTTCAGGTCGCGAAGTGGGTAGCAAAAGAAAAAGAGAAGGCGGGGGCGGAGCAGGCGGAGCGCGACAGGAAACTCGCGGACGAGACGTCGAAGTTCTATTTCGCCGAGGCGGCAAAGCGAGCGAAGGAGCAGGACGACCTTCTGAAGGCGCGGGTCGATGCCGAGTTCGATGCGATGGAGGAAATCCTCCGCGGGCAAATCTACTATCAGGAACAGATGGACGCGGCGACGGGGACCGATCCGACGACGATGATCCTGAAGCGCGAGGCTGGGGAGAAGGCCCTCCTCGAACTTCAGCAGAGGCGATTGATCGCGAGCATCACCGAGCAGACGACGTTCGAGGAGACGCTGAGGATCATGGCGCAGGTCCGCGCCATCGACGAGCAGATCGCGGCGCTCAAGGATATGACGACGACCGATCTGATCGTCCGCAGGATCAAGATCGAACAGGAACTCCTTGCCATTCAGCAGCAGCAGAAGAGCCTCGCCGAGGACATCGCGTTCCAGTACCAGCAGGCGTCGCTGAACGCGATGGGGCTGACGAAGATCGCGCAGTTCGCTGGACTCTCGCAAAGCATCGAAACCGGAAAGGACATCTATCGGCAGGAGTACGATGCGTTCCTTGAACTGCAAGAGAAGAAGATTCAACTCCTCGAGGAGAAGGGGGGCGAGCAGGTAGCGATCAACGAAGCGTTCCGCGAGATCGACCTGAAGTACGAGGAGATGCGGAACAAGCAGAAGATCGACATGCTGTCGGCGGGGTTCGGTGCGGCGGCGGAGATCGCGGAGCAGTTCTACAAGGCGGGCGGCAAGCAAGGCGGCGCGGCATTCGAGGCGTACAAGGCGTTCAGTATCGCGCAGGCGGTCATCGACACGTACAAGGGGGCGCAGGCGGCGTACGCCGCGATGGCGGGGTTCCCGCTTGCAGGACCCGCGCTTGCCGTGGCTGCGGCTGCGGCGGCGATCGCAGCGGGGATCGCGAGGGTGAACGCGATCAAGAACGCGCAGCCGGGGAGCGCGTCCGTATCGTCAGGCGGGGGTGGGACCGTTATTCATGCCCCCACCGGCGTGCCCCGCACCACGGTCCTCGGGGCGGCGGCCGGCACGGAGAGCGAGTCGATCAAGAACGTCATCGATATCCTCGGTGATACGTACGATCTGCAGTCGCAGGAATTGACCCGCATCCGTTCGGAGATGGTGGACCTGAACAAGAACATTACCGGTCTGGTGACGAGCATCGTCCGGGGCGGGAAGATCGGGACCTCCGAGGGGCTGTCACTCGGGATCGATATGGGGTCGATCACGAAGTGGTCGCAGAACATAACGACGCAGATGGCGAACGTCATCACGCTCGGCATCCTCCCGGGGCTGGCGGAGACCGTCGGGAAGTGGTTCGGGAGCGCGGCGAATGCCGTCTTCGGCGGAAGCATCAAGAAGGAACTGCAGGGAGCGGGCATCGAGTTCAAGGCGAACGAGGTCGGCAAGATTCTCGCGAACGAGTACATCGACGCGATGTCGTACCAGATCGTCAAGACCACGAAGGATGGCGGGATTCTTAGCAAGGACAAGACGAGCACGGAGGTCATTCGCAAGTCCCTGACGGACGATCAGAATCGGCTGTTTAAGATGGTGTTCGAGGGGATGAGCGAGTCGCTCGTCGGGTTCGCGGAGAGGTTCGGGCAGGATACGCAGGCGGCGATGGACTATGTCTTCAAGACGTACAGGCTCGATCTGCGCGGACTGACCGGCGAGGAGATGAACGAGAAATTGCAGGAGTACTTCTCGAACACGCTCGATCAGGCGACGGAGGATCTGTTCGGGGAGATCATCGGAAAGTATCAGAAGTTGAACGAGGGGCTGTTCGAGACCGCCTCGCGCCTGATCAACGACAGGGCGATCATGGGCGAACTGCTGGAGATGACGAATCAGCAGATCAGCGTCAGCGCGACGACGGTCACGAAGACGCGGCAGGTGATGAACGAGGCGTGGACCGCGTGGAAGGAGCAGGTCGACTACATCAAGAGCACGGTGTCGAGCGGTCCGTTCGGTGGGCAGTCGCGGGCGATCGCCGCGCTCGGACCGGAGCCGACGAAGTACCTCGAGGAGATGTATACCGTGATCGACGACGGGTCGATGAAGGTCATCGAGTTCACGGAGACGATGATCGAGATGGCAGGCGGGCTGGATGAACTCGTCGCGGCGACGCTGAAATACTACGACAAGTTCTACACCGCGCAGGAAAAACTTGACCGGCTCACGAGCAATCTCAAGGAGTCGCTCGCGAGCGTGAACGTCGCGCTGCCCGATACGCGGGCGGGATACCGCGACCTCGTGGAGAACCTTGACCTGACGACGGAGGCGGGGCAGAAGGCGTATGTCGCGCTCATGCAATTGTCCGACATCGCAGATGAATACTACAACGCGAAGGGCGACGAGATCGACGCGACGAAGGAATCGACCGCCGCGCTGCTCGACTTCGAGCGCGGGATCAGGCGGACGTGGGAAGACCTGCGGATGCAACTGATGGAACTGCAGGGGGACACCGCAGGGGCGACCGCGATGCGTCGGGAGCGCGAACTCGCGGAGGCGAACGAGATCCTTCGCCCGCTGATGCGCGCCATCTATGCGCAGGAGGATTACAACGCGGCGGTGTCTGCGGCGGAGGATGCGACGAGCGACTATGAGTCCGCGGTGGAGGCGACGGCGCAGGCGCAGAGGGCGGCGGAGAATGCGGCGGACCGGCTGACGAAGGCGCACGAGGACGCGGCGGACGCGGCGAGGGAACTCTCGGAGGCGCAGGCGGATCTGCCGAGGGTGCAAGCGGAGGCGGCGCAGCGCGTGGCGGATGCGGAGCAGGCGGCGGTCGACGCCGCAGACGATCTCTCGCGGGCGCAGCAGGACCTGATCGATACGCAGAGGGATGCCGCGCAGAGCATCATCGATGCGAAGGAAGCGGCGGTCGACGCGGCGAAGGACTTGTCCGACGCGCAGGCGGATCTCGTGGAAACGCAGAAGGATGCCGCGCAGAGCATAGCGGACGCGCAGGAGCGGGCGGCGGATGCTGCGGAGAGCCTCGCGGACGCGCAGGAGGAGGCGGCGAAGTCGGTCGAGGAGTCGGCGAAGAGAATCGCCGATGCGCAGGAGAGCCTCGCCGATACGATCGAGAGTTCGGCGGAGAACATTGCGAACGCGGAGGAGGCGTATCAGGATTCACTGCGCGGGATAACGGACGCGCAGCGTGGAATCCTCGACGCGGAGCGTGCGTACGCGGACGCGCAGCAGGCGCTCGCCGATGAACTGCGGGCGATCGAGCGCAGGGGAATCGAGGCGCGGCTGAAGGCGGAGGCAGACGCGAGGAAGGCGGAGATCGACCGGCTGCAGCAGGAGAAGGAGTTCGCCGACGATCAGGCGCAATTGATCGGCGAGCAATTGCAGGCGCAGCAGGGGATGGTCGACAGGCTTCGTTCCGTGTCGGCGACGGTGAATGATTGGATCGCCGGGATGACGACGAGCGAACTCTCTCCCGTGCAGTCTCGGGAGGCGTGGGAGGCGGAGTATCAGCGACTCCAGCAGATCGCCTCCGCCCCCGGCGCGGAGCAGGGGGACGTGTCCGCCTTCCTGTCCTACGCGAAGGAGTACCTGCAGTTTCAGCGGGCGTACGGCGGCGACTATCAGACGACGTTTGATGCGGTGATGGCGGACGTTCAGTCGATCGGCGATGTCATCGATGAGCAACTCGTGGCGGCGGAGCGTCAACTCGCGGCGACGCAGGCGGCGGATCAGGCGGCGCGTGACGCTGCGGAGCGTGCGGCGGTCGCGCTCGAAGCAGCGCAGGCGGCGGACGAGGAGGCGAACAAGACGGCGCAGGCGTTGCTCGAAGCGTTCGATGCCGCCGCTGACGACACGGCGCAGAGGCTTGCCGATCTTCGGCAGGGGATCGCCGACGCCGCGCAGGGAATCGAGGATGCGAAGCAGGAACTGGTCGATGCGCAGAATGCGTCCGCAGAGGCGTTCGCAGCGATCGGTGAAGCGCAGGTGCAGGCGCAGGAGGACATCGCGGATGCGCAACAGGCGCTCGCGGACGCGCAGGCGGAAGCGGCGCAGGCGGTCATCGATTCGCAGGAGCGCATAGCGGACGCACAGGAAGCCCTCGCGGAAGCGCAGGCGGGAATCGGTGAGGCGCAACTCGCCGCGCAGGAGAGCATCGCCGATGCGCAGCAGCAGATCGTCGACGCGACGGAAGCACTTGCCGACGCGCAGGCGGCGATCGGCGAGGCGGAGATACAGGCGCAGCAGGACATCGCCGATGCGGAGCGAAGCGTGGCCGACGCTGTACGCGACGCGGCGGAGGCGCAGGCGGCGATCGGGGAAGCGCAACTGGAAGCCGACCAGATGGTCGCCGACGCGCAGCAGAGGATCGTCGATGCGCAGGAGCGTGTGGATCAGACCGCGCAGGAGATCCTCCTCGCGGAGCAGGAGGTCGCCGACACGCAGGCGGCGCTCCTTGCCGCGCAGCAGGCGGAGACGATGGCGATGGACCGGATGGTCGCCGCGCAGGAGGCGGTCGTCGTCGCTACGAATAATCTCTCCGCGATGATGGCGGCGTACATGGCGGCTCCCGTGCCGGTCGTCGGATCAGGGAACATCCCCGGCGGAGTCGGATTGCCGGCGCCGGCGCCGATCACTGGCGGGAGCGGGTCATACGGATACCTCGGGCCCGGGCTCGGGTACGGGTTCGCAGGGACGGGCGAAGGAACGACCATCACGTCTGGCGGGTACACCTACGCGCTCAACCCCGTTTACCCGGAGGAGTGGGGCGTGCCGTGGGGAACGAATCTTCCTCCGGGATACAATCCGACTGCGGATGCGAACTGGTCCGACTTGACGAGTGGCGGCGGCGATCCGGCCGCGTTCTGGGCGGAGTCCCCGTACACGGGATTCGGTGCGGATCTGAGAATCCCGCAGGACTACTCCTCGGAAGAACTTCGGAACATGGGATACCCGGGGTACGGCATCGGCGGGCTTTCCAGCGGACCGTCGATCTTCGGAGAGAAGGGCAGGGAGTGGGCGGTCCCGACCTACGAGCCGGAGCGGACGAACTTCCTGCAATCCGCGCCCGCGTCGTTCTGGCAGAACCTCGGGGCGAACAAGGGCGGGTCGGGAGAGACGATCACCATTCAAGTCCCGCTCATCGTCGACGGCAAGGTGCTGACGGAAGTCGTGGCGAAGCACATCCCGAGGAACGCCGCGATCACTGAAGCGATCAGGAGGGTCTGATGGCTGCGAGTGAGATGTATGACTTCCTGTCGACGATCACGCCAGACTACAACGCCGCCATCGGCATCACGCCGAAGGGGACGGTCTCCGATGAGTCGCAGAAAAGCGGCGTCATCCACATCGGCTCCGACGGGTCCGAGGAGCGCATCTCGTTCGGCACTGCGTCGATCTTCTTCATCACGATCGGATGGAACGTGCTGTCGGAGTCGGACGCAGGGACGATCTTCGATTGGTACAATGACGCTGCGAAGGCGAACGGGATGCAGCGGTCCTTCAAGTACGCATTCGGTGACGGTCACACCTACGTCGTGCGGTTCGATTCGACTCTCACGCGCAGCGGAAGGAATCTGTCGTCCTATGGCATCTCCGGTGTCCGCCTGAAGGTCCTCGGGCGGATCGCGGACTGACATGGAATCCTTCACCACACGGCAGACGGCGGTCATCGCCGCGTCGAATAAGACGGTCTACTGGTTGTTCAGAGTGGTGGACCGGCTCGACCGTGCGTACTACTGGTCGACCGGGACGATGGCGTCCACGGGGAACGAGTCGTACTTGAGCAACCTCATCGGCGGTCCCGGCGTGTACGATCAGCATGAGTGGGAGCGGGCTCACGAGTTCCGCATCATCAACTTCTCAGGGATCACACTGCGCAGGAGCAAGTCGGAGTACGGCATCCACGCTCCGAATGATGTGTCTTTTTCCGTACTCAATTCGACGAATGAATTGTCGGCGTCCGATCTGATCGGTGGGAAGGTCCGCATCCTGCTCGTGATCGACGACGGCAGCGGCAAGGAAGTCTGCGGGGCGTGGAGGTTCAGGATCAATCACGCCTCACCGACCAATCAGCAGATCGAAGTGTCGTGCGTCGACTTCCTGCAGGAGTACCTGAAGGGGACGTACCCGAACACGAAACTCATCGACGAACTGTACCCGTCCGTGTACGGGACGAAGGGCGACAGCCTTTGCGTCCCGGAGCCATACGGCACGGTGTACATCCCGCTGCGGTCCGTCTATGCGAACTCGAACAGGTACTATGTCCTCGGTCCCGACACCTACACCTACACGATCACGGAGGTCCGGTCGCCGCGATCGCTTGGCACGAAGATCACGTGGACGTCCGGGTCGTACACGTTCTCGCAGATCTCATATCAGGGATGGAGGATGTTCCAGCCGCTGATCGCTGGAGGCGCGAACGGACTGTTCATGTCGGGGACGACGATCCTCGACGTGCCGACGAAGTTCTCCCGGTCGGACACCGCGAGCGTCACGAATCCCGCCGATGTCCTCCGGTACGTCCTGCGGAACATGGGCGTCAGCGATTCCGAACTCGACCTCGCATCCTTCGAGACGGCGAAGACGACGTACACCGGGTGGGGGCTGGAGTGGAACTTCGCGTTCTGGTCGCGGGAGGAACGAACGAAGGTGCTCGCGAACCTGCTCGTGATGTGCAACTCGGTCCTGATCGTCGGCGAGCAGATCAGACTGCAGGTGCTGTCGAAGACGTCGCAGATGACGCTGACGACGGCGAGCATCATGAAGAACAACGCGGTCGGACCGGACACGTTCCGGTACTCGGAGACGTTGCAGGACACAGCGTCCGACAGCGGATATGTCGCGTATCAAATCGACGGCGAGTCGCAGGATGAGTTTCTGTCGGTGCTTATCCCTGCGGACACGACGGCGGCGGTGATCGACAGCGAGACGGTCGTCCTCCCCGGCGTTCAGGACACGCAGCAGGTGCAGACGCTCGGGCGGCTGTACTACCGGCGGAAGTTCATGAAGTCGGGCGACGTGACGATGACGGTCAAGGGGACGTGCGTCGCGCTCCGCCCGGACGATGTCGTCACCGTGAGCGGGACGGACTACGGCGGGACGTATGACGTGCTGATCGACGAGATGACTATCAAACCGGACGTGTCCGTCGACCTGAAGTGCATCAAGTTCGGGTACGCGCTCGCCGACTATGAGGACATCACGACGGTCACGATCACCCCGAGCACGACCGTCCCGGTGACGCCGTACTCCGTGGTCATCGCTGGGCCGGACGGGGCGTCCTCCACGGGGACCGCGCCGAACGAACTGCCGAGCCGCCTGAAGATCGGGACGGGGTCGACGACGATCATCCTCGATCCCGCGACGCCGATCAAGGTCGCGGTGTACGAGGCGAACACCGAGCGGCTGCGGATCGGGAACCTGAACGGCTTCATTGGCGTGTCCACGAACGTGTACGGGTTCGGCGTCGGGGCTGCGTCGCCGGGGTATCGGGCGAAGATCACGGCGAGCGAGGCGTACATCGGGAGCGATACGAACTACCTGCAATACGTCGGCGGGACGCTCACGCTGCGCGGGACGCTCAACGCCTCGGACATCCTGTCCGGGACGCTCAACGCGAACAACGTCACGATCACGAATCTCTCCGCGTCATCGATCACGACCGGGGACTTCTCCGCATCGCGGATCGTCGGCGGGACGCTGAACTGCTTGAACATCACGGTATCGAATCTGTCGGCGTCCGTCATCACGACGGGGACGCTCAACTGCAACCTCGTGACCGTGTCCAACCTGTCGGCGAACAGGATCACCACGGGGACGCTCGACTGCAATCTCGTGAACGTGTCCGGGTTGTCGGCATCGCAGATCTCGACCGGGACGCTGAACGCTGCGAACGTGTCGATCATCAACCTGTCGGCAACGTCGATCACGACCGGCACGCTGAACTGCGCAAACCTGACGATCAATAACGTCCCGGCGACCGCGCTCATCGGGACGATCGTCGCCGACCGGATCGGCGCGGGTACGATCACCGGAGGCATGGGCGGGAAACTCGTAACAGGCGGTGGCGTTGGAACGGTCGAGGCGACGAACATCCGCACGAACACGATTACCGCGACGCAGATCAGCGCGTCCTACGTCTACGCCGGGACGCTGACGGCATCGCAGGTGAACGCGGTGGCGATCTCCGCGTCGTCGGTCACAACGGGGACGCTGAACTGCACGAACCTCACCGTCACGAACCTGAACTGCTCGACCGCGCTCATCGGGACGTTGAGCGTCGACCGGATCGGGAACCTCTCGATCACCGGAGCGAAGATCGCGAACAACACGATCACGGCGACGAAGATTCAGGCGAACTCAATTACGGCGAACGAGATCAGTTCAACCTATGTCTATGCGGGTACGCTCACGGCGGCGCAGGTGAACGCCGTCAACATCAGCGCGACCTCCATCCAGAGCGGTACACTGAACGTCACGAACCTGATCGCTGCGAACGCCATCATCGGCGGAAAGATCGCAACGGGATCGAGCGGCGTGAACACGGCGAACCTCGTGGACTATGCCGTGACGGACATCGCGGTTGCTGCGGCGTCGCAAATCTATATGACGGTGGGTTCAGTTCAAACCTTGTTGACCATCCCCATCACCACGACATACGCGAATACAGTATTGTCCATAACGGTTTCCGCATGGGTGAACCTACAGTTCACGTCCTCGCAGACGATGTACGTGGAAGTGGACTCCTATGGGACGCCGACCAGTTCGATGAATTATGTAACGCAACCTAATGCGTCGGTGTCGCAGGTGTTGGCTATGGCGATCGCGACCGGATTCACCGTGGCGTCTCCCGGTCCTCATAACGTGTACGTGAAGGGGTCAAGGACTGGAATGGCGGGTTATGTCACGCTGCAGGCAACGGTTCTCGGGAGGAAGAAGTGAAGAACTTCTCCGTGTATGACGGCACGGGCAGGATCGTGCGGACCGGACTATGCAAGGAGATCGACCTTCCCCGAGTGGTGATGGCTGGGGAGTCCTACGTCGACTATCTCGTGAACCCGGAAACGGAGTACATGGTGGACGGCAGTCCAGCGACGCGCCCGACGAATCCCGTGACGCTCGACAAGAAGACGGTCACGATCGGAGAGTCGGCGACGTTCAGCAGCGTGCCGACCGGCACGACGTTCGACGTTGACGGGGACGTCGTGACCGTGAACGACGGGTCGCTCGTCCTGACGTTCGACACGGAGGGGGAGTATCCGGTGAGGATTACCTGCTTCCCGTATCTCGACCACGAGGTGACGATCACATGCTCCTGAACGTGACGCGGGAGTACATCCTGAAGATCGGGGTGCGGGAGGCGTTCCTGAAGGTGTTCAAGGGACTGTTCAATCACGAGAACCGGATGCGCCCGCTCTACAAGGTCGCGTTCGATCAAGAGAACCGCATCCGGGTGCTGGAGGGGCGGGCGCAGATCACCGAGGTGGCGTTCCTCAACGCGATCGACGACCTCGATCAAGTCACGAAGCGGCAGTTCATCGTCGCGCTGAAAAACCTGTAAGGGGGACACGATGCCGAAGACGTTCGAGTTCACGGAGGAACTGGTCGACGAGATTCTCGGATACCTAGGGGAGCAGAAGTACACGCAGGTCGCGCCACTCATCAACAAGATCGGCAAGGTGATCGCGGATGCGGACAAGGCGGAGCCGAAGAAGGAGGAGTAGCGATGGCGAAGACCGTAATCTACCACATGAGCGCTCTCACCGGGGGCGCAGCCAACGCGCTCGACTCCATCGACGGGAACGAACTGGAGGACGGGTATCGCGCCATCGTGATGATTCACGGGACGTGGGCGCTGCACCTGTACACGCTCGACGCGGACTCGGGCGCTGCGGAGTCGTCGCCCGCCGTCATCCGCCCGGACACGAACTACGGCAACAAGCGATGGATCAAGTGCTCGTGATCGGAGAGTAGCGAATGGCGATCTCCGTCGTACAGAAGACGCCGAACTCGGCGACGCTCGCTGGAGGAAACAACAGCGGCGATCTTGCGTCGGCGTTTCCGTCGAATGTGACGGCGGGGAACTGCATCATTGTCATGGGGTCGAGCAGTCGCGGGTCCGCGCCTTCCATCTCCGACAATCGGGGGAACACCTACGTCTCCGTCGGGTGGGCGAACAAGTCCGCAGGCGGGGCGACGTGGGATGCGTGGTACTGCGCGAGCGCGATCGGTGGGGCGACGACGATCACGCTCTCGGCAACAGGTACGGGGGACACGTACCTCGGCGCGGTTGAGGTGTCTGGGCTTTGCAAGCGGTATCCGCTCGACAGCCATAACTCCACGACGACGAGCGGGCTGACCTCGCCGTCGATCACGACCATCTCCGCGAGCAGCATCGTGTTTGGCTTCGCGTTCGCCGGCAACGGATCGGCTGCTCCGACCGTCGGGAACATCGACGGGTCCGCCGCGACCGCCATCGGAGTGACGAACAACGGAGGGGACAATCCGGGGTGGGAGTACCGCATCCTGTCGAGCACGGCGACGACGACCGCCGCGTTCGCGACCGGCGGCGGAACGATGTACACGCAGATCGCCGTCTTCCGGCCGGAGATGCTCGCCCCCGCTCATGTTCAGGATCAGATCGGGTATACGTCGGGAAGCGGAGCGACCGTCGTGTCAGCGTCCGGGACGTTCATGCCGGGAAGCCTCATCGTCGTGTGCGTCGGATGGCTGAACGCGAGCGCCGCGACGGTCAGCAGCATCGCGCAGTCCTCCGGGTCGAATACATGGGTTCAGGTACACGCGCCTCGGGCATACGGAGGATACAACGCGAGCGACGTCTGGTACGCCTACAACGCGACCGGATTCACCGGGACGATCACGGTCACGCTTTCAAGTTCCTCGGCGACGTACAAGAGCCTCGTCGTGTCGGAGTACACGGGGTTCACGAGTCCTGCCGATCCGCTCGATACGCATCAGGACGCCGGGGAGTGGGCGACGACCGTCAACACCGGAGCCACCGGGAACATCACGACGTGGAACGGACCGGGAGTCGTCATCGGCTTTGTCAAGTTTGCAGCATCGCCCACGGTATCAGCGCGGACGATCAATGGCGGCGCGGTGGACGGATACGTCGCCGTCACGCAGGGAGAACTGACGTACAAGGTCATGACGGGAACGATGACGGGCGAGGCATCGTGGACCGTAAACTCAGCGAGCGATTCGACGGTCTGGATCGTGTCATTCAAGAGCCATCCGCGCTTCACGGCGACGGACACCCTGTCGCTCGCGTCTGATCTGGAAGTCACAGGCACGACCCCTCCGGGGATGGAGTACGTCCAGTCGAAGGGACTCGCGTCGGCGGGAAGTTCCGGGACGATCGCGCAGACGCTCGACAGCGACGTCCTGTCGGGAAGCCTGCTCGTCGTCGTGGCGTCGTGCGTCGACGCCTCGGGGACGATCACCGCGACGTGCGCGGACTCCCTCGGGTCATCGTACACGCTCGGCGTCGGTCCCACGCGGAACGCGGACCTGAACGGGACGGGGTATGCTCAGTGGATTTTCTACAAGGCGTCCTCACCGTCGGGTGCGAACACGGTGACGGTGACGTTCAGTACGTCGACGACGGATAGGCGCATCGACATCTTGGAGTATTCGGGGGTCGCGCTGTCGTCGCCTGTCACGGGTACTCCGGTCGGGGCGACGGGAACGACTGGAGCACCGAACAGCGGCAACACTACGACGACCGTCGATGATGCGCTGATCGTCGGCGGCGGGCTGCATGACGGAGGGAACCTGACGGCGGGCGCGACCTTCACGCAGCGCGTCCGGGCTGACGGGTATGACTGCACGGAGGACAAGATCGTGTCGTCGGCGGGAGCATACGCCGCGACGTTCTCGACCGGGACAAGCGACTGGATCGCGCAGGTCATCGCGTTCCGGTCGTCGCTGACGGGCGTCTACTTCTCCGTGACCGAGACTCTCTCTGTGGCATTCACCCTGTCGACCCCGAAGGTCGGGAGCAATCTGTTCAGCAGCAGCGACGCGCTGGCGCTGGCGGACTCCCTCACGGTGAACGCGAACTCGCAGATCGTGCAGGTGTCGGTGTTGGAATCGCTCACCGTGGGCGAGATCGGATACCTGTCGGGGGACACCATCACCGTGCTGCCGTCGGACGGGCTACTGCTCGATGACTCGTTTACGTTGTTCATCGACGGGCGGAGCGTGGAGACGGCGGAGTCGCTGTCGCTCGCTGACTCGGCGACGATCGCGTTCAACCAGTCGGGGCTGTCGTTCTCCGAGTCGGCGGACTTCGCGGACTCCGTGGCGATCAAGCCCTCCGGGATAAAGTTCAGCGTCTACCATGACGCCGTGCTCGGCGACGCGCTGACGGTGCTCCGTCCGGTGCTGACGTTCGAGGGATCGGACTCCATCGCGCTGTCCGATTCAATGCAGAAGGCGAGCGGCACGATCACGCTGTCCTTCACCGAGACATTGAGTCTGGCGGACAGCGATACGGTGTCGCCGAGCGGCGCGGTCCGGTTCTCCGTGACCGACATCGCGTCGTTCACGGACGCCGTGCAGAGGGCGACGACGAAGCAGGTGAACACGCTGTACTGCTTCTCGTCGCTGACGGGCAGTTCGGCATCGCTCGACTCGCTTGACGGCGACGCCCTGACGGACGGCGACAGGGCGTGGGTCATCGCGTCGAACGTGTCGTACTGGTACTATCTTGACGAGGACTCCGGGGCAACGGAATCATCCCCGTCGATCATCGCTCCGAACACGAACGCTGGAGCGAAGCGGTGGCGCAGATGTACGTGATGTCGGCAGTCAACACCTAAACGGACAGGAGGAATCGGACATGGCAAGAAAAACTGCGGGAAGGAAGAAGGCGGTCGGCTGGAAGGACTCCATGCGGATCAAGGGATTCTGCCGCGTCGGTGTCTACGAGTACGGACCGAACGGCGAGCCGAACTACAAACTCGTCAGCGATTCGGGATTCGTCCCGAACCAGAAGACGAACGTCGGCTTCATGAACTACCTGAACTACGTCCTCGGCGCGAGCGCGGGCTCCCTGCTCGTGTCGTCGGCGGCGGTCGGGACCGGGGGCACGCCCGCGAGCAACGCGACGTCGCTGACCGGCGAGTCGATGGTGCGGCGTCCGACCACGTACTCCGCGCCCGCGTCGACGCAGGTGCAGTGGATCGCGTCGTGGGACTCCTCGCTCTGCACGGGTTCGTTCACCGTGGGGAACGCGGGGCTGTTCAACTCGTCCTCGGGCGGGTCGCTGGCGTGGGGCATCAGCACCCCCGGTCAGACGTGGAACACGAACCAGTCGCTCGCGTTGACCTACCTGCTCAACCTGTCGTAAGGGGCGAGCAGTACAAACACCCGAAGGAGGAACGATGGAAGCGCTGGAGAGAGTAATCGCGGACAACTTCCACGCGATGTACTACTACTCGCCGCACACTTGGAACGGCGGCGTGACGCGGTGGAAGGGAATACCGGTCCTCGGCAATCCGCTCGATATGTGGATGCTGCAACAGACCATAGTCGAGACCAAACCCGACGTCATCGTCGAGACGGGGTCGGCTTGCGGAGGATCGGCGCTTTTCTACACGGACGTGCTGCCGAAGGTTCGGATCATCTCGATCGACATCCAGACCGAGATGCAGCCGATGATCGAGCATCCGCGCATCACGTTCGTGAAGGCGATGTCCACGGACAAGAAGACGATCGCGATGGTGGGGAAGGAGTCGAGGGGGAAGCGGGTCATGGTCATCCTCGACTCCGACCACACGACGGCGAACGTGCTGGCGGAACTGAAGGCGTATGCGCCGATGGTGACGCGGGGCTGCTACCTGATCGTGCAGGACACGAATATCGACTGCTCGCCCGTGAACCATCCGCAGTTCAAGGACAACGGACCGACGAAGGCGGTCAATATCTTCATGCAGGGGAACAAGGACTTCGAGGTCGACCACTACAAGGAGGAGGGGTTCTATATGACGTTCTATCCGGGCGGATGGCTGAGGTGCATCCGATGAAAAACGACATGGGGCTGCTGATCCACATCGGAGAAGGGGAGGCGCCGAAGGGGTTCACGCACTGTGAGTTCGACCTCGAGCGGTTCCCGTATCCGCTGCGCCCGGACTCCGTCCACATCTGCCTGCTGCCGCACGCGCTGGAGCACGTGAAGCCGTGGCTGATCTTCAAGGCGTTCAATGAACTGTGGCGCGTCATCAAACCGGAGGGGCAACTCGCGATCGCGACGGCGTATGCGGGGTCGCCCGCGTGGTGGGGCGATCCGTCGCATTGTACCGGCTTCAACGAGCGGTCATTCTTTTATCTCACGCCGTCGCATGCGGCATTCGACGCGAAGAAGTCGAAGCCGTGGGCGATCGAGAAGGGGAACCCCGTGTATCAGGTGAACGGAAACATCGAGTGCGTCCTACGGCCGGTGAAGTCATGAAGAGAATCCAACCGAAGCCATACAATCTGCGGGGCGGCAAGGTGGTACTCACGGAGAAGGCTGACGTGTCCCATCGGATCGTGAGATCCGCCAAGTCGTACAGGAACCGACTGATGGTCGCGGTCGGCATGACGGGACTCATCCGGGCGGAGTGGGCGATGGCGCGGTGGGGGCAGACCATCCCGTGCAACTTCCAAGTCATCGACTACGCGATGTGGATGGAGCAGTTCACGCCGCTCGGGTTCCTCGTCGCGGACGCCCGGAACCTCGCGGTGCAGGAGTTCCTCGGCAAGAGCGCGGAGTGGCTCGTGTTCATCGATCACGACACGATCATCCCGCCCGACTTCTACATCAAGTTCAACGAGCGGATCATCCACGAGCGCGTCCCCGTGTGGAGCGGGCTGTACTTCACGAAGTCCGTGCCGAGCGAGCCGCTGGTCTATCGCGGGCGCGGGACGGGGTACTACGCCGACTGG
>Ga0316626_10000104_pt1 | contig 29016 bp, 48 predicted proteins | sample OWC_Aug_T1_C1_D5_FD_207656 | JGI IMG/M metagenome (GOLD analysis project Ga0316626, IMG submission 207656) | Wetland soil microbial communities from Old Woman Creek delta, Ohio, United States - OWC_Aug_T1_C1_D5_A | ecosystem: Environmental > Terrestrial > Soil > Wetlands | place: USA: Ohio...
GAACTCATAAACAGCATAAGCACAATTAGCTTCAATTATGAATACTGTTGCAGTAGTTCCCCCTACGTTGAAGTCAAGCCCGATATGAATATCAGTATATTTTTGCCAAACTTTATCTGTGTAGTGTTTAATTCTATTATAAAAGTGGTAAACCTTATTTTGATTTAGTGATACTATCTCACCACGTAGGTATAAGTCGGCTAGTATTGGGTCATAGTTATTTAGAATGTTTTGCACATATTCAGGTGGTAAAAATGGATTATCATAAGTTGAGGCTTTATAAACTACATATCCTTTTTGCTTCATCTTATGCCATTTTTCATAAAGGAAGCCATTATAACCTTGGTCTGGAGTGGTCACTACTGCTATGCTATTCTTTGCATCTCCTTCTACCTCTTGCCGAACACGCTCTGTTATCTTACGCCATACATAAGACGCTTCCTCTTTTTTAAGTGTGTCGATCTCATCTACTATTGCGGCAAATACTTCAAACGCAATAATTCTCTTAGGGTTATCGTAACTTCTAAAAATTACTTGACCATATCCATCTGCTTGTATTGTAGATTCTGATTTATTTAGTTTATATTTAATGTTTGCTTGTTCAAAAAAATCCTCAAAAGCAGGGATAGCCCTAAGGCGTAACAAATCATAGGTAGGCATTGCGTAAAGAAAGTTGGCTGTTGGGTTCTCAAACATAAGCCTAAGCACTCTAAGCACCCCTGCCTCACTCTTGCCACTGCCTAACCCACCCTGCATAGCTGGATGAGGCTCATCACAAAAAACAAAGTCGTATTGATGAGGCAATAACTGTTTGGTAAATGTCATTTATTAATGCCTTTACAATTATCAAAATGCCATCTCTTCATATTTGATGGACTACCTACTTTATCACAATGAGGACATTTAATTCTAGGAGAGTTTTTTAGCGCTTCAGATATTTTATTTCTTTTTTCTTCTGAAGCTATAACCCCATAGTTTGGGTTTTTATCTCCTCTTATTTTATCTCCGTTCCCATAGTTTGGATTATTAGCCCCCATTACACTATTTGACTTTATCTTTCTTAACTCATCATCCCATCTTAATCTCTGCGATTCTGACATTTTATTTCTAATATCAATACATGATAAAGTTTCTTTTACGCCTTTTGATATTTTAGACTTATGCTCATCGCTAATAGAAGTGCCTTTCTTTTCGGATTTTCTCCCTTTTAAAGATAAAGACATTTTTAATTTATGATCATCTGTTAATTGTTTACCGATTTTAGACTTAGATATTTTTTCTTTAGTATCATCACTCATAGCAACCCCTATATTCCAAGGCTCCCCACCATTCTTAAAATAATGATTTTCTGACATAATTTTTCTTGTTTCCGCTGTGTGTTTTTTACCCTTGAAAGCATTATGTATTTGCATTTTTTCAGACGCACTAATAGACAAAGCTTTTTTACTTGCTTGATATGAGTGGCTATTTATTCTAATATTTCTATTTTTATTTCTAAGATTACTTAGTGCAAAAAATGCAAACCCCATCTCTCTATTCTTATATATTTTCCATAATAAATAATGTGCTATAAAATGCTCTCGAGCAGTTAAATTTATTAAATTATCTTTTAAATTATTTCCACCCATTGACTTAGGAATAATATGATGTTTTTCAAAATACCCATCATCTAGTATTTCATCTTTTCTTTTTTGTATTAATTGATTATATATATTTTCGTAATTCATAAAGGTATTATATACTATATTTGATGAATTAGATATTAATTATCTCCGACATTACCTATTCTTTGAAATATTATTTTAGGAGGCTCTACGTTTGTAAGTTGATTATTTTGTGTATTTACTTCTATCTTATTTGCTTGTGGGTTTGCTATTGACTCAATATCTTTCATTACACCGCTCACATTCCGAATGTTTCCTAAATTAATATCTTGACGGTTAGCAACAATAACCCCTTGAAGCATTTTAGCTATCTTGCGGTTATTACCTATTAGCTCGTTATCTTGTTCTAATGTATCAAGCTTTTTTATCATAAGCTCTTGGTTTATCGGGTGGAGTTTCTCGATGTTTTGTGCCATTTTGTGCGTTTCGGCATAAAACCCCTCAACATCGGCTTTTAGGTTACCTTTTATTACCCATTTATCAGTGAGGACTTTATTACCCAATAGCTTAGATGGAAGCTGATACCTTTTACATATATCTGCCTTATCTAACCCACCCTCGTATGCTTCACGGATACCTTCCCAATCATACTTACTTGGACGCGCCACGAGTTACCTCTTTTGGTTTTGGTTGCTTTATATCATCAATCCACACGGTTTTCATCTTTGTACTCCGTCCATGATACTTCTTTGCCGTTTATTTTGATTGAGTCAATTTGTGTATAGTCACACCATCGCTGGATTATTACTTGGGCGTATTGAGTTGATAACTCTATCATTCTGCAATTCCTATCTAAGTTTTCACAAGCCATCATAGTTGAGCCACTACCTCCGAAGAAGTCCATAATAATATCACCCTTATCTGATGATATTTTAATTTGGTTTTCAATCAATGCAATAGGCTTCATTGTAGGGTGCAACCCAGTTTCTCTACCTTCTTCAATGACTCTTGAATAATTTACGTCCTTTAATGCTCCATTCCATTTGGCACTTCTTCTAAATAACAATAAAAATTCAATATCAGGGCGGTGACTTCCTCCAATAGGGATTGCATTTGGCTTTTTCCAAATTAGCGGATTGAATGATATTTTATTTTCTTTGGCCCAGTTAAGATAATCAGGCAATAAGTCTTTGTTGCAAAAAACATAGGCGTTAAAATTATTCTTTTCAAATATAGTTGGAAACACTTTCAAAAAGTCGAGAGGGTTAAAATCTGCAATAAATTCGATATCTTTGCCTTGCTTTTCTAGCCCTTTTCCTATGTCTCCTTTACATCCGCCCTCTGTTTGTATCAAGTATGGAGGGTCAGTGAACACCATATCAGCCTTTTTGCCATCCATCAAACGCTTAACATCTTCCTCTTTCGTACTATCCCCACAAAGCAACCGATGCGCTCCAATCTCGATTAAGTCACCCAATTTAATCACTGGATTATCTACCACTTCTGGAACGTCATCTGCTTTGCTTTCGTCGATGATTGCTTCTAGTTCACCATCTAAGTTAATATCCATCTCCTCTAACTCTTCGGGAGTGAAGCCGATTAAATCTAAGTCATAGCCTACGTCGTGAAGCTCTTGCATTTCGATAGCAAGCATTTCTTCATCCCAACCACTGTTCAATGCGAGTTTATTATCAGCAATTATATAAGCCTTCTTCTGAGCCTCTGTGAGGTGTGATAGCTCAATCGTTGGTACTTCATCAAGTCCGAGTCGTTGCGCCGCCATAACACGCCCGTGACCCGCAATGATTCCATTTTGTCCATCTGTTAAAATAGGATTAGTGAACCCAAATTCTTTTATACTTGACATTATCTGTGCAACTTGCTCATCTGAATGCGTGCGACTGTTTCGTGCGTATGGCACTAACTCTTTGACCGATTTATAGACTATTTCTTGCTTCATTACTTCTTCTTTTTGCTTTTAGTCTTGCCAAGTGAAGCCGTACAAATAGCGTATGCGCTCGACTCACTCTTGCCTTGTTTCTTTACTGCTGAAACGCATCGGTCTTTCTTTGTTGCTTTAGGCATTAAAACCATCCTTTAACTAAGAATATTTTACTATCATTTTTTTTACTTTTATGCTTAGGTCTTTTTTGTTGCTTTTGAGTTTGCTTCTTTTGTTCGTTTTTAAAGTGTGCAAATCCTATACCGCTAGACGATAAAAGCCCTTGCAAGTATATTACATAATCATCATTTGAAGTAAATATAAAACTCTTTGAAGTAGCTGTTATAGCCTTTTCCCCATCATCTAGCGCATTATCAATAGATTCTTCGTAATCTTGCAGTGATAACTCTTCTACTGCTTTTAATACTTTTTTGAATGGTGTATTTTTATCGTTGTATGAATTTATAACGTGTGCTACTAGATATGTATCATCATTTAGCATTTCAGCAATTTGATAGTATTTATCTATTACGTTCACATTACCTCTATTTTGCCCCGTAGTTAATGGGGCTTTTTTGTGCGCTCATAATAGTATTATACTATTTATTTATGAAAAACTAACTTTTTTTGTTGCAAAATTCTGCATAAGATTTATGCAATTCACTTACTGGCACATTATGCTTCGTTGCGATCTCTAAAGCTGATACGCTTAACTTTTCGTTGTACTCGATTACTGCTTTTTCCATGTCGAATTCATTGTATCTGATTGATTCATATTGTAGTGGCATTATTCCATCTCCGTTATTAATTTGTTTATGTACCATTGTGCTTTCTTTAAATCTTGCACATGGTTATCTTTCTTGCCAGTACGTGATAAATACTTAATTGCTGTCAATCGTAAATGACCGCAAAACTCTTCATGTGTAGAATATGCTTTCATATAGTCGATTGTTTCAATGCCGCCTTGATTGTAGTGTGGTGGGTTATTTACCATATCATTACTACTAGGCATATAATCTTTATATGAATCATTAATGAACTTATATGTGCTAGGCTCACGCTTGTAATCATCCTCAAACTCAGCTTTTAATTCTCTTTCTGTCTTGCTCATTGTTGTTCCTTTTTTAATTTAGCTTTCGCTCTATAATTGGCGTTATATCGTTCACGCTGCTCATCGGTTAAAATCCGCTTGATTCCTTTTTCTTTGCACCGTTGTCTCCATTCTTTTGACTGCTGCAATAATTTAGCCTTCTTTTCTTCGGGTGACATTTTAGTGCGTGGCATAATTCCTTGCTCCCTTCGCTTAATTGTTTTATAGTCTTTTACTTTTTGCTTTTGTTCTTCGGTTAATGGCGCACGTTTCCATGTTCCAGCCTCTTTCATTTTTCTGCGTCTTTCTTTCTCATACTCATACCGTTTATGCTTTCGTTCCTCTTCGCTCATTTTTACGTGAACATTTGGGCTTTTATCCGTATGATACTTTTTCAATGCTCTATCGTTATGATAAGCTCTTTTTTCTTCGGCACTTAATCCGCTTAAATCAGTGCCGTTATTCTTTTTTGGCTGTGGGTTTTCTTTAGCTCTTGATAATCTTATGCGCTTAATTTTAGGCTTTACTTTATCATGGTTTTCGATAGTTGGCTTCATCGGCTTTTGTTGATTTTTTGGTGTGATTACGAGAGGCTCTATTCGTTCCTCCCCTATATTCATCATGAGATTAAATTGTTCTAAGCTCATTGGCGTATGTCTTAGCCCTCTCATTTGGGCGCAGTATGTTTGATATGTCATTTGTTTACCTCATTAGATGGTGGTGTCCAGCCCATTTTAATTAGTGCTTCTTTTATTCCGCTTTCTTGAAGATTTATAACAACCCTAGATATCTCTGCTTTTGACTCATTGTAATCTCTAATAGTTGTGATTTGCTCAATGCTATGACTAAATATATTTGTTTCAACTTCTATTTTCATCTATTCCCCCTTATACTCATCATAAAGTTTTTGTGCGTGTTCTCTTTGTACTTCGATAGGATATGTTTCTCTCCATCGGTTAGGCGCACCATGTGGCGATATTTCAGGGCTATACTTATGATGCAATTCGCAAAGTGGCAACAGCTCACGGTCATTCTTAACATCACTAGAATGTAATTTTACGTGATGCGCTTCAATCTGTGGATTATTGCATACCATACACGTAAAGCCTTGATTATGAAACCATGAGAGATAGGCTTTATCTTTTAGGGCTTTTTGTTTTAGCCTTGCATTTTTCCTTAGCTGTTTTGACTTGCTGTAATCTTCTTCATAGTAAAAATCATCCTCCTCATCTTCTCTTATTTCTTCATTGAGTTGTTCAGCTATACTTAACATCTTAATTTTCTTTTGCAACATATCTATCAACTCTTAGTTTTTTCATACCTTCACGACTACAATCTACCCATCGGTAGCACAAGGTGCTTATACTTAATTTTAAATCATATTCACAACCATCACAGCTCTTATTATGCGCCATTGACTCTATGATTACGTATTTGCCTTTGATGATTAAAAAAAGTTCTTCAATGTGTGCTTGAAGCCTAGTGATGTACCATCTATCTAGTTCTAATTCGCCTTGTATCATACTACCCCCTTTAAATATCTATATACGTGCTTAGATAGAATATCGTTGTATTGATCGGTTACTATCCGTGTTACTTTTGGCTTAACATCATCTTCAATAGCTAAAAAAGCCATCCGTGTGATATTGCTTTCTAGGTTCTTAATCTTAGACATCCACTCATACTCGTTATAAAATAGCGTTTCTATCATTGTGGGTACGTTTGCTGCTATCTCTTCTTCTTTGTACAGCGTAGCAAGTTCATCCCATACGGAAATTTTGATAGCCTCTATATCATCTACTATCTTGTTATGCTTTTTGCACTCTTGGAGCATAATTTTAACGATAGATGATACCGATTGCATAGCCGATAACTTTTTCATAATCGGAAGTGATAAATCTTCACCTACTGTTTTATTCAGCTCAAATGCTAACGACCACATAAAAGAGCGTATTACTAACTTTCTTATTGTCTTGTAGTCTTTATTCATTGCATTAACTCAGGATTTTCATAGATATTGCCAATTACTTCAAAACCATTTCTATAATGATGATAGTTATATAACTCAGACCATCCAAATCCTCTATCAATATTGCATGGGCGAGTGGCTTTTGTTCTTACTGTTTCTAGTATCAACATTCCGCTTTTGTATTTAACTACGCAATTTTCATCATAATCATCAAAGCATCTTCCTAAAATATCGCCCTCATAAATATTAACACCATTTTTGTCTTTTAGTCCAGTATACTGTTGATGTTTTAGGTAGATTAAATCAGATGGGAAAGTTCCTAACCCACCATTATTATCAATACTACCAATACCCAAATTATAGAATTCTTTATTTATTTTATGCCACGCTCTAAATTTAATCTCTCTCATCTCATCCACCTCTTTTTGATATATAACATTATAACTATATTTAGCTTAATTAAGTATTAATAGTTTTACACTTTAATGCTATTTATCGCCACACGTATTCTTTCAATGCGCTCTTGTTTGCTTGACTTTCTTCGTCTAGCGTTCTTAGCTGTGTAGTAGCAACTTTTACATTCGGCACGTAATCCTAAGCCTCGCTTTGGGAATTCGCTTTCTTGCTTAGTTTCTGTGCATTTGGCGCATTGTTTCATGATATGTCTAGGTATTTAATTATGACTTGTTGCGCTTCACTGAATGAATAGCATATTGCGCACCGATACCCGCTTGATGATAAAGCACCAATCCATTCTCTTTGATTCTCCGATAGTTTTCCTTTAGCGGATTTCATTTCAATAAATAAGCCGTGTTCTGTTTTAGAAGGGAATGCCAAAAATATATCCAGCACTCCACTTTTTACGCCTTCCGCTTTTAGCTTTGTTGCGGTTACGATATTACGCTGTCCACCGTTAGGGATAGCGAACATCATAGATAGTTGAGGATGCTTACTACTTTGCATTTTTGCCCACTGGAATAGCTTTTTTTGCTCTTCATGCTCAGTTTGTTTCATTTTTCAACCCCTATTTAAAAGTAAATGGAAATTTAACCATCTATAAAAAATAAAAATGGTAAATGATGGGTTTGAATATTTACTCCAACTTTTTTTATATCCAAACTTATCTAAACTACCATCATTTTCTCCGTCATAGCCGAAATATGTCACTTTAAGTCCATAGCCCAAAATGCTAATATGAACAATATCTGATTTATCATTCATTTTTTACCACGATTCTTCCGTAAACATCCGCATGACTTAGTACCACCAATTGCTACGTTATTTGTGTAAGCCTCGAACTCTTGACCGCAAAAGCATTTATAAAGTCCATAGCGTTTTTTGTACTTTGAGTTTTTGCCTTCTTTTAGCCCTAAATCTTTTATAGGAATAGGGGGGGTGTATTCGTTCATTTTTGTCCTTTAAAATGGGATTATCATATCTGTATCAATATCAATGTCTGGTATTTGTGGCATTTCTTTGCGTTCATGATACACTGGAGCGTTTGCGCCTTTTGATTCGCTTTGTTCGCTACTTTGATTCTTAGATTTTGGCGCAAACTCAATTTTTGGAAACTTTAACTTTGTAGTGTAGTTTTTCTTTCCATCTTTTTCATACATTTCTGTAATGAGCTTTCCAGTTGCGACACATAACGCACCATCTTGAAACCATTGATTAATAAATTCAGCTTGTTTTTCAAACGCTGTGCCTCTTAGTGTGAGATTTTCCCACTCATATTTTGAGTTCTTTTCTGAACATTCAATTTGGAATGAACATATAGCCATTCCACTTTGTGAGTATTTCAACTCTATTTTATTGATCGTTCCAAATATAGTTACTGTCGGTAGTGGCATCTTATCCCCTTAATTTATTTAAAATTTGTTTTACTTTTTACGCCTAGTATGTACGCTTCGGCTATTACATCTTCCAAAAGGTCTTTTATCTCTTTTGGGATTGCATAGCCTTGCGTAAATCTTCCTACTATCAATCGCATATCAAAACCGCTTTCGATCTTGACGCTTTCAAATAGTGAGTCTATTTCTTTTTGAGTCATGATTTACCTACGAACACATTACGAAGCTTATCGGTATAATACTTGACTGCCTTGGCTCTTCCCATACGTGGAGGGATAGTGTCAAACGCTCTCATGTTTAACGCTGATGTTTCGTTTGACTCAAACTCTTTTTTGCGTTGGAAGAAAGCTTCCCCATGAGTAGGTTTTTGTTTCATTTACTGCATCTTTTTATATACATTTCAAATCCAAACAATGAGAATCTATACTCTTTATTAATGGACTTTAACGATTTACGCATATCTTCATTAACTCCACTATTACACCCATGGCAATATAATGTTACATTTTTCCAAGTATGATTCCCCCCTTTTGATAGTGGTTTAATATGCTCTATTGTCGCACTATGTTTTTGTTGTGGGTGTAACCCTTTAGAGGTAATAATGCCACATTTTTGACACTTTCCATTAAATCTTATATAAACAGCCATTAGGTTAATAGAGTGGTCTACTTTATTAACATTATGCTTTTTACATCGTCTTAAAAAATTAGGGTTTAGCATTTTCGCTCGAGTTTAGTTTCTTTAATAGATTTAATCAATCCAACTGAGCTACGCCCAGTCATAAATACCATGATATAGCTAATTGTTAGTATGATATGGTATTCACTCATTACCACAACCTTTCAAGGCATAAACCTTTTGCAATTTTACTTTCAAGAATACAATGATCTTTTCCTATAATTTGTATAGCTTCATTATATTGGTCAATTTCAATATCATAATCAACAAGAACAATAAATTGCACTACATTAAAAAATAGCGAAATAACTAAAGCAACTAATAAAAGTTCTTTCATCCTAAACCCTTTTAATTAAAAAACGAATACGTGTTATCCATAAATATACCCATAAATATAATCTCCAGTAGTAATTCATCTTTCACCATCCAAGTATGTATAAATATAAATCAAAGCTATGACTACGATCACCGCACCTGCTATTGTGTTGTCTATGTTCATGTTATGCCTTTACATCTAATTTATAGACTGCCTTGCTTTCAAGTTCGCTTATCATGTGTTCAGCTTTTAAAGACTCAATTTTGATAGCGAAACGCTGATTTTGTAATTCAAGCTCACGTATTTTTGACTGCATGACTCTTTCAGTATTTACCGATTCTGTGATTCTTTTTTGAAGCCATTTAGCATTTACTAGAATTTGTTCGCTGTCTTTGAAATAGTCGCATAAGAACTGCGATAATGATTTTGTTTTCATCAAAAAATCCTTTCCGCTATTTCAGCAAACCAATTTTCAAGCTGTTGTAGTTTTTGTTTCATAGCTGCTCTCCTAAATCTTCAAGCAAAATAGCTTTCAACTCATTACGGTTGATATTGCTATGTTTAGCTATTTTATTAAAAGCCGTTACGATTAGATCAACATAATCATCCATCGAGTCACGAAATTCTTTAATTTCATACTCTGCTTGTTTTTCGTTTTGTTCCATCTGCTTTTCATAGCGATTTAACGCTTCAGTATTCGCACATCTTTCCATCTCATCCTCCTATATTTTAGGGCTTTAAAACCCTTAATACAGTCAAGTTTATGTCATCTTGTTTGAATGGCTTGACTGTATTAAAAGCTTTATGGTTGGGGGGATGGATTCGCACCACCATAATAGATATTCAAGTACAATTATTCTCTATCATCCGCACTACACGGCTAGGCAATCTATAAACCTTTACACCCCGATATTTTATGACCTGCACCAACTAGCTAGGTTCGCCCCCGATTACTCAGTGGTACGGTGCAGGAACTTTTTAGCTATGTTGTCTGAGCGCTTATCCTCGTTTAGTTTCCAAATATAGACTGCCATATCTTTCGACTTAGGACTGCCTTGTACGTCTCAGGCATGGGCTTTCACCATCGTATTACTATCGCCTACGTCGGAGTCGAACCGCTCGGCTACCATTTCTGATAGTATGCAACCGTTACATTTTAAGGCATAATTAAAAGCTCTTTGAGTTGATATATACTAACTGCCGTCATGCACTTAGGACTTACTGACCGTTGCATATACCAACTTCAAAAGCTTTTTACTCAACAATTTAAATTCAAATAACTGCAAGATACCGCACACTCCACCTACTCGTGCCGATGAACTTTTTATTGATTCAGGTGATCTGTATCTTGTAGAACAATTATAGACTAACTAAGCTTAATTAAGTATAAAAGTGTTTTATTCTTTTGTTAATGACATTTAGCCATTAATCTATCCCACTCGTCATTGATATATCCGAACTCTACCCCGCTACTTGTGGCTATCATTTCAATCCATGAGATATGATCGCTCATTTGTTTGCTATCTAATTTTGTGTAGCTTAATGGCTCTTGTCGCTCATCTCTTGGATATTTTAAATCAAGATATTTCAATAGATTACGGATAGACTCACTATGCACCGATGAAGTGCGAAATTTAAACTTTGGCTCTTGAAATTCAAGAACCACCCCTTCTTTTTTCAATTCAGGCAAAACGCACCCGAATATGAACTTTTGGAAGTTTTGGGATATTAGCATTTTAAAAACATAACTCATCAACAATTTTTACTTTTTTCTTATTTAAGCGTATTGACGGCTCGTTATGCGTGACTTCTAATCGTGCACCTTTGACTTCTACGCCTTCGTTGATCGCTTGTTTAATCAGCGTTGTATCGGCAACTAACTTGCAATATGAAACGTCTATTGCTTTTTCATCGTCTATGATTACCTTTTGTGTTGGTGCTTTTTCCAAAATCATTATTGAGCTTATTAAATCACCTTCCAACTTTTCTACACCGTTTTCTAAAAGCCATTTTGAAACTTCGATTTTAACGATTTCTTCTTGTGCTTCACAGCGTTTTTTAATCTCTTGAAGTTCTTTAATTGTTTGGCTTATGCGCTCTTTTGTGCTTTGTATATTATCAAGTGATCGCCCGATATAGTCACAAGTTGCGTTACTTCCGACTACCTCAGCCTTTCGGTTTAGTATGTTTATAATTTCGCCTTGTTCGCACTCTTCTAAAGCGCAAACGTATGTTTTTTGTAAGCTCATCCTAGCACCTTCTCCGCAAGCTTCTTGCCTAATAACTCCATTGCTTGATCGTAATGTGCCGCATAAATCTCAGGCAATGCCCCTACTTTAAACAATGAGCAAAACTTTTCAATGTCCGCGCCGCTATCATTGACTAATATTTGAAGCTCTTTTAATTGTAGTGGGCTAACTCTGTCACTTTGTGACTCTTGTTTTTTATGTTGTTGCTTTGGTTCAGGCTTTGCTTGTTCACCACTTGCGTCAATATCTTCATCTACTGCGATACCTACAATAGCACTTAATCCGTAACGCTTCAAGTATGTAATAGCTGACCCTGCAACTTGGTAATTATTCATTTTTGCAAGTGTTACAAGTGGCATGGTAAACGTATCTTCTACCCACTCACCGCTTTTATGGATAAGCCGTGTTGTTACCCCGATATAATCTCCGTTGCTTGTTGAGGTTTGAATAAACCCTAACCCTTGCGCTGATAATAAAGGGCGTATGTGTTGCACTATACTATCGAATGACGCATATTTATAGCCATAGCCTTCTTTATCTTTGCCTACATCGGTAAGAGTAGATTGCATTTCGATTTGTGCTTGGAATATTGCCTCGACTGTGCTGCTTGTTTTCATTGTCCGTCCTTCTTAGTTCTATAATTGTTTGGCTCTTCGCCCGTCTTTGCTTCTTCGTAAGTCATCTTCTTCACCTCCATTGGTATTTAAAATAGTAACATTGTTTAGCTTAATTAAGTATAAAGTGTGTTATGTTTTAGAACAAACTCCCCTGTACCGCTTCTAAGCGTTTGTTTGCTATCCTGCAAAACTCTTTATCTATTTCAGTTCCTATAAAATCAAGTCCTAAAGATTTTGCAACGATTCCAACCGTACCACTTCCCATAAATGGATCATATACACGGTCTCCTTTTTTAGTGCTATTTTGTATCAATGTCTCAACGTACTTAATGGGCTTTTGAGAAATATGATATTTATCACTTGTAGGCATAGTAACATTGAATGCGGATGGTATTCCAAAATCATTAAGCCCCTTACTCCCACCTTTACGTGCGAAAATAGTAAACTCGCAGTTTTTCATGTAGTGCTGATTAGTAACCATATTATTTTTAATCATTACTAAAATGTTATTGATTATGAATCCAACTCTACGCATTTCAATCTCAATATTTGATAAGTGAGCTGAATTGCACATGATATAAATATGCCCAGTATCGTCTAGTATTCTAAATAAATCACCCATATAATCTTTTTCTGTAATATCGTTGTGAGTAAATAATTTACCACTATTGAAAGATTCTAAATGTTGTTTTTCTTTCCAACCAAAACCACTTTTTGTTTCACTGTTCCCACCACCACTATTAATAATATAAGGTACATCGGAAAAAATACATTGAAAATAATTATCAGGCACTTGCTTCATAAACTCTAAGCAGTCCTCATTGTGTATCTTTCCCATTTTTTCGTTCATTTGTTCATGCGTTAGCTTATTCATCTCACAACCTTCTCTTTAGATAATTCAGCAATAGAACTCAATACAGCCACGCTATCGCTTTTATTTTCAATATCCATAGTCTGAGTCACTTTCTGAATAAAGATTGCTTCTAGGCGGTTACAGAGCATATCTATACCCGAAACAGCACGTTGCAACTCTATGCAATGTAGTGGAGTGCCGATTGTACTTAATGCCAAAATTTCTTTAGGGCTAAAAAAGTTTACCTCTGCATCGTCTATACTTTTAATATGCTCCCACTTTAGCGATTGTTTATGAGGGTGTGACAATACCATCACATCAAACTGTTTTACCTTCTGCGCCAAGCGTTCTGCCAAACTTCCCATTTGTTCAATACGTGATCGGTTCATCGTTTCCGCTTCAATAGCCTTATACCGCTTCGTGAGTGTGAGAAACTTTTGATAAGCCGTTAAAAACTTAATATCATTAAGGTTAAATCCGTTTTTTAGATATCGGACATATTCAGCGTGGTTTTGTATTTCGACTATGTCGTTCTCCATATCCATGATGGCAATAGTGCTTTTCATTTCTAGCCCAAAGATTTGAGCTATGTAGTCTATTAGGTCTTTCATTTTAAAAGCTCATAATTAGAGTAAATGTTACCGATAACTTCAACTGAAACATCAATTATAATATCGCAGTCAAGTTGTCTTTGTTTATGTGAATTTTCATATCTTCCTCTCATTTCAAAACAGCATCTATCTTCATTCCATAAAACTTCTAAAATATCATTAAGTGAGTTTTTAATAATATCCCCCTCATAAATCTCAACACCGTTTTTGTCTTTTAGTCCAGTGTATTGCATAACAACATAATCATCATAAATATTTAGCTCATCATCTTTTAAAAATGTTGCGTATTCTGTTAAAACCATTCCTTTTGATTTTTTGCTAAATGCTCTAAATTTAATCTCTCTCATGCTATTTCTCCTTCAATCACATTTTGATTTCCAGCTTGTTGTCGCTTCATCTCTTGGACACGCTCGTAAGTTTCCATTGTTATATCCATTTTGCTTTTATGTGGCTCATACTTCTTTCCAGTACGCAAAGCGAATAGCCCTGCATATCCTCCAGCGATTGAAGCGTTTATAACTTCGGTTGTGTCCATGCCTAAACGGTTGAAATCTTCAAGCTGTTTAAATTGTTTTTTAATTGTCGTAGGTGTGAGAGGCTTTTTAATCTCTTTACGGTGTTGTACCCATTCATTCCATACGTCAGAAGAAATACAAGAAGGCAAAAATTGTGTTTCATTCGCCTTATTATTATACTTACCTTTACTAACCTCTCCTATACTATCCTCTACTATACTACGCTGTCCCATGGACGTCCCATTGTCGTCCCGTGTATTTTCATCATGTTTTCGGTCTGCTCTATCACGTTTTTCAATTAGATTTATATCGGGTAAAAGTTGCAACAATAGGTTCTTGTAAATGCTGTCTACCTTGCGATCTGAGCGTATTAAGTTATGTTCTTTCCAATCCGTAATGTGAGATACTAAATCATCATTTAGCACCGTTACAAAGCCCTTAGCAACGAGAATTTTTAAGCTATCCTCTGATACTCCAAGTAACCGCATTACAGAAAATGCCTCTACTATTCCGTCATCATCAGCACGTATACCTAAATGAAAATAAAATGACTGTGTTTCCAGTGGCATTTTAATAAATCTTGCACTATCAATTATCTTTTTTGCAAACATACGTCTTTCAGCCATTATTAACCCTTTTTTACATTAATTAAAATATGCAACGGTATCGTTACGAAAAGTGCTGGTAAAAAGAAAATAACTGCAATAATATGTAATATCCACATCATAGTAAGCTCCTTAAACCAAATCAATAAGTGTGATATTATCTACCATGCTTTTTGCTTCGTTAAATTGTAGGCGTGGTATTTCCATGTAGCTTGATACTGCAAAACGGTTTTTTAGCTTTGAGTACACTTTGGCAAATAGCTTTTTGTTAGATTCAGCAGGAGCATTGAAGCTGTAAACTTTTAATGATACTGATTTTTGAAGTGTGCGTTTTTGTGCAGGGGTTATGACAATATCGTTTTTAAGTCCTTCCAAATCATCTTTAATTTCGATTAGTTCAATATTAGTTGCTTTTTGAGCATCGAATACAAGTTGTAAAATTTCCATAGGGTTAGTCGGTAGTTTTGGAGCTTCTTTGATTTGTAGTTCCATTTCATTAAAAGCATCTATTAAATCTAGTTTCCAATTTTCGGCTTTTTCACCAGTGAACCCCATAGCTAAAAACATAAATCCGTCACGGTTCATTTCATACATTAAGCAAAGTTTATTTTGATCTGAATAGTAAGCTGATTCCGTAAAATTGCGGAGTCCTCTTTCATTGAATGAACGTATTTTTCTAATTACATCATCATGACGTTTTCCGAATACTTTTGCAATTTCTGTACTTTTTGCAAATACTAGCCCATTAAGGGTAATTAATTTAACCTCAACATTGTTGATTATTACGTTTGACATTAATACCTGAGATATGAATTTAAGAGGGTGAAGGATGTGTCTCAATCATCTATCATCAATCTTACGATTAAACTCTTAACGGTATTTCTACCGTGGATGATTGAGACACCGTTAAAAGTTTGTGAAAGCATTATAAAACTATATTTCTTAATTGTATATAAAAACGACGCTCTTTTATAAGAGGTTGTCGAAGGTATCGCCCTGAGATGAAGCAGGACGATTGAGGAGGAGGTGAATAGATGAGTTGTCCTAGATAGGAACAGGTAATTTTATAGCAACATAGCTTATATTAAGCTTGTAATACTTCTTTTGCTTGTTTAACGTGGTCTTGGCTTACTTCGTTGGCTTCGCTTTCTGTGATCGCTTCTAAGAGCGTCAGGGCTAGTTTCTTTGGGATACCATTAGGAGCTTTTTTGAGTGCTTTGATTGATATTGAAGCGATACCTTTTAATAGCGGTACTGCTAGGTATTGAAGGGCTAGTGCTGTAAATGGGTTCATGTTATTCCTTTATTTCATAATGTGGGTAGTCAATAAACTTTTTCCAGTCACCGCCCCACGTGATAGCAATTCCTAATTCATCGGCGCATTGCTTTACAATGACTGCAAGTTTTTTAAATCGTGAAATATCATTCCAATCAATCGGGTATGGTACAATGTCTACCGCTAAAGAAGGAGAGTGATTATGTTTTGATTTTTTAATCTTACCATCCAAATTTGTAACTACTTTTCCGATAATAGTCCATATGCCTTTAACAAGCTTTCGCCCTATTTTATAGAGTTTAAATTGTTCATCCTCGCTTCGCTCTCCATACAGCACAGTAAAGTCGGTACGAGTGATTGCAAGGTTCATAACCGCTTGAATGTCAGGATGGCACGTTGCTAGAATTGCTTTTGATTTTGCGCTAAAACTTGGCATTAATTATCCTTCATAGTTTTATTAAGCTTACTAATATGCTTTTTTAATTCTTTATTTGCCCCATAATATTTACCACTTTGAAAACCTGCTGAATACCCTATTGAAAGTAATATGATCGTAATTATTAAAAGCTGTATTCTATTAAGGCTCATTATGCGCCCTTTTTAGCAATAAGAATATGAAAAGGTATTGTAATAAAGAGAGCAGGAAAAAAAAATAGAACAGCTATTATATGTAAAACCCATATCATTGATTACTCCTTAATACTAAAGTTAAAAGTGCAGCTAAAACAGTGAGTACAATTGTATAACCAATTTTAGAACGAGTATTTTCTAGGCTTTCAATGCGCTCATTTTGTCTTTTAACTGAGTTTGATTCGACTTCAATATGAGATTTAAACTCTTGTCTTAGAAGTCTTATATCAGTTGAAATTTCATTTTGTCTTTCTATCGCTTGCTCTATCTTGCCAAGTGTTGCATTCATTTGATGAAGCTCTTGCTGTAAAAGTCCTTGATTACTTTCAAGTCTTGTTACCCTTGGTTCGATTTCCATTAATAGCCTTATTTTTAATATTTTATATTATACATTAATCTACACTAAATGCAATAAATAGCCAAAACACAATAGCAAAAGCTATAACTGCCCCTATCATGTTGGCTCAATCATAACGAGATCACGATAGCCTGAAACGTCAATTCTAGCGAGGTATGATGATTCCCCAGCCGCACGAACAGCGTAGTACATCGACCGAGCGTGTATCTTAGGCATGTCACAGCTTAACAGAGCCTCATAGAATATATAATCACACATTCGTCTATCGAATAGCTGTGTGCGATATAAAGCGTCATGGATGAAACCAGCTTTTGTATCAATGCCCCCAAACGGACATCCTAATAATCCCCAAGACGCAGCGGGTTTAGATAACCCATCGCACACAAACTCTTTAAAAAGAGTGATTGTATATTTTGAGTTCTGGTACACCAATGGGGAAGTGAGTTTAAAGGATTGGTCGCCTACAAGCTCAACTTTTAATGGTGTAAGGAATTTTGGCATCAGAACACTACTGCGTTTATAGCTGTAATAGTAGTTGCATCATTAACAGCATTTTTCTTGAGGCGCAGATTCAATTCACCTTCAAATACTTTAGAAGCTACAGCCAACTTAATAGTATTAGCTTGATCTAACGTATAGTCAGAAAACACATTTGAACTATCCCATATAGTGAATACAGTGCCACCGCTCTCAGATACTAATTGGATATAGTCTCTGATTGCTTGAGCTGATTCGATGCCGCCATTGTAGGTTTTAGTTCCTACTGTGACTGGTAGTTTTGAAGCTACTTGGAAAACTGTTTCTAGCTCTTGTGTTTTGGCTAATTTAGCATTTACTAGTAGTTCTGCATCTGTGAACTCAGGTTCAGGAATATTGCCTTCTAATAGCCATTGTTTGTATTCTTCTGCTTCAATAGAGTATGAAACAGTTGCACCATCTTCTCTAGTTCCATATACTGATTGTCCGTTGTTAGTTAATTTAAAAGCAATCATAGTTCACATCCTGTAAATAGAATTAATGTATTTGAGTTACATGTTAATTCTGCACCTTGACCAGCAGTAAGCGTCGGAGAACCCGGAGTAGTTGTAAAATTACAAACAAGTGTACTTACTCCTCCATCTTTTATTACTGCTGCTGTTGGTACACCTAATATACCACTTCCATTTATTATACTAATGTTTGATAAGTTATTTATACTTATACCAGTCGGAGAAACTCTAGCTTTTGTATTGAAAGGAAATGCTATGTATGAATATATTGTGTTTACTGAATAACCCATAAAACCATGTATTCCAGCAAAGCTTGGTAAATACCTCTGACAAGCCTGAACCTCTCCGCCAAATTCGCCATCATAAGGATGCCAACCGTTAGTAACTACGCTTCCATCTTCAAGTTTTACGAGTGATACTGTACCGCTCGCAAGAGTAATCTTGATATATTTTCCAGCCGCAGGGGTGAATGTACCGTTTACGACAGTTACAGTGGTATATGTAACGTTATCCGTGGACTCTGTAACTGTGAGGGTTGCAGTCCCCATATTGGATAATGTTATCGTACCCCCGTTGTTAGAGGTGTTCTCTACCTTTTGAACTATACCACTTGCGGGAGCTATTACCGTTACAATTCCATTTGTGGTGGTAAATGTTGCACTTTCCCCAGTTGTAGGGATGTACCATCGGTCAAAAATATATTGATTCGCTACTACTGTTGCAGTACCACTCACATAAGCACGTTCGTTGATTTTAAAGTTGCCATTAATTAAATAATTTCTACGTTGAGGAAGTGATGATTTTAAATTAGCCCATGTTAGCTTTTTAATAACGAATGAACTTGCACTATCGGTAATGACAATTTCATCAGCATCAATTGGGATAGTTTTAGAAGTAGCGGAATGAATCAATGAAGCCATATTAGAATATGAAATTAATCTCCAGTATCCAAGCGCCCCATCTTCACATTCAAATTCTGCTACATCACCCGCAATAGTTGTTATGTTCGTTCCATTTGGCAATATCAGAGAGGTTGCGTTATGTGTGATGGTTAATGCGCTATCGAAAACTAAAGCTCTGCGAGTTCCGGTTGTAGAAACTCCAAAAGAAGTTATTGCAACTGTTCCCGTAATGTGAGCAATATTCCCACTTGCAAAAGTCCCTATTGTTGTCGTGGTTGCAGATGCTATATTTGCACCCATTACTGACTCAATAGGGATAATATCCCATGCGGTATCTGCTTTATTTCTAAGCTTTAATTGATTTGGAGTAGTTGAAGTATCAAGCCATAATGTGCCTGATACATAACTTGTAGGAGCTATTGCTCCACTATTTGATGACTTAATAGCAGATAATACAGTATTTAGGTCTTGTCTAAATTGCAATCCACTAATAGCATCTGAGCTATTTATATCGTAATCATGTTGAGCCATTGTTTACCCCTTATTAATATAGTATTTTATCATATTAGTAACCCTTGGCTAACCAGTTAATCGTCCTTGACACATTTGAGCCACCATTTCTAACAACAATATCAAATCCAGTAGCTGTTTCGTTGGTTAATTTTACATCATCACCATCTTGGGCATTGACGATTGTTATCTGAACATTAGGCGCAACTTGGAAAGCGATAGGGTATGTAATTGTAGTTCCTGTTATTGAAACTGATATTCCATTATCACTTTGTAATTTATCTTGCATATCTACATAAAAAATAGCCTTAGACAAAATACAAGTCGTGTATTGGTCATAAGAATAAAATAGTCCTCTAAATTTAAACTTTCTTCCAACGTAATCGCCCACATTAAAGTTTTCCCATGCTCCAAATATTCCATCATTTTGTGCAATAGATATCTGAGGAACAAGCCCGAAAGCTGAACTATATCCATCTACATTTACCCAGCTATTAAAATCCAATATTCCATCCAGTCTATTCGTAACAACTAAGCCTTCTGCTTTATAGTCCATCCATATTCTGCAAATTTGAGCTGTCCCAACGTCCACTATATGAGCGGATGGTATTTCATAAGACCCTGACGGTTGGATTCCTCCTGCATAATCAAAAATAGGAATATCATCTATAATTGGCATATCGTTAATATTGAGGGATAATAGTTCTAAATTTCCATCACCATTTACATATACGTTACTTTTAGTTCCAATCCATCCAGTTGATTTTTCATCAAAAGTAGCGACTATATTTTTTGGAAGGATAGCATTCGTAATTGTTAATTGAGCTTCTAATGGACTATATAGTTCTGTTCCATCAGGATATGAATGATGTACCTTAATCATATATGTTCCATTAGCTGAAACAACATACTCTGCAAGTGGTGTTCTTCCTATAATGTACCCATTTTCCCAAATAGTACCCATTCTTATTTCATAATCAATAGGAGTTCTTAAATCAGTAACAACATCCCATATCATCTTTGTTATTTCATTTACATAGAAAGATTTTAGATTAGCTACATTGTCAAGTGGTGATACTGAAATAATTACACTTTGAGCCGTTGATCTATTCCCAGTGCTATCAACCGCCATAACCGCAAATGTTTTAGTTTTTGTATCCCTATAAAATACGCTGTATTTATTGTCTATAGTCTTACCTATTACTGCGCCATCTTTTAGTATTTCAAAATAAGCAAAGTCAAGCGGTTTAAATGCGTATGCCCATGATAAGCTATAAGTTCCATTTGATTCGCTACCTATTAGAGCTGTTATTGGCTCAGGAGGTACTGATTTACCTTGAATGGTGTATCTAACAGATGCTTCGTCCACGTAGAAAATATATTCAACGCCATCTTCAAGCCCATATATATCAATATTATTGCTTCTTGTTTGCCCTAAGCTTACAAGCGATGCGCCCGATACGTTTTTAATGTATGAAATATTATAAAATAATGATGAACCACGCCATGCTAATAAAACAACCGTTTCTACTGTTCCATCTTTGCTTTGATTGAGATAATCTGAAATACTTATCCCAGTTGTGCGAAGATCGCTTATTTGGGTGGGTGCTGATATTAAAATAGTATCAGTGTAAATACTTTCATTATATTCAATGGCTGATATTTTACGCTTTAATTCACCCGATGTTGATATATTTAAAATTCTCATCTTTTTAGCGTGTCTTTCAACTTCACCAAAAGAATAATTTGAATAATCGCCAACTGATTCAGATAATGAAATTTCTAATGTTAATGTATTATTGACTATTGATATTACTTTATGATATAGCTGTGTATCTGTATTAGAATTTGATATTTGGATATAGAATGTTTTACCAACCTCTAAAACTAAATCGCTTCTATCGACAATTACAGTTGTGCCACTTGCTGAAACTATACGTCCACTATATCCCCATTGTGGTACATCATGCGCCACGTTTACAATATCACCTACTCTACAATGGATTGAGTCTATTGAAGCCTCCCAAGTAGCTGTAATCGTTAAATACCTATTTTGGTTTAGATGATACTTTGCTTGATTTATGGCTTGTGTTCTATCAGTACATCCGATAAGGTCTATGGTTGCCTTAGATACATTTGTAACAAGATCATAATTCCCTTGACTCACCTCAACAGAGATACGATTATAATCTTCCGTAGAGTCATAATAAGTCACCTCGACAATATTAGCTCTTTCTTTTAATGGCAAAAATGATTCAGTAAATGAGTTTTGAATAATATTACCCATTGAGAATAAAAACCCTTGAACTGCCATAATATTAGGTTTATCTACTAGAGCGGTAAATGTTGAGCCATACTGAATTACAGAACCACGACCTAACTGCCCGATAGTTTTAAACGCTTGACTTAAATTCGTTATTTGATCGAGATAAATGTTTACTTTAAAATTTTGAGCAGAACAATATGAAGCCCAATCGCTAAATGATGTAAAGTCAATGCGTAATAAAGGTATCCCTGCACCATATCTTTCATTCATAAGTAAATCAAGGCAAGCCCATGCAGGGTTGTCGAGTGAGCCATAAGTTCCAGTTGTGCGAGTTGCAATACACGTTACTCTTGGAAGCCCACCGCTTAACTGATCTGTTGCTAATGCCTTAATGCTTAATAATGCAGTATTTGGATAAATAAAATCATCACTTATTGCTTCTTGTAAGAACTCAAAAAACACAGTTGAACCATATCTTGTTCCACTTGAAGGTAAAGAATGAAATTTTATTCTAACTTCATATTGTGCAGGGGTTAAGTTTGTTAAAAAGTAGGTTTTTCTTACTGGTGAATTTGTAGCTCCTGAAATTGAGAAATATGAATAATTAGCCTCATAAGAATAATACGCCCAACAATACTGCCCATTAAAGTTAGTTTTTGCCCAATCGCTTCTAGTTGGAAGAGTAGGAACTTCACCGATATAAACTAGATTATCATCAGAAGTATCTTTAGTATCATAGTTTATTCTTTTATAAACATCATACGGGCCAGTTCCATCCGCTATTATTGATGATAAAAATGTAGTTGGTGTTTTATCCACATACAAATACTGCACATTAATAAGATTAGATGAAGATATAACTGGACTCCATGCCCCTCCAACTACTCTATACTCAATATCTATATTAACTGTGTATCCATCTAATCCACCTGCATCATTAGCATAATATAATCCTTGTGGGCATATTACCCCAATACATAGCTCAGTTACTGAATCACCGCTTGTAGTGGCTTCTACCCATGTTGAGGTATCTACTACTTTTTTATTGACAGAAACATCGCTCCATGTTTCTCCCCAAAGAGGTAATAAGTCTTGGTTATTTGTTCCCATACGTGTTTCAATAGATACATTTGAGTAATTTGAAGCTGGGTCACCATTTAATCTAATATCATTTATTGAGTCAAAAGTACCATCTCCAAGTGCAAGTAAAATAGATAGATACTGTTTATCATTATTTACAGTAACATATTTTCCAATATATTGAGGAGTAATTTTCATTGTTCCGTATAAAATAGGGATTGGATAACCTTGGGCTGTATTATTCCCAATTACATCCCAGCCATAAGTAGGGGATGATTCTTGATTCTGCATACCAACTGATGAACCAATATCTGGTATTTTAGGCTTAAACACAGAGCTTACAATCATAGCACCTACTATTGTAAATCCTATTTGAGCTACTAATGCCCCCCCAATTATCATAGCTGAACTCGCACCCATTGAGCCTAACATTAGTCCTGCATAAGTTCCAACACCTGGTGCGGCTATGCTTAGAGCCACCATTGCAACTATTGCTAATGCTTGTTTTCCTCCACCGCCTCCTCCGCCTTTAGGAACTACAGCAAAGTAAACAATATCATCTTTTTCTATTACAAAGTCACAATCAATAATTTCATTATTTTTAGATATTACAATGTCATAACAATCAATATCGTAATTAATATTAGCTAAAAGGCTATATGCGGATGTTCCATATTCTACTGGAACGTAGCTTATATCGGTAGTATCGAATGGATTATTGTATTGTATTACCTCTGTCGCCATGAGTAGAAGCCTTTTATAAAATATGACATATCATCTATATTCACGATATGTGTACCTATTGATTCAAGTGTATGTAGCATTTTACCATTACCTAGATAGACTCCGAAATGTTGCACTACTCTTGGGTGGATAGGGTCGTGTGCCATGGCGATAACATCGTACAAATTTGGCTCTTTTGATAGTTGCCAATACTGTGAAATTTGCTTTATGTAATCGCTAAATATTGCTTTAGTAGAATGGCATGAGCTATGAAAAGATGGTATTTCAATACCTAATTCATTGCGATAAATAAGACGTATAATTCCGTAACAGTCTGCACCATTTAAACTCTCTCCTCTATCCTCAAATGGCACTCCTATATATTTATCTATCATAGTCTTACGCCAGTACCGCCAACACCTGCAAAGCCCCCAAAACGTGCCGAGTTATTTAATTGCTTACATCGTGTTAATGTTTTATCGCACGTAGTTTGTGCGCCAACATAACCACACTCAATGCCTTTAAACTTCCAATAGCAAAAAGTCTTTATAAATCTTCGCTTAGGTATTCCGATATTAAAAGGGCTATCTGCTGTGAGGGTAAATGTTGCAGTTTCAGGCGTAGTAGTTGGTTGAGATAATTCAAAATAAACGGTCTTTACTGGTTCGGTATTTGCTAAATCTAAAGTATTAACGATATGGCAAATACATTTAATCTCGTTGCCGTCTATTCCGTTTACTTTCAAATATTGGTCGTATTGTTGTAAATATGTTTCTATAACTCTTTGTCGGTTATCTAATGTAATTTGCCATTGAGGGATTTCGCCTCGTCCATCCTCTGAAAGTTCTCCAATATCAAAAGGGAAAGTAAGCCATGTTTCGCCATTCCAAACTATATCATCACCATTTGAAGTGATAAAAATATGGCTTGCGAGTGAAGGAATTTCAATGTCAAGCAATACAGCAAAAACGCTATCCGTACCTAGTTTATTCTTTTCTTGAATGACTGTTAATGACAGTGCCATTAAATCTCCTCTAGTATTACACTTGTGCTACATAGCTCTTTTGTAGTTGCCTGATAATCAAGTTCATTGTTTTGGAATGATACTTGATAAGATAATGAGTTCTCAGGATTGACGTATGTAAATATTGTACCTATATTAGCATCAAAAAAAGCTTCAATAATGGCAAATTCTTCTTTAGTTATATTGTCATATCTTAGAGTAAATACAGAGCGTGATCGTGTTGAAGCTTTACGAACTTGCATATAGTTAGCTTCAAAAGAGTTCTTTAATATATTGTATTTCTTTTTTGAAGATGAGCCTAGTCGTGCTTCGGGTTCTATTGGATATGTTGCCATTATCTGCCTCCTTGGAATATGTCACGCATACCAGACTTGTTACGCTTCACAGCATCTATTACAACGCCTATGACAAACTGTTCCCCATCGAACCTTGTCTGTGACTCCGTTACTTCTACTTTTTCGCCTGAGTTATTTATGATCTCGATTTTAATATCTTGACCTCCACCCATCCCACTTGCATTTATTCCAAGCTTACCGCCTGCACCACGAGATAGAGGCATAATAGCTTCGGGGCCAGCTTCTCCAAACAATGCCATTGGCGCAGTAGTAGGCTTATCTACTATTGAATTGGTAAACGCTCCACCCGTTGCAAAGGCTGTTATGTTGCCACCGCTAAAAGCATTTCCGTTAGCACTTGCTACGGGAGCAGTACCAAAGAACCCAGAGATAGCCCCTGCAAGTGGAGCAGTTATTGATGCTCTTATTTGCATACGAATCAAATCTTCCATTATGGATTTAAACATATCTTTCGCATTTAACTTGCCAGTCATAAACATATCAACTAAAGCATCCTCAAGCCCATATACTGCGCTTGTTGCTACGTCAAGCGATGTTATAAGTGCTACTTCAAACTTCTTCACGTTCTTTTGTCGTGCCGCCGATACATAAGCGTCTATTTCTATTTGTGTGCGCCCCTGCTCTTTGAATAGATCGACTTGCTTTTGAATGTTTGCCTCTTGTATTTCTGATTCAGTCCCTGATAATTCGATCATTAATTGGTTATAGTCTATTAAGTCTTTTTTCTTTTGTGCCATATTCTTTATATTATCTTCGTATGCTTTTTGATCATCATCCCACATTTTTTGCTTTATGTCGTTTTGATCTTTGGTAATTCTATTTATGCCTGATAATTCATCTTGTGCTTTATCATGTTCTTTTTTTCTTTGGTCTGCAATTTCTTTTTCTAATTGTTTCTCCATCTTTTTTTGTGCTAATAATTCTTTATTACTTGATATTTTAGGGGATGCCTTTTCTAATGCTTTTGCGGCGGCAATAGATGCTTTGTTTTCTTCTTGTATTTTTATAGCCGCATTGCTTCTTTGAGTTCCAATGGAATTTAATCTATTCTCTATTTTCTTTAGTTCAGCATCTATAATGGCTGTTTCTTTCTTTTGAGTCTTATCTAAAGCAAATTTATCACTTTGAATCTCTATCCGTTTTTTTAGTAAAGCGTCATGGGCTTTTGTAAGTGCTTCGATACTATTTATAGTAGAGTAGTTTTTCTTTTCAAGTGCATCGTCATGCGCTAAGTATGCAGTTGTAGCAATGCCCAATGCTACCGATATGGCTAATAATATAGGTGCTGATGTTTGTAGGGCTATCATAGCGGCACGTAAAGCAAAAACAGACGTTGTTATCCCTCGCACTCCATTTGCAACAGCACCTCCAGCGATGAAAGAATAATAAGCAACAGCAACCCCTCCTACTAGCCCAGCGGTTAATCTAAGCCCATCATTATGGTCGTCAATTAATTTAGAAGTACCTTGATAGAATGATGCAATATCTTTTCCATAAGTTGATAAATCACCGCTAAAATCATTAATCATTTCCGCTAAAGCCTTTGTTGCGCCTGTTGTTTTGTCAAGTTGTGCAATTGCTGTTGCTAAATCAGTTTCTAAGTTTGTAGTAGCCATTCCTACTGTTTGGGGGATGCTTCCAAAATCAGAATTTATCTGACCTGACATTTTAAGCAATGCCGCAGAAACTCTACCCGATGTTAGCTCCCCTTGCTCTGCCATTTTTCGCATTGCAGTTATTGGAACGCCCATCCCATCTGCAAGATATTGCATTATTTTTGGAGAGGCTTCATTTATCGCATTAAACTCTTCGCCACGTAATACCCCTGAACCCATAGCCTGAGCAAATTGTAGGATTGCACTTGAAGCTTCTTGTGTATTAGCTCCACCCAGCTTAAGGGCTTTAGAGAATGATTCTGTAACTCTATTAACGTCCTCAGTTGTTCCTCCAATAGATTTTAAAGCAGGGTTTAATTTAGTATATAGAGTTGTAATATCTGAAATACTAGAAAATGATTCTTTGGATATTTGCAATAATTGCTTTTGTTGCGATTCATATTCAGCGGTAGAAGCTGAAACCATTTTTAACCTTGCATCAAGCATATTCATAGAGTCTGCAATATCTACATACTGCTTGGCAATATAGCCAGCACCTAAAGCGGATATAACAGAACCTATGGCAGTTTTCATGCCATTAAAAGATTCAGATGTATTATTTGTACTCTTAGATAGTTTATTGTTTGAATCTTCGGCTTTACCAGCGGATTTAGAAAGGGTATCAAGATCAGTAGCTGATTTCTTTATCTGTGTTGAATCTGATTTAAGAATCAAAGAGTGAATTTCAGCCATGATCTATTCCTTTATGTATGGTGAAGGGTCGTTTATATCTTTTCGTGTTATCTCATACGCAAACGCATTAGACAATTCTTTTATCATTATAGCCTCCCATGGAGAGAGACATACGCTTGTTACTTGCGCCCATGCGTGTATCTCAACAAATGATAAGCTTTTACCGTCTGACATATATCCAAGTTCTTCTAAGTATCCCAAAAGATACTCAAAGCCCTCTATGTTTGGACGTTCTAAAAGCCGTGTATTCTTTTGAAGCTCTAAGAATACTTTACGAGGCTTTGTTTGCTTATCGGGCGTTACGTTTAACCACGTATCATGCCGAGCGTATAATTTTAAACGCTCGGCTGTTCGTCCAAAAAATTAATATCATCTCCAATGAACGAATCAACTTGTTTACGCAACCAAGGCAATTCAGAATAAATACGCTTTGCATTTTCTTTAGAGAATGGTAATTGTTTTTTATTCTCTTCGATGTTGTTCCATGAAGCCGTACAATCAGCTAGAAGCGTTAAAGCCGCATCTTCGATCTCTTCCATTGTCGCACTTGATTTATTCTTTGAGCGTGACTTGGCGAGTGAATTAACAGCGCTTCTATAATGCTTAGTATCAGCGCCATACAATTCGATAGTAATGTCAGTTTCAGAACCGTTTAGAGGGTGACGAACCTTCAAGATAGAAGTTTCGCTAACCTTTACAGAGCCAATATCCATTACGGAGCCGCCACGAATACAACGTCAGAGGTATATTCCAAAGAAGCTGTGTGTGCTTGAACAGTGTCAGCAGTTCCGTTATTCTTTGGCGCACCCATTACGATTGCACTTACATAGTCAGTAGCTCCATTGTTATAAACTACTTTGAATGAATATGAGTTTTGGCTCAATGTTGCCGCCGCCATAATAACTTGACCCGCATCGCTTGGAACAGATGCATAGTTAAATGTAGCCGAACCGAACTGTTTTTGACCTTTTTTCTTAGTGGTAAATCCAGTGGAAAGAAGATCATAGGATACTACGTTAGCAGAACCGCCCAAAGCTGGAAGATCAGCCGCACCACCTACCTCTGTATATGTTAGAGCTTCAAAGCCCGCCTTGTTATAAGTAGCTGGAAGTGATGCCGATACATAGATAGAACCGCCCGCAACCGTTACTAAATCTTCGCTTGTTACTGCCATGGTAACCCCTTAGTGTAAATGTAATGAGTATTTTAACATACTTTACGCAGTCAGGAAATTGTAGGCAATAGTGACTGGTATTTTGTAATGTCCTTCTCCATCATTAAAGCCTTGCGATGTGTATGGTGTGCGATCAATTCGTATTCCATTAATTACCGTTCCACGCTTGAAAGCATTAATAATAATCTTTGCTATCTCTGACGCTGTTAAAGCACCAATACCGTCTAAAGTAACACAGTTGATCTGAATTAAACCGCCGTTCATAGTTACTTCTTTAATCCCTATGTCGTCAGGTACAATAGGCATAATATTAACAGTTATGTATTCAGATGGGATAATCGTATAGTTAATATTTGGATAGAAGATTTTAGGCAAACCCCCAACGCTTTTTAAGTATGTAAAAACATTGTTTAATAGTTCATCTGGTAGCACTGAATTTCCTTAATGCTGATTTTGCGGATGCGATAGAAATTCTAAACAT
>Ga0316626_10000105_pt1 | contig 28862 bp, 15 predicted proteins | sample OWC_Aug_T1_C1_D5_FD_207656 | JGI IMG/M metagenome (GOLD analysis project Ga0316626, IMG submission 207656) | Wetland soil microbial communities from Old Woman Creek delta, Ohio, United States - OWC_Aug_T1_C1_D5_A | ecosystem: Environmental > Terrestrial > Soil > Wetlands | place: USA: Ohio...
AGACCTCGCGGGATCAGTGCGTGAACACCGATCTGCCGGCCTGCCAGACCACGCGGGATCAGTGCGTGAACACCGATCTGCCGGCCTGCCAGACCAGCCTGGCGACGGCGCTGGCGTGCGGCAACGGGACAATCGATGCGGGCGAGCAGTGCGACCAGGCCAACCTGAACGCGCAGACATGCGCCACCCAGGGCTTCGGCGGTGGCACTCTGGCGTGCGGCACCGGATGCCTGTTCAACACCGGTGGGTGCTACAACGCGCCGCGATTCGCCGACAATGGCGACGGTACGATCACGGACAAGCAGACCGGTCTGATGTGGGAGAAGAAGGCCGATCTCGACAACGTGCCCGTCATCTGCTCGAGCGCGGGTGTGTGTCCGGACCCGCACGACGCGGACAACCGGTACACCTACAGTGCGGATAGTCCCCTGGGCCCGCCGGGCACGGCATTCACTGTCTTTCTGGCGCAGCTGAACGCGGGGAGCGGTTTTGCGGGTCACGCCGACTGGCGGCTGCCGACACGGGCTGAGCTGCAGGGCATCGTGGACTATGCGGACACGAGCAGCCCGCTGGTGGACGCGGCCTTCGACACCGGCTGCACCGGCTCCTGCACGATCACGACCTGCAGTTGCACCACGGCGAGCAACCCCTACTGGACGTCCGATGAGACCGCGAGCATTGCGGGCAACGCGCGCATCGTGCACTTCGACAACGGCGACGTGACCAACGACACCAAGGACACCGGCGACTACGCCCGCGCCGTGCGTCCGTAATGGGGTGATAAGGTTATACAACTAAAGTGCAACTAGTCATGGCTCCCGGCCATTTGTTATTCATTGGAGCGCAATCAAAAGACCAGTGGGCGGGGAGCGGCGATGAAGTTCGGACATTCGCGGAGCCGTCGTATTTTTCTGACCACACAAGGGGAACAAAAATGATGAAGAGAACTGCGTTCCTTCCGGGGCAGATCACCTTCTGCTTGATCATGCTTGTCTTGCTGCTAGGGGCTGCGACGACAGCCCTGGCGACGAACCTGGCCGGCCTGACCGTGACGGGCGTGAACAGGGGCGCGGGCGGCACCACGACCGAGGTGCCAGTCGCCGCCTATCGCTGGCTGGTAGAGGAGGACATGACCTACCACGTCGGGTTCGACGCGGACGGGAACCCCATTAGTATCCCCGGCGCTCCCGGCTTCGATCCGAACTGGGAAAACACCCTCTCGGTGAGCTTCCACAAGAGCTACATGCCGCTGGTGGCCAAGGGCTGCGTCGGGTTCGACGACGTGAGCCCCCCCTGCAGCGAGGTTCCCCTGCCGACGCTCGATCCCAACAAGCACTACTTCGTCTCGGTGCTGCCACGCTCGGGCTACGCGATCGGCGGCGTGAGCTTCAAGGGCAGCGGCCCCATTCCCACCGTCTACGTCAACCAGACCCCACTCCCGACGGCGCAGATCTCGATCTTCGTCTTCCCGGACCTGGCACCCACCAACGGCGCCCCGGACACGCCGGGCGAGGATCCGGCCCTCAACGGCACGGACATGAGCGGCTTCAAGATCGTCCTCGAGGACGGCGGCGGCCGCTACGGCGCGGCGGCCGGCACCATGTCCACCGACGTCTACGGCAACCCCTTGGGGACGACCTACAACCCCGACGGCAGCGTGCTCCAGATGGGGGAGGGCACCATCCTCACCGGTGCCGACGGCTGGGCGCACATCTACAACCTGGCGCAGGGCAAGTACGGCATCCAGGCCGTGCCGCCGGCTGGCTCCGGCTGGGTCCAGACCTCGACCATCGAGGGCACACACATCATCGACGCCTGGGTGAAGCCCAACGAGCCCCCCTTCTTCGCCGAGTTCGGCCCCCCGGGCCCGCATGTCTTCATCGGCTTCGTCAAGGATTTCAACTCCATCCCGGCCGGAACCAATCCGAGGAACATCACGGGCACCGTGGTCAACCTGCACATGTCGCGGCCGCCGGACTATGCCGTCTACAACGGCGCCTGCTTCGGCCACACCACCCCCTGGGTGGCCCTCAACGACCTGGCGGTGGGGATCGGGACGACTGTCTACGCCCACCCGACCGACGCCGACTGCAACTTCTCGATCCCGAACGTCCCGGACGGCAACTACCAGCTCGTGATCTTCGACTCGGCCCTCGACCTGATCATCGCCTCCAAGGGGATCTCGATCACCGGCGGCGTCTGCAACACGCCGAGCGGCGATTGCGCCCTCGGCGACGTGCCGGTCGGCCAGTGGTTCCACCGTCAGGAGCACTGGGTGTTCGACGACATCAATGCCAACGGCGTCTGGGACGACGGCGAGGGACCGCTCCCCGAGGTGGGTCTGAACCTGCGGTGGCGCGACGGCACCATCTACCAGACCAACGTGACCGACGGCGAGGGCGCCTATGCCTTCGACGAGGTCTTCCCGTTCTTCTCCTGGCTGGTGGCCGAGGTGGGCTTCACCCGGCTCCAGGCCACCGGCGTAACGGTCACCGTGGACAACGGCGGGCCGATCACACCGACAGGTGGAGGTGGGTTCGACTGGACCTTCGGCGGCCAGCTCAACCCGCAGAACCAGCTAACTCCTGCCACCGGGCCGGGAACGGAAGAGTTGACGCATCGGGTCGAGACGGGTCCCGTGCTGCTCGAGGCGTTCCAGGGCTTCATCGGCCAGACCAGCACCTTCCAGTGGGGCAAGCGCCACTACCCCGACGGCGAGAACGGCGGGATCACCGGCGTCGTGTTCTACGACGTGACCCGGGCCGAGAACGAACCGGAAAAGGCCGCAGCAGAGGTGTGGGAACCGGGCATCCCCGGCGTGACGGTCAACCTCTGGGACAGCACGGGGACGAAACTGATCAACACCACCGTCACCGACAGCTGGGACAATTCGAACCCGACCGGCTGCAAGTACGGCGACGAGGGAACAGCCTTCGTGTTCTCGCCGGACGGGGCGAGCACATACCCCCGTGACTGCTACGACGGCCTACGCAACTTCAACCAGGCGCGGCCTGGCGTCTTTGACGGTGGCTACGCCTTCAGCGCGGCCTGCGGAACCGTCACCGGTGGGGTATTCACCCCGGCGGCACTGGTTAATGGGGCCTGCCCTGCTCCCGATACAATGGTAAGTCCAATGCCCGTCGGCGACTACATCGTCCAGGTCGTTCCGCCTCCGGGCTACGAGATCTACAAGCCCGAGGACAAGAACGTCGACTTTGGCGACGCCTACCAGCCGCCGACGCCGGCCTTGCTGCCGCCGCCCTGCGTGGGTAACCCCACCGACGTTCCTCAGTACCTGACCCTGTACCCGGACGAGCTGATCGAGGTGGTGGGCTGGTCCACAGGGATGACCATGCCGCTGTGCGACAAGAAGAAGGTCACGCTCCAGGGCGGCCAGAATGCGGCCGCGGACTTCTTCCTCTTCACCGAGGTGCCCGTGGCGGCCCACGGCATCGGCTTCATCCTCGACGACACCCAGGCCGAGTTCAACCCCAACGCGCCGAACTTCGGCGAGAAGTACGCGCCCCCGTTCATGCCGGTCTCGATCCGCGACTGGACGGGCCGCGAGATCGGGCGCACCTACTCCGACCAGTACGGGGTCTACAACTTCCTGGTACCCTCGACCGCCACGATCAACGTCCCGGCGCCGAGCGGCGTGTCGCCAAACATGCTGACCGCCTGCATGAACGACGCGAGCAACAAGCCTGACGGCAGCCCGGAATTGCAGCACAACCCGATCTACAGCCAGTTCTGCTACACCCTGCAGTACATGCCGGGGGTCTACACCTATCTCGACACCCCGGTGGTCCCCGTCGGCGCCTTCGCCGGGCCTGACCAGTTCCCGGTCGACTGCGAGTTCCCGGACAAGACGCCGCGCATCAATAAAGTCACCGTCACCACCAACGGCGTGGGCGGCGGGCCCTACATCCCGCTGGAGCCCAACGGGCTGGTGCTCAACGCACAGACGATCACGATCCACTCGATGGGGACGTGGGGGGTGCCGAACCCGCTGTACTGCAACAATGCCGATGGGAATTGCCCTCCCGACGCCGTCACCGATCCCACGAAGAAACTCATCCCACGGGACTACGGGTTCGGGACCCAGGGGGGGACCGTGACGCTGGGCGACCTCGGAACGCTCACCTGCACCTGGGGTGACCCGATCACATGCACGATCCCGGCCGGTACCGCGGTCGGGGCCGTCGGCGGGCGCCAACTCATGGTGACCCGCAGCGACGGTGGCACGACGCGCACCGGCGTCTCCGTCCAGTTCGGACTGCGCGCCGGGAATGCCAAGGTGGTGCTGGTCTCTCCCCCGAGCAACCAGTCGGCGACGCCGCTGCAGGATGCCATCGATAGCGCCGGGAATAATGATCTACTCCTCGTCCAGCCCGGCATCTACAACGAGATGGTGGTGATGTGGAAGCCGGTCCAGCTCCAAGGCTACGGCGAGGGCTCGACCAAGATCAACGCCCTCAAGCAGCCGGCCGAGAAGCTGACCAACTGGCGCATCCTGGTCCAGAACCTGATCCAGGGGAACGCCGTGACGCTCCTGGCGGGCCAGGAGGCGGCCTTCGGCGGCATCGAGCAGGTGGCGCTCATGACCGAGGAAGGCGCCGGGGTCCTGGTGCTCGCCTCGAACGCCAATAACTCATTCGATCAGCTCAACAATCGTGGTGCCCGGATCGACGGCTTCACCATCACCGGCGCCGACACCGGCGGCGGCATCGTCGTCAACGGGTACGGCCACTACGTGGAGATCTCCAACAACCGGATCTCCAACAATTCGGGCACCTATGCCGGCGGCATCCGCGTCGGGCACCCGCTGCTGACGAACACGCTGGCCGGCGCGCCCGAATACACCGACGGCCAGAACGACTTCGTCAGGATCCACCACAACCAGGTCAACCAGAACGGCTCTCTGGACGGCGCCGGCGCCGGCATCTCCATGTGCACGGGCGCCGACTCCTACCAGGTGACCCAGAACTGGGTCTGCGGCAACTTCGCCACCAGCGAGGGCGGCGGCATCGGCCACATCGGCCGGAGCGACGGCATCTGGGACGCTCTGCCGAACAGCGGACCGCAGAGCCAGAGGGTGTGGACGCTCACCCAGGCCCCGCTGATCGAGGACAACACGATCATCTTCAACGAGAACTTCCTCCAGGGCCGGACGGTCTCGGGCGGCGGCCTCTACATCGGCGGCGCCGCGCCGCTGGCCATCGGGGGCCTGAGTCCCGGCGCGGGGAACGTCGTGGTGAACCGCAACCTGATCCAGGGCAACGCAGCCGGCGCCGGCGACGGCGGCGGCATCCGCCTGGCCATGGTCAACGGTCAGGATGTGTTCGACAACCCCAACAACACGCCGCAGCGAAATGGCACCGACGGGGCGAACGACCCGCGGAAGTGGAATCGGGTCGACCTCTTCAACAACATCATCGTCAACAACGTGGCGGGACTCGCCGGGGGCGGCATCTCGCTGCAGGACGCGGTGGACGTTCGCATCATCCACGACACTATCGCCAACAACGACAGCCTGGGGACCGCCGGCGAGGCGTTCTTCAGCCCCTACCAGTCCACCGCGCAGCCGGGGGCCGGCATCGTGACCCGGGCCAACAGCACGCAGCTCGCGGCCGCAGGGAATGTCGGCGCCTTCTCCGACCCGCGGCTGGAGGACAGCATCGTCTGGCACAACCGGAAGTTCTTCTTCTTCGCGGACCTGACGTCCGGTTGTACCCCCGCTGACCCGAACTGCCAATCGACCTACGGGCTGTGCCCGGACCTCGGCACAACTCCGGTGGTTACCTGCCCGGGTGGCAACGACCCGGTCTACGACGACCTGGGGGTGATCGGGGCAGCCGGGTCGCTCGTCTGCGACAGCGCGAGCTGCATCACCGGTACCGATCCGCTACCGACTCCGCTCTTCGTCCAGGCATACAGCAACGGTGCCCGCTCGAGCATCATCCCGCCGGTCGGCACCACTGCCATACAGACGGCGGCGACCTTCGACGAGGGGGGCAACTTCATCAACCCGCGCTTCGGCCCGCTGTCGCTCAACGTCGACCTGGATGGGGACGCGACCAATGGCGTCCAGCCTTCAGACTACCACATCGGGGTCGGTTCGCCAGCGCAGAACGTCGGCATCAACGTCACTTCGCTATCGACCGCGCTGGCCAACGACTTCGACGGTGATAGTCGGCCGGCGTGCGTCGACATCGGCGCGGACGAGCTGCTGCCCGACACCGGGCCAATCTGTCCCGTGTCGATCGCCGTGACGCCTGCAAACTCGTCGGTTGTGACGGGGGCGACCCGGCAGTTCACCGCTATCGTCACCAACAGCGACGGGAGCACCCAGGACGTGACCGCGACGGCGACCTGGACTTCGTCCAACACCGCGGTGGCGACGATCGACGCCGCAGGCCTGGCGACGGGCGTGGCCCCGGGTGTGACAACGATCCAGGCGGAATCGGGCTTGCTCATCGGCTCGACGCTGCTGACGGTCACAGCGCCCTCCCTGTACTTCTCGACGTTGGGCAATACCAACCCGCCGGGCGTGGCTGGTACGGCAGATGATGCGGATATTTACTTCTGGAATGGGACTGTCTTCAGCCGGGTGATCGACGTCACGACTATACCGAATCCGTTGCCGGGTGGCGCCAACGTCGACGGCTTTGTCCGCGTCAGCAACACATATTTCTACATGTCCTTTGCTGCCGATGTCACCATTGACCTACCAGCTCCTATCCCTGATCTGACAGTGCAAGACGAAGATGTTGTTCTTTACGACAACGGCACCTGGTCGGTGTACTTCGACGGCACGTCGAGAGGCTTGACCAACAACAACCACGACCTGGATGCCATCAGCATCATTGGCGGCACCCTGTACTTCTCAACGTTAGGGAACACCAACCCACCGGGCGTGGGCGGTACGGCAGACGATGCGGACATCTACAGTTGGAATGGGAGTGTCTTCAGCCGGGTGATCGACGTCACGACTCTACCGAATCCGTTGCCGGCTGGCGCCAACGTCGACGGGTTAAAGTTTGTGGACACCACCCACTTCTACCTCTCATTTGCCGCCGACACGGCTGTCCCGGGGCTGGGAACGCTTCAGGACGAGGACGTCGTCTACTACAACGCCGGCACCTGGTCGGTGTACTTCGACGGCACCGCCGCAGGTCTGACAGCAGCTAATCAGGACGTGGATGCCTTCTCGATCCCCTGAACAACAGGCAAAGGGCTGGAGGTCCGTCATAATGACGGACCTCCAGCCTGACCTGAAGAGAAGAAATTTATGAACAAGCATATTCGCCGACGAGATTCCGTAGCAACTATGACGCTGTCAACCCCCCGGGCACGGCCTGGTGGGCGGTTGGCCAGTCAGAGAGGGGGACCGGATTCAATGGCAAACAGAGCCTGGTGGGAAAGAAACCCAGAGGAAGGAGGCAAACATGATGGCTGACAAGCGCTTGCGGATGCTGGCCCTGCTGATCTGTGTGGCGCTGCTCAGGGCGGCCCCGGCGGGGGCGCAGGTCCTGATCCAGTGTCCGGGGGATGTGAACGGCGACGGCGTCTTCGGTACATACCGACACTGCTCTGAGTCCCCCTTCCAGGCCTGCACCAATGATGGCAATGGCCCAAATGGTTGCCCCGGCGTCACAAACGTCTGCGTAACAGAGAACGAGGTGCAGCCGCCCAACGTCCAGTGCATCTCCCTGACCGGCGGCGACGGCTTCGCCACGATGGCGGACGGCAAGGTCCAGTACATGTTCGGCTTCTCCGACGTTACCGGCACGCCGGCGGCCAACGTGATGTCCCGAGGGATTCTGGCCGCCCACTGGCCGGCGCCGCTCATCGCCGTGGACGAGGGGAAGGATCTCTACATCACCCTGACCAACGTCGGGATGCTGATCCGGCCCGACCTCTTCGACCCCCACAGCGTCCACTTCCACGGTTTCCCCAACGCCTCGGCCGTCTTCGACGGCCTGCCCGAGTCGGCCATCGCCATCAACATGGGAGCCAGCCTCACCTACTACTACCACCTGGTCGAACCCGGCACCTTCATGTACCACTGCCACGTCGAGGCCACCGAGCACATGCAGATGGGCATGCTGGGCAACCTCTACGTGCGGCCGGCGCAGAACCGCTGCGACACCATCCCCGACGACCCCGCGGTCCCTGGCAGCATTTGCCCTGCGGGGCACCTGGCCGGGTATAAGTACGCCTACAACGACGGCGACGGCACCACCCGCTACGACGTGGAGGCGGCCCTCCAGCTCGGCGGCTTCGATTCCGAGTTCCACGACGCCAGTCAGAACGTGCAGCCGCTGCCCTTCGCCCTGATGCGGGACCGCTACCCCATGATCAACGGCCGGGGCTACCCGGATACGGTCAACCCGGGCCCGCTGGTGGCGCCGTTAGAGAACGGTAACATCGCGTCCCAGGTCGAGACCTCTCTGGTCACCGCGCCCGCGGGCCAGAAGATCCTGCTGCGGCTCTCCAACCTCAACGTCACGACCATCAACACCCTGATCAGCCCCAGCATCCCGATGCGGGTGGTGGGCATTGATTCCAGGGAACTGCGCGACGGCGCGACGAAGCTGCACTACACGACCAACTCGGTCACCCTGGGCGGCGGCATGGCGGCGGACGTCATCCTCAACACCACGGGAGTCGCGCCCGGCACCTACTATCTGTACGCCGCCAACCTCAATTACCTCAGCAATTACCAGCAAGATTTCGGCGGCATGATGACCGAGATCGTCATCAACTAGGGCGAGGAGGAACACCATGAAAGCCATGCGTACCCGAAACCGAACCTCCGGCGCCCTTGCGGTCGCCGCCCTCGTGTTGCTCCTTGCCGGCAGCGCCCACGCCCAAGCCAACATCCCGGGCATCACCGGAACCTCCTTCTCCTTCACGGCGGGAGCGGGCGAGCTCAGCACCCCGGACGGCAACGCGGTCCACTTCTGGGGTTACCAGGCGCCTGGGGCCAACCCCTTCAACGTCCCCCAGATTCCCGGCCCCACCCTGATCGTCAACCAGAACGCCGTCGTGCAGATCACCCTGACGAGCAGCCTGCCGTTCGGAAAGTGCACTTCGATGGTCTTTCCCGGCCATGCGGTGACGGTCACCGCAGGCAGCGGTGATCAGGACGGCCTTCTGACCCGGGAGACCTGCCCTGGTGGCGCCGCGGTCGTCTACACCTTCACCGCCACCAACCCCGGCACCTACATGTACCACAGCGGCACCCAGATGGAGCTGCAGGTCGAGATGGGCCTGGTGGGCGCGCTCATCGTACGGCCGGCTGGTTATGACGACGTGTCGAACCGGATTGCCTATCCAGGGGTCACATACGACCACGAATATCTCTTCATGACGAACCAGATGGACCCGAGAATCCACGTGCTGGCCGAACAGGGCCGGTTCAACGAGATCGACACCACCACGTACTTCTCAACCTACTGGTTCTTCAACGGCCGGCTCGCGCCGGACATCATGGCAAACGCGTTCGTCCCCTGGCTGCCCCACCAGCCCTACAATTCCCAGCCGCGGATGACGCCGGGCCAGAAGATCCTGATGCGGGTCATCGGCGCCGACCAGGATCAGCACCCCTTCCACTACCACGGCAACAACGCCGACATCATCGCCCGCGACGGCCGACTGCTGGCCCATTCACGCTCCCAGTTCACAACGCTGACCGTGCAGGGCGAGACCGTGGACCAGACCTTCACCTGGACCGGCGCGAAGCTCGGCTGGGACATCTACGGCACGCCTGCTGACGGGATGCCGGCGCACACCTGTAAAGATACGGCCCCAGCCGACGGCTTCGGCGACGCCGACGCCGACCATCCCATGGAGTACTGCGACGACCACGGCAAGCCCTTCCCGGTGACGCTGCCCGAGCAGCAGAATCTGGCCTTCGGCGGCTGGTGGTCCGGCAGTCCTTTCCTGGGCGCCTCTGAGCAGCTGCCCCCGGGCCAGGGCGGCCTCAACCCGAACAGCGGCTACTTCTTCATGTGGCACTCCCACAAGGAGAAGGAGCTGACCAACTTCGACATCTTCCCCGGCGGCATGCTCAGCATGATGGTGGTCGAGCCGCCCGGCACGCCGATCCCATAAGCGAAGGAGGCACAGACCATGACAAGCAGAATCTTCAGCAGATACGTGATGGGTCTGGCCCTCGGGCTGGCCGCCCTCGCCAAGGCCGCCTCGCCCTCTTTTGCGGTGGAGCTGGCGGCGGTGCCTGCCCAGTGGACGCCGCCCGGCGGTGGCACCCCGATCGTCATGTGGGGGTACGTCGAGGTGACGAACGCGGCAGCCTATGACTGTACTACTGTGGTTCCGACGGACCCATGGGCCGTTGGCCCCACGCTGAACGCGACCGCAGAGGGCACTCTCACCATCAACATCAAGAACTGCCTGACCGAGCCGGTGTCGGTCTTCATCCCCGGTCAGGCCAAGGCCACGACTCCGGTGTGGACCGACGGAAGCACTGGACCTCGCGGGGCCGACCTGACCAAGAGGGTCCGCTCCTTCGACACCGAGACCGTGGCGGGCGCTGTCGGGACCTACGCGTGGACCGGTGTGAAGGAGGGCACCTACCTCTACCACAGCGGCACCCATCCCCAGGTGCAGGTGCAGATGGGGCTGTACGGGACGCTGGTGGTCACCGGCGGGGGCTACCCGACGGTGGCGGCCGAGCACGTCCTGCTCTACAGCGAGATCGACCCGGCGCTCCACGCCGCGGTAGCCGGCGGAACCTATGGCACGCCGGCGTACCCCAGCACCTTCGACTACGTGCCGAAGTACTTCCTCATCAACGGCAAGTCGTACCCGGACACCACGGACATCGCCGTTGGTCTGAACCAGAACGAGTTGCTCCGCTTCGTCAACGCCGGGCTCAAGACCCACGTCCCGACGCTCGGGGGCGGCCTCTACATGACCCTGATCGCCGAGGACGGCAACCTCTACCCCTTCACCCGGGAGCAGTACTCGACGGAGTTGCCCGCCGCCAAGACGATCGATGCGACCATCAACGTGGGGACGGGGGGCAGATACGCCCTCTACGACCGGGCCCTGTACCTGACCAACGCCGCCGCCACCGGCGGCGGCATGCTGACCTACATCAACGTCGCGCCGGCCGGCGGCGCGCCGACGGCGGTGAATGATGGCCCATACCCGGTGGCCGAGGACACCGTTGGCGGTCTCGTGGTACCGGCGCCCGGCGTGCTGGGTAACGACAATCCCTTAACGGGGCTCACGGCGATCCTTGTGACCAGCACCGCGAACGGCACGCTGGCCCTCAACGCCGCGGACGGCTCCTTCACCTACACGCCGAACGCCGACTTCAACGGCCCTGACCTCTTCACCTACATGGCCAACAACGGCACCCTGAACAGCAACGTGGCCACGGTGACCATTACCGTCACGCCGGTGGACGACCCGCCGGTGGCGAACGACGATTCGGCGTCGACTCTCCCGGAGGTCGCCGTCATCATCAACGTGTTGGCCAACGACACGGACCCGGACGGCAACCTGAATCCGGCGTCGGTGACGGTCACCAGCGGGCCGACAAATGGCACCACCGCGGTTAACATTGTGACCGGTGCCATCACCTACACGCCAAACGTCGGCTTCACCGGCCCCACGGACACCTTCGTCTACGAGGTCTGTGACACAACGGCGCCGACGCCGCTCTGTGACACCGCCACGGTGACCATCACGGTGGTCAACAACCCGCCGGTGGCGAACGACGACGCGGCAACGACACCAGCGCAAGCCCCGGTCACCATCAACGTGGTGGCCAACGACACGGACCCGGACGGCAACCTGGCTCCGGCAACGGCGAACAACAGCTGCGCTACATGCACGGCGCCGGCGTCCGGCACGCTGGTCAACAATGCCAACGGGACCTTCACCTACACGTCGACTGGGACCTACATCGGCTCGGACAGCTTCGTCTACGAGGTCTGTGACACGCTTGGCCTCTGTGACACCGCCACGGTGAACATCACGGTGACCAACAACGCGCCGGTGGCCAATAACGACTTCGCGTCGACGCCCCGGAACAGTGCGGGCGTGGTTATCAGCGTGACGTTGAATGACGTCGACACCGACGGCACGATCAACGTCGCCACCGTCGATCTGAACCCGTTGGTGGCGGGCATCCAGACCTCGGTGACCGCCTCCCGCGGCGGCACGGCCACTGTCACCCCTCTCGGTGTCGTGACCTTCGTCCCGAAGAAGGGGTTCCGCGGGACAGACACCTTCACCTACACGGTGCAGGACAACGTCGGCGCCACCTCCAACGTGGCGACGGTGCGGGTGAACGTGCTGTAGTTTCATACGTGCTACGGGTGGGCGCTTCCCTTGAAGCGCCCACCGCCTCCGCTCCAACCCTTCAGAGCCGCGACCGTCAGGGAGCGGTGGAAACACCTCTGACAACGGAAACCGAAATGCCCAGACGGCGCCCCATCATCGCGCGACAACAGACTATGCGACGCCAGACAGGCGTCGCATGGTTCGCATTCTTCTGGGCGCTGGCACCCGCCGCCTTTGGCAACGGGACTCCCGCACCATCGCAGGTCCAGGCGACGGCGGCCGGGGTACAGAGCGAACAGGGTGTCAAACCAGTCGAAAAGATCGATCTCAAGGAGAAGTGGGGCGTCGAAGTCATCGCCATCCGCCTGACCGCAAGCGATCACATGGTCGATTTTCGTTACAAGGTGCTGGACCCCGAAAAGGCGGCGCCGCTGTTCAAGCGGGAGACGAAACCGTATCTGATGCATGCGACGACCGGGAAGGTGCTCAGTGTCCCGGCGCCGGCCAAGACCGGGCCTCTGCGCACTTCCGATCCGCCCAAGGCGGGGCGGTCTTACTGGATGTTCTTCGGCAACGGGGGGAATCTGGTCAACAGAGGCGATGAGGTCACCGTCGTCATCGGCGATTTCCGCGCCGAGAAACTGGTTGTGGAGTAGAAACCCATGTCGAGGAGATTGTACTTCAGCATGACGATAGGCGGCGTGCTCGCCGCGCTGTCTGTGATAGCCCTAACCGCACTCACTCCGGCCCAGGGGCTTGGGCCAGACGAGGAGCTGTCGGTCATCGTGACGCTGGCCGACCAGGTCAGCCCCAGTGATTTCGCCGGGCGGGACATGCCGAGGGGTCTGCTCCGCGCCCAGCTGATCACGGCGTTGAAGGCGAAGGCGGCGGCGACCCAGGGCCCGCTGGTGGCGTTCCTGAACGGCCGGGGCGCCAGTCGTGTGGTCTCGCTCTGGCTGATCAACGGGCTGGCGGTCACTGCACCGGCGGCTGTCATCCAGGCACTGGCGCAGTTCCCCGAAATCGAGAGTATCCGGCCCGACGCCCAGATCTTGGCGTCACCAACGATTCAGGCCACGACGGCGGCGCCGGAATGGAACCTGGCGATGGTGCGGGCGCCGGAGCTGTGGGCCGCCGGACACACCGGCAGCGGGATCGTCGTGGCCAATCTGGATACGGGCGTTGACGTAAACCACCAGGATCTGGCGTCCAGGTGGCGCGGCGGCACCAACAGCTGGTTCGATCCCAACCTCCAGCATGCCACGCCCTACGACCGGACCGGGCACGGTACCCAGGCCATGGGCCTGCTGGTCGGCGGCAGTGCGGGGGGAACCGCCATCGGCATGGCGCCCGATGCGCAGTGGATCGCGGTGAAGATCTTCAACGACGCAGGTGCAGCCTCTGCCAGCGTGATTCACCAGGGATTTCAGTGGGTGCTCGACCCGGACGGCAACCCCGCCACGGATGATGCGGCGGATGTGGTGAGCAATTCCTGGGGCTTCGAGCAGCTGACCAACACCTGCTACCTGGAGTTTGAGCCGGACCTGGAGGCACTCAAGGCCGCGGGCATTGCGGTGGTTTTCTCCGCCGGCAACGTCGGCCCCTATGGCTCCACCAGCGTGAGCCCGGCAAACAACCCCCAGGGCTACGCTGTCGGCGCCGTGGATGGCGCCGCCACGGTGGCCGACTTCAGCAGCCGCGGGCCCTCTGCATGCGATGGATCGGTCTATCCGGAGGTGGTCGCGCCGGGCGTGAGCGTGAAGACCTCGGATCTGACCTTCGGCGGGACCTTCCCGGACTCCTACATGTGGGTGAGCGGCACGTCGTTCGCGGCGCCCCACGTGGCCGGCGCCATGGCGCTGCTGGCGAGCGCCCATCCCGACGCGACGGTCGCCGACCTCGAGCAGGCTCTTACGGAGACGGCCGTGGACCTGGGGCCGGCCGGCCCCGACCACGACACCGGCTACGGGCTCATCGACCTGGTGGCTGCCGAGACCTGGCTGGCCAACCGGCCGATCCCGACCTGCACCGACGCCGACGGCGATAACTTCTTCGCACAGGCGAACTGCGGCACGCCCGTCGACTGCAACGACGGCGATCCCGGCATCCACCCGGGCGCGTGCGACATCAAGGCCGACGGGATCGACCAGGACTGTGACGGCGTGGACCGACTGAAGGGCAAAGCGTGCCCGGTCAGCGGTGGGGCAACCGCAACGCCAACGCCGACAACGGCGCCGCCGCCGACCCCCACCCCCACTTCAGGCACTGGAGGCTCCGAGGGTAGTGGGAAGACCTGCTCGGACGGCAAGGACAACGATGGGGACGGACTCGTGGACTGCGCGGACCCGGGCTGCGCCGGAAACAGGTCCTGTCGATAGGCGAGCGTAGAAAACCGTAAAAGGGAAGCCGCATCGAGGGCGAGGGAGGTTTCGCCACGACGAGAACGATCAGAACGACCGTGGCGGTGTGCCTCGTGGGCGCGATGGTCCTGGTGCTGGCGACGCCGGCCCGGGCCCAGGTCACCACCTACCGGGACGAGGCCACGTACCTGGCGACACAGGGCGCGGTCGTCTTCCAGGCGGGGTTCGAGGAAGCACGCCGATGCTGACACCAACCCATACGCTGATGCTGACATCAACCCAGACACTGATGCTGACACCAACTCAGACGCGGACCGTGACACCAACCCAGACGCCAGCATTGACTGTCGATCACTTCGAGTGTTATAATTTTGGTTCACGTTCAAAACACCGAAGTTCTTGAAGGTAACAGGCGTCTTCGTAAACAACCAGTTCGGTCCGGAGCAGTTGGACGCGAAGAAGCCCTCGGAGCTGTGCATGCCTGCGTTGAAGAGTCCGTAGGCGCTTAAAGGCCCAGGAGGATCCCGCAGACGCGATGGCGGCGGCGCGACTGGGTGATCCACTGAGCGCGGCTGCGAACTGGCTCCAGCATTGGGAGTCAGGACGCCGGCCGGCAATCAGGAGGTTGTGACGATGAAAGCGAACAGAACGACCGCCGCAGCGTGCCTCGTGGGCGCGATGGTCCTGGTGCTGGCCCCGTCGGCCCGGGCCCAGGTCACCACCTATCAGGACGAGGCCACGTACCTGGCGGCCCTGGCGGCGATTCCCGGCGCCGGCACGATCCTGGAAGGCTTCGAGGACGCCGGGACGTGGGGTGCCGCACGGTTCCCCACCACGGCCGCGAGCGTCACCAGCCAGGGCATCCGGTGGACCGCCAACAACCTCACGAGCCGGATCACGACCAGCGACGGCGCCGCGCGGACCGGCACCTGGGGGGTCTTCGCGTACCCGCACGGCATCACGACCGGCGATCCCTTCACTCCGCAGCGCGACGGGTTCATTGGCACCCGGACCGCCGCCGGCACGCTGATCGGCGTGGGCGGGTGGCTGACTTCGAACACCCCCGGGGCGGAGGTCCAGTTTGCCCTCGACGGAGCGGTGGCCACCTTCGCCAATCCTCAGGTCCCTACCGGCCACCAGTTCTTTGGTGCGATCGACCCGGCGGGCTTCGCCACATTCGAAGTTTTCGAGGTGCAGGGCACCGTCGAGGACCAGAAGCTCATCTTCGCCGACGACTTCACCTTCGGGGTTTCGAGGACGGGCGGGACACCAACCCAGACGCCGACCAACACCCCGGCGGTCACCAGCACCTCAACCCACACCCCAACCGTGACCGATACCCCGACCGCCACCCCGACCAGTACGCCGACGCAGAAGGCGACGTCTCCGGGCGACGCGGACTGCAACGAGCAACTCGATATGCGCGACGTCGCCGCCACGGTGACCGCGATCTTCGACTCGATTGCGCGAGCTCTCTGCGACGCCGACTGCAACCAGGACGAGACCGTGACCTCCGCCGACGTGACGTGCGTCGTCAAGCGGCTCGCCGGCCCACAACCATGAGGGCGGGAAAATCCGGCCGTACCGAAATGCCGCACGCGTCTTGACCCGCGATCGAAACCTCCATACGTAGATCAGCCATGAGTTCTACGTATTCCGTAACACAGGCGCAGAGCAATCTCCCCAGTCTGATCCGGAGAGCCGAGAAAGGAGAGCCCGTCCGTATCCTCCGGCGGAATGAGACGGTTGCGTACCTCGTGTCGCGAGACCGCATGGAGGCGATCGTCGAGACGCTGGAACTACTGTCAAACCCGGAGGCGGTAAAGGCTATCGGCGAGCATCGCGCGCGCAAGATGAAGTTCGCGCCACTGTCGGTGCTCGATCAAGACCCCGAATGAAGGTCCGTCTGTCGCCGCAGGTGGTCGACTTCGTCCGAAGCCTGGCCCCGGAACCGCGGCGGACGATACGCCTCGCGCTGCGCGATTTGGAAAAAGAGGGCGACATCAAGCCACTCGAAGGTCCCTTGCAGGACTACTGTCGACTCCGAATCGGATCGTATCGGATCATCCTGAGCTACCGCACCTTGCGCACCCTCGAATGCGTGTTCGCCGGACGCAGGAGCATCGTGTACGAAGTGTTCGCAGACGCGATGATCGAACGGCTGCTGCGCGACGGATGATCACTCGGACGCCGCGTGCCTTCAACCCGTGATTCCTTGCGCAGGCACAGAGGCCTGCCGCCACCACTCCTTTGCCACCGTAATCTTGACCCCCACCCTCACCCTCCCCCGTTGCCAGAGTTGGCAACGGCGGAGGGATCAAGGGACGGGGCCAGACAGAGTGCGAACTTCTGACTCACCGCACTACCGAATGGCCGCGCCGTTTCGTGTTGCCGGGACGAACGGCTCCGCGGCGGGAGTGCGTGCCCCCTACAGTCCCTTGGACTTCCCGACCATGATCGCGGCGACCCCGCCTCTGGAAAATTTCTTGCCGGTGATTTCCGCCTGGTCTCCCGCCAGCTTCTTCGCTGACTCGTAGGCCTCGGGTTTGTCGTGGTCGTCGACCAGGAGGTAGACGTCACCGGCGCCCGTCAGGATCCCGATCGGGGTGCCCTTCTTTACGCAGTTCTGGGCACAGGCGCGATGCTCCGGTCCTTTGGCGCCCTTTGACATGTAGCAGGACATATCGACCACTTCGCCTTTGACCGTGATGTCTTCCTGTGCCAGCGCGGTCGTCCCGGCGCCGGCAACGGTCAAGAGGACTCCGAGAACCAGGCAACTCCACGTTCGCTTCATGCTTCACCCCTTTCACGTCTGCATCAGCAGTTTGGGCGCGGATAGTATGGGAACCGACCGGGGGTGTCAATTCCCACGCCGGCTCACCGGTTCAAGCGCGCGCAACAAGAGATCGCTTGGAGCGCAGCTCTTTGTAGGCGCAGTACAGCACCGGAAGCGTGAACATGGTGATCACCTCAAACACGAGGCCGCCGAAGCATGGAATCGCCATGGGCACCAGGACATCCGATCCCCGGCCGCTGGACGTCAGGACCGGGAGCAGCGCCAGGATGGTCGTCGCCGTGGTCATCAGGCAGGGACGGATCCGCCTCAGCCCAGCTTCCACGGTGGTCTTCCGGATCGCCTCGGTCGATTCGGGCTTGCCGCTCCTGAACCGCTCCTCCAGGTAGGTGGCCATCAGGATGTTGTCGTCGGCGGCGATCCCGAAGAGCGCAAGGAATCCCACCCAGACCGCAACGCTGAGATTGACCGGGTGGACCTGAAAGAGATCGCGCATGCCCGTCCCCAGGAAGGAGAAATCGAGAAACCAGGGCTGAGCGTAGAGCCACATCATGATGAAACCGCCCGCCCATGCCACGGGAATGGACGAGAAGACCATCAACGTCGTCGGGGTGGAATTGAACTGGAGGTAGAGAATCACAAAGATGATGAACAGCACGAGAGGAACGATGACCTTCAGCTTCTTCTCGGCCCGCAGGTGGTTCTGGTAATTCCCCGTGAATGAATAGCTGACGCCGGCAGGCAGCTTCAGTTCGCCGGACGTGATCTTGTAGCGCAGGTAGCTGGCGGCCTGCTCGACCACGTCCACTTCTCCGTGGCCCGGCTTCATGTCGAAGAGGACGTAGCTGGCGAGAAACGTGTTCTCGGTCTTGATCTCCGTGGGCCCGCGCACGTACTTGATTTTCGCGAGCTGCATCATCGGGATCTGGGTGCCCGTCTGCGACGGCACCAGGATTCTCCCCAGCGATTCCAGATCGTCACGAAGCTCGCGCATATAGCGCACGCGGATGGGATACCGCTTCCGCCCCTGGACGGCTGTCGTGGTCTGAGTTCCGCCGATGGCGATTTCGATGACGTCCTGCACCTGCTGGAGATCGACGGCATACTGGGCGATCGCGGCCCGGTCGATTTCGATTTCCAGGTAGGGCCGGCCGATGATCCTGTCGGCGACCACGGACGACGGCTGGATCGACGGGACTTCCCGCAGGAACTTCTCGATCTCGACGCTCACTCTCCCGATCGTCTCGAGGTCCGGTCCCGTCACGCGGACTCCCATCGCGGCGCGGATGCCGCTCTGCAGCATGACGATCCGCGCCGAGATCGGCTGGAGCTTGGGAGCCCTCGTGATCCAGGGGGCGTCCGCCGCCTCGACGATGGCCTCCCAGATGTCGTCGGGCTTCTGAATCCCCCTCCAGGCGGCCCGGCCCGGATTGAGCGCAGGATCGAGCGCGGGACGCCACAGACGAAACGGCCTGCCGCCGGCATCGGGGATCAGCCTGTTGTTCTCGTCCCGCAGAAAACGGCCTGGTGCGTAGTACGGCTCGCCGTCCGGCGCCGGCAGCGGGACGCCGGCCTCGTTGCGGAAGAGGTCGGTTGTGCCCGGATCATGCCGGAAAATCGGCAGCTCCCCGTCGGGGCCCGTCAGGTACTCCGGGCGGTGAGTGATGAGCGTTTCGATCATCGAGGCGGGTGCCGGGTCGAGAGCCGTCTCCGCCCTGCCGAGCTTCCCCGCGGCCGCCTCCACTTCCGGAAGCGCCTCCAGGGCCCGGTCCTGCTTCTGAACGATATCCAGCACCTCCCCGATCGAGGCGTGGGGCATCGTTACCGGCATGTACAGGAAGGCCCCCTCGTCCAGCGGCGGCATGAACTCTTTGCCGATGCCGGGGAACTTCCGGGCGAGGTACGTCACCGGCGCCGTGCCTCTGAGGAATGCGGGCAGCCAGGCGTAGACCGGAGCAAAGCCGGCCCAGACGATCGCGCCCATCATGAGCATGGCCAGCGGCAGCAGGAGGAACGATCCCTTGTGATCGAGACACCACGACAGGATCGGGCCGTAGTAGTGCTGGAGGATCCAGAGAGAGGAGAGAAGTCCCAGAATCAGAATCAGGACGAAGATGAAGTTGGGCGCAAGGCCGGTTGCCGGACCGAGCGGAAGCCAGTGACGCGCCAGCAGCAGGGCCACCAGCAGCGCGATCAGTCCGCTGCTTACCCGCTGGGCCCAGCTCTGCGCGCGAGGTGAAAGCCGGTTCATGAAGAGCTTGACGATCCCGATCGCCACGACGAGGAGGCCGAGAGTCCAGCTGTAAAAAAAAGCGATCAGGATGCCGGCATAAATCAGCACCTCCCGGAAAATCCGGCGATACCCGCGCTTTTCTCCGGACCGGTGAAAAAGGATCTGAGCCAGAGGAGGAATCACGGCGACCGCGACGATGGCTGATCCGATGATCGCAAAGGTCTTTGTCATCGCCAGCGGTCTGAAAAGCTTGCCCTCCGCGCCCTCCAGCGCGAACACGGGGAGGAAGCTGACCACCGTGGTGGCGGCAGCCGCCACCACGGCGCTGCCGACCTCGGAGGATGCCCGAAACACGAGGGGGAGTTTGCGTTCGCCGGGATCGGCCGCGTTGAAGTGCTTCAATATGCTGTCGCAGATGACGATCCCCATGTCGTCGAGGATCCCGATGGCGATGGCGATCCCCGCAAGAGCGAGGATGTTAGCGTCTACCCCGAAGGCCTTCATGGCGATGAAGCTGATCATGACCGCGAGAGGAAGGACGGCCGAAACCAGGATGGAGCTTTCCACGTGCAGGACCAGCAGCACGATGACGATGATCACTACAAGGGTCTCTTCCAGAATGGCGTCGCTGAGCGTGTCCAGAGTCTCGTGGATCAGGCCGCTCCGGTCATAGAACAAAGCGATGTGCACCCGGCTTTCTTTGCCGTCGGGCAGCACCTTGCTGGGCAGGCCGGGGGAGATCTCCTCGATCTTGGCCTTGACGTTCTTGATGGTCGTGAGGGGGTTCGTCCCGTGCCGGGCCACGACCACGCCACCGACCGCTTCGACCCCGCCCCTGTCCAGCGCCCCGCGGCGATAGGCCGGGCCGTAGCCGATGTTGGCCACATGACGGACCAGGACGGGCACTTCGTTCTCGACTTTGATCAGGGTGTTTTCCAGGTCAGCGAGGCTCTTGACAAAGCCGAGGCCGCGGATGATGTACTCGACCCGATTGACTTCGATCGTGCGGGCTCCCACGTCGATGTTGGAGCGGCGGACCGCGTTCACCACCTCTTCGAGCCTCACGCCGAACGAGCGCATCCGGTCGGGGTCCACGTCGATCTGGTACTCCTGGGCGAATCCCCCCACCGAGGCGACGTCGGCGACCCCGTCAGCAGAGAGGAGAGCATACCGGACGTACCAGTCCTGGATGCTCCTCAGCTCGTGCAGGTCCCATCCTCCAGCCGGATTTCCCTCGGAGTCGCGGCCTTCCAGCGCGTACCAGATCACCTGCCCCAGCGCCGTCGCATCCGGACCCAGAGTCGGCCGGACGTTCTCCGGCAACGTCCCGGCCGGCAGGCTGTTCAGCTTTTCGAGGACGCGCGACCTGGACCAGTAGAAGTCGATCTCGTCGCGGAAGATCACGTAGATGTTGGAGAAGCCGAACATGGAGTAGCCGCGGATGGTCTTGACGCCGGGCATCCCCAGCAGCGCCGCCGTCAGCGGATATGTGATCTGGTCTTCCACGTCGCGAGGCGAGCGGCCGCTCCACTCGGTGAACACGATCTGCTGGTTTTCCCCGATGTCGGGAATCGCGTCGACGGGTACCGGATAGCGGGGGAAGCCCTCGGGCTCCCAATCGAATGGCGCGACGACCAGGCCCCAACACGTGACCAGGAGGACACCCAGAAGGACAACAACCTTCTTCTGAAGGCAGAACCAGATGATACGGTCCACCCATGATCCGAACCGGGGCTCGAAGGACTGCTCGCTCAAAGGGGATCCGTCCTCTCCTCAGCGCCAAGAAGCTGCCGCGAATTCCACGGATCTTACGAGGCAGGCGCGCGATGAATATGGAGTGACGGTGCGTGCAGCTGGTTCCGGGAGGACCCCGGCATTCCTCTGGCTCCTGGGCGGATCAGCGATCCTCATTCCGGCGGCTTCTCCTCCTGCTGCTGCCGTTTCTTCATCAACTGCTCGAGCCGGTCGGAGTAAGATCGGGAGCCGCTGCTCTCCGGGGCCGGGCCGGTCCCCGTCTCTCCCTCCTGGGAGGCCGCTGCATCCTCGTGTTCCTCAGTCGGATCCATCGCAGCAGGGGGGGCCAGGCGCTCCGGCATCGCAGCCGAACCGCCGTGATACTGGTGCGCCAGCGCCGGGCGACCGCCTTCGATGGCCATCATGCTGGACTTGGCGAGAATCTGAACGGCGCTGTCGATCTTGAAGCCGCCGTTGACCACAACGGACTCGCCCTCCTCGAGGCCGCTCCTGACGATATAGTACCCCTTGGCCCGCGGACCCAGCGCAATCTCCCTGCCCTCATAGACGTCGGGTTTTCCCGGCACCGCAACGTAGACAACCGCCCGTTCGCCCGTGATCAGGGGAGCCGAGTCGGGAATAACCAGCGGCGGCTGCTGACCGGCCGCCTGCCCGGTCGCGACTCCGTCAGCGGTCATCCGGGCCCGGATGGCGCACCGCACCAGCATGCTTGGCGCTAGCCGCGATTTCGGATCGGTGTGGAGCACCCCTACCGTGAGGGTGCGCTTCTTCGGATCGAACGTGGTGCCGAGATACCGGACCTGTCCGCGAAACGTCTCGCCGGGGAAGGCATCGGTCTGGAATTCCGCTTCCTGGCCGATCCTCAGCCAGGCGAAATCGGATTCGTAGGCTTCCAGTCGCGCCCACATATAGGAGGGGTTCGCCACGGTGAAAACGGTATCTCCGGTGTTCACATAAGCCCCCCGGTAGGCGTTCTGTTCCAGGATCACGCCGGTTGTCGGGGTGCGAACCGTGGAGATGCCCGTCGGACGCCCCCGGGCAACCACAAGATTGATGGCGTCGTCAGTCAACCCGAGAAGCTGCATCTTGCGCCGGATCTTTTCGAGCCGCTCAAATGCGGCCTTCTGTTTTGCCTGCACCGCGGGATCGGCTTTTGGATCGATCGCACCGAGCGAGTCTGTCCAAGGCGGCCTCATGGAACGCATGGCCCTCTGCCCCCTGGCCGGGAAGAGGCTCTCCCGATAGGGCAGGTCCTTCAGGACCTCGAACAGTTCCTGCTCCAGGTAGAATAACTCCGGCGAGTGGATATCGAAGAGGGGGTCGCCGTTCCTGACCGTCTGCCCGGCGCGCTCCACATAGATCCGGTCGATAGTCCCCGGGGCGAAGGCCGTGACTTTGAACTGCTCGACCGGATCGTACTCGATTCTGCCGAAGAGACGGATTTCGGTTTCGACGAACTTCCTCTCCACCGGAGCGACCTGTATCTGGGCAAGGCGCGCCGCCTGGGGTGTCAGCTGCAGCGTCGTCGGGGCTTTCTTCCCGGAGTCCGCGCCCCCGCCGGCCGGGGTGAGATCCATACCGCAGACGGGGCACTTCCCGGGTTGCTTCATGGGCGGGACGCACATCATCGGACAGACGTACAGGGTCGCCGCAGAAGCGTTTGTCTGGTCGGGGGGTCTGGCGGTGGTTTCAGTCCTTGAGCCGGCGGTTTCCGGGGAGCTGCTTGACAGCCAGTAGCCGACAAGGAAGGCCAGAAAAACGGCCAGGACCCACAACAATTTGGACGGAACCAACACTTTCAATCGGCCCTTCATACGGTTGTCTGCACGAATAGTCTAAGGCGCCTGCACACCTCGCTGTACATGCCCCATCGGATCACCATTATCTCATCGTGCAAGCGGCCTGTATATCGTTAGTACAGCTCCCCATAAGTTCGTGTCCAGTTCTACGCGCCTCCTGGGCTGGCTGATCTGGCTGCCGAAGGACCTTACTTGAAGGAAACGCGCGTCCAGTAGGACGGGTGGGCGATCTCGTTCCACTCAGCGGGGTGACGGTGGGGGCAGTCGTCCGTTCGGGGCGCCCGGCTACGTCATCGCTCCCGCCGCTCGCAGCGCCAAGGCGATGATCGTCGGGGTCGGGTTGTAGCCCGAGCCGGTGACGAAGACGCTTCCATCGACGCAGTACAGGTTGTCGAAGCCGTGGAGTTTCCCATAGGCATCGCACACCGACGTGCTCGAGTCGTGGCCCATGCGCAAACCGCCGAGGACGTGGCGCGACACGGGGGGATTCGCCGGGTTGAACGGCTCGATCAGCCCGAACTCCGCTCCGGCCGCCCCGAGCACTTCCAGCATCAGGGGCTTGTAGTGCTTCGAAGCATTCTTCTCGAAATCATGGTTCGTGTACGTCACGCGGGGCACCGGCAGGTCGAAGATGTCCTTCACGTCGGGATCGAGGTCGACGCGGTTGCGATACTGCGGCGCGTCCTCGCCCTGCATGATCATCACCGCGATGTGCTGCTGGAACGGGCTCTCGACGAGCATGTCCTTCAGCGACAATCCGTATCCGCGCGCGATCGGCAGTGCCTGCAGCGACGAGACCGTCGAGTTGATCGGCTCGGAGGACGTGCTGAACTCGATGACGCCGGCGAGGGGTGCGTCGTCGCGCAGCCCGCCACCCTCCTCCCGTGTCTTGATGCCGCGGAAGTCGCTCATGCCGTTGGTCACCGACCGGCCGCGCTCGCCGTGGAGCCGTTGGCGGAAGAACCCGGCCGCCGTGGTCTGGAAGTGAAACATCAGGTGCCGCCCGAGGTGCCCGGTCGCGTTGCCAAGGCCACCGGAAAGGAAACAGATGCGAATCGTCTCGATCGGGCTCGCCGCCAGGATGACGCGGTCGGCGGTCGCCGTACGCAGGTCGCCGTTCGGATCAAAATACTCGACACCCGTCGCGTGCCCGCCTTCAACTAACACCCGTTTGACGTGGGCGATGTAGCGGAGCTGACAGCGTCCGGTCCGCAGCGCTCGCCGCAGTGTCGTCACGGCTGGCGATCCCTTGGCGTTCCGCGGACACCCGCTGTAGCTGCAGTACCCGCAGCTCACACAAGCCGCCGGGCGGTCGGGCTCGTAGTCCGGCCTGGGCCTGGTATTGATGGCGGACGGGTAATTGAACGGGTGATAGCCGAGCTTGCGTGCCCCATTTGCGAGGACGCGCCCAACATACATCTCCGGCTGCGGCGGCAGCGGAAACAGGTTCCCTTTCCGCGACGAAGCGAAGGGATCGGAACCGTCCTCCCCTTCGTCGGCGCCCGCCACGCCGGATAGCTGCTCCGCCTCGAGGTAATACGGTTCCAACTCGTCGTAGGTCAGGGGCCAGTCAGCGAAGCTGGTTCCCGAAATATCTCGTCCTGCCGCGTCGAGCGCCGACTTCATACGGAAGTCGATCTCGGTGAAGCGCGGATAGCTCACGGTCGAGATGACGGCCCCGCCGCCAACCATGCGCGGCAGCAGATTCACGTCGGCGCGCGGTCGCGCCTGCTCGTCCTCGCTCTGGCGGAAAGTGCGCGGCTCGAGAAACGGGTCTTGCCAGAACGCCGGGCGGAATCGGTTCTTGAGCTCGTCGTTGGAGTAGACCGGCCAGGGGATCTGCCCCGCTTGGTCCAGCCCTGGGAAGTAATTGTTGCCCGCCTCCAGGACGAGCACGTTCCAGCCCCGCGCTGTGAGCGCATGCGCCGCGGCCGCTCCGCCCGCTCCGCTCCCGACGATCAGGGCATGGAAACTGCTGAGAAGCGTATTGCCAAGCACACACTCCGGCGACACCGTCATGCGCCCACTCCTGGGTTGGGAGGGTTCAATCGCCCGCCCTCGCTGGCGATGCTGATGAGATTGAGAAAGTTCGTCATTGCCTCGCCGAAGCATGCGAACGTCTCGCCGGGGTTCGGACCGAAATTCGGCTTGCTCGGCAGTTGCGTTTCGCGATAACCGCCCGGCGCCGAATCGTCATACACCACGTAGCCGAGCGGCTGGCTGTCGCCATCGAATCCGGCCAGCTGCCAGCCGAGGCGGTCGCGATTGCCGCCGTACTCCGGCACGCAAAGCGTGCCCTCGATCGCGTGGCGGTTGAGCAGGTCGACAAACCAGGACGGCGCGCTGTACAGCACCTCGGTTTGCTGGGCGGGCGAGAGGTCGACGAAGTGGCCGTTGTACGGTGGCTGCCGGCTCTTCGCCTCCAGAAGGGCCAGCCCCTCCTGGTATTTCTGCCGCAGACCGACATCGGGCACCTCGTCCAGCAGCGGGTCCAGCAACGGGTTGTTGGCAGGCGGGACCGCGTCGCGCCCGAAGATGCGCACCTTCCACGACAGCAACTGCAGCCGGGTGAGCGGCACGAAATCCCGAAACGCGTTGGGGGGATACACATAGGCCGGTTGCGCACCCGCGGCCGACCCGGTGTTCGAGCTCGTTGCACCATGGCACAGGTGGCAAGGGTCGTTTCCGATCGGATAGAAAGAGTGGTCCTGCGGCTGGCGCCCGCTGAAGGGGCCACCCGCAACAACCGGGCGCGCTCGGAAGACTGCAGCCTCGGCGGCGACAACGTCGGTTTCGTCCACGCTCCCATCGCCGTTCACGTCGCCGCCATGAGCGCAAGCGCCCTGCTCGCCCCCCGTCTTTCGGGCCGCAGCAACCACATCGGCAGCGCCAACCCGCCGATCACAGTTGGCGTCGCTGCCGGGCATGAAGCTGAGCAGACTCTGAACATAGTCCACGATCCCGATCTCCCGAGCGCCTGGACGACCATCGGTTGGCAGAATGACGGCCATCGCCGCGTCCAGAATGGCCAGTTCGTCAGGCGTCAGGAATCCGTGCGCCGTTTCGGAAACGACGCCCGCCGCCAGGTGCGATCCGGCGAGCAGCCTCGGCGCGACGAACGCCATGGCCGTCGTCCCTGCCACGAGCTGCAGGACCTGCCGGCGGGTGAATCGCCTACCGTGGTGGCCGCGATCAAATGTGTCCCCCATGGTTTCCCCCTGTGAGCGAACTCCTGTGTCCAGTGTCCGCAGCGCCTCCCGTCAGTTCGTCCGACCGCTTCACCGTGGCTTCGAGGTCGCGGAGAACTCGGGATCAAACGTGCTCCAACAGATCCCGTTCGCTCATGACTGTCCACTCCTCGTGGGGACTTCCGCCACCTTTCGTTCGCCGCGACGCGTCCCCGTTATCAGCCCCGCCCTGCTGCCGCAAATGTCCTGCCAGCCCGGCGAGGCACATCCCGCCCGGCCACGGCGCAGCCTGGAGCCTCACGGCCTTCCCACATGTGGGAACCTGAACGGGCTCGCCCGGAGAGGAAGGGCTTGCTCTCGGCGGAATGAAGCGCAAGTAAGGAAGCGGAGACGGACGCCATGAGCACCGCAGCGCTTGTGCTTCCCGAGGGAGCTGAGATCATCTTGCGCGAGCGCTACCTGCAGCGCTCGCCGAGCGGAGACTACGAAACACCGGCCGAGATGTTTGCCCGTGTCGCGCAAGCCGTGGCGCAGGGTGAGCCACCAGGGGATGGCACGCGCGACGCCATGGCCGAACGTTTCTACCAACTCATGGGGCAGGGCGAGTTCCTCCCCAACTCGCCGACGCTCATGAACGCCGGAACGGCCGTCGGCCAGCTTTCTGCCTGCTTCGTCCTCCCAGTCGAAGACAGCCTCGACCGCATCTTCGACGCCGTGAAGCAGATGGCGCTGATCCACCAGTCCGGTGGTGGGACTGGTTTCTCCTTCTCGCGGCTACGCCCGCGCGGTGACCGCGTGCGCTCGACGGGCGGCGTGGCCTCCGGACCGGTGTCGTTCATCGAGATCTTCGACGCCACCACCAACGTCATCAAGCAGGGAGGCCGCCGCCGCGGCGCCAACATGGCGGTTCTCGATGTCTCTCACCCGGACATCTTCGAGTTTGCCCGTAGCAAACGAAACGGCCGGCTGAACAACTTCAATATATCCGTGGCGGTGCCGGACGCGTTCATGGATGCCGAGGCCGCAGACGCGGAATGGCCATTGCGCGAACCGGTTCGGGGCGCAGTCGTCCGGTACGTCAGGGCACGCGAACTGTTCAACGAAATCGTGACCGCCGCCTGGGAGACGGGGGATCCTGGCCTGCTGTTCCTCGACGAGATCAACCGCCACAACCCAACGCCGGCCCTCGGTCGCATCGAGGCCACCAATCCCTGCGGCGAGCAACCGCTGCTGCCCTACGAGTCCTGCACACTGGGGTCCATCAACGTGACGCGGTTCCTCGGCAACGGGCACATCGACTGGGCACGCCTCGCGCAGGCCATCGAAACCGCCGTCCGCTTCCTCGATGACGTCCTCGAGGTGAACCGCTTCCCGCTCCGGCAAATCGAGATCGCCAGCTTGCACACCCGCAAGATCGGTCTCGGCCTCATGGGCTGGGCCGATCTCCTCATCGCGCTCGGCCTGCCGTATGCGTCAGCGCAGGCCCTCGCCTTGGCCGAGCAGCTCATGGCATTCGTCACCAAGCAGGCGCATGCGGCTTCGGCGCGCCTCGCACAGGTCCGCGGGGTCTTCCCCGCATTCGCCGGCAGCATCTGGGAACACCGCGGACAACCGATGCGGAACGCTGCCGTGACCACCATCGCACCGACCGGCACGATCAGCTTGATCGCCGGTGCCTCGAGCGGAATCGAGCCGTTGTTCGCGCTCTCGTTCACGCGTCGCACGTTCGAGAGTCACGAACTGCATCAGATCAACGCGCCGCTGGTGGATGCCTGCACCCGGCTGGGTCGAGCCGACCTCCTCAGCGAGGTGCAGCGTCGCGGTTCTCTCGCCGGGATCGACGGCATTCCCGACGATCTGCGCGCGTTGTTTGCCACCGCCCTCGACCTGTCCCCCGCCGATCACCTGCAGATGCAGATGGCGTTTCAACGGCACACCGACAGCGCGGTCTCCAAGACGATCAATCTCCCCCGCAGCGCCACACCGGAACAGATCGCCGACGCGTACCGCATGGCCTACCGCGGCCACCTGAAAGGCATCACCGTCTTCCGCTACGGATGCAAAGGTGAGCAGGTGCTCTCGGTCGAAAACCTCGATGCCCAGGCGGAGACCGGTATCCGGGTCGGCCACGACTTCACCGGCGAATGCCGGCAGTGCGCGCAGTAGGAGGACGCCCTGGTGCGCTGCGGCTCTTTCTCTTGTCGCTGAAGACCCGCGGCTGCTCGTACGGTTTGCGCTTCTCGGCGGATGGCTTCTCCGGCACCCGAACGTCCTCTGCTTCCCACTTTTGGGAAGGCCGCTAACCCGCATTTCTCACCGGGTTCCGTCGCGAGACCGCGCAGACGTCGGCAGATCATGGCCGCACGGACCGAGGACGACGCAGGCATAGTTGACACTATGTCGAGGAGCTCC
>Ga0316626_10000106_pt1 | contig 28833 bp, 37 predicted proteins | sample OWC_Aug_T1_C1_D5_FD_207656 | JGI IMG/M metagenome (GOLD analysis project Ga0316626, IMG submission 207656) | Wetland soil microbial communities from Old Woman Creek delta, Ohio, United States - OWC_Aug_T1_C1_D5_A | ecosystem: Environmental > Terrestrial > Soil > Wetlands | place: USA: Ohio...
CGCCCTGGGCCGGGGGGCTAAGGTCTTCGAGAAGCACATCCAGTGCCAGGACCAGCCCGAGACTCCCGACAAGGGGTCGTGGGCCCTCCCCCCCATCGTCTTCAAGATGTACGTCGATAGCCTCCGCCGTGGGGCCCTAGCGCTCAAGGGCGGGGAGTTCGAGCGGGCAACCGTTCCCATGGGGAGGCGCTCCCATGGCTAGCGTCCTCTACCTGGGGAAGCCGGGCCGAGTCCTCGACTTCCTCCGGGACGAGACGGGTACCCTCACGGTCGAGGAGTACGCCCTCCCCCCAAAGCCCCCGGAGATCTACGACCTAGTTGTCTCCTACGGCTACCGCCACTGGATACCCACGGCCTGGTGCCGGGCCTTCGACGGGAAGGCTGTCAACCTCCACATCAGCTACCTCCCCTGGAACCGGGGGGCTGACCCGAACCTCTGGTCCTGGGTGGACGGGACCACGAAGGGCGTGAGCCTCCACTACGTCTCCCCCGACTTCGACCGGGGGGACCTGGTAGCGCGGATCGAGGTGCCCATGGACCCCGCCGAGCACACCCTCCGCTCCTCCTATGAACTGCTCTCCAGGTCGGTTGAGGACCTGTTCTTCCAGTACTACATGCCTCTTCTCCAGGGGCTGGCCCCGAGGAAGCCCCAGGTCGGCCTCGGGAGCTACCACCGGCAGGAAGACAAGGAACGGATTGAGCTTCCCCTCGGCTGGGACACCCCCGTAAGCACCTTGACGCCCTCCTAGAAAGGGCTACTCTTCGGCTGGCGGGCACCTGGGGAAGCCATGCCGATCATCATCCCGGCCGACGCGGCGGCGGTAGCTACCTCCACCGATCCTGGCCTCATTTCCTTCCTCCGGGCGAAGCGCATGGTCGCCCGCGTGATCGGCGGCGAGAACAAGTCCGTCGCCCTCGACGAGGCCGGGGACGCCCTCCTCCAGGCCTTAGAGGAACTCTCCCTCTACAACTGGGAGTTCCTCCTCGTCACCTACTCCCTCTCGATCACCGCCTCGACCGCCGACTACACCCTCCCGACGGCCTTCAAGAAGGAGTACACCGTCCGCCTCTCGACCAACGAGCGGCACCTGGTCTACCTCGCCCAGCGGGACTACGACCGCCTGGTGGCCATCCAGTCCACCGGCACCCCCACCCACTACTCCTTCTTCAACTCGTCGGCCATCGAGGCCCTCGACCCCCAGCACACCGCGACCTCGATCCGCTTCTATCCGACTCCCTCCAGCGCCGAGACCGCCACGGTCAAGTACTACCGACCCCTCGCCATCCTGAACGATGACGGGGACACCCTTGATTTGCCCCGTCGCTACCAGTACTGGCCCATCTACCAGGCCAAGGCGTTCCTTCTGAACGACCATGGCGGGGAAGCCGATCGCGCGGTCTACTGGCAGCGGCGGGCCGATATGCTCCTCGCCCGCATGAAGTGGGACGACCAGGATCACCCCGACGAGGATGTAGCCTTCGCTCCGTCTACTGGCGGGACCATGGATACGGCCCACCCCGCCGTGGCGCTCTTCGCCCTCGACGGATTCTAATGGCGCTCCACATTGAGAAGCTGAACGGTGGTCTGGTCACGGCGCGCGACCCCTCGCTGCTCGAGGCGGGGGAACTCTCCCGCACCTACAACGCCGTCTACCGACCGTACTCCGAAGCCATCGGTCCCATCGGCTACCGGGTCAAGATCGGGCTCCAGCAGACCAACCCCGAGACCGGGGGGAGCTACGCGATCTCGGGGCTCCGGCGGCTACTCTTCGAGGACTCGTCCAAGTCGGTGACGATCATCGCGGACGGCACCGGGGAGCGGTGGCGCTACGGGCCGGACGCGAACGGGAACTGGAACATCATCCCGAATGTGGGCGTGCGGGCCAACGCCCCCATCGAGGCCGTCCACCTCGGGAACCGCTATATCCTCACCGATGGGGTCAACGCGGCGAAGGTCGTGGACGAGGACCTGAACGTCATCAAACTTGGAATGACTCCACTCGCCAGCGTGTGGAGCTACGACTTGAGCGAGGTGGAGGGAGTCACCAACTGCAAGATCGACACCTTCGTGGACAGCCCCGACTCCCCCTACAACGTCTGGCACAATCCGGCAGTAGGCAACTTCCACTACTGGATCACCGAATACGATTCGGTCAACGACATCGAGTCGTCGGCTATCGGATGGGCCGGAACAAAGAACCTCATTCCCGCATCCTACATAACGGCAACCCTCAACTGCCGCATCGCCATCTACTGGGGGAGTGTCGAGTACCCGCATCGGGTCAACCCGAACGCGACCCACTGGCGTATCTACCGGTCCACCGGGGTCGAGCAGTACATCTATCCGTTCCCCGCCGGGAACCGCATCACGACCCACTCGGTGTCCCAGGACGAGCAAGGCGACATCTCTGCCGTCGAGATCCTCATCCCCGATGAGGCGGGAACCGTCAGCCGCTACGACTACGGCGACGAGTCGGCGATCCCCTATCCGCTGGTCATCATGGAGGAGTCCGGAGTATCTACCGGAGTGTCGGTCAACGACCCTCCCGCCCACGTCTTCACAACCGCCGAAACGTTCCAGAACTCGATCGTCACCAACGATACGGCGGCCGGGAACATCATCCACTACTCCTATCCCGGATACCTCCACTCCTGGCCGTCGCTCTACACCATCGGCTTCGACTCGAAGAAGGCCGACTTCGTGACCTGCATTCGTGCCCTCGGCTCCTCCCTCATCGTCGGGCAGATGAACCAGCTATGGCGAGTCAACTACCTCCCCCAGCCGGGAGACAACGCGCTCGTCAAGGAACTCATCTCGGGCGACCATGGTATCGTCGGTCCCCAGGCGGCCACCGTCTTCACCATCCCGGGCGACACGCCGCAGCTCGCCTACGTTGCCCAGGACGGCCTCTACTCGACCAACGGGATGACCACGCGCCCCCTCACGCGCGATATCGACTGGCTCAAGACGTTCCGTTACCAGACGCTCCCCAGCGCGATCCTCCTCAACATCCAGGACATGCAGTCGCTCGTCCTGTTCTACGTGCCGGCGGCGGTCGAGGTGGGCGGTATTCCCACCGAGCCAACATCGAGAACCCAGGCGCTCTTCTTCTCGTATGCGCCCGAACACCTGAAGGGTAGTTCGCTGAAGGTCTCTGGACCGGTAGCCATCTCGGCCGCCTCCGCCGACTACGATCCCGACCAGCGCCTCATCTACACCGGGGGCTACGACGGACAGGTCCGAAACGAGGACCAGATCTCGTTGACGCCCTACCAGCTTCCCTACGCCGAACTGATCGACGCGACGGGGATGCGAATCCGCACGCGCATCGTCCACATGGGTGGGCTCTCGGGGGAGTGGGGCCTGGAGCGGGTCCACATCTTTTCCGGCCCGGTGCCCAACTCGGAGCGCCAGGTCGAGACGTTCGCACTCGTTACGAGGGATTTCGAGTCGGAACCAGTGATCGAGGAGTTCGGGGAACCCTTCACCCCTGGCGTATGGTCCATGCAGGAAAAGCATGTAATGGCTGGTGGGATGGGCGTCGAGATCCGGGGTTTCGCTCCGATCACACTCGTCGGCCTCGAACACACGGCACGGAGAGGTACTTAGAATGGCTCGTCTAGCGAAGTACACGGAGTCGATCCTGGTCAACACCACGGCATCGGGGCTCGTCGCTGCCGAGGGGGCCGAGGTGTCCATCTACTATCCGGACACCACGACCGATGTGCCCATGTATTCCGACTCGAATGGCACGGTATCTGTCACCCCGCCGATCGTCCTGGGGGCGGATGGACTCCTCCAGTTCTACGTCCGCAGCCAGGACCGCACGTTTGACATCAAGATCGTGGCGGGGGCCTCTCCCTACCCCCAGTTCACCACCTTCACGCTTCCTGACGTCTCCGCGACCTACGATGACTCGGTCTTCTACGCCTCCGAGTACTCGACCCTCCAGGCCGCCGTCACGGCCATGACCGCCGGATCGAAGCTCATCGTGGACGAGGACTTCACCCTCTCCGCCACCCTGACCGTGGACATGGACGATATCGTCATCGAGGGGTTCAACCGCGGCATCCGCATCCGCGCGGGCACCAACCTCAACGACAATCTGATCGAGGTAGAGGGAAACCGCATCACCATCCGGAACCTGGAGATCGACGGGAACGACTCGAATCAGTCCGGGGCGGGACCGTACTACGGGATCAAGTTCACCGACGCCTCGGGCGACTGCCTGATCGAGGATATCTACGTCCACGGGGTCAAGGGAGACGGTATCCAGGTCAACGGCACGAGCTGGACCACCTTCCGCCGCATCATGTCCCAGGCGAACCAGGGCTACGGATTCTCCTACGATGCCACGGTGGTGGGGAACGACAACACCTTCGACGACTGTGTAGCGGCGGCCAACGGGATCGCCGCCGGACTGGCCCGAAGGGACGGCTTCAACTTCACGCCGCCCTTCACCGGGCTCACGATGATTAACTGCCGGGCAGACTCCAACTTCGCCCATGGCATCCATATCGCCGGACGGGCGACCTCCGAGACCTACAAGTTCATCCGCTTGATCGGCTGCAACGCGAACAACAACGGGGTCGCCGGGCCAGCCTACGCGGGTCTCAAGGTCGTCTCCAACTCCAACGGCGGTACCATCATCCGAGATCTTGAAATCACTGGCGGGCATTACTCCGTAAACTCTCTGTATGGCATCTACTTCGAGGCAAGCGAAAGCGTTACCAACCCTGGCACCGCGAGCGTCATCCGGAACTTCCACATCAACGGGGTGACGATCGCCGAGAATGGAGGGACCGGTCTCTACCTCCAGGGGCGCCTCTCCTACGGGCAGGTCTCCAACCCGATCCTCTACAACAACTGCGCTGCGGTGAACGGGTCTGGGATCACGCTCCTCGGGGCGAGCGCCTCGAATGCTCTAGCTGACTTCGGTGACGAAGGCCGCGTTCGGTGGGTGGTCATCGACAATCCGATCATCTCCCGCGATGCGAGCACGGGCACGCACGAGTACGGGGTGAACCTGGGAGCAGGGACCAAGTACTGCGTCGTGAAGGATCTGATTGCGGTCGGGATGCAGACCGCCCCCTACTCCTGGGTCGATGCCGGGAAGGGGAACCTGGTCACGACGGTATCGGGAGCGAGCGCCGGCCTCGGCCTCGGTGGGGGAGGCGGCTTCCCCTCGATGGCGCTCCACACGGACACGAGCTACGGCGTGGGGGGCGGGAAGTTCTGGCTCACGGGGCGGACTCGCACGGTATCGACCACCGAGACCCGCGTGGGCACCCACCGAGCCTCTTCGCGGACCCGCGTCCTCTCGCTCGTGCCCCTCGATATCACCGCGGCGAGTCAGATGATGTCGGGCGGCGGCTGGTTCCAGGACCTGACGAACACGGTCTCGGGCTCGGCGACCGCGGCCTCTGGTGGAGCGACCGCGAACATGGGCTACATCACGATCAAGAACGTGGCGGCGGCTACCAACTACACGACCACGGGCGAGTTCATGATCCTCTGCGCGGACTCGATCACGGGGATCTGATGAAGCAGTTCCAGGGGCTGATCGGTATCGGAGCAATCCAGGACCCGATCATCCGCGAAAGCCTGCGGCAACTAGATACCTGGGCTCGACAGGTCAAGGACCCGGAGGGCGCGCCGCTGGCCGGTGACTCCAACAAGGCCACCGTCGAGGGCGGGCGCCCCGTTCCGATCGGAGCCGACGCCTGGCCGGTGGGCTCAGTGTTCTTGACTGCCGATGCGCGGAACCCCGCGACGACCCTCGGCTTCGGCGTCTGGATACCTTACGGCGCCGGGCGCTTCCTCGTCGGGCTCGACTCGACGGACACAGATTTCGATGAGATCGGCGAGACGGGTGGCACGAAAGAGCACACCCTCACCGATGAAGAAGTTCCGTAGGAGGACATGAGATGGCTACCTTCGTCAAGTTCGGACCCTTCGTCGAGGCGCTCGCCGAGAAGGTTCACAACCTCGGCTCCGACACGCTACGCCTCGCACTCACCAACGGCGTGCTCACGACCGGGCTCTCCGCCTACGCGCAGATCTCGGGACTCGCGCCCGCTGGCGGCTACACCGCGAGCGGCTTCGCTGTCACCGTCACCGACTCGTCTCAGACTACGGGCACCTACCAGCTCGTCATCACTGACGCGGTTTTCACGGCCAACGCAACGGGCATCGGCCCCTTCCAGTACGCGGTTCTCTACAACGACTCCGCGACCAACGATGAACTCATCGGCTACTGGGACTACGGCTCCGCCGTTACGCTCGGTGATACAGAGACATTTACGGTAGATTTTGGAGCTACCGTGCTGACCATCACCTAGCCATGAACTCGGTCATCCTCGGCGTGCTCATCACGCTCGCGCCGGTCGGTCCCGATACCTGCCTCGCGCCGGGGCAGGATAGGATGGTCGAGATGCGCGTGGACCTGGGCGACTTTCCCGCGGGCATGATCGGGTATCAGTTCTTCGTCCAGTTCGACGAGGGACTGATCCCGGTCAGGCGGGAGGATGCGTCCCTGTGCGATCCGGCATGGTGCTGTAACGGCTGCAACGGCGCAGACATTTTCAGCCCGCGTCCCGAACTCGGGCCTGGGGTCTATGCCTTCGGCCACGCGAGCGTCGGCTGCGCGACGTGTGGAACGTCCTGCGACGGGGCGCACGGTGACGTGCAGCTAGCCCGCTGGTGGGTGCGTGCGGATGCGAACTACGCATGGCCACCGGGGGAGAGCCATCCCTCGGTTCACTTCTTCTACGTCGGTAACCCGCACGATGAGGGGATCTTCACCTGCTGCGCTGGCCAGACGAGCGTGCCCTGCGATGCGTGCGGAGGCCAATGTCACTGGGAGCCGTTCACGCAGGGGAGCGGGTTCAAGCAGGGCGTGTGCTTGCCGCCGAACACCGGGATCGGAGACCGGGAGCCCGCGGGCGTCGAGCCGAGCACCTGGGGACGAGTGAAGGCTGGTGAGTGATGCTGATTGAGACATTCCTGGGAAGAACAACTTCTCAAGCGTACCAATACGGCACTCAACACAAACTGGTGAAAACCAGGAACGGGGCCATATACGCCTTTGACATTCTATACAATAGTCAAGATTCCGTCTATCGCAAGTCTGTAAATGGAGGCCTGTCGTGGGGCAATCCGGTTACTATCAAATCAGGGCAGACCGGGTATTTGTCGGTGTGGTACGATGAGTGGAGTAATATATCAACAGAGCTTATTCATATAACATATTCTGATGTGGCCACGACAAACGACGTTTTCTATAAAAACCTTGACACTTCAAGCGATACGCTAAGTGGAGAAACCACCATATTCGCTGGAGCTTCTATCGCTACTGGCGGATATGTATCTATATGTCGGGCTCGTGGTGGTAATCTCGGATGTATCTATTGCATAGATGCGGGTGCCGAGCATGGATTTTCCACGTCTACCGATGTGGGAGCAAACTGGGTGGCCAAATCTTCTCCGACCGAAGGCGCGACCACGGATCAGTGGATACTACTCCCAGGATGGGCGGCAGACAATCAGGACATGATTTGCATCTTTTGGGATGCCAGCGTGGATGAGATAAGCCGAAAGAACTATGACTCGTCTGGAAACTCATGGGCAACCGACGCCGAAAATGTTTTTGCTACCGGTATGGTTGATCTGACTGCCTTTACGGCGAGCGCCAACTTCTCTGCTGCTGTTGATATAGCCAACAGTCAGAATGTGCTTGTTGCATGGAGCGCTACCGATACTGCAAACGCCGACCTGCGTTGCTGGACAATAACCGAGGCCAGCATAACAGAAAAGACAAATGTTGTCTTGAACTCTACCGACGACCAGGGGTTGTGCTCCATACAGATAAGTACGTCAGACAATGTTTGGACGTGCTTCTATTGTGGCAAATCTGACGGATCAGAAACTTGGGGAGCTACATATGGGACAAGAACATATTATAAGTACAGTACCGACAGCGGAACCACTTGGAGCGACGAGACTCTTTTTTCTCATGGAACAACCACCAACAGCGGTAGAATCAATAAGCTGCTGTGCGCTTGTCCAAGGGTTTATTCTGGCATGTCGCTGCTGAATGTCGATGGCACACCTTACATGTGGTATTCAACCCTTCTTGTTGGAGCGCGTCCTACTTGCCGGATAGGAGTCTAAGATGGCAGCACCCTACAACCCACCGGTCAAGGCCGAGGAGTTCAAGATCCGCGTGGCCCTGGAGGACATGGCTACGCCCGGCTCGTTCAAGTCATCGCCCACGCTCGCGGTCGGGGACTTCAAGGTGGCGATCGACGGGGCGGCGCTGGCGAACCTCGGGACCTCGGCGGTCTGTAGCCCCTCGGGGACGGTCTGCGTGCTCCTCGCGCTCTCCTCGGCGGAGATGAACGGAGACATCGTCACGATCGTAGGAGTGGACCAGACCTCGCCCAAAGAGTGGTGCGATGTGGTGATCTCGATCCCGACGACCACCGCGTAGGAGCCCATGCCTGGTTTCCGCCTATTCTTCGGGAACCCCTCGGGCGCGCCGGCAGTAACCCACTACACGCTGACGGCAGACTCGAGTGCCTTTGTTCTCGCCGGCACCGCTGCTACGCTTCGGAACAACCAGGTCGTCGCTGCCGCGAGTGGGGCCTACGCGGTCTCGGGCACTGCAGCCACGCTCCGAGTCACCCGCGCCCTGGTCGCCGCATCGGGGACCTACGTCCTTACGGGCACCGCCGCTGCCCTCACGGCGACTCGCAGCCTCACTGCCGCCTCGGGAACCTACGTCCTCTCCGGCACCGCAGCGGTTCTCCGCCAGGGTTACAGGCTGAGCGCCGAGTCGGGGACCTACGCTCTCTCCGGCACCGCGGCCACGTTCAAGCGAACGTATGTCCTCGCCGCGGGCGTGGGCAGCTACACCATCGCGGGCACCGCTGCGGGCCTCATCAACAATCAGGGCTTCCTTGCCGAGCCCGGGGCCTACGTTGTCTCTGGCACGGCGGCCACGCTCAGGGTCAGCCACGTCCTCAGCGCGGGCTCGGGGACCTACACGCTCGCCGGGACAGACGCGACTCTCCGGCAGGGCTACCGGGTAGCGGCCGACTCCGGCACCTATCTCCTCTCGGGCACCGCTGCAACCCTCCGCCAGGGCTACCTCGTTGCCGCCGGCTCGGGGACCTACCTCCTCAGCGGAACGGATGCCGGGCTCAGCGTGGGCCGAGTGGTCTCCGCGGGGAGCGGGACCTACCTCGTCGTCGGCACGGATGCGGGGCTTATCTACGCGCGTGGGTTCCCAGCCGAGAGCGGAACCTACGTCATCAATGGCACCGACGCCGACCTGATCTACACGAGCAAGAAGGCGGAGTCCGGCACCTTCCTCCTCAGCGGGACGGACGCGGGCCTCGTCTGGGCTCGGGTGGTGGCAGCCGAGAGCGGGACCTACACCCTCACCGGGACCGCGACGACCCTCCGCCAGGGCTACGTCCTCCACGCGGACGGCCTCCGCTGGGTCACGCGGAAGGACGTGGCGGATGAGGCCATCTCGATACTCCCGCCCTACCAGACCGTCTACACCTGGAAGCGAGTTGGCTAGCCATGACCGCAACCCTCACCGCCGAGTCGGGGGCGGTCACGGTGGTCGGAGAGAGCGTGGCCTTCCCGCGGGCGCGGGTGTTCGTGGTCGGCGAGGGGGCCTATGCGCTAGAGATGGCCTTCTGCCAGTCGCTCTTGTACTTGCCGCCGTACCTAGTAATCTACCGCTGGAAGCGGGTAGGTTAGGAGAAAACCATGCCATCCCCATTCGACTACGCTAACCGGCGGCCCCAGTACGGGATTCAGCAGCCGATGCCCTGGCAGCGTCCCGCGGGGGGCTTCCCCCAGGCCCAGCCTCAGGGCCAGCAGTGGCAGCCGCAGACGCCGGGCCAGATCGCCAACGCCAATAGCCCCAACCCGAGCGGCGTCCTCCCCGGCGGCGGGATGAACAACGACCAGTGGAAGCAGCAGGCAGACCTCCTCTGGTCCACCTACGGCCCCCAGAAGGCCATGGAGCTGATGCAGATGATGCAGACGTTCCAGGGCCAGCAGAACGCCCCCTACATGCAGCAGTACCAGCAGGCCCTCGGGCAGTACGGGCAGGCGCTCCCCCAGTACCAGCAGCAGATGGGCCAGACGGCGGCTGACTACCAGAAGCAGATGCAGCAGATGATGGGGCAGTACCAGGGGGCGATGCAGGGAGCCTACCAGCCGGCGGCCCAGGCGATGCAGCGGGCGGCGGGCACGGAGTACGGGGCGGGGATGACGGCTCTCGGGCAGGGGCAGAACCAGATCAACCAGCAGTTGGCTTCGGGGCTCGCGCGCTCGGGCATGGCGGGGACAGGCGTCGGCCAGGCTCGGGCGGCTCTGGGGTCGGCTGCTGGCGCCTTCGCCATGCCTCAGCTCCAGAACCAGTACGCGAACCGGCAGAACGAGATGGCGCAGTTCGGGTATGGCCACGGTACGAACCTCGCCCAGAACATGGCCGGGATGAGGGGCGACGTGGCCAACACCCTCTACGGGCACGGGACGGGGGTCGCCGGGACGGGGCTCAACTTCGCCGGGAACATGCTGGGCGCCCAGGGTGGGCTCCTCCAGACCCAGCTCGGGCAGACCCAGCAGGCCCAGCAGGCGGCGCTCCAGAACCTCTACCAGCGGATGGGGATGATGCCCCAGGTCTGGGACGTCACCCACCAGCAAGAACTCTGGGACGAGCAGCGGAAGAATCAGTGGAAGCAGATGCTTCCCTTCGGGGGCAACGTGGCGGGCGGTGCCCTCATGGGACTAGGAGCGTGAAATGGCGACCCTGAATGGGCCTGGAAGGCGCAAGACCACGGTTCTACCCGCACCCGCCCTTCCGATGGTCTCTGGGGCCATCCCTGGCGCTCAGGGGGGCATCCCAGGAGCAGACTTTCCCCCCGTTGGACCAGTCCCCCCATGGATGATGGATATGGGGCTCAATCAGGGCCAGGCAGGTTCGCCGACGTCCCTCGGACCTCCCGTCGCTAACCCGACCTGGCCCATGCCCCAGCAAGACTGGTTCAACTACCAGCAGGGCATGGCCGAGGCCACCCCCGGACCCTACGGGGACATGATCCGCTCCCAGCCCATGCCGGGCCAGGAACCCGTGCCCGAGGACCCCTCCACCTGGCGGCGCCTCATGATGGGCGTCGGGGCGGGGCTCGCCGGCCAGCCGGGGCTCGTCCTCGGCGCCCTGGAGGAGCAGCGCCGGGAGCAGGCCGGGGCCAAGAACCGGAACCTCGTCGCTACCGAGAGGGGCAAGGCGTCCATCCAGGACATCGCCATGGAGGCCCAGAAGGCCGAGGAGCGCAAGCGCGTCCGCGAGGAGAAGGCCGCCACCGACTACATGAAGGAGATGCAGCGGCTCCAGGAGCGGGCGGACAAGCAGAGCGTCCAGACCCAGCGGGACGCCGAGGAGCGCGAGTTCAAGCTGAACCTGGAGAACTTGAAGCAGACCTGGATCACCAAGCGGAAGGGGATGCCGCGCGGCGGCGCAGGCGGCGGCGAGTCACCCAAGGAGAGCCCCGACGAGAAGGACTCCAGGGTGCGGATGAACGAGTTCCTCGATGACCTCGAAAGGGTCCACGGCGAACTCGTGAACCGAAAGTCAGGAGGCCCGGACTACAAGAAGAACCTCGACGTCCCGAACCTCCAGGACCGAAAGGGCTGGCTCGAAACCCTCCAGGGCCGGGCTAAGCTTGCCTCCGGTGGAGATCCTGAGAAGTACGCGAAGCTCATGGACGCCGTGCGGATCTTCCTCGACGTGAACTACCCCATCGAACCACAGGCCCAGCCGACACAACCCACAAGGGGTGGTGGCGCCTACACGCCTTGGCCTGGAAATGGCTAGGCTCTACTCCTCTTCAACTCGGCGCGAGGAAAAGAGCGACGCCGAGCGGCTTCAGGAGAAGCTCAAGGAGGAGGAGGAACTCGCCCGCAAACACGGCGCCACCGCCGCTGCGGTCGAGAAGGTCAAGAAGGGTACCGTTGGGGCGGTCGAGAAGGTCGTGGACGTCCTCTCCCGCCCGAACTACGCCATCGTCGGCGGGACCGAGGAAGTACTCAATCGGGCTCCCACCACCGACGTCTTGAAGCGCGCGGGCACCGAACTCTTCTCCGGCATCGGCGGGCTCCAGGGGCAGAAGCGCACCTTCAAGGACGTGCTCGCGGATCGTGGCATGGGCGGCAAGGCCGGATGGACCCTCGGCCTCGGCCTCGATATCGCCACCGACCCCACCACCTGGACCACCTTCGGCGTCGGCGCTGCCGCCAAAGCGGCACGAATCGAGCGGGGGGCCAAGCAGATCGCCCTCTCCGCCAAGGGGCGGAAGCTCGCCGTCGAACTAGCCAAGAAGGAGCGACCCCGCCTCGTTCGGATCACCGAACGATACGTCGCCCGGCACCCCAACGCCGACCCCGTCAAGGTCATGTCCGACATGGACCGCGCGCACTTCATGGCCGACGAGATCGCCTACAGCCGCGCACGGACCAAGGTCGCGGAGATGATCGCCCAGGGCGCCCCCGGCCTCGTGGACCAGGGCGGCGTCAAGTTCATGGGCAAGACCGTGATTGCCGGGGAGCGGATCTCCGCCCCCTTCCGCCCAGTCGGGGCCAAGATGACCGCCGCCATCAAGCGGTTCGAGGCCACCGGACCCGGCGCCCGCATCATCGAGCACGGTCGCGCCGTGGATACCGCCATGGACCGGGTGTTCCACGAGACCCTCCGGAAGGGCCGCCACCTCCCCGGCTACGACGCCGTCGTCGCTTCCTGGCGAAACGGGAAGCGCGCCGCCATGAACCGCCTCGTCACCTTCCTCGGCGAGCGCACCGGCGGCTGGGACAAGGTCAAGGTGCCGCACGCCTCGGGGGAGATCGCCCTCAAGGACTACGTCACCCTCGCCCGCGACAACCCCGAACTCTACCCGCTCTCGGCTATCCCGGAAGCGGCCCAGCAGGATGCGAAGCTCCTCTTCGAGGCCCTCGACGTCTGGGGCACCCGCGAGATCCAGCAGGGGATGCTCCACCCCGAGAGCTTCCGCCAGAACTACGTCCCGCACTACTTCCGGAACTCGCCCGCCCAGATGAAGGAACTCACCCAGGAGTTCACCCGGCAGTTCCCGGTGCGGAGCCGCCAGCTCCAGTCGATCGGTGGGGCCGCCGAGGAGCGCACCTTCCAGACGATCCAGGAGGCCCTCGACTTCCACGCGAAGCTCAAGGCGGCAGGGATCGTCAAGTGGGACTTGAAGCCGATCACCGATATCCGCGAGATCATGTTCCGCCGCGGGCGCGTCCACTACTCGGCCGAGGCTGCCGAGGAGATGTTCGGGAAGATCAAGAACCTCTACGGGCTCGACAAGACCAAGGCCCGCAAGGAATGGCTCGCCCGCTCCTTCCCGAAGGTCTCTGCCGCGCTCGGCGACCAGGCCGACAACCCGCAGGTGGCGAAAGTCCTCGGCATCATGGACGACCTTTCCTCCGCGGAGAGCCCCGAGGAGTATCTCAAGCGGTTCTTCGGCTACCGCCGCGCCATGGGGAAGCTCGACCCGAATCTGGTCGGGAAGATCCGGGAGATCGAGGCCGGGGAGCGCCTCTCCTGGATGGCCGCCTTCGACGACCCGGTGACGCCGTTCCGCCGCCCCGGCTCCGCGCTCGACGGTCACTGGATTCCCAAGTCCATCGCCGACGATATCGCCCACAAGGAGAAGCTACTCCCGCAGCTCGACGAGTTCGGCCCCATGATCGCCGGCCTCGACTGGATGCAGCATCACTTCAAGACCGGGATGACCGTCCTCTGGCCCGCCTTCCACTTCCGGAACTTCTACAACAACGTGGCGCAGAACTTCGTGGACCTCGGCCTCGGCGCCTTCGACCCCACGAACTTCCGCGAGTACACGAACATCCTCCGCGGCGCCGACGGTACGATCCAGACCCCGCTTCGCCGGTACACGAACGAGGAGTTCCGCGCCCTCGCCAAGCAGCACAACATCATCGGCGGCAAGACCGACTTCAACGAGGTGCTCCGCGAGAAGCTCGGGAAGAAGTACGGCGCCATCGAGCTCGGGCGGAAGATCGGCGGCAAGGTCGAGGACTTTTCCAAGCTCCAGCTCTTTCACCAGCACTTGAAGCGCGGGCTCTCCCCCGACGAGGCCGCCGCGCGCGTGCGTCAGTTCCTATTCGACTACGACGAACTCTCCCCCATCGAGCGGAAGTGGATGCGCCGTATCTTCCCCTTCTACACCTGGCAGCGGAAGAACGTTTCCCTCGTCGCTCGCCAGATCGGGCAGCGCCCAGGCCGCTACCTCGCCATGCAGAAGGCCTTCGACCGCTCCCGCGGGCCCGAGGAGGACGCTCTCCCCGCGTACATCCGCGGTGACTTGAAGGTCAAGCTCCAGCGGAAGGGGAAGCGGACCTACCTGACCGGGCTCGACCTGCCGTTCAACTCGGCGGTCGAGACGCTGTTCGGCCTGGAGGGCATGGGAGTACTCCGCCGCTTCTGGTCGCAGACGACGCCGGTCCTCCGCGGGATCGGGGAACTTGCCGCGAACCAGGAGGCCTTCACCGGCCAGCCGATCACCGGAGCCCCGCCTGATGACGTCGGCCCGGTGCTCGGGAAGGTGCTCTCCGTCTCGCCGCTCAAGGACTACTTCGAGTACCACGAGGAGGTCGATAAGCGCACCGGGAAGCCTCTCTACCTTGCCAATCGGGCCAAGGTCTACATCCTGTTTAAGTCCTGGGCCATGGGGCGCGCCTTCGGGTACGCCCGCAAGGTGAAGCCAGACGACCTGGACAAGTGGGCGCTGGACTTCCTGACCGGGATCAAGTTCAAGGAGTTCGATCTCACCGACGTCGAGGAGCGGCGGCTCCAAGAGCAGCTTCGCCGCATGGAGAAGGACCTCGTCCATCGCGGGCTCCTTAGAGAAGGCACGTACAAGTACGAGGCGACAAAGTGAACTTGGACCTAGAAACACTCATGGGCGCTATCGGTATTCTCCAAGGACTTCTTCTATTCGGATTCGGCCTGATCTGGAAAAGACTGGAAGCCATGGATGCGAAGCATCTGGATATCGAGACCAAGATCCTTCATCACATCGAGGATACTCACGCGCACGGTAATGGGATGCCTCGCGCCGAAGCAGAAGCGCGCATCAACAACCTGTGCGAACAGGTGAAGCAACTGATACTAGAGAAGAGAGAAGACCACCGCGAGATCAGGGACCGCCTGGACGTCATCACCCAGATGCTGGCCACCAACTGCAACAACAAGAACAACCCGTGAAAGAGGTGTAATATGGGACTCCTAGGATTCAAGACGATACTCGGGTCGATTCTGATCGCCGTCGGCGAGGCGCTCCAAACGCAGCCCCCGCCCGTGCACTTCGTCGGTGAGGCGTGCTCCTTCATCGGCACCATCCTCGCCGGGGTCGGCATCGCCCACAAGCAGGCTAAGATCCTGGAAGAGGTCAAGAAGACATGACCACCTCGACTGCCGCTACCGAACATACCGACGACACGAAGAAGGTGCAGCCCGAGAGCGCGACGGTGGCCTCCTTCGCGGTGCGCGGGGCGGGCTCCCGGAAGCTCAACAAGTGCCGCCTCTGCGGGCAGACCTGGGAGCGGACCTCCAGCGCGAACCACCGGCCCGGCTGCGCCAACACCGACAGCGAGAAGTAGCTACTTCACCACGAAGAGGATCAGGGGCTCGGCTGCCTGGGTCAGGAAGTTGAAGATCGGCTTCGTGTCCCGGATGGCGATCCCAATACAGCCCCTGGTCCCCGGCACGTTCCCGTCGGGGTGAATCCCGAAGCCCGACCGCTCGGTCGTGAACCGGGGCGTGATCTTCGCAAACCACGCGAACCCCATCGCGTCGGTGTAGGGAGAGTTCTCGGTCGTTGCCTCGATCGGGACCGGGCGGGAGACGGTGTATCCGCCGACCGGGGCCACCCCTTTGCCCCATGGACCGCTACGCGCGACCACGTCGAGCGAAGTCCCCGCGATGAAGTTGAAGTGGAGCCGCCCTTCCGAGTGGACGTAGATGAGAGTAGTCATCCTGGTCTCCTGGATCATGCGGAAGGCCCATTCGATCGAGAAGTGGGAGGCGATGGCGACGATGCCCTTGCGGCGCGCGGCGATGGCGGGGCTGGTCACGCGGGGCAGGAACTTGGAGCGGTCGAGCTTGGCGCTGACGATGCGGGTGCCGCGGTGGTAGGGGCAGACGTCGTACTCGTAGCTGATGATGGTCTTGCAGTGGGAGACCCAGCAGCGGTGGACCATAGGCGGCGGATCGTCGGGGGTTGAGTGCCCCCTGGACCGAGCCGCCGCCTTGACCGCCGCCTTAGCTTTGCTGACCGGCATGACTACGAGAAGACGAGATTCCGCATCCAGACCTTGTCGCTGCCCCAGGTAGTCGAATCGACGTTCCCGAAGATGATGCAGGCGCCCACCTTCGAGGTGATCCCGGCGAACTCGGGTCGAGATCCCCAGGAGAAGGTTCTCGGCGATCGGGTTCCGTACCTGAGCGATCCGGAGACCTCTCCGGTGGTCGGGTTGTAGGAGACGGTTGTCGTAAAGGCTGTCCAGCTAGTCGAGAAGACGTTTTGCTCGTAGAAGTTCCAGGACGTGGAGATGTCGGTTGCTCCCGACGGGGCGCGGACGTACATGGCGATCTTGAAGCCGTCGGAGAAGCCCCGGTAGCGGTAGGCGTTGATCGGTGAGTAGTCGAAGCGGATGGAGTCCTGCACGATGAGGCCACCGACTCCCACGAACGGGGACCGCCCGAGGCTCATGAGGTGCTGTCCAGAGACGACGGGATCGGTCAGCCATAGCGGGTCGAACTTGATCTCGCAGGTCATGGTGCGGGTGTTGGAGGTGTAGTTCGGGGGCGGCGATCCGAAGTCGTTACGATCCTGGAGTCCCTTCTGTCGGGCCGCCTCGCCGTAGGTCTTGAGCCCCATCTCGCCGTTGGTTCCGGTGACGCACTTGACCCCGTAGTCCTCGTCTCCGCACCATCCGGTCCATGCTCCGGCCTGCACCTTCGGCCACTTGTTGCTGTTACCGGAACCCGCGTTGTCGTTGCAGGTGATCCCGCCGCTTCCTCCGGTGTCCCTGCTGCACGAGATGTAGAAGGTCTTCGGAGATCCGGAGACGGGGGTTCCCTGGTAGTTCCCGGTCACGATGATGTTGCCGCTACGGACGACCTGGCCCTGGTTGGTAGGCCAGGAGTTCCAGTCGGGGGTCACGATGACCGCATCGCGCTCGCTGGTGACGCTACCGGCGAGGGGGCTTTCGGAGACCCAGGAGTAGCCGGTTTCCTCGGCCACGGTCCAGTCGATCTGCTTGGTCGTCTCCCCCGAGTTGTAGATCTCGAAGTTGGTAGAGGCGGTGGGATAGACGAGTGCGCGGCTGCCTGGAGAGATCGAGAGGACGGGATCGCCGAGGACCGTGCCGGGGGTTGCGGACACGCCCGTGATCTCGTTGCCGCCGTTGGACGCGATGAAGAGTTCGCAGGAGCCGGGGGTCGAGCCGAGGAGGAGGTAGTCGATGGTGACGGTATGGAACGATTCGTCGGTGGACCCTTGGCTCGTGAAGGTGAGGGGGGTGACGGAGATCCAGGGCGGGGGGGCACCGCCGCCGACGGCGCGAATCGTGATGGTGCCGGTGAGGGTGCCCGTTCCGATGTTGCGGATCGAGAGGGTCGAGACCGCCTGGGGATAGACGAAGGCGAAGGACGAGGGGGCACGCTGGAGGACGGGAGTCCCGACGACCTGGCCGAGGGCTTCGGTCGCATCGTCGCAGAGGACGATGGAGGCGGAGACGTCGGAGTAGGCGCGGGGGCCGTTGATGACCCCGGAGATCTCTTCGGGTGGAGTCAGGTTCGTGAGGGCCGAGTTGAGCCAGAGTTTGGCTTGTCCGATGCGTCCGATCGCATCTTCGCGGAGTCCCATGACAACCTCCTAGATTCGGTGCGAGGCGTAGGGCGCGCGGATGCTCACCCAGCCGGTAGGTACGTTGACGGTCCCGATCCAGGCCCAGACGAACGGAGTATCCGAGTCTTTCTGGACGGGCAGCTCGAAGGTATGAACGGGTCCTAGTTCCTCGTCATCAGCGAGATCGAGGCAGGAGAAGCGGATGGCACCGCGCAGGACGTCGTCGGTGTGAAGAGCTGCCTTCACTTCGAGGCGGGTCCAGACTCCGGGGATGAAGATGTCCTCTTCTTCGATCGTGGTCTCGGACATGGAGCGTCGTCCGTTGACGGTATCGACGACCTGGAGGATGACCGAGTGGGGTGCGGGGGCGATGACCTTGAAGAGGAGTGAGTTCTGGGCGACGTCGGACTGGATGGGGGCCAGGTTGACGTAGGGGTTATCGGGCACCGGCACGTTGGGGACGATGCGGTTCACGGGGACGAAGCGCCCGCCGTAGCTGGCGCCCGCGATCAGGGTGTGCTCTCGGGAGGAGCGGGCGAGCATGGTGCGGTCGAGCTTGATGTCGGTCTGGAGGGAGACGCCGTAGGAGACCTGGATGGGTTTGACCGCCTGGGCGCCGAGGGCCATGCGGACTTCACCGACCGGGTAGGCGATGTTGTAAGGCGAGGTGTACCAGCCGGCGAAGTCACCGGAGCCGGGGACGCAGGAGATGAGGTCGGAGGCGCGGGCGATCATGAACGGCAGGGGTCGCCAGGGTTCGTAGCGATCGGGCTGCCAGGTTGAGCCTGGGGGATGGTTGGTCTCGCCAGCGGGGGGAGGATCAACAGGAGGAGGCGGCGGCGGAGGCGGCGGAGGAGGAGGTGGAGGCGGCTCGATCGTCTCCTCTTGCAAGTAGTACTCCGCATCGAGCAGGTACTGGAAGGCGGAGGTCATGTCGGAATAGGCGGTCTGGAAGCCCGGCTGGCTCAGATCCTGGGCGAGGATGTTGAGGGCCTCGGTGACTTCCACCTTGGCAGCGGCGATATCGAGCCGCGCCTGGGGAATATCGACGTGGCCTCCGGGCGGTGGTGGTTCCTCGACGCCCAGGACTTCGGAGATGCCGATATCGGGCTGGGTCCCGATGGGCACGGCGACACCGTAGTAGTCCGTGGTGAGGCCGACGCCGACGCCCGCATCAATGCAGGGCGAGGTCGGCAGGAGTCGGAAGTCGCTGCCATCCACTTCCCAGCGCGGGTCCTCGGCGATGGAGCCGTTGTCGAGTCCGGTGTCGGAGTAGTACTCGCCGCTGCGGATCTGCTCGTCGGTGTACTGGGTGCCGTTGAAGTCCACGGCGATCGAGCCCAGGGTGACGTTGGAGAAGTAGCAGTTGTTGGTGATGGTATGGGGGATCGTGGTCGCGTGGAGGTCGAAGCTCATGCCGACGGTGTTACCGCCGAAGATGTTGTTGCGGACGGTAGCGGTGGGGCTCTGGACACCGTTGGGGCCACCCCAGGGTGAGATCCAGCCGGGACTCCGGGCGGCGTTCAGGATGCGGTAGGCCTCCTTCATGTTGGGGCCGTTGGGGCCTTCGGTACCGCCTGGGTTGACGGCGATCCAGCCGCCGTAGGTGATCCAAGTATTAACGAGTCGCTGGAAGTTGGTGTCGTTCTCGACGGGGCGGGTAGAGCGGTCGGTGAGCTTGATCTCCAGGACGTTGTGCGCGCTGGCCCGCCAGTAGGTTACGCACTGGTCCCAGGTGATTGAGTCGGCCCGATTGGCAGCGTTCTCGATGAAGACGGGGCGGTAGACGGAGGTGCCGCTCGATGCGTCTAGTTGGCCGTTCTTGAGGCACCAGCCGGAGCGACCCTGGCAGAGCCCTTCGGCGAGCGTGAGGAAATAGCTGAGGCGAGAGATGCGATTCGGATCGGTGGCGGCTGCATCGTACTCGGTGTAGGTGATGCCACCGTAGTTACCTACGCCGAGGGTAGCACCGGAACCGGACTGGACCACGGCACCGCAGCCTGTAGGGGGAGCGGCGGGATCGGCGAGCATCCAGGTAGGTAGGGCGAGCCAGGTCTGGTCGATGAAGAGGACGGCGTTGGCGTGGAGCGTGTAGGTGATGTTCATCATCGCCGCGGCGAGGGTGGCGGCGTTGGCATTGGAGACCGCAGACCAGTCCACGAGTTCGCGGTACTCCCCGGCCGTGCCCGTGCTGCAATAGTAGGCGAAGCATCCTACCTTGGGACCGGCGCGGAGCATGCGTGCGGACATGCCTCCGAACTGGAAGTTATCCGAGAAGTACTTGAACCAAGGGTAGTCGGCGGTGACGAGTTGGACTTTGCAGAAGTCGGAGGCGGTGTAGTAGAAGAAGCCCTTGACCCCGGCGGTCATGAGCGCCACGCACTGGGCGTCGGCGGAGGCCAGGATATCGGTGGTGGCTACGGCTGCGCGGTTATAGACGAAGCCATCGAAGGCGCCGTAGGTCTCGCCCTGGTACATGCGATGGAAGTCATCTTGCTCCAGGTGGCGGAGCAGGAAGTGGGTCTGGGTGGAGCCACGGATGGCGATTCCCGCGCCGTCCCCGGTGCCCGCGTTGCCGTAGAGCACGTTGTTGTCGTACTTGTTGCCGGTGAGGGGGTCGGTGCCGTGGACGATGCCCTCGCCGTTGGAGTGAATGAGGCTGTACTCGACGCGGTTATCCTTGGCGTCGTCCTCGACGAGGACTGCTTCGTTGGTGTTGTCGTAGATGGTGCAGCGGTCGGCGGTATTGTTCTTGCTGCCGCTCCCGATGCGGAGTCCCTTGCTATTCGCGTAGAGGGTAGCCTGGGTGATGGTGCAGTTGGAGCAGCCGGGCGTGGTTCCCGGGGTAGCGGCGGTGAGGTTGATGCCGTAGGTCCCGTTATCGTGGCAGGTCACGGTGGAGATGCTGACTCCGGTCGAGTCCTTGATGAGGATACCTTCGGCCGTGTTGTAGTTGAAGATGCCGCGCTCGATGATGAGGTTGGTGACGGGGACCTCGGCGCTGATGCCGACGTTGTTGTTGGACGAGGTGCAGTCAGAGTAGGTCAGGTTGGTGCGTCCGGCGTTGGCGATCGAGATACCGGCACCGGCGGAGTACTGGACGTTGAGGGCACTGGCGGTCGAGTTGGAGTTCATCGAGACGCCGAGGTTGCCGGAGCGGTAGATATTGCAGGCGCGGATGGTGCAGTTGGGGGAGCCGAGGGAGATACCGCGCTGGCCCGCCTTCTCGAAGGTCATCTGCTCGATGATGACGTAGGGCTGGGTAGTGACGTTGATCTGGAAGCAGCGGTCGTGGATGGTGCCTTCGATGGAGAGGCCGGTCATACCGCCACCGGAGCGGGTCTGATAGAAGAGGGTGTTGGTGGCGATCTGCCAGTACCAGGTGCCGTTAGCCATAGCGGCGAGGGTGAGGACCTCGGTGCGCTTGTTGTCGTTCTCGAAGAGCTGGGAGGGCTTGACGGAGCCGAAGGTAGTGGTCTGGTAGTAGAGCTGGCCGGGGACGAGGGTCCAGCCGGTGGCGAGCTTGCCGGCGGAGATGACGGGATAGGAGCCGGTGCCGTAGGAGGAAAAGGTAAGGGGGTTGGTCGGGCCTGGGGGCGCGGTGACGTTGACGTTGACGGTGAGGACGGAGGAGTTGGTGGTAGCGGTATCGCGCCAGACGCCCTTGTTAGCGAAGCGGACGATATCTCCGCCGGAGAAGGCGAAGGAGTTGACCTTAGCTACGGTTTGCCAGGGGGTGAGTTCAGAGGTGCCGTCGTTGAGGTCGTTGCCGGTGGTTGAGACGTAGTAGGTAGTCACGGTTCCGCCTCCGCCGACGCGGCGATCTGGGTCTCGTCTGCGTGGACTTGGAGGGTGACGCCCGCCTCGCGGCAGAGCATAGCATGGATGGAGGAGCGCGGGGTGTAACCCGTAAGGTGTTGAATGAACGCAGCATACTGCTTCTGGGAGAGGCCCCGGTGGATCTCGACGACGTGGGCGTTGGGGTACTTTTCAGCGGCGAGGATGGCGGCTTCACCGGGGCGGGAGGCTTCGATCCAGACCTCGTGGATGTAGCCGCGGACCTGGGGGCAGCGGCAGCGGGACTTACCGGCGAGGCAGAATCCGTGGTGGACGGTACGGGGGGAGGTGAGTCCCCCTGGCGGCGCGAAGATCACGCGGTAGAGGCTCATCAAACCCTCCGTGGTATGGGGTGGGGGCGGTGCCTAGCCGCCCCCCACCGTGTGGCCTGCGGCCGCGTGCGGACGCCCGCGCCGCGATTCACGAACGCCCGCCTAGTTGGTATTGAAAACCCACCAGAACACGCTCTCGTGCCCACCGCAGCGCCACCACAGGAGGAAGCACCAGGCGGTGGCGACTTCGAGGAGTGCGATCTTTTCGAGGAGCTTCATGATCCCTCCCATCCGATGACGGCCAGGGCCTCGTCGAGCGTGGAGATCACGCTGTACTGCCCGGGCCAGGAGACGCGGAGCCGCTCCTGCGATGGCTTGAGCTTGGCCTTGTGGTCGCGCTTCACTTCGAGGAGGTAGTTCCGCCCGCGGTAGCCGACGATGAGGTCCACCTCGGCGTTGAGGACGAGGACGGATATGCTGGGGAACAGGACATCGGGATGCTCGATACCTAGCTCGCGGAGGCCCGTAACAATCTCCGCCTGATTGGCGTCGGCCTTCCGCGCGCGCCGTGGCTGGACGCTCATGCGCACTCCATTATCCGCCGTCCGATCCACTCGACGACTTGGGGGACGACGGCGTTCCCGAGTCTTCCAATGCGGTCCAATCGTCGGGGAGTCCCATCATCCACTCGACGAATCGAGGGTTCAGGGGTCCACCAACTACCGTTGCCAATCCGTTCCCGCTCGTTGGAGATGCACCCTTGCGGTTGTAGTTCCCGTCCTCCGTTGGCGTAGGCAACAATCCAGACGCGGTCCCGCCTGTGAGGGGCACCAAAGGCGGAAGCCGGTAGGCAGTCCCATTCGCCCATGTACCCGCACGCGGCCAGGTCTCCGAGTACGTCTCCCATCCCTCGAACAAGCAGACCCGGCACGTTTTCCAAGAAGACGAAGCGGGGTCGTAGCGCGCGAACGCAACGGGCGACCTCGGGCCAGAGCCATCTAGCATCGGCCTGCGCGAGCCGTTTCCCCGCGAGGGAGACGGGTTGGCAGGGGAATCCTCCGGCCACAAGGTCCACTGGCTCGACGGTTGACCAGTCGAGGGCGCGGATGTCACCGTAGCGGGGCACGTCGGGCCAGTGCTTGGCGAGGACTCTTCGGCAGTAGTCATCTATCTCCACCTGCCAGCGGACGCGCATCCCGGCGCGTTCGAGGCCAAGGTCGATCCCGCCGATGCCAGAGAAGAGAGAGCCGACATTCACGGCCGCCTCAGCACGTCGATGGAGAGCGGTCCGATGCAGGCGTGGAGGGGCCAGGGGCCGGATACGCGGTTGATGTGCCAGATGCCATGCGCGCGTTCGTAAAGGCCTGGGCCTATGGGCCGCATGATGCAACAGGTGCCGGAGATCACGATACGCCACGGCCCGCGCTTCCACTGTCGCCACGCCCACGCGGCGGCGAAGGCGGCGGCGAGGATCGCCAGGGCGCGGAGCGCGTCGGGCGCGATCAGCCAGTGCCACCAGGGCTCAGGCATCGTCGCTTCCCATCGCGAAGCGCCAGGGGATCGGCCAGTCGCTTTCCCAATCAATATCGCCACCGGAGAGTCGCACTGGGTACGGCTCATCAACCTCGCGGTTCAGATGCCGCACGGCGCGCTCGATGCACTCGGCGGCGAGTTCGGCGGCGTGCGCCCAAGGACTTGTCCCTAGCATCTGCGCGTTGTGCATCGCCGTCTCTATCCACTCCACGAATCGGGCGCGCTCGGGGTCGGTCATCGGTCCCCCAATCCCGTCGCGTGGCCGCGCGGTGCGTTTCGGCCAAGAATGGCGACGAGCAGATACACAACGGCAACGACCACGAGAACGACGGCTTCGGCGCTCATGGCGCCACCTGCAAGGTAGAGCGGCGGGGCCGGTGATTGGACGTCCCCGCGCCGTCGGGCCGAAGGCCGCTCCGACCTCCCGGCGTGCCCCGCCGCTTCCCATTCGCTTCGTCGAGGCGCCGGAGGACCTCATAGACGGTGGGCCCAGGCCAGGGGTGGTCGAGCCGTTCGCAGATGAGCTTGGCGCGCAGGCTGGCGATGTAGTGGACGAGCTCGGCGGCCTCGGAGGCCGTGATGGAGACGGTATCCTGGTTCATGGGGTTTTCCTTTCGGGCATCTTGCAGCGGACGGCAGATACGAGGGTGAGGTAGTCGAGGGCGGCGCAGGTGGTGCAGGTCGGACCCGCGGAGCGGGAGTGGACGAGGACGGTATAGGAGCGGTGCACGGGGTGCGCGCCCGAGAAGACGGGGGTTTTCGAGGGGAAGGGGACGAAGGCGCCGCAGTGCTGGCAGGCGAAGGCGTCTTTGTCACCAACCGGCGGTGGGGTCCTGGGCATCGGCGTTCCTCCTGGCCCACTGGTGGCAGTGGGGTGCCCCGGGGCAGTAGGACTGACAGCGGCGCTCGTTCCAGGTTTCCTCGTCGGTGCAGGGGACTTCGTCGGCGAGCACCTCGTCCGACATGATGCGCGCGGTCTTCCAGAGGTCAAGTTTGGCGGTAAGGAAGCGCTCCACCTGGGCGGGGTCCCAGAGGGGCACGGGGTAGACCATGAGTCGCTTCTCGGGGTACCAGGGCTTCTGCTTGGCCTCGGAGGGGCGCCAGTCGCGGTAGAGGACGACGGCCTGGGCGCGAGTGCCTTCCCAGCCCTGGGTGCGAAGGAGGTGGGCGTAGAGGTTCACCTGCTGGACCCACTCGTCTTTGACCGGCTGGCGCTGGGAGGCGGAGTAGACGGACGTCGTCTTGAAGTCGGTCAGGCAGTCATGGTCCCAGAGGTCCGGGGTGCCTTCGATCGAGACGCCATCGATCTCAGCGACGATGGTTTCCTCGACGTGGTCCCCGTCCCCGGCCCCCTGGGCCATGATCTCGTGGAGGGCCTTCCCGAAGATGGCCCAGAGCTGCTCGTCGGCGTCGGTGAGGTAGGGATGTCGCTCGGCGAGGATGGTGGACTGGATCGGGGCGATCAGCCGGGTCACAGAGACGTCGGCCTTCTTCTCTTTGGCGCTCATGAGTTCCATACCACGGAGGAGGCCCTGGGGGATGCCCAGGGCGCTCTCCGGGGTGAATCCGGTCCAGGGGCTCATGGCTCCGACCCCTTCCCATACTCGCCGATGTATTGAGAGCTGACTCCCTGCCGCACATAGATGGTATAGAGCGCCTTTTCGATGCGTTCGAGGCGTTCGAGAACGTCAAACAGCAGGCGGACGGCCGTCTCGGGAGCAGCCCCGATCTGGCAGGAATGGTGCTCCATGGGGTTCGTCTCTCCCCACTCTTGGCCGCAGTTGTAGCACCTCATCGCTGGGGCTCCAGTTCGAGCTTGAGGGCGTCGATGAGCCGCGAGCGCTCAAGTGGGGTGAGGCTCTTCAAGATCACGGGCTCATCGGGCTCGGGGGGCACCGGGAGGGCAGAGGCGAAGACGCCGAGGAGTGCCTTGTGGCCTTCTTCGTCCTCGGAGATCTCGACGAGCTTCTTACCCTCGGCCTTGCGGAGGAGTGCCCAGAGGAGGGCCTTCTGCTTCCCGTACTTGTCGATCTCCTCGCGCTCGATGGCCTGCTGGCGTTCTGCCGCGCTTTTCTTGGCGGCTTCGATAGAGGCCGTGAGAGCCATCTTTAGGGGCGGGGCGGTACGGTGGGTCGTCTCGTCCTCGTGAATGTCATCCTGGGGCTTCCCTTGCGTTCTGGGACGCCCTTGCGCTTCTCCACGCTCCCAATCGCTGCCATGGTGATTGGTGGTGCCATGAGCTGAGCGCCCCACGGCGGCTTCCGCGTCGTCATCCTCGCCTTCCGGGGCGACACCGCAGATGGCGGCGAGGGCGTAGCGGCGGGCATAGGTGAGGGCGCTGCCCAAGCTCTGAGGGTCGCCCTTGACCGGCTTCACCGAGAGGGCGCCCCGAATCCACTGGCCCGAGGAGTGGGCCAGGGTAGTGACGACGGTGACGACCTGGGGGTCCCCGGCCTCGGTGGTCTGGATGACGGCGAGGTCATGCTTGGCGAGGGGCTCCCGGCAGGCATCCCAGACGGCGGCGAGGTCCGCGTACTTTGACTTAAAGAAGGGGTTGGCTGAGGAGCGGGCGGCGGGGTCCATTTCGCCCTGAGCGGCGGCGAGGGCCTTTGCCAGCTCCCCGATCTGTTCGGACTGGGTCGGGCGGTAGGGCCCAACGAGTTCTCTCATGACGTTCATGGCGGCATCCTCTAGGGGTTCGTCCTCATGGGTGGTCATGGGGGCGGGGTCCTTTCAAGACGTAAAGGGTGATTCCTGATTCGCCGCGGGCCTCGGTCTCGATGACGTAGCCCTGCCGGCGTAGGTCGTAGATCCTGGCCCCGTAGCGAAGCGTAATCCGGGCCAGCTCGAGGTTCGAGACGGGCCCCCGGCGGAGCCGGCGGAGGATTCGTTCCCCCGCCGACTCCCGGCGCCCCGAGCGCTCTAGATTCAGAGCGGCCGTCCTGGCCGATTCGGGGTCGCCCGCCTTTGCTGCCGGCGGGAGCCACCCGAAGAGGTGGCCTTGGTCCGGGCGGCGGTCCATTACCGCGCCACGTCCCAGTAGCTCCGGATGTAGAGATCGGTGATGAGGTAGACCAGGAGGAAGATTACGCCCGAGAACATCACGAACTTGGCGAATGCCTTAGCCATGGTAGCCACCTCCCAGGTCGGCTTTGTACGCCTCCGGCCCCGCGGCGCCCGCGTCCTCCGGCCGGTTCTCCTCGGCCTGCAACATCCGCCCCACCGCATACATTCCCTGGGCCATGGCCCACACCGCCCCCGCCGCCGACCCCTCCTCCTCCTCCTCCCGCGGCGCCCACTCCTCGGTGTTGTAGAGGAGCCGCGTCTCTCGCGCGTAGCACCGGAACTCCTCTAGCTCTGCCTCCACCTCTGCCGCCGTCGGCCCCTCGTACCAGTGCACGTTCATCGACCCGCTGATCGCCTCGTAGACCTCGAACTTGAGCCGCGGCCACTTGGCGGCGAGCTTCGCCTTGGCACTCTCGATCGGGCTAGCCATTAGCGGCCTCTTCTTCCTCCGGGAACTCATCCGCCCAGTTCTCGGCGATCTCGTACCAATTCACCTCCGACAGCGCCGCGCCGAGGAGGTCCGAATACAGGGACGCGCCCAGGTCGGGCGCGTTCTCCTCCGTCGTCTCCTTGATCCACTCCGCAAACCGGCAGAGGTCCACGCGCCGCGCGCTGATGGCGTCCTCTTCGGTGCTCTTCGGCGCGGTTACGAACTCCGCTGCCATCTCCTGCTGGAGCCGCTGCGATCCTCGCTCGTTATCCCACCAGAGGGCAACCGCCCACGTCTCGTAGTTCGTCCAGCCGTTGTACTCCTTGCGTTCCATGGTCCGTTTCCTCCTGGGGTCCCTTTCTGCGTCCGACCGCCCGGGCGGCGGGGTCCCTTTCGCCTCCCAGGGTCCCTACGGAGCCGGGCGGGCGGGCGGAGGGGTCGGACAACCTTTTGACCCGCCCTCTCACCCCGGCTCTTGCCTTCTCTCGGCCTCTTCAGCGCCGGCCTTACCGGCGGACTCGGGCCGATGCCCGAGTTTCGGCCTTACTCTGATTCGGCGGTGAACGTGGCGGTATCCACGTCGCGCCCAATCAGCAGCTCGAGGATGTAATCGGCGTTGTCAACATAAACCGGGCCGCGCGTGCCGTACAGGGACGCTCCTTCGCCGCCTGGCAGCCGGTCCTGGATGTTCAGAACGTTCACTTGCATGAACTCATTCCCGATCTTCTTGTTCACCATGTTCATGACCCGCTTCCGTTCAGCCTCATTGAAAGTCACAATGACGCTAGGACGGTTCGCGCACGCTAGTTCAACCAAGAGCTTAGTCTTTCCCCACCCGCGTCCCTGTATTACGAACTTCATTGCGACCATGCCTCATCGGAAATGAACCCGCTCTTGGGCTCCGGCTTCGAGTAGTCCACTCCTGCCATCCTCGCCGCTACCGCCTCGTTCGCCCGCTCAATCTCCGCCCTGTCCTCGGCGTTGATGGCGCATACCTGGCAAAGCTCCCCCTCGCCATCCTCGCGCGGCACCATCTCTTCATCCGGGAACTCCTGATGGCAGTCCCAACAGGTCACGGTGTTCCGCTCGTTCACCGCCTCTTCAAGCTCATGCGCCCTAACCACGCGGCACCAGTCGCAGTCGCACCACTCTTGCTCCGGGTGCGTGCAATGCTTCGCCCGCTCTGCATCTACTCCGCACACACATCCAGCCGGCCGCCGCTTCCCAAGCATCTCCCCCGCCTTCACATGGTCCATGCCGCCCATGATCCGCGCGCCCACGCAACTCATGCCCATCGTCTTCCGCGCAATCGCGAGCTGATGCCTCTTCGCCGTGTCCATGTCCGAATCCTCCTATCCGCTCGAGCTCGGCACCCCATGCGCCCAGCTCTCCTCTGTCAACTTCATTCTCGGCCCCCCACCCCTCCCTGTCAACATAAATCCGCACACTTTCGGCGCCCGCTCTCGCCCTCCCGCGACCTCCCCACGCCCCCGATCCCTTCCTCCTTCGGCACGCCCTATGCGCCATGACCATTTATGACCACTTATGACCAATTATGACCACGCAGGACTAGGTCCATGAGTTTCTACGTAGAAACCTCTGCCAGCCTTCCCCCATGCAGCGCTTAGGCTTAGCCTCGTCTTCTGGGGCTGGCGCTCGCATGGGCGAGCTCGCCAGGCCAGGGGCCCCGGGAATCCCCCCAGGCCCCCTAGGCTGAGATAG
>Ga0316626_10000107_pt1 | contig 28171 bp, 21 predicted proteins | sample OWC_Aug_T1_C1_D5_FD_207656 | JGI IMG/M metagenome (GOLD analysis project Ga0316626, IMG submission 207656) | Wetland soil microbial communities from Old Woman Creek delta, Ohio, United States - OWC_Aug_T1_C1_D5_A | ecosystem: Environmental > Terrestrial > Soil > Wetlands | place: USA: Ohio...
CAGCCTGACGCAAACCCGATGGCACGCCGCCGAACTGAAGAACAAGGTTTACTTCACGAACAACCTTGATCTGATTCAGTGCTACGACATCGGCTCTAACACGCTCGCCCCGGTCGCTGATCTTGCAATCGCCGGAATGGACAACGACGGCAACGAAGATGTTCCAGTAACAAAGGCGAAGGTCATTGTAAGCTGGCGCGGTTTCATCTGGCTGATGAACACCGAGGAAGGGGGAGACCGTATCGCCAGCCGCATCCGTTGGTCCGACTTGAACGACGGACAACGATGGAACCCGAATGTCCACGCGCCGGACACGACGGCGGCGGACTTTCAGGACCTCGACTACGGTGAATTCATCCTCAACGCCGTGCCGCTGGCCGGGTCGCTCTACGTGCTCACGGACAAAAGCATCTGGAAATGCACACCATCGGTTGATTTTGATACGGGCGACGTCACGCTCGACTGCCAGCGCGTTTACACCGAGCCGCGCAACCAGTGGGGGTGTCTGGCGTACCCGAACAGCCTCGTTTCAGACGGATTCTCGCTCTGGTATCTCGGGAGGGACAACGTTTACAAGTACAACCCCTATCAGACCATGCCGGAGACCCCGGAATGGATTAACAGGGCCTCTTCGATCATCTTCAACAAAAAATCCCTGAAAATTGCTTACGGAACGTCGCCGGAGACCACAAAGGACCTCAGAATTGACCGGCGCTCGTGCGAATCGCCGATCATTGAGCTCTTTTTTGTCTCGAATGATCAGGAGAAGCCCGAGGCAAAGGAAATGCACATCAGTTGGCCGACTTTTCAGCAGTTGGGAGGGTCGGAAGTCGTTGGGGAGTGTGAACCAACGACCGCAATGGGCAACGGGGTCAATAACCACACTTTGGTCGCCAATTTCAAGGCCAGCACGTGTGATTACCGGGATTACGGCTCAACTGCGATGGTCAACTATCGCTCCGACTATCAGGCCGTGGCCGATTGCAACCAAAATGTCCTGTTTTTGTGCGCAAACGGCGAGGATTGGTGTCTCAAGGAGATGAACAGGGGATATGGCCGCGTGATGAACGCCGTCGGCACGGGGAATTACACGACCAAAGGCTATTTTTCGATCATCCGGGGCGTTTTCCCGTTCGACAAGTTCGACGCGGAGAAGTTCATCAAGAGTTTCACCGCCGAAATCATGCCCATCGAGCCTTTGGACGCCGTAGTAGCCCGCCTACGCATCGGAACAGCCTTTGTAGCGCAAGACCCGAACTCCGTAAACGGCAAATGCGGCGTGATCTGGCATCAACTCAGCGACAATCCGATAAAATGCAAGTACAAGCGCACCCCAGAGCAGTACGCTGATGAAAATGTGCGTCCGTTCAGCGATTCTGACGTGTCATGGAGCTTCTACTACCGTGGAAAGTTCCTCTATTACGAGCTCAAGCTCGCCAATCCGGACGGTTCCGCCCCAACGACAGGCGGTTGCGCAATTTCAAGGTTTGAAACGACCGTCCGGCTGGTGTGAATTGCCTCAGAAATCGCCCGGTGGAGCTCTTTTACCCGCTTCAAGCACTCCGCATAGCGCATTTTCAGCATCACATTGCATCGTGGCTCGCTTCCGCGCCAATCGTTATCGTTAATGTAGGCCACAACCGGCACTTTAGAGGCGGCGGCGAGATGCAAAGCTGACGTATCCGCCGTAACCAGCACGGACGCAGCGTCATAGAGCCCGAGCATGTCATAAAGGCGTGCCGCTTTGATCGCGCAAAGGTCAATGCAAATGCAGTCCTTGCCCCAACGCCGGCCAATCGCTTCCCGGACGACGTAGTGACTGGGAAACGGCGAGCTCGCCCCGCATCCGAGATGGTAAATCACTATCGGTTTGGACGACTGCTTTCGCGCCCGGGAGACAATCGAACCCTCGCGCTCTGAGTCGCGAAGATCGAAGATCAGCGGAAAGGCTTTCGTATCCCGGAACTGCTCGACGGTGAACCCGCAGGCCATCCACGCGGCGACGTTGTACGGCACGCCGCCGGGCCGGAAAGCCGCCCCATAGAACTTGCCCCACACTTGCGGGCAGAGCACGCGATCGTACTTCGCTTCGGCATACTTTTGGGCGAGGTCCACGCGCGGCCATTGGTAATGAACCATGTCAATCTCGACGTAGCTCGCGCCGTGGAGGACGTTCGCGAACCGGGCGGAGACGATCATGGGTATTTTGTAGCCGTGCTCCGCCGCGAGCGCGCGGGCGACCGGCAGCACGTTGCAGATGTCGCCGTATTTGCCGAGCAGTATCATTGCGGTGCGCGGGTCCATTTCAAATTCCGTCGCTAGGCCGCAAAGCACGCCAGACTGGAGCAGACCTTATGAAACTCTAAAACCGCCGTCCGGCACCGGTGAAGGTAGTTTGCATCTCCGGCAGCGGCTTTCGCGATTGCATTTTCCACGTTTCCGTCGCCGCAAAGTTCAACATTCGCGCCGAGGCGAAGAAAGCGCGTCGAAAACGGCTTCCAACAAATTACGCGTTTGCCCATGAGCGCGGACCAGTAACACCCGTGGTACGTGTTTGTGACGACTGTCCTCGCCGAACCTAAAAAATCCAGCACCGGCTTGACGGCTTCAAATCCGCCGGTGTTGCGCATTCGAGGGGTCTCCAAAAGCACTGGAATCGGTGACGCCTGATGTTCGTAAACAACGATGTCGCGCACAGGCAGGCGCTCGCGGTCAAATTCAGGGTGCATACAGCTTGCGCATGGACACCACCGAAAGTCGCTATTAAGATCGCGCACACCAACTGCCGCGCATCGCTTGACCCACTCCGGGTAGTCCGGTGGTTCGCGTGCGGCTTGTTGCAGGTCCAAAAAATCCATGTGATAATTCAAACCAGCCCCCCATAAAATCACCGGGCGACCGGAGAGCACCAGTTTTTCGATCACGTCGTCTATGCCGGGATGAAAAAGCCCGCCGCCGCCAACAACCACCGGAAGCCCGTCATTCGGGACGCTTCGGCAGTCGCAAAAGTCGGGAGTCCAGCCGGGGATGTTGAGGTAAAGCAACGGGCAGGAGGCATCGTCTCCGACGTTTCCCGTCTTTATCAAATAGCCTGCATGGAACAATTTGCTCAATTTTAGAAGATTTCGACTTGCGGAATAGGAATGATGAATTTTCCGCCTTTGTCCCGGTAAAGCTTTTGGCGCTCCAATACCTCATCCCTGAAATTCCAGCAGCACATGATGGCGTAGTCCGGCAACTCGCGCAGTAGTGCCCCCTCATCCACAATCGGGATGTTTGAACCCGGGCTATACTTGTGCTGCTTCGACGGCGTGCAGTCAGCAATGAAGTCAATTTCCCGCCGGCTGAATCCGCAGAGGTTGATTAGCACTGTGCTTTTAGCGGAGGCACCAAAAGCGCAAACCTTCTTCCCCTCACTTTTGATGCGAGAGACGAGATACCGCAACTCCGCGATTCTGCCCTTCATCCGCTGCTCAAGGCCCTGCCAGCCTTCGAGCGTGACGTTCTCTCCGGCCAAATGCTCCGCCACGCTGCCATGCGGCGCGAAAGCCGTGTTGTTGGGGCGCAGCATGACGACGACCGCTCCGCCGTGGATTGGAAACTTCTCAATGCGATGGATATGGAACCGGGTGTCTTTGAGCGCGTGCTCAATGGACCGGAGCGAAATGTAGCTCAGATGCTCGTGGTAGATCGTGTCGAATTCGCAGTTGGCGACCAGCTTCGCCGCGTGCGGGACCTCAATCACAACCACCGTGTTGTAATCGGATAACAAGTCGAGACCAGCGATGAATCCGTTCCAGTCGTCAACGTGCCCGAAAACGTGCCGGGCAATGATAACATCGGGAGAATGGAATATGGTGCGCAAATACCGCGCCGTGCATAGACCGAAGGTTGCTACCTCAGTCGGAATTCCACGTTGGGTCGCGACCTCAGCTAAATTCGCCGCCGGGTCAATTCCGTAAAATCGTTCTGTGCCTCGCCCCCTGAAAAAGTCCAGCAAATCACCATCGTTGCTGCCAATCTCCACTACGCTTTTCGGATTTGCTTCGTCACAGATCAGATCATGGAGCGCACCGAAGTGCGCCTTCATCGTCTCCGACTTGCTGGTGACGTAGGCATAATTCCGGTAAAGAATTTGAGGGTCAACCACCACCGAGAGTTGCGCGAGCGTGCACCGGGGACAGAACAGGACCTCCAGCGGCGCGAACCCCGCGTGAATGCCTTGCTCGTCAGAGAAATCATTCGCAAGTGGCTGAATTCCGAGACTCAACACGGGCACCAGCTTTTCGTTGCTCGTGTCCTTGACGCCCGGCGGCGTCGGTTTTGCGCCGTAACCGCAGGCTCGGCAGGTACGATGTGATTTGTACATAATTCTAAAGCACGAACCGGGCATTAGGCCGGTCAATTTTGCTGTTTTGCCAAAAAGGCCAGCTCTCTTGAACCAGAGGATGCCCGAGACCCATCGCGAGCCAGCACGGAAAACTTTGGTTGCCAATGAAAAGCTGACTGCCCGCTATGATTTGAGCCATCTCCAGCGCGTTCGATACGGGGACGTAAGGCACACGGCGGACCATGCGGCAGAATCTAGCGTGTTCCGCGATGAGCCCGATAAAAACAACATCGCGGTTCGCAATCACCTTGTTCCAGTCGAAGTTAGGATTAAGGTATCGAGGGGACCGAGCAATGACAGTTTTACCCGCAAACTCAGTTCGCGGGTTGACAGTCAGCCACGGGCTCAAGTCTGGCTTGACGTTGCAGAATCTCGCCTGCCAGTCCGTCAGGCTTTCCTCGCGCGCCCCCATGTATTTTCTGAATAGACTCAGATCGTAATCGTAACTTTCGGAATTTTTATTCCTTCGCTGGCGCTCAAACACAAACTGGTGCACGTATGGTTGCTTAATCAGCAGAGGCCGAATGAAGTTGAACCGCGAAAGTGTCATTGGTTCGCGGGGCAGCACGTTTCTCGGCAGTTTCATCTCTAGCGGGCCGACCGCCAGTGCTCCGCCGCCAATCGCCCGCAGGATTGGAAGAAAAGCGATTATGTCGCCCAAATCTCCGGGATGAAAGCAGCGCTTGCCCCGGGTCGTGCTAGCCGGGTCGTCCAGTGATGGCAAAGAGTATGGCTTGCGTGCCGCATCAGTCTTCACCAGTCCATGAAAACCGAACGAATCGGTAATTTTCCAGTGCGGAAACTCTTCAATGGAGTTCTCAAATGACCATCGGATTGCGAGCGGTACCGGCATCACCTTGCATCCGCTGTTGACAAAAACGTTCACAGCATCCGCGCACTGAAAAACGTCCTCGGCGCGTCTTTGCAGCACCGGCGGCACAACTAGACTCGACGCGATGGTCAACCAGCGCTTTGAGCGAATAGAAAATCCGCCGTTCCCAACGCGGGCGTTCCCTACTGACTTACCAAAGTGGCGCGGCCACGGCGCACCGCCGTAGTCGTACTCCAAAAACTCGTCAGTCCATTTACCCGGGTTGATGGCGTATCCATCCCAGTGCACGTACACCGCAATGTCGGTGTCAATATGCTTGTGGAGTCCGCGCATCAGAAAGTTGCACATGGTTCTTATCGTCCACGTGCCGTCCGGCATCCAGTCCGGAAGCGCCCGCCATTCGCCAGTGTAACCGTCCGGCTTTACTGGCGAGAGCAACAGGCGCTTGCAAGGATACGGGATGGCCGCAGCCGTCCGGTCAATCGCCGTCGCGTGGCTTTTAATGCCCGTGCTCGTGCAGGCTACCACCGTGATCGTTTTTTTTTGAGCGCCGCCAACCACAACAATGTCCTGCCCGGCGTTGCGCTTCCCATCCGCCGACCGCGCGAGCTCTTCGCGTCGGGGAGCATTTTCTTTGAAGTACACTTCGGTATGGCGGTCCCAGACCAAACAGTTGCTCTGGTCGCCCCGGCGAAAGATGTTGTCCGGCTTGCGCCAGTCAGATTGCTCTAAAACCTCATCCCACGTGACCATGAGCGCTGGCTTGCCAATGGAACGAACCCACTGGGTAAAGTTCCACTCGCGGGACTCAAACCGATGAGCTGTTTCACGGTTGGAAATCAAATGCGGATACTGCCGCATCAGTTTCGGGGGGAATGCCATGCAAGGACCCCGCAGGTGAGGCGTATCCTCGTAAGAACCCATCGGCCCGTACAAGCCCTCGCCGTACTGCACAAACGCCTCAACAAGTCGTTCCATCCAACCCGAACGATGAAAGTGAGCTTGCGTGTTGCAGCAAATGGCAAAATCAGCATCGAGGACTCTTGTCACGGCCTGATAGGCGCCCATATCAAGCCCATCCCCGTTGTAAAACGAATAGACGGCATTTAATCCGTCAAACTTTGATTCGATCTCCGGAGTCTTTTCTCCGTTGTAAAGGACCACGCGCAACTGGTGCGGCACACCCGGCATGAACTTGCGGTAACTGTCAATGAAACGCTGGTGAATGACCGAAAAATCCCGACCGGGAACCTCTGACGGACGCACGAGGTAGATGTAAAGCAGTTCAATTTTCATTCTGCGCATTCACCCTACACGCATTTCGTTTCGCTTCATTCATTTTTTTCCATTCAAGGCTCAGTTTATCAAAGTTTTGTCGCTGTAACCGGGTCAGGAACGGCATCTTGCTTTTGACGTGAACCCGGAAGAAATCGTAGTGTGTGGACCGGTGCATCATGTCCACGTTGCAGGCCATCAGAAACCGGCTCATGTCGCCGACCGTCACATCTTCCCACGAGAGCCGCTTGCACAGGTACTTGAACCGGCGCGTCTTTATCCCGCTGTTGGCGATCAGTTCGGCGACCGGAATTCGGCGGGTCCGGCGACCCTTGCCGGTTTTGACGGCCATCGCGCGGCACAAAAAAGGCGGCATTTCATCCGCCCAATCCAAAAGCGATTTGAACTTAGGATTTTGATTCGCCGCCGGGCTCACCGTTTTTGTCTGCTCTTTGGGCATTCTTTTCGATTTCATCCATCGTCTCCGGCTTCACAGAAACCACCTTTCCGGCCATGTCCTTGAGCCGGTCGGATTTGAAGAAGGCGAAGCGCTTGCCATCGAGCGTCACTGCCGCCGTGTAACCAGCGTTCAGCGAGGCCGTGCACCGGGGACAGAACTTGTTCTGAGCCGCGCCGGGTTTCGGTCGGCAACTGCCAAAGAACTTTCCACAAATGACGCACGGCGCCCGCTGGCAGTGCGCCACGGCGTCGTTTACCTGCGCGTTGGTTGCCTTGAGCTTTTTGGCGAGGTTGCGCACGGCAATCTCGCGGTTCTTCGGATTCTTGAAATTCGCCGCGAGCTTTTCGGCCTGCGAGCGGAACAGGTTGCGCCCGAGGCCGCGCAGCATGTTGGGCAGCATCCCGGCGAGGCGGGCGAAGGTGGATTCAGATGGTCCGTTGCTCATTACGTGCGGATTCTTGCACCACTACAACGAGCCGTCAAATGAAATCAGGCAAAGTAGATTGATTTTCGCGTCCGCACTCCACGCGGAGTTGAAATGCGGCTGCGCGTTGATCGAAGTCGGCTGCGCCCGATGGAGAGGCGGCGAACCCGATTGCGCCCCGTACCGAAACGAACCTTGCGAATGCGTGGTGTGCCGTACCCGCCAACGGAAGGAGTGTATTCAGGCATGGAAGCCATCGCGATTCGCGTCGCGCCCGGAGTCCGAGTGACGGAGATCGAGCGGGGTCCTGCCAGTTCCATGCCCGCCGTCGTCTCCGCCGGGGCAGTTTCGGCTGGTTGAAGCGCCGGCTGATCGGCCTTCGTCGCGGAAGTCGTCGGCCACGCGGACGGAACTTGTTGCGGCTCCGCCCCCATTTCCGCCAGCGCCCGGGCATTGGCACGCTGGTAGGCAGATCGCATGGCCTTGACGCTTTCATCCGAGGTATCCAAAAGGCCGAGGTCGCGGACCTCTTCGGCGAACATCTTGCCCCGAATTACGGTGTACTTCTGCAATTCGGATTGCGTCATTGGGCGCAGTTGCCCGTTGAAGATGTACGGCTTGTTTGGTTGAATCAGCGGCGGAACGTAACCCGTCGCCATCACGTTCGCGTAAGCAAGATTTTGCTTCTGCTTGCCCATGTCATAGACGCCACCCGTACCACCACTTAACCGCGTCAAAAGGTTGTTTACGTCGCCATAGTTGGTCACTGGCTCGCCGAAGATATTCACGCGCCGCGCGCCGCTCGTCGGCAATGGCAACAGGAGATCGGCAACGTCCGCCAGTCGCGGATTCAGGTCAACGCCAGCCATCTGCGATGCGCTGTTCACCAGCGGCAGAAATGGCATGTAAGCGCTGACGTAGCCCGCAACGGACTTGTTCGTCATAAGCTCCTGATATTCCGAGACGCTTCCGAGCTTGCCTGACGCAGTGCGTGTCCCTGCCGCGCCTTCGATTATGCCGCGCGCAATGACGTTTACTATGTCCTGTATTGTCCAGCTTTCGGCCTGTTGAGGCCGCACCCCGAGGCGTTCAGCTTCGCGATTCAAAGCCTCCTGCTTTTTGGCAATTTGAATGTTTTTGTCATAGATGCTTTGCGCCACCACCAGACCGGGCCGGAGCAATGCCAGTGGTCCGCTCGAAAGGCTGAATGAGACGTATTTGTCATTGCCAGCCTTGATTAAAACCATCCCGGGCCGGATGCCAGCGGCTTCCATCATGGCGCGTTCCTTCTTATCATCCGGCCATCGGAAAATGACCTTCATCAGACCGCTCGCAATCGCCAGTATCAGCGGCATCTGCACCGCCGTTCCGAGCGCCGCCTTGTGCCTCGTTTGGAGGCGGTCAATCGCCGTCGCCATCAAAGGAGAGCCTTTCAGGAATTGGGGAAAGAGTAGGGGAATGGGCGTCAGGCTTATGACCTGTTCAATTCCGTAGGCAATCGCATTTCCGAAATTCGTAAAGTTACCCGTCGGGATGTACTGACGTGCGAGCCACCGCTGGGCCTCGCGCATCGGGATGGCGATCACCTTTGCAATGCCGCTGTTGGACGGTTCATTCCAGCCCAACGTCTGCATCCGGTGCACCATCTCCTGACGCATAATTTCCACCGACTCAGGTCCAATCCGCGTCTGGCGCAACCGCTCCATGAGCCGGCCAAACACGATATTGCTTTGGGCCACGGCCAGCGCACTTTGCGTCGGCTTGACGCCGGAGGCTTGCAACAGTTCCGGGCCGAGCTCCTGTGCGAGTGCGAAGCTGGTATTGATGTCCTCCATGATGCCGTCCATGTAGGTCTTGATCTCAGCTTGATTGGCGCCCTCGCGGTAAAGTTGGGTTTTGACGGCAGCAAGAATTTCGGGAATGCGGTGAACCCCAAACTGGAATGCGTCAAGCGAGGCGGCGTAGCGCATTCCTAACCCGATTTTCGAGAGCAGCAGCAACGGAATGGCTTGCGCCCGAGACACAGGGTCGCCCTTTGCCATTAGCTCATTCGCCAACAGAAAAGCCCTTTCAACCGGATGCAGCGAGGAACTGATACCCTCAACTCGCTGCGGCAAACCTTTTCCAGTGCGCAAACCGTGCACTGCCGCCCACGCCCCGGACTTGAGATTGCTCAATGTCCACTGGAGATGATCGCGCAAGGCGTTCGCGTATTCCCGCGTCCAATCCAGCGCCGTAGCCTCGCTCATGCCGGGAGTCGCCATCCGATAGGACGCGTGCGCCATCGGCGTCGTTATCATGTGCAGCACGCCCTGTCCGGCCACGTCAAAGAGTTGCTTGAAAAAGAATGGCAGTCGGAAAATGACGTTGAAGGCTGATAGGTTGTTCATCGCCTCCACGCGGTTCACGCGCGCTTCCGGTGAACTTTCGCCAAACAGGAATTTTCCGAAAGGCCGGTACATCCTCGACCAGCGCACCACCATGTCCTGATGCACCTTTTGAATGTCCGCCAGCCGTGCGGCCCGGGCGGTTTCGCGGGCGAGCTTGAGCTCGTTCACCTGATCTTGCGTCAACGATGGACCGTCAGGGGTCTCACTGATTTCTCCGGTGACGTCGTAGCGCTTGATCTTTTCCTCAGTAATTCCAGCCGCTTCAAGTCGCTGTATCTGGACAGGTGAAAGCTTTACCAACTCATCCAGCCGTTCCACGAGCTTTTCAAGGGCGGCGATGTCCTCTTTCATCGTGACGCTGCCGGTCATTCGGGCGATCTCACGCAAAACGCCGAAGTCCGTCAGGGCTCCGGTTTTGACGGCATTGGCAAGCTTTTCCCAGAGCTTCGTGCGCTCGCCAAAGATTTTTTCAAAATTGAACGGAGTGAGCGATTTTTGCGCCTTCTCAAGCGATTCTTTCAAGGCAGCATCCTGTTTCTCCGCGAATGCCGTCTCAAACACCTTGCCCGCCGCCTCTGCGTAGGTCGGGTCAATGTTCAGTTTTTCAACGAGATAGCGCACCCACAGTTTTTTGTACGCTTCTCGCTCATTGACCGGCGTCGAAAGAATCTTGCTCATCATCTCCCGCATCGCAGGCAGGAGCTTCGCCGTCGCCCGGCGTGAGGCAATCGCGTCAATCTGTTCGGCATCGGGGAGCCGCAATGCGCCAGCCTGAATTGCGTCACGCACGACTTTGATGGACCGCTCCATCCGGCGGGCCAGTTCCTCTGGAGTAGTGACTCCGCGAACGTAATTTACCGGTGTGCCGCGCATGAAGCCGCTGATGATCTGCGCTTCCTTAAGCTGCAACCGCTCGACAAGGTAGCGCCGCGCGACCGCTTCGTAGAAGGCGGCGGCTTCGGTCGTCATGGGATTGCCCGGCATCACCTTGAGCCGTTCCAGCGTCAGCACGGCATCCGTCGAATCATCAAGCCACTTCTGCTTTTCCGCGATGCTGCCAGTCGCCACTGCGCGAATTTCACGATTGTCAGTGTAATCATTGACAACCCGCCGAATAAGCCGCTTTGTGGGCTCGGTGTCAAAGAGTTGATGCTGTTCAATCTTTGCGTTAATCAGTTCGCGCAGGCGTTTCGAGGCCGTCTTTGGTGCGGTGTTTTCCTTCGGTTTGAAGAAATTATTGACGATCTCAAGCCGCTTGATCTCAAGCTGATCGAGCAGCGTCATACGAATCTGTTCCTCAATCCGCTCGCGATTTGCCTCCAGCGTGTCGGGGCCGAAGATGTCTATGAGCCCGTCTGAAATCTTGTTCCCGTCCTCATCGTATTGCCCATACCAATGCTCGCTGATGTATTTTTCAACCGCTTCATCCGGAGACCTTGCCCAAAGCGCAAAGTCAATCTTCGGCGGCTGTACCCGCGCATTCTGGTTTGGAAACCGCAATCCCTTGAAGTCGCCCTTGAGAACCTTTTCAATCAAGAGTTGCGTTGCCGGGGAATACGGAAATGTGATCTCACGGACCACTTTCCATCCGGCGTAACGTGGCCTATCCACTCCGCGCGCAATCTGGTCCAGCGTTGGGTCGGCGGTTTCGTCTGGCCGGTCGTAATAGGTTTGCGGGTCTCTGGTGCGCTGATCGTACAACGCAAGTTGCGCTTCTTCCGGCTTTTCCTCGTCAATCCAGATGTCCCGGGCCGCTTCGCGTTCCTTTTGCCAGATAGCAAGTTTCCACGCTTCATCCACCTGTTCAATGCCTTCGTTCGACGCCATGATGGACAGCTTTTCCCGTGGCGTGAGTGTGCGTCCGCGCTTTTCCGGAGCCTTGAAGTTCCCAATCTGTTCCGCCCGCTGGACCATTTCAGCAAACGCTTCATCGGCGATGGCCTTGTTGCGAAGGTTCCGGTATTTCGGCGGATACTTCGGGCGCTGATACTCGTCAAAAAGCTGTGCTGTCCGCGTGCCGCGTATCCGGGCCGCAATGGAGGAAACGCGGGCCGCGATGGTTTCAAACATCCGGGTTAGCTCCGCGTCCTCGCGAGCGATGGACTCGATCTCTTGCGGCGTAAAGTAGGCCGAGAAATCCGCTGCCACGCGCCGAAGGATGTCCCGCACCGCGCCCCAACCCGAGCCGAACAGTTTTGCCCCGAGATGATTTGTCATCGCGAGGTAAGGATTGCGCGACATATCCTCTAACTCGCTGGTTTGCTGCCGGAGCAGATTGAGCATCTGCGCAATTTCCCGTGGCGGCTCGTGCGCTGCCGCCTCAATATCCATGAGAAGCTGCGGGTCGGTGACAAATGACGGGTCTCCGTCGGCAATCCGCTGCAACTGGTCTGCGGCAAATTCCTGTGCGAGTTTCAGGAAGGTCATCCACGTTCCGGCCTGCGGCTCCCCGGGGGCGCGATTGCGGTTGATTTCCTTGAGCCGGGCTCGTTCCGGTTCGTACTCATTGATGATCGCCAGAAGCCCGCGCGCTTCGGCGTTGTAATCCGGCGTTGGCACCATCTGGCCGTAGTCAATCCGCACATTTCCGTTGACCATCTCAAGCGGAATCCGGACGCGGTTGAACAACTCCATTGCAAGGCGCTGGTCGGCGGACAAATCGAGCTTGCCGAGCTCGCCGGCTGGCACCGTCTGTCCGCTGATTCGGATGGTATTCGGCTGGCGCAGTCGTTCCTGACGGCGTTCTTCGGATAGGTTCCGTCCGGCGCTGGAGATGGACGGGTCCAGTTCATTGAACTCCGGCGACGAAGTGTCCACAATCGCGGAAGCCGCCACCCCATCCGCCGCTCCAATCTGCGCCTGAATCTCGCGCAGCAACGCCCGGGAAAGTTCAGCGTTGGTGAGGTTGACCATCCCCACCTTTGAAAGCCAGCCGCGCACCCGCTCGACGGCCCGCTGCCACCACGGGAGATTTTGGCTGGCTGACTTTGCAATGAATTCGCGGAGAAGCTGATCTTCGGTGTATCCCTGACGAAGTAGGTCCTGCCGCTCTTCGTCGGTCAGATTGATGCGGCCTTCTTCTATCGCCGCGTCCAGCAGGGTCCGACCGGCTGTGCTTCGGAGATGCCCATGCGCGGCCTCTTCCCGCAAAACACTGCGCACGCCTTCGGCATCGCCACGCGTCATGTTCTCGGGCACGAGATGAATCTTGCCCTGAAAGAAGAATCCGGCGTAACCGGCGGCTTCGGGTTTGATCGCCGCCGCTTGTTCCCGCGTGAGATACACAATCTCAAACCCGCCGGAATCCTCAGACTCGATAATCTGCGCAACCTCATCCACCGTCATGCCGCGCTCCGACTCCGGCGCTTGAGCGATGTTTGGTTCAATGGCCGGGGGCGATTTCCGCTTGTCTTTTTTGGCCTTCGGCTGTGCGACGGCGGGCACTACCGGCGCCGCCGCCGCCGGTTTACCCTGCTCTTTGAGGAAATCTACGTTCCACGGAAGCTGGTCCGGCTTTCGGCCAACGGTATCCAGCCATTGCTGATTGCCGAATGTTTTGTCGTAGAATGCGCTGACTGCAACGTTTCCGGCTTGCCCTCGAATCTGGGTGCGCTCTTCCTCGTTTGTGAACGGCATCAGGCCGGCCGACATCGTGGCCCGCAATGCGGCAGCAATAGGAACCTCGCCGTTTTCCATTAGAACCGGCCCGCCTTCACTGGCTGGCACCTGTTGCGAGACCGTTGCGAGTAGCGCGTTAATCAACCTGTCGTCCATCGGCCTTTTCGCGCTTTGCTCGGATTGAAATAGAAATTCTGAATCGGAGTGTGGAAGTTGATTGCGTACCGCCCGATACCGATTGATCGCATCAATCACCATCGCGTTCACTGGGGCGAGTGGCGCTATCCTGCTCCCGCCGCCTTTCCCTTTTGTGCTTATGACAACGTTTTTCAAATAACCCCGTTCCAATTCGCTCAACTGGGAAATTTTAAGGCCCAAAATCTCCACTTTCCGTCTGCCCGTATTCGCTGCGATTGCGAGATAGGCGTAAAGGCGGACCATCTTCGGGTCGTTTGATTTGCGGAGAAAACTAAATAGCCGGATTAGATTTTCGGCACTGATGAACTTGCGTGCATTGATCTCACGTCGCTCGATGCTTGCCGCTTTTTCCTCGTCTGTTTCTTCCGGCGCTTGCCATTGCCCTACCGCGAGATTTCCCTTGTTGAAGTCGTGAAAATTTCTTAGATATTCTGCAAACCGCCCCACAAAGTCACGGTACCTCTGATCTGTCGAATAATCCCACCCCCGTTTTGCGCGATTCATCACGTTGTCAGACCACGCCACAATGTCAGCCGGTCGTACCTGCGACCATTCAGTAATGCGGCGCTGCCTGACCATGAAATCAATGAATTCAGAGACGGCACGGCGATACTGGTTGGCCGCTCCCGCTTCACGCGCGGTTCTTGCCTTCAAGCCGCTCATCCATTCTTCGGCCTGCTGATAGAACCGTTGCACTGTCGCGGTTATCTGTTCCTGCGTCAGCTCCGGGCGTGGACTAACTACATCAACAATCTTTACTTCGTATGGCGCGCCTTCTTCCTTGAGTGCATTGCCCGCGCTGTCAATCCAATCGTACCCCCAAACTGGTGTTCCATCAGAAATCCAAATCGTTCCAATTCCTTCGGTGCCTTGTAGTAGGCTTCCGGTGGGAGCCCCCGGTTGATCTTCGGTCCCCGGCATCGGGACGCGCGCTTTTTTGACGACGAATTCAGCGCCCTTGAAAACGTTACCGCGCACCTTGAAGCGCCAGCCCTCTTGCATCGCTCCCGAATTCCATCTTGTCGTCTGCGGTCGTTTCTTTCCGACCTCGACGGCAAATAGGAGACTCCGCTCATTCGCATCTTGAGGCACAACCACGCGTCGCCCTGTTTGCGCCTCTGCCGTGCGCCATGCCCGGTAAATCAGATCGGTTTCGTCACTGATGCGCCCGCCCGGAATGCCGCCTTGCTCAAGTAGAGCATCCTTCGTGTTGGTTACGTTTCTCCGGTTTGTACCGAATCCGGCATTCACGTAAGCTTGCGCGAGCCGCTTGTAAACCTTTTTGTTGTTCCGCTCTTCGTAGATTTCGGAAAGCACATCGGCAAGGGCATCGTATTCACCCCGGCCACGGCTCCATTCATTGACCACTTGCGCGGCGGTCTTGCCCTGCTCCATCGCCTTCATCGCCTCTTCCAGCGGGGGGCCGCCAATCCCGCCCGCATCCTTCACGGCATTGAGAATCGTGTATTCCGTCGTACCGGTAAAATCCATCGCAAGCTGTTGCGCCGCTGGAGGCGCAAACACCAGCCTGTCGTTGGCGTCAATCATCAGTTCCAGCTTCCCATTCTCGTTGATGGGATAGCCGTAGCGCGTTGAGGATGCGAGCGCGATGAACTCGGCTTTTTGCTCCGGAGTCAGCAACCGGAATTCAGCCAGCGGAATTGGCAACGCCTTCGCGAGATAGTTCTGTTCCAACTCACGCACGGTCGGCGGCTTGCGCAACGCGGCGACTGGTTTCGGAGGCCCTGCGGGTTTACCTTTTCGGCGTTGGGCAATGCCAGCCAGCAATCGCTGACGATAAGCGAGGTCCGCGAGAAGTTCGTTCCGCGCAGGCGCCTTCTGATTCTCAGGACGCACCGGGTCGTCAACGATGGCCTGATTCTTTGCGATTCTGTCCGCCGCACGGTTGATTTGTTCCTGTGCTTTTGCAATCCACGCTTCCGCCGGGATGGTTTCTGGAATTTCAGGTCTTGAAGCAGGGACAACCCGGGCGACTGGAGGCGTAGGAGGCACAGCAGTTGTGCTAGGCTGTGTCCGTGCCAAAAAATCAGTTAATGTCTGGGCGTCTGCTACAAAGTTACCGTTCTTATCTGGCTTGAACCCTAGCGCTGTGTAGAATCCCTGTGCTCCCGGAGACTTGTCCCATGCTAGAGGTCGGCCCAGTTCTAGTGCACGTTGTGCGGCCAGCCGCATCAGTTCGGTTCCGGCCCCCTTGCGCTCGGAATACAGACCGAATATAAAAATAGCGTCCTTTGGGGCCCATGAACTCGGAATTGGTTTTAGCCTTAAAGCAATCGCGCCGCCCTCTACATCAATGACTTCCTCTCCCTCTGTGCGTCTTGCCAGCTCAATGCCTTCCTTTTCACTTTGAAAAAATGGTGACTGTTCTCGGATTGCAGGAGCGGTAGTAGTTGGTGCCACCGGACGGGCAATGCCAATCTCGGTGATCTTATGTCCCATGTGCCACACCTTGTCCGTGCCTGCGTATGAAATCTGAAACGGGCTCAGCCCTATCGCGGGATTAGGCTCTGTTCTGGCGGCGGCGGTGAGGTTGCCTGCATCGTCTAGTGCAACAATATAGACGTTATCAACTTTACTAAGGTCCGTTCCGACTTCCGGTCGCAACTGCGTGAATGAGCCGTCGTCGTTTCGCTGCCCGATGATGATTCGTCGGTTAGCCTGCCCCTCTTCCATTATGACATCTTTTGCCTCTGGACTCAGATAGACTACCGGCATTGGTAAAAACTGCTCTCCCTGACCTTTTCCGGGAGATTTCTTAAATCGGCTGGCATTCCGATTTTGGTCAAGCGTGTAAATGCTGCCCAGTTCTGTTACGAAATCGGTGACAACACCCGGCGCCGGTTCTACTACCGGCGCCGGTTCTGTTACCGTTTCTTCTTCTTGCACTTCTTCGCCACTGGGAACCACCTCCTTTTCTCCGGGCTTGCTAATTCCGAGCCGCTGGCGTTCACGCGCGAGCACTGACGCCGCTTCCGACCATGTAAGCCCATAGCGATCTGCCACCGCTTTGACTGCTTCACGGCCACCGAGCGCCGCTTCTTCCGGGCTCAACACGATGAGCTCAGGCCGTCCGACGAGACGTTCATCCGTGACTTGCGCTGGTGCCGTGGGCGCCGTGGGCGCTGTCGGTGGAAGTTCTACTACCGGGGCACCGGGCGCACCGGGAGGCTTTGGGGGGACTTCCACCCGAATCGGTGGCTGTTTTCCCGGCAGCATCGTTTCGCCCGGTCGCATCTTTGGAACTTTTGGTCCAATAGCTGGCGCGGCGGGCGCGGGCGCTTCTGGCGCTCCGGCGGTTTTTACCTTCGGTGCCGCGGCGCCGCCTGCTCCACCAGCGATGCCCATCGCCAATCCGGCCAGCATTCCCTGTGCGCCAGCTTCAAGCACACCCTCCATCGTCGGCTTGCCGGTCGCGACGTTCTGGTGAAGCTGTTCAGATACACTTTGGGGAAGTTCCTCGAATGCTCCTTCACTGATGGCGCTACCGATGGCCCTTTTGAAAATGGACTTTTTCGCGACATTGGACGCGCCGCGCGTGACAAGCACGTCAATGTCGTCAACCCCCAATCGCTGCGCCAACCTGCCACCCATCACGCCGAGCAAGGCGGTCGCGAGACCGCTTGAAACTGCCAGAGCCGACTGCGCAGGAGTCAGCAATCCGGATGGTCTTTGCTGACGCATTTGTTCAGCCGCCATGCCCGCGCCAACAGCGCCCTCACCGAGACCCGCTGCGCCAACCGCAGGACCACCTTTGCCACCGAGTTTGGTCGCGAGTTTGGCTACGCGTGGAAAGACATAACCGCGAGCCGCCGCCGCCGCTGTGGCCCCTTTTCCAATCGCGCCGCCGGCGAACATGAGCGGCACGGACTCAACCACGGTGTCAACGATGGTTGAGGGATTATCGAGCATGGCTTTAACCGTAGCTCCGAAACCCTTCACGCCAGCAACCCGTTCCTTCGCGGCCTTTAATTCAGCCGACTCAAGGGACGAAAGCCATTCCTTTGTAAACTTAGGTTGAAAACCGTATCCGCCCGCTTCCAATGCCCTTCCAGCAAGACCGAGTGTTGGAATGTCCAGCAACCCGACGACGGCTTCCGGAACGGATACAACTCCGCGAGCTAAGGCAAGGGCCGGGTCCGCAAGATAACGGCGCCACCGCGACGATGGAGTTTTTGGCGGAAGATTCTGGACTGGAGTAAACCTTGACCAGTCAACTTCATCCGGGCTGTTATATTCTCCACCGGCTAGCTGTGGCTTCGGTGGAAGTTCGTCCACCGGAGTAAATGCTTCCCAGTTGATAGGCATTAGTAAGGAACAGGTACTCCATTTCTAACCACGTAATAAACGATGTTTCCGGAGGCGTCTTTCGCCATCAAAGCTTGACCTTCGGAGTAAGGGGCTTGCCCGCCGGTGTAACCGGACGCCTGACCGGCGCCGGGCATGGGTACTTCTGGTGTCAGTCCAACCGGTGGCTGACGGTAAGGTGTCAAGTCAACCGGTGGCGGCGGCGGCGGGCGATTCGATCTCCACGTTGGGGTGGTGCCTTTATTGCTGAAAAACATATCACCCGGACTCAGGCCCGCTGTGGTTGTCTGTGTCTTTGGTCGGCTCATTTGCAGCCAGACAGGTTTATTCCGCGCATACCATTTTCCCTGTTTATCCAGACCGAGCTTGATGCGGATTGGACTTTTCGGGTCGGTGAGTTCCTTATAGCGAGCCTGTGAACCTGTGGGCCCACTTCCGAGCTCCGCTTGCAATGATTTGTTCTCAGGGTCGAAACGTAGTCGGTCCAACTTCTCTTTGGTGTTATTTAACCATTCGGCGGTTGCTTGAGTCTCCGCGTAATCGTTTTCAATCTTGATTCGGCTCATCTCGTTCAACACGCGGGCTTGTGACTTCGCCTGTGGACTGGCTTCCGGAAAATTCGTGTCACGATACAGACCGAGCGACGCGGCATAATTCATCTCCGGCAGAAACAACTTTTCCCGATTGGCCTCCTGCGTTTCGGAGAATCTGTCCGCCGTCGCTTTGCGCAGGGCTTCTGCTTGTTTTTCCTGCGCAGTGATCTGACGGCTTTGCAGGCCGGTAGTTACCCCAAACCTGCGCATTTCTTCCGCGCGTAGAGCGTCGTTGATTGCGTCCTGCCTGCGTTGCCTGCTTTGAAGGTCGGCATAGCGACCCATTTCTAAGCCCCGCTCAATTTCCCTGTTCCCTTGTGCGAGGTTGATGGTCTGTTGTCTTAACGCTGCTTCCATCCCCGCCCGGACTGCGTTTTCAAAAGCCGCACGGTTCGTCATTCCTGTATTGGTGTACAGCGCATCATAGCTGTACTCCAACGGTCCAAATCCCGCCGGGCTACCGGCGATCAGGGTTTTATCCGGCGGAGTCCACGGCTGGACCTGAAACGTTGTCGGAAAAGTCGTCATAGATTGGTTTAATGGCTAAAGACCTAAATTGCCTTGTTCAGCTAGGTAATCTCGATAAGTTGGAGACCCAATATATCCGGACCATGATTGCATGTTTGGCGCCGGGGGAACGTAGCTCGGAGCCCTCCATCCAGACATATCGGTCTGCCGGTTGAGATCGGTCCATTCACTGTACGAATCGCTCATGTCCTGTTGCGGAGCGTTTACTCCAGCCCAAAAATCCTGTCGGCTTGCCTCGGGCCATTCATCGTAAAGTATCCCCTTGTTTCCGTAGTAGTACGATCGAGGAACATAGGTTCCACCGGGTTGATACCATCCCCCGGCTGGCGGTCTGGTGTACACCGGCCCTGAGCTGATCGGGCGACCAGCGGAATTGACGCTTACAGGTCTGCCGGCGGCATCGTAGTACTGCACTCCGCCGCCGCCACGTTCACGGATTGCGCGACTGTTCCTCGCCCACTGATCGTAGCCACCCTCAACGCCACCCGTCCAAACTTGATCTGAGCGGCCTTCACCACGCCCGCCGCCGCCACCACCACCACCGGGTTGACTCGGGGTGTATTCGCGCGGTGTCTGCGGAACGTAGTACGGTACCGGGCCGACGCCAGTCCCGGGATATTTCATCGTGTACGAATAATTTGCCGCGCCACGCTGCAAAGCCTCTGCCGCAGCCAATGCTTGCGCGTACGTTTGAACTGCCTGCATCGGCATGTTCATCGTGCGAAAGACTTCGTTCACGTAGTTCGTGAACTCTTCCTCGTTCATCTTATTTTTCGCGTTATTAAGATTGTAAAGGAAGGTCTCAGTGCCCTGTGTGTTACCACGGAATTGCTGGTCGAGAGCGTTCATTATCCCCAACTGCGTACGCTCGTTGCCGAACAGTTCACGCGCGGCACCTTGCTCAAATCCAATGTCCCTTTCCTTTGCGGCGGCAACGCCTTGCAGGTAGGCTAGTCTCGGGGCATTGGTCGCCACCATGTAACGGCTCGCCATCCCACCGCTCGCGGTCGGCGCACCACCTGTCCGCGCGCCTTGTCCTATTTCTAGTCCCTTTATTCTCGCGGTTGCAGCGGCAATCCCCTCATTGAGTTGCCCGCCGAGATTCGTCAGCCGTTCCTCTGTGATGGCACGCTGGCGGGCGATCAAATCATTGTAAAGCGCCTCGTTGCGTTTGTTCACATCAATCAAACTCTGATTGTAGTCGCGGCCAGCTTTTTCGTACTCCGTGTCCTCGCGACGCATGATTTCGGAAAGTGGGCCGGTGTCTCTCTCCGCAACACTCTGGTCCCGCATCTCCTTGAGCTTCTTCTGATATTCAGAAATGGTTTCCGGCAACTGCGTGGAAAGTGCCTTGTAGCTTTCGGCGGCGCCTTTTGTGACATCCTCAATGGGTTTCTTCATCCACGGCAATTCCCATGTCTCCCAAAGCTTCCACGGCGGCGTCGTCGGCTCTTGCGGCGTTGCAGGTTTTGGACCGAAACCGGGCACCGGGCCTGTGCCAGCGCCAGATAGATACCGGTGCAACCCGGCCCAGTCACCGGCGGGGGTTTTGCTCATCCACTGTCCAGTCTGCGGGTCTTTGAAGAAATTCGGATTGGCGGCGAGGAAGTCTGCTCCGTATCGCCGGTTGCGCTGTTGCTGCCAGCCGGCCCAGTCAGCGAACGGAGCCTTGCTGATGGGCGCGTTGGTCAACGGGTCCCATCCGAGGCCGGGATTGCCACGCATGAACTGTTCCCACGATAAATCTGCCATAATGTTCCTCGTTAAACGGTCGGGATTGAAGCCAGCGCGGTGTTCGTGCTCTTGACCCACTGGGCGAGCCGGTCATTGTTTCGCCGGTACCACGCCTCCATTGAGGGAAACGCTTTGAGAATTTCCGGCGGCAACGGTTCGAGCGTCAGCGGCGGTGCCGGAAGCCGCCCCGTGGTGTCGGAGCGATTCGCCAGCATTGCAATGTCTTTGTCAGAAGCCATGTCGCGCGTGCCCTCGACTGTCATTTACTCCGCTGGCCGTCTCAAAGCAAGTTTTTTGCGGATTTTGAAAAATTTCGTTGACTCCATTTTTCCGTTGTGGATTAGTCGTCTTGTTCGGTTGCGACTTCGGAAAAGCCGCAGCGAACGAAGTTTTTAAGATGCACCAAACCTTAACACCGCCGCCTTGTGTTTGTCGCAGGGGCTTTGCTGTGATTCTCCATCACGGTGTTCCCCCGGGCTTTTCCCGCAAGGCGGCGCTTTTAGGGTTTACTGATGCCTGAACTTCCGTGGGTCAAATGGTATCCGACTGACTGGGCCTCAGAACCGGGTTTGAGACTTTGCAGTCTGGTGACGCGCGCAGTGTGGTTTGAGGCGCTGAATACCATGATGCTCACCAACTCCGGCTCGATCTCCGGCACGCTCGAATCGCTCTCCATTTTGCTCCGCTGTACGGCAACAGAACTTCAACACACGTGTCAACAGCTTGTACTAACAAAAGTCGGGCGCGTGTTTGAACAAAATGGCAACATAACTATTGAAAATCGTAGAATGGCGAGGGAGCTAGAAATCAAAGAGTTACGAAGGAAAGCGGGCATCATTTCTGCCCAAAAGCGTCAACAAAGCCTTAACAGGGTGTACCAACATCCCTCTGCCTCTGCCTCTGCCTCTGCATCTGTACAGGGGGAGTCTGAGGGGGAAACGCATCTTCCAGAAATTGAAATTCCGAGCCTCGAAGAAGTGCTCGATTCTGCCAAACAGATCGGTTTGGTGGAGTGGAAGGCGAAAGACTTTTTCAATGAGATGCAAACCTGCGGTTGGCTGGACGCGAAGAAGCGGCACGTGATGAACTGGCGCGCGTACCTGCTGCGTGTCAAAACATGGTGGGAAAGCGACGGACGGCCCATGGAGCCGCCGCAGCGCAAAAATGGTGGTCCAGTCCGGGTTTTTCCAGAAACGCAGCTTAAACAGGTCGAGGACGCCATCGCCCGCCATCCCTGCAATCCTCAGAGCGTCGTCAATGGCCGCGTCAAGATCACCACCGAACTCAAAGCCGAGTACGCTAATCTCCGAAATCGCCTGCGTGAACTCAAAAGCTCAATCACCGCCACAAGATGAACCTCAACGACGACCCACTGCTTCCGCCGAAAAAGGATGATCTTCCGCCCGACGATTCTATTCCGTTTGATTCACCGCCCGAAATCGCGCCTGAGCCGGCGGATTTGAAGTTCACACGACGCCGACGCCGACCCGCAGGAGACCGGTTCCTCGAAACCGCCGAACGCCTTCCGCCCGCCGCGTTCGAGTCCGAGCAGGGAATTTTGGGTTGCATCATGCTTTCCCCAAACGAAGCCATCGGCGAGTGCATGTCGAAGCTGACCGAGGCCGGGGAGGAATTCTACGATCTCCGGCATCAGACGATCTATAAGGCGCTCGTGAGAATGTACGATCGTCGCGAGAGCATTGACGTTATCACACTCATGCAGACGCTTACCAACGAGCGGAAGCTGGAGGAAATCGGCGGCGTCACCTACCTCACCAGCCTTTCCGACCTCGTGCCGTCCGCCGCTAATCTGGACTTCTACCTCAAGATCGTGATCGAAAAATTCCAGTTGCGCCGCGTCATTCGCATCGCGACCGAAGGCATCCAGAACGTTTACGAAGCCGAAGGCGAGGCCGAGCAGATAATTGACAACTTTGAAAAGGACGTGCTGTCCATCCGGAGCGCGAAGGTTTCGACTTCATCCGGCATGAAGGAGCTCGTGCCGCAGGCGCAGAACCTCATCGAATCCATGATGAGCGTCACGGGCAGGCTCTCCGGCATCGCGACCGGATACGCTGACCTAGACCGAATGACCAACGGATTGCAGCCGGGGGAAATGATCGTGATCGCCGCGCGCCCGTCGCTCGGAAAGACCAGTCTGGCGATGAACATCGTCGAGAACGTCGCCGTCAAGACCGGCATCCCGTGCGGCGTGTTCAGCATGGAAATGACGAAGCTGGCGCTGACCACCCGCATGATCTCATCGCTGGCTCGCGTCAATCTCCGGAACGTCAGGGAAGGCTTTGTTGCGCAGGCGGATGTCCCAAGGTTGTCGTCCGCCTCACAAAATCTCTACGGTTCACCAATCGAAATTGACGACACACCCGCGTTGCCCATCATGCAACTTCGGGCGCGGGCACGTGTCATGGCGCAGCGGTTCGGAATCAAACTGTTGGTCATTGACTATCTCCAACTCGCGCAGTCCACCACGCGTCGTGGGAAAGAGAATCGCCAGATTGAAGTGAGCGAAATCTCGTGCGGAATCAAGGCGCTGGCAAAGGAGCTCAACATCCCGGTCATTGTGCTGTCGCAGTTGAATCGCGACATTGAGCGGGACAAGAAGCGCAAGCCGAATCTGTCCGACTTGCGCGAGAGCGGTTCGATTGAGCAAGACGCGGACGTGGTGGCGTTCCTCTACAAACCGGCCTATGACGACGACGATGCCGCCGAACAATCCGACGCGTTACCGATCAATTTGCTGGTGGCGAAGCAACGCAACGGGCCGACGGGGGACGTGCCGTTGACGTTCATCAAGGGTTACACGCGGTTTGAGAGCGCGGCGAAGGTGAGCGATGATGATGAGCCGGCTGAATCAGAACAGGCGAAGATGCTATGAGCGATGGAACGGACAAGCTGATGTTATCGGAAGCGGCGTTGCGCTACTTCCACTCCAAATTCCCGGGCACGCCCATCGCGGTGAAATGTTTCGCGTGCAAGAGCGACAACTGGAATCTGTTCTACGATCAGGGCTCGGGGAAGCTAATGGCCGCGTGCGCGCGGTGTGAGCGCCCGGTGGAACTGGCCGTGTATCTCAAGCCATGACAAACAACATCCAGATCGAAACGCCGGAATACAAGAACATCGTCGCCCACGACGAAACGCGGGCCTTGCAGATTGTTTTTGGCGACCGCCCGAACTATGTCGTTGGCTATGGCCGGAAGGATGCGCTCGGATTGTCCGACTCCGTGATTATCAAGGACGGCGTTTTCGTCGCGCTGGCCGAGGTCCGCTGCCGTTACCATTGCACGCACGATACGCTGGTGAAAACGTGGAAAAACGAGTGGCTATTCACGTTCAGCAAGTTGAAACGGCTCGCGCGGATTGCCGGTGAACTGCGGGTCGCGGCCTATGGCCTGATGTATATCAAAGACTCGAACATGGTGTTGGTTGAAAAGCTGGCTGACCGGGAGGGCCGGATTGTCTGCACCTACCATGTTGAACCGACGGAGACCAAACTTTACCTGACCAGTGACGAAACCGGCGTGCGCGACAATGCCTACATCCTGATGGACAAGGCCAGAATTTATCACGATGCCAGAATTCACACCCCAACAGATCGCTGACTACCGGCTCAACCAGCAGATCAATCGTATGCTCGACGAACACGAACGGCAGTTTGCTGAAAAACCGACTCCGCCGCCGCCCGTGCCGGCGCCGAGCCCGGTAAAGGCATTGATCGTGAAGGTCAAAAAAAAGCCCGGGCCGAAACCCAAACCCAAACCCGAAGTAAAACCCGAACGTTCAAGCGATGAAATCTGTCCTGTCTGCCAGAAACGCCTCGTTTACTGTCACTGCAAACAATCCCATGAGCCGACGCCGCCCACGCAATGCCGAGACTAGAGGCAAGACGCTGATGCAAATCTTTGCCGAGGAAGCCGCCCGCTGCCAGCACGAGGCGTGGGAGGAATTCAGTTTCAACGGCGTGCGGATGCAACGCTGTTTCGAGTGCGGCACCGTCCGAAAATATCAGGCGCCGCCCGCCGACGTTATTCACGAATCTGTCACCCGCTGTCCCAATTAACACCGTAGTCAACAACCACAACACCAAAACACCATGAATCCAAACATAGCCCCACTCGTAAACGATGCCGCTAAACGTAACTCCGCGATGGAGTGCATCGGCGCGCTGGAGAAAGCGCTCGAAGCGCACCGGCAAGCCGTTCAAAAACTCGAAGGCTCACTGACGAGCCTCCTGCGTCCGACGGTCAGGCCACCGGAAACCAACGAGTGCCCGCAACCGCCACAATCCGCCTGCGAGATAGTGCTTCGCATTTCTAACGCCGTGCTCGCCGTTCAATGCGCTTCCGGTCATGTCAACGAAATCGCCAACCGTCTTGAGCTATGAAACACCCAAAAAAACCCACCGCGCGCCGTGTCAAGGTGAACCCACCAGACATCAAAAAGGCGTGGCTGTATCGCATGTGGTTCGAGTCGAAATACGGCAAACGGCTCGCGCTTGACCCCAACGACGCCGGGCGTCTCGTGTTTCCGCCCGTCAAAAAGTATCCCTACGCCTACACACGATTCCCGTTGAAGATCGTCACCAGCGTTTACCGCCGGCGCAAGGACGGCGCTTACGGCGCAAACGAACGCATCTTCTGCGAGTCCCGGGGAGTCGCCGCCGACCTCGTGATCGAGCTCGTTGAACGCGAGAAGATGAAGCTGGGCGACGCCCTGATTGTGGCCTCAATCGCCTGTGAACGTTGCCAGAACATTCTCGCGCACAAATACGGCATGTGTTGGGGCTATCCCGCGACCTCGAAACTCGCCAAAGCGTGCTCCGCAAGCTGTGAACTATGCCGATGAGAACCCTAATCCATTCCCTGATCGTCTGGTATCTGCGCCGTTGCGATGGCGCCTTTCATCATTACCCTTACGGCCCGGCCGGGCGTTACATTGTGATGATGTCCGAGACAGAATATTCAAACTACGAGCGGCTGCGGGGCGGTCGCTTCGAGTTGCGGAAGAAATGACCTTAAGCCCGGTAATGATCGAAGCTGCCCGCACTTACTTGATTCGGCGGCTGGCCGGAGAATCACTCAAACCGCGCGCCCGTCCCTTCCTGTCATTCAGCGTGCCGTCGCGGTTGCCGGGCTGAAAATCCATGTCCCGTTACCGCATCAAAGACCGTGAATTGTGGGTTTTGATCGAGCTTTACGTCGCTCCGTGCGGCCTCGTCGCCCATTGGTTAAGCCATTCCGGCGCCCACGAATTCGAGCCCGTCCAGCACGCGCTGCAATCTAGTAGGATTGGTACCGAGCGAACGGAGACTCACGTTCCGGCTCCAGAGCCGCACCCGGATACCTAGACTTCCAGCGCCAGCTTCCTTCCGGTACCGGCTCCAGAAAACCACTCTCGACGCCCATGTCGTTTGCCATTCTGTAAACGTCCTTCTGAAAACCCTCATCCTCATAATCGCGGGGAAGCCACCGTGGTAAACCGCTCCAGCGATTCGTTCCGGCCCAGTCCGACATCTGGCGAATGACATTCGTGCCGGTTGGAGTGATGTTGTAGTAAAGCGATTTTCCGAGGTTGCGCTTCGGAAGATGCCTGATCGGCTCTGGCACCATCAGGGTATGAATCGGCCACTCCGTCACCGATTGTGTCGGAGACGGTGAGATCAGTTGTTCGAGGTTCGGAAATATCCTTTTGACTTCCGGAAACGTGTAGCCGCTCGCAAAGCACGCCTCAATGAACACCCGTTTTATTTCATTCGTCATTGGGCCCATTCGCGCGGCCAGTTCCTCCAGATTCGTGTCGCGTGGAATCGGCTGCTGATACTTTTCAAATGATGCCCTGTCAGGATAAATCCGCCGTTCCGCCGCATTCGTCAGTCCTTCGGGCGACCCGTGCCCCGTGGCAATCAATGAATTCGGCACCGTTTTCAGGTAATCCCATTCATCCTTACGCCCGTAGTCTCCGCTAGCAAAATAACTTCGATTTGGCAGCGAAATCAGCGGAAAATCCGGCTGATTCGGCATTTGATTTGTTTCCGGCATACCCACCTGCTCTTTACCACTTCCACCCACCAACCTCAAAATAATTGTTTGACACCGCGCCCCTCCTGTGGAATACGTGCCCCATGTGTTGCGGCAATGCAATGTCTGTTGGACTTGAAATTTCGCCGGTCTCGGGGGCTCGGGAAACTGAGCTCGTGCCATCAGACACACGCGCCGCAACGCTTTCCGAGCCGGCGATTCTTTTTCGGGGGGAGGACGGCGATGCGCCAGTGACGTTGTTTAACAGCGCCGCACACGGCATCGCGCTTAGTCGCCCCCCATTTTTTCCGCCTACCTCAACCCCGAGACCGAGGGAACTCCGTCTCCAACGCCGTATTCAACACCCGGCGAGTGCGCGCCCGACACGCTTCGGCTATGCCCTCATGCCCGTTGACATGACCCGCAGAATAACCCCGTTGAGAACGCCATCGGAAAAAACCGCCCCCGGCTGATCTCCGCGCCCGGCCTACCACCCGGGCCAATGGTAAGGACATTCAGCCACCTGTCCGGAAGCGCTCCGGCAGTCCAACCCATCAGGGGTTTCCTGCACCCAAATCCCAACCACCCACTTTCCGACATCCTTACCTTTCCCACATCACACATCCCACAACCTACTGAATCGTCCGCACCACACACCGAACCACCCGCCACCACACCGCTTTCCAGCTACCGCATTTTCAGGAAAATCACCGTCAGATCGAGAAGGGGTGTACCACGTTGCGAAATCGCCGCACGAGTCGCCCCAAAATCCCCCGGTGGTCATGGCAATCACGCGTTTTGACGCTCACGCGCGCACGCGCGCCCGCCCGCGCACCCGCACGCGCTCAACCTTGAAAGAGCGCCGCTTTGACTTTCCGCAACCCAAAAATGCCGACCAGAAACCCAAACCCCGCGCAAATCGCCACCCCAAAAACCCCGCTTTCGCTCAAATTTCCCAACACCACGCGAGCCAGTCCGCCGACTCGTCGCCGACCCTTGCCACCATCGGCCCGCCAAACCGCTTCGACACGTAACGACCGCAGGTCAAAATGTCCGCCGGACTCCGCACCAATTCAGGGTGCATTAACGCCGCATACGTGAACCAGATCAACCGGCGCTCTGTCGGCTTCGGACGCGCTTTCCCACCGCACCAACGGCCTAAAACATACTCCGGAACAGCCAGAATCGCCGCAACACCCTTGCTCGAATGACGTTTCACAAGCCTTCGACACAGGACCGCGCATTCGCCCGGCGTAAGGCTCGCGCCAACCCACGCTCGCGACTGCTTAAACGAAGTTTCGCGGAACATCCGCAAGGCTTGCATACCCACCCACGATTCAACAGGGCAGAGCGCAGGGCAAGGGT
>Ga0316626_10000109_pt1 | contig 28032 bp, 23 predicted proteins | sample OWC_Aug_T1_C1_D5_FD_207656 | JGI IMG/M metagenome (GOLD analysis project Ga0316626, IMG submission 207656) | Wetland soil microbial communities from Old Woman Creek delta, Ohio, United States - OWC_Aug_T1_C1_D5_A | ecosystem: Environmental > Terrestrial > Soil > Wetlands | place: USA: Ohio...
GATCGCCTTCGATTCCCGCCCGTGGGACATCTCGCCGCTGCGGCCGCTGAAGGAGAACCGGGCCCAGCTCGAACAGGACATCCCCCGTCTCACGGAGAACGGCGGCACCGATTTCTACGACGCTCTGGTTTCGGCCCGGCGTCAGCTGGCGCAGTCGCGGGTCAACCGCCGCCACATCATCTTGCTCACCGATGGGGACACCAACCGGGCAGACCTGGCCGACTACGACCGCTTGATTGATGAGTTCAGGCAGGCGCACATCAGCATCACCACCATCCGGATCGGCGACGACACGGTGAACCTCAAGCTGCTCCAAGGCATCTCGGAGAGAACGGGCGGCGAATTCCACCATGTCGCGGATGCGCAGATGCTGCCCGAGTTGATGCTCCGCGACACGACGCGGGCGTTGGAGCCCCTGGGGTCAAGCACGGATCAGTTCTTCCCGCACGTCGGCGCGCGCAATCAGTCGCTCCGTGGCATTCCGTCGAAGGACCTCCCGCCACTGACGGGGTACGCGTACACGCGCCCGAAACCCGGGGCGGAAGTCGTGATCCATGTCGCCAGGCCCGATCGCGCGGATCCGATTCTCACCGTGTGGCAGTATGGTCTGGGACGCGTCGCCGCGTTCTCCGCCAGCCTGTCCGACGATGCCGAGCCGTGGCTCGGATGGCCAGACTTCTCCAAGCTGTGGTCGCAGCTCGCACGCTGGACGCTGCGCGAGCAAGTGCCGTCGGACTACCTCCTTGACCTGCGCCGCGCCGACGGCACCGTCGAGCTGATCGTCCATACCTTCGACCCCGCAGCCATCGACGGCGTGCTGCTGGCGCGATTCAGCCCGCCGGAAGCGGCGGCCCGCGAGGTCAGCCTGGTGCCGCGCGGCCCGCGCGAATTTGCTGCGCGTGTTCCCGGCCTGCCGCCGGGCCGCTATCCCCTCACCATCATCAAGCGTGACAACCGCGGGAATCTTTCAGAGCGAACGACGCCGGTCACCGTTCCGGCGCTTGACGACGAGACGCAGGAAGAGCAGCCACGGCACGAGCCGAATCTGCCGCTGCTGACGCAGTTGGCGGAACAGACCGGCGGCTCGATCAATCCGGACGTGCGCGAACTCGTGCAGCGCCAGCCAGGTACCCGCCTCGTGTTCTACCCGCTCGATCACCTGCTGATCCCGCTCGCGATGCTGTTGTTCCTGGCTGACGTGGCGCTGCGGCAGTTCTCGACGCAACGTCCGTAGGACCCTCGCGGACGACCTTGGTGGGCCTCCGAGTCACCAGACCCGCCGAATGCCATACGCGTCGAAGACGCACCAGTGCAAGGTTTTCATCCTGCGCCTGGGCAATCAGCAGGCGGTCGAACGGGTCTCGATGCGGCCCCGGCAGATGTCCGGCTCGGAGGGCGTGGACGATAGCGATCGGCAAGGGCTCGAAGTGCTGCTGCCGGAGGATGGCTGGCAGCTCGGCGGCGACCTCGATGGCGCCCGGGAGCTTGCCGAGCCGCACCTTTGTCGCGATCTCCCAGGCCGAGGCGGCGCTGACCAGAACGGAGTTGCCCTCGTCGGCGATCACGCTACGTGCGCGCCGGCTCAATCGTCGATCGCCGCCGTCGAGCCACCAAAGCAGATCATGCACGATAACAGCGGAGAAGCTCGCGCGGAGCCTCCTTGATCGCGCAAGCGGCATGAACGGGACGGGAGTTCGCAAGTCCACGACCAAGACAGCCCAGCTACGCAGCGTGAAGAAGGAACCTGCCCCGGACATCTGGGTGACCTCTCCCGTTCCGCGCCGAGATGCGCCGCCATCGAATCCACCACGGTTGAGTGCGCACCGGCTAGCCGGCCCGCCCACCCGTGGCGCCCATTCGCCTTGCCTGCCTCTCGCCTCAATGCATACTGAAGTAGCTGTTCTAGTTACTATATTATGCAGCATAGATATCTACCTAATATGCATCTAGTCAAGTATCTAGCGCGCCGCCTGCGGGACGTAGTCGGGGACGTTGCAAGAAGCGTCTCACCTCCGTGGTTCGGGCGATCGGTGGTCTCCGATCCTGGGTTCGGCCTGATGCCGTTTGGCGCAATCGGGAATGGCTTGCCCATTCCCGGACCGCCGTATATTCGAAAGGGGTGACTGAACCCTCCTATCCCGGCGCCGTGCCGCCGGAGCGAAGCCGCGCGTTCGAACCCGGTGGCGTGCGCTTGAACCTGCTCGAATGGGGCGATCCGCAGGCGGCGCCGCTCGTGCTCACCCACGGCATGTGGGACCACGCCCGCAGCTTCGCGGTACTCGCGCCGTTGCTGGCGGCGCGCTTTCGCGTGGTCGCGATCGACGCGAGGGGGCACGAACCCGCGCCGACAGCCCCATCGGCAGGGCCATCGTGACCGTGGAGTCGTAGCGGTCGTCCTGATCAGCCGCCAATCGTCGGCGAGGCGATTCAATCCGCGCGCGCGTTCACGGACGGCTCAATCGTTCGGCGCCCCTCGCTCGATCCAGTTTCGGACCTGCTCGATCTCCTGCTCGGAGAGCATGGCCCCCGGCGGCATGAGTTCCCCGCAAACAGGCCGCGCCTGGCTGATCTTGTCGAACAACAGGCTGCGCGACGGGTCGCCGGGTTCGACGCGATTCAAGCCGCTGCCGGCACACGACGCCCCCGCCGCAGGGACCCCGACGAGGTTGGCGTAGGCTTCCTCCTTCGAGGTCATGGAGAGATTGCCCTGGTTGCCACCGTGGCAAAATGCGGTGTTGCAGCCATCCTCGACGATGATCTGATCGTAGATCGTCGAGAACGCGACTCCTCCGGGCGTTTCGCTCGGCGTCGGGCTCGGAGTGGGGCCAGGCGTGAACTCGTCCGGTAAGGCGAGCGCGTGCAGGGACCGGTCCCGCGCCCCGACGAAATACGACAGCCCGCTGCCGAAGTAGACTCGCCCACCGGCCACTGCGGGCGCGGACGTGATCGTGCCGTTCGTCGCAAAGGTGGCGAGCTTCTCGCCCGTTTGCGCATTGAAGGCCTGAAGGTCTTTGTCCACGCTGACGAAGCCGACGTGGTTGGCAATCGTGACGGGCGCCCACGCCCACGCGGGCAGCTGGCGTTCCCACAGGACGGTTCCGTCGGCAGGATTGATCGCCATCAGCACCGCGGTTGCGCCAGGGGCGCTGGAGTTGTTCGACGGTTCGCTGCCGGGCCCCGCGCTCTTGCCGTTGTTGCCGACGACGATGATCCGTTCGCCGTCGTATGCTCCGTTGTTGAAGATTCCGCCGCTCAGCGCGCTGCCGGGACTCACCGCTCGGTTCCACACGACGTCTCCATTCGCTCGATCGAGAACCCAGAACACCCCCGACTTCTGGCCGGCGCCGAGCAGCTTGCGCGTCGTCCCGCCAATCGTCGCCTCGAAAAGAATCGGATTCGTCCCGAAGTCCGTGTCCGGGCTCTGTGGGTTCAAGATGGTAAAGACGTCCCCCTCGGTGAGCTGCGTGAGCCATCTAAGGTTTCCCGTATCCAGCTCGAGAGCGAAGATGGAGTCGGAGGTGGGCCCCGCTTCTCCGGTGTAGTTGTTGCCCGTCGAGGCAAAGACGAGACGGGCTTCGGAATCCACGGAGACCGTCGACCATACACTGGCACCATTGAAAGGAGGATCGGCCGTGTAGAAACGCCAGATCTCCTCGCCGGTGTTGCGATCGAAAGCAACAACGCCGCCGCGGAATGTCGCCCCCGCGCTCACGGCCGCTTCCTCGATCGACGAGCTGCCGACGATGACGTAGCGCTCGAAAACGACCGGCGAAGAAAAGCCCGCGGCAAACGGGTGCGGATCTACCCGGGCGCGCCATTCTTCCACGCCGCTCTCGGCATCGAGGGCGTGAACCATCGCCTTGCCGTCGTTGAGGAAAAGCGCTCCATCACTGAAAGTTGGAGACGAGCTACCCGCCACTTCGACGTTCTGCCACAACACCGCCCCGGTCTCGGCGTCGAGGGCATAGGTCCCACCGCTGGAGAGCGCATACACCACCCCGTCCACGACGGCCGGTGCGCCGTTGACTGTTCCAGCAGCAGTGAAGTTCCAGGCTTCGACCAGGGTGCCGGCGTTGGCAACGGACAGCGTGTCCTCGCCGGGGTTGTGAAAAGTCGAGGAGAGGTCGTGGGCAAGCATCGTCCACTGGTTTGCCTCGTTCCCCCGGCTCGGCGACGAATCGTCACAGCCTGTCGCGAGCACGGCGCCGCACAGCACCGCAGCGAGCACAAAGAGGTGAAAGGGCTCAGGAGCCCGTTGAAAAAGGCCGCGCTCATGCTTCGAGAGCCTCAGCATGAGCGGGAAATCCATTGTGGCAGAAGGCGTTCCGCTCGTCCTGAACTACTATGGCCGAAAGTCTGCACGCGGCACGCAGATTCTGAACCCGGATCGCAAGAAACCACGGATGGCAAAGATTTCACGGATCCGAGAGGAATCAAGAAAGGGAGTCCTTCTCCCGTCACCATCAGTGTCATCCGTGTAATCCGTGGTCTCAATTGGGTTGCGGGCATCGCCCCGCGCTGAGGTTCTCGAAGGGCGAGCGGAATGCCTTTTTCAACGGGCTGTTAGCCCGCACTCTCCGCCGTTCTGGGGGTTTCACGGTCATTAAATCCTCCGGAGATTCCGACTTGGCAAGCGGCCCTTATCTATTCGCCGCGGAAGCGCGGCGGTCGCTTGTCGCGAAACGCCGCCACCGCTTCGGCGTGATCCCTGGTGCGGTACAGGTAGTCGAGTGCGAAGCCTTCGAACCGCAGCTGCGCCTCGAAGCCCGTCTCCAGGCCCTGGTAGAGCGCCTGCCGCGCCAGCATCAACGACAGCGGCGCGCAGTGTTTCATCTCTTCCGCCATCTCGCGCACCGCTGCCATGAGGTCGACTCGCGGGACGACACGGTTGATCAGGCCCATGCGCTCGCACTCGGCCGCCGCGAACATCTTGCCCGTAAACACCAGTTCGCAGGCGCGCGCGATGCCGACCAAGCGGGGCAAGAGGAAGGTCGATCCCAGCTCAGCCATCACGCCCATGCGGCCGAATAGGAACCCGATCTTCGCCTCTTCGGCAGCGACCCGAACGTCGCACAGCAGCGACATCGTGGCCCCGATGCCGAGCGCATACCCGTTGAGCGCGGCAATGATCGGCTTGGAGAGCCGTGTCATCAGCAGCGGGAACTCCGTCACGCGGCTCGGCCCGCCGCGGCCGTCGCCCTTGGAGCCGGTACCGCCGCCCGCGTCGATCTGGGAGGCAAAGAAACCCATGTCGGCGCCCGCACAGAATGCGCGATCGCCGGCACCGGTCAACACGGCAACGCGCACATCACGGTCGCGATCGATCTGGCTGAACGCTTTGACGAGATCCCGACCCATCACCGGCGTCCACGCGTTCAACCTTTCCGGGCGATTCAGCGTGACCGTGGCGATCTGGTCTTCTATGGACAGATGAATCTGCTGGAATGACATGGAATCCTCCGCTCGTGCCGGCCGCTCGTCGGACACTCGTTGAAAAGGGGGTCAACATCCCGAATGTACCTCTTTCAATCACTGAATCACCCAATCACTCAATGGCTCGATCCCTTGATCCCTTGATCCCTCGATCCCTTGATCCCTCGATCCCTTGATCCCTCGGTCCCTCGAACCCTATTGTCGCCCCGATGACCCACGAGCAGCGGGTGACCTTCTACAACGGGACCCTGCGCCTCGAAGGGATGCTCGCGATACCAGCGGCGGCCTCTCAGGCCGTCGTCATCTGCCATCCCCATCCGCAGTACGGAGGCGAGATGGACAACAATGTGGTTCGCGGGACGGCGGTCGCGCTCCAGCACGCGGGAATCGCCACGCTGCGCTTCAACTTCCGGGGTGTCGGGCACAGCGACGGGCACTACAGCGGCGGCAGCGGCGAAGTCGATGATGCGCGCGCAGCCGTGGGGTTTCTCAGCGACCGCACCGGGCTCACCTGCGTCACGCTTGCCGGCTACTCGTTCGGCGCCATGGTGGCGCTACGCGCCGGGCACGATCACGCCGGCGTCGATCGGCTGATCGCCATCGCGCCGCCGGTCTCGATGTTCGAGCTGACGTTCCTCAACGCCTGCACCAAACCCAAGCTGTTCCTGGTCGGCGATCACGACCAGTTCTGCCCATCAGACGCGCTGGAGCGAGCCGTCGCCGCGTTTCCCGGCGACACCGTCGTCAAGCGCCTCAGGGGAGCCGATCATTTCTTGTTCGGCAGCGAGGCGTGCGCCGGCGACGAGGTCGTGCGCTTCCTTTGCAAGTGAGCGCTGGCAGGCGAGACGCCTGCCCCACTGACAAGGCGGGTCTCCAGCGGCAACCAGGTCCACACAGCGCTCGCGGTGCCGGCCAAAGCTCAGATTCCCCAAGGGCGAACGCCCCTGCCTGCCCTCGTTAGCAGCCGAAGGCTGCGTATCGAAGGGAAAACTATGGCTCGCGCGCGCAGCGAAACCCGATGCCGAAGTCCGAGCTGGACGGGTAGTCGAGGCCGGACACGGCAAACACGCCGGCACTCGTACCGACCATGAAGTAGCCGCCGCGAAACGGCGCGCCGGGACCGCCGGTCGTGGACGCCCCCGCCAGGCACATATAGTCGTCGCTGAATCCACCCCATCCCGGGCACGCCGTGGACCGCGGCACCCAGTCGGCCACCCACTCCCACAGATTGCCGACCATGTCGAAGGCGCCGCTGTCGGACGCGCAGAGGCTGCGGGAACCGGTGTTGGCAACAACGAACGTGTTGCCGACGTTGCAGTCACTCGTCCCGTTGTCCGTCCCCGGGTCTGGCGTTCCCAACGCCGCCGCGGTCCACTCGCCGTTGGTAAGCAGCCGCTTGCCCGCGTTGCGGCACGCCGCGGTCGCTTGAATCTGGGTGATGAACGCCGCCGGCGTCACCCCGGAGACCGACACGGCGTAGAAGTCCTTGCACCCCGCCGCGTTGTCGGGGCACCCCGTCCCGTAGTCGTCGGTGGTCGCACCGCGCTGCGTGGCCGTGCCGAGATCAGCGGCAGAGGCGATCTTGCCCTTCTGGATCTTCTTGATCGTCGCCGCGTCCGTCGTCTCCCACACGCTCGCCTCGTACTTGTCGACGCACAGGTTGCCCACCTGCACCGCGTCTTTCTTGCACTTCTTCGCCTCGGCCGGCCCGGCGAGCAGGACCAGACCCGCAAGCACAAGAGCGCCTGCACCCCATGTTGTTCGCATTACTCCCTCCTTCTTGTTGTCCCCCTTTTGCGGGGGGTTGATGTGTATCGTCATCTTGCAGGCGCATGAGGGTGAATTGTCAAGATAGGGTTTTCCCTAATGCGTCAGGCGGGACGCCTGCCCTACCGATGGGAGCGACGGCTGGCGGCCAGGTGCCGCGATGAGTAGTGTGGGGCCCAGAGAAAGGGCAATGATGAGCGAACTGAAGCCTGGCATCAGCCGAGAGCAATCCTTCAACGTCACCCACGCGATCACTGCCGCGGCGATGTTCGAGGCACCGGACGCCCCCGAGGTGCCCGGCATGCCGTCGGTGTGGTCCACCCCAGACATGATCGGCAAGATGGAGATGGTGTCGGCGGCGGTGGTGGCGGGGTTGCTCCCCGCGGAGCAGATGACCGTCGGCGCACGCAACGAGGTGAGCCACCTCGCCGCCACGCCCGAGGGCGCCACGGTGCGCGTTCGCTCGACGCTGGCGGCGGTGGATGGACGCAAGCTCACGTTCACCGTGGAGGCCTTCGACCAGCAGGAGAAGGTCGGCGAGGGTACCCACCTGCGTGTCATTGTCGATCGAGAGAAGTTCGACAAGCGCTTGACGGAGAAGATCCCCTCTCCTGCCAGGGTGAGGTGATCGGACACCTTCCATTCGAGTCGCAGAGCGCGAGCAATTGGACCGCACGGAAGGAAGGATGATGACGCTCACGCGTCTTCAATTCACCACCTCACCTCGATCCTCTCCTGGAAGGAGAGGAAGTGGGTCGGTACGCGTCGCCTGCGACTCCCTGGTGGCCCTTGGAAATGCAACCGCCGACGGCAGCGTGCTGTTCGCGAAGAACAGCGACCGCCCGGCGACCGAATGCCAACGGTTGATTCAGGTTCCGCAGCGGCGGCACATCGCCGGCTCGCCGCTGCGGTGTCAGTATATCGAGATCCCGCAGGTAGCCGAGACCGCGGCGATGATCGGCTCGCAGCCATTCTGGCTCTGGGGCTTCGAGCACGGGCTCAACGCGCACGGGGTCGCCATCGGCAATCACACGGTGTTCACGAAGGACCCGCTCGAAGGCATCGGTCTGATCGGTATGGATCTCGTGCGGCTCGGGCTCGAACGGGCCCGCACCGCGGCGGCAGCGGTCGACATCATCACCGCGCTGATCGAACGGCACGGCCAGGGCGGCTCCGGCTACTTCGACAAGGATTGGGGGTACCACAATTCGTTCCTGATCGCCGACCGCTGCGAGGCCTTTCTCCTGGAGACTTCCGATCGCCACTGGGCGGCGCGCCGCATCCAAGACGTCGGCAGCGCCAGCAATCGCCTGACGATTAGACAGGACTGGGACGCGCTGTCGCCAGGTCTGGTCGAGCACGCAACCGAAGCAGGCTGGTGGACCGCAGACAGCGAGGAATGTTTCGACTTCGCCGCTGCCTACCGCGACACCAGCGTAGCCCCCGAGGTGATCTCGAGCGGCCGCCATCGGCGCACCTGCGAGCTGTTGGCGCAGGCAAGCGGAAACGTCACGCCGGCCACTCTGCGGGCGGCGCTGCGCGATCACTACGATGGATTGCCGTGCAGGCCCGGGCGAACGATCGACGATGAACGGTACTTTGCCGTGTGCATGCACGCCGATCCGGTCGGCACAACCACGGCGAGCATGATCGCACGGTTGCCGGCGGGCGACGACGATCTCCTGCGCTACTGGGGCTGCCTCGGCTCTCCCTGCGTCGGGGTCTTCCTCCCCTACTACCTCGATGGCGAACTCCCTGCCTCACTGGCTCGTGGCGGCGAGCACCCGAGTGATGATTCCCCGTGGTGGCGCTTCAAACACCTGCTGAGCCTCGTGGAGCGTGACTGGGAGCGGTATGGCCCGAAGGTGCGGGCCGCGTGGGATGAGTTCGAGCAATCGGTCTGCGAGAGGGCCGTCCGTGTCGAGGCCGACGCGCTGGAATTCCGCAAGCGCGGCGACCACACGGGGGCCGCGGCGCTGCTCACCAGCTTCATGCAGGCGAATGTCGCACAGGCGCTCACCCGCTTGGACGCGCTGATCGCCGATCTGAATCGCCCGTAGATGCCGCCGCCACACCCATCGGAGCTGGGCGAATCACCATGTCGCCGACACCGCCCGTACGAGCACCACCCTTGAGGCTCAGAGTCCCTGGGTACTGACATGGGTGTGACATTCGGTCACACGTTCGGCAATTCTTTCACAGGCACTCCACAACGTATGTGCCCGGCAGTTGCGTCTCCGCACAGACGGAGTAAGGCATCCCTCCGTGGCATACGACGTGCAGAAGGCGAGCAGGCACATGCACGGTAAGGAGGACCTCGAGATGAAACGAGTTCGCAGTCTGACGCTCGGAGAACTGGTCAAGACGGTTCAGGACATCGCGGGATCCGACGAAGAGGTCGTCGCCGTCATTGCCCATATGCTGCGAACCCGGCGCCTGCTCCGGACCAAGGACGCGGCGCAGGCGTAATAAAGTCCGCGGCAACGTCGTAGTCCCGGCGTCGGCAGGCGGGACGCCTGCCCCACCGACAGGGCGCCTAATCGGGTGGCGCGGGCGTCTCGCCCGCGTTTCGGTTCCGGTACCCCTGCGCCCATCGGTATGCGAACATCTCGCTCACCGACCCGTGATCGCCCGCTGGCGCAGCAGATGGTCGGCGAGGACGAGGCAGGCCATGGCCTCGACGATCGGCACGGCGCGCGGGAGGACGCACGGGTCGTGACGGCCGCGCGCTTCCAGGACGACCGGCCGGCCACTGCGGTCGACGGTCTGCTGGGCCTTGGCGATGGTGGCGGTCGGCTTGAAGGCAACGCGAAAGATGATGTCCTCGCCGTTGCTGATGCCGCCCTGCACGCCACCGGAGCGGTTGCTCACGGTACGCACGCGACCCGAGGCATCGATGGTGAAGGGGTCGTTGTGCTGGCTTCCCGTGAGCGTGGTGCCGGCAAATCCGCTGCCGATTTCAAAGCCTTTCGACGCCGGCAACGACATCATGGCGCGCGAGAGATCGGCTTCGAGCTTGTCGAACACCGGCTCACCCAGACCCGGCGGAACGTTGCGGCAGACGCACTCGACGACGCCGCCGAGGGAATCGCCGGCGCGTCGCGCCTCGTCGATGCGCGCGATCATCGTCTCGGCCACCGACGCGTCTGGGCAGCGCACGATGTTGGCTTCAACATCGGCGAGCGTGACGCGTGATGGATCGATCTCCGCCTCGATCGTGTGCACCCGTCGCACGTAGGCGAGCACCTCGATCGGCGCCGCGGCGGCGCCGAGCAGCTTGCGCGCAACGGCGCCGGCGGCGACCCGGCCGACGGTTTCCCGCGCCGACGCGCGCCCGCCGCCCTGCCAGTTGCGAATGCCGTACTTGGCCTCGTACGTGTAGTCCGCATGCGACGGCCGATACTTGTCCTTCAGTTCCGCGTAGGCCTCCGGACGCGCGTCGGTGTTGCGGACGATGATGGCAATCGGCGAGCCGAGCGTCTGCCCTTCGAAGAGCCCGGACAGAATCTCGGCGCGGTCGGGCTCGTCACGCGGCGTGGTGATCGGGCTCTGGCCGGGGCGGCGGCGGTCCAGGTCGCGCTGCACGTCGTCGATGCTAAGCGGTAGACGCGGTGGGCAGCCGTCCACGACGACACCCACGCCACCGCCATGTGACTCACCGAACGTGGTGATCCGAAAGAGATGACCGAAGCTCGATCCCATCGGGGTCAGTCTAGGGAAGCCGCTCAGACGGAACAAGAGAAGAGGGAAAGGCAAAAGTCGAAAGGAGGGATGTCGGGCGGTGCGTTCCTGAACTTTTGCCTTTTGCCTTTTGATTTGTGCCTTTTGACTTCAACGCCCCTTGAGCGCGTCGTAGATGGCCGTCCCCGGCGCCGGTTCCAGATCCACCCCGGTGGTCTCCATGAGGCGGGCCATCATCATGTAGAAGCCGATGGCGAGAATGAGCTCGACGATTTCCTGCGGCGTGAAGTGCGTGGTCATCTCCGCCATCACGGCATCGGACGCGCGCACGTCACGCACAACCTCGGCGGTGAAGCGCAGGACCAATCCTTCCTGCGCGTTGAACGCGGGCGCGTCTGCGTCGCCGCGTTCGAGCGCTTCGATCTGCTCATCGGTGGCGCCGACCGCCTTCGCGATCGGCACGTGCTGGATCCACTCGTAGCGCGCCCCGGACTGCATCGCCACATGCAGGATGGCGAGCTCCCGCAGCTTCCCGTTGAGCTTCTGCTCTGACAGGATCGACGAGCCCAGGCGCACCAAGGGGCGGAAGTTCATCTGCGCATGCGCCATCATCCGAAAGATGTTGAGCGGCGCCGCCAGCTTCGCGAACGTCTTGCGCACTTCGTCCGATGCATGGGCGGGTTCGAGGTAGGGAATACGAACCATCAATGTCCTCCAAACGTCTCTAGGGTGCTGTGCTCCGATCCATTAATCGCGTCGGTACCAGCTCCGAGTTGGTAGACTCGACGCCAGACTGCAACGGATAGCCCGTGAACGTCCAGCGGAATGGACCTGCCTTGTGAAGGTTCCAGGACGCAATGAAGTCGGAATTTTCTTGATTACACACGCGCGCAATGGCGCCCCGACGACTGGGCACGATGGGGACCGTCGGTGAGTCCTTTACATCAGAACGGAAGAATGGTGAGTTGGACCGAGACCAGCAGGCCGTCAGGCCATGGGATCCGGGGGAGGGGCCACGACATGATCAAGACCAGGTTCACGGAGCAGTTCGGCATCAAGCACCCGGTGGTCATGGGTGGCATGATGGGCGTCGGACGTGCGGGGCTGGTGGCCGCCGTGGCCAACGCCGGCGCGCTCGGGTTCCTGACGGCGCTCACCCAGCCGACCCCTGAGGCGCTTGCCGGGGAGGTCCACCGCACCCGCGAGCTGACCGACAAGCCTTTCGGAGTCAACCTGACGATCCTCCCCACGCTCCACCCCGTGCCGTACGAGGAATACGCGCAGGCCATCGTGGAGTCCGGCGTGAAGGTCGTCGAGACGGCCGGGCGCAATCCGGAGCCGTACCTGCCGGCGTTCAAACAGGCAGGGATCAAGGTCATCCACAAGTGCACGTCGGTACGGCACAGCGTGAAGGCGGAGAAGATCGGCTGCGACGCGATCAGCGTCGACGGGTTCGAGTGCGCCGGGCACCCGGGCGAAGACGACATCCCCGGCCTCGTGCTGATCCCCTGCACCGCGGACCAGGTGCGCCTGCCGCTCATCGCCTCAGGCGGATTCGGCGACGCCCGCGGCCTGGTGGCGGCACTCTCGCTCGGCGCCGACGCGATCAACATGGGCACGCGCTTCCTGGCGACCAGGGAGGCCGGCGTCCACGAGAACGTCAAGCGCAAGCTGGTCGAGGCCACCGAGCGCGACACCGTGCTGATCTTCCGCAAGTTCCGCAACACGGCCCGGATCTTCAAGAACAGCGTGGCGGAGCAGGTCGTGCAGATCGAGAGCAAACCCGACTCGAAGTTCGAGGACATCATACCGCTGGTCGCCGGTGATCGCGGCCGCACGGTGTTCGAGGAAGGCGACCTCGAGGCCGGTATCTGGTCTGCCGGAATGGTGACGGGCCTCATCCACGACATACCGAGCTGCGACGAGCTGGTGCGGCGGGTCGTCTCCGAGGCGGCCGAGATCATCCGCAAGCGGCTCGACCCGATGGCAGTCGGCTGACCGGCCCGGACCCCGTACTAACGAGTGAGCCATGAACGCATCAGCGACGAGCCAAGGGCTCAGTTTCGTCGAGTCGATGGAGTCTCTGCACGACGCGGCGCGGAAGGCTGCGGGCGCCGACGACTTCGGCGACCCGACGTACCTGGAAGGGTTGCGTGTCTTACTGACGGCCTACGACCGTGAGTCTCGGCTCAACGAAACCGGCCGCACCATGGTGCAGCAGCAACTGATCGGCATCCTCAAGAACCGTCTGGTGGCCCAGCGGTTCTGGACGGAGAACCCGGCCATCCTGCGCACAGAGATCCGCCGGCCCGTCTTCATCCTCGGTCTGGTGCGAACCGGGACAACGGCGCTCCACCACTTGATCGCGCAGGATCCGAGCAATCAGGTACTGGAGTACTGGCTCGCGGCGTCGCCCTCGCCACGACCGCCGCGGGAGCAGTGGGAGAGCGACCCGCGCTTCCAACAATCGGCGCAGGAAATTGAGTGGATGTACCAGACCGATCCGAGCCTGAAGGCCATGCACCTGATGACCGCCGACGGCCCGGAGGAATGCCGTCACCTCCTGCAGCAGAACTTCACTGACGACACCTTCGACTGCAACGCCACGATTCCGTCCTACTCCGACTGGTACGGACGGCACGACATGCTGGCCACCTACCGGCGTCATCGCGACCTGCTGAAGCTCATCGGCTCACCCACCCCCGAGCGCCGCTGGCTGCTGAAGTATCCCGTCCACATGGGCAACCTGCGCGCGCTGTTCACGATCTACCCCGACGCCTGCGTCGTGCAGACCCATCGCGACCCGGGGAAGGTAATGCCGTCCATCTGCAGCCTGGTGGCCGGCTGGCGCGCACTCTACGAGCACGACGTCGACCGGCACGCGGTGGCCAAGTGGCTCATCGATCTCTGGGCGACGCGACTGGAGCGCGGCCTGGAGGTCCGCCGCGAGCGTGATCCGAAGCAGTTCTTCGACCTGCACCTCCGCGAGGTGCTCGGCGATCCGATCGGATCCGTCAGGCGAGTGTACGACCACTTCGGCCTCGAGTTGACCGACGCGGCGGAGCAGCGCATGCGACGCTGGCTGGACGAGAATCCGCGCGGCAAGTACGGCGAACACGTGTATCGCGCCGAGGACTTCGGCCTCACCGACGACATGATCGCCGCGCGCTTTGGTGCGTACATGCAGCATTTCGGCATCCAGCGGGAGCGGTCGGCCTAGTAAGTCCCAAAGGCGGCCACGCGGCGATCGCACGCGTGCTCCTGCCAGCCGACGGGGAAACGCACCGTCATGTTCACCCGTAAGCCTCGCAGCGCTCAGGAGGAGGCGCTGCTGCAGAAGGCCAGGCAGTATCTGCCCGGAGGCGTGCGCAACGCGACCACGTCCCCGGAGTACGCCATGGTCATCAAGTCCGGACGCGGCTCCCGGATCGAGGACTTCAGCGGCAACGAGTACATCGACTACCTTCTCGGATCGGGCCCGATGCTGCTCGGGCATGCCCACCCCGCAGTGGTCGCCGCCGTGAGAGAACACCTGGAGCGGGGCAGCACGTACCTCATGGTCAACGAGCCCGCCATCGCGCTGGCCGAAGAGATCGTGAAGGCCGTGCCCTGCGCTGAAAAGGTCTCCTTTAACAGCACCGGCTCGGAGTCCACTTTCTTCGCGATGCGTCTCGCGCGGGCGTATCGGAAGCGCGACAAGATTCTGAAGTTCGAAGGCGCGTTCCACGGCATGAGTGACTATGCCCTCATGGGCAATCAGTGGACGTCCGCGCCGAGCGCGTATCCGACCGCGGTGCCGAACTCCGCGGGCATCCCACGGTGCATCGAAGGCGAGGTGCTCATCGCTCCGTTCAACGACATCGACACCACCGCGGCCATCATCGAGAAACACCACGACGAGTTGGCTGGCGTCATCGTCGAACCCCTGCAGCGGACCATCGCGCCGAAGCCAGGATTCCTATCGGGGTTGCGTGAGGTGACGACACGGTACAGCATCCCGCTGATCTTCGACGAGATCGTCACCGGCTTCCGCCTCGCCTACGGCGGCGCGCAGGCCTACTACGGCGTGGTTCCGGACCTGTGTGCGCTCGGGAAGAGCATGTCAGGCGGGCATCCGCTCACCGTCGTCTGCGGCCGAGCGGACATCATGTCGCACATCGATCCCGCCCGGCTCACCAGCGGCGATCACGTGCGCCAGACCGGCACCCTGAGCGGCAATCCGATCTCGGCGGTCGCCTCCCTGGTCACGCTGGCGGAGCTGCGCCGGGAAGGCGCTTACCAGCGTCTTTTCGCTACCGGCCGGAAGCTGATGGACGCGTTGCAGCGTCTACTCGACGCGGCGAGCATTCCCGCGCAGGTGAGCGGCGAACCGCCCGCGTTCGAGGTGTGGTTCACCGAACGGGAGATCACCGACTTCCGCTCCACCCTGAGCGCCGATCAGGCCCTCCACGACCGCTTTACCGAGCTGCTCCTCGACCGCGGCATCGTCAAGGCGCACGAGAAGTTCTTCGTGTCCCTGGCGCACACCGACGAGGATGTCGCGATCACGATCGAGGCGTTTGCGTCGGCGATCGACGAGCTGAAGCGCGGCACGCGCCGATAGCCCGCCCGTCTCAATCCGCCGCGCGCCTCGCTGCGCCGATGGCAGGTGCGGAGGTACCAGGGTTCCCGCATCCCGTTCCCGCTCCTTTTCCGAAAATTTAGGGCTGGGGGCTGGCTGCCGCCACCCCGCCCGCGTTTTCATGGTCTTCGGGTGCGCCCCGCGCATGACCACTCTTTGGGACGGGATTCTCCTGGCTGCATCAATCCCACTCGCCGTTTTCTCAGTCCTGCGGCCGTTGCGGGCTGATGACGCCGTCCGACCATACCCGGCAACACGCCATTGCCTGGCCCCTCGCGTGCTAAGGCTGAGATGAGGAACCAGAACAAGAGCACCGGAAAGAGGAGGGAGGATGAGAAACCGGGATCCGCCTGTCCCCACGTCACTTCAGGGCGAAGAACAACCGCAGGAAGGAGAAGGCAAGATGAGAAAAATGGGTGTGATTCTTGTTGGAGTCATAGTCTCGCTTGGGCTGACGGCCACCAGTGCGGTCGCGCTCACTCAGCAGGAGGAGCTAGGCAAAAGCATATTCTTCGACCAGAACCTCTCGATCAATAACAACCAGTCGTGTGCCGCGTGCCATGGTCCGGGGGCAGGCTGGACCGGGCCTGATGCGGCTCTCAACGCAGGCGGCTCGGTGTATGAAGGCTCAATTCCCGGCAGGTTCGGCAACCGCAAGCCGCCATCATCGGCATACGCAACGCCGAGCCCGATCCTCCACTTCGTGATGGAGAAGAAGGAAGCCCTCTTCATCGGCGGCAATTTCTGGGACGGCAGGGCGGCAGGTGAGAGGCTGGGCAGTCCGGCTGCCGAACAGGCCCTGGGTCCGTTCCTGAACCCTCTCGAACAGGCACTGCCTGACGCTGCCGCGGTGGTGAGCCGGATCTGCGCGAGCTCTTATGCCGCGCTGTTCACGGACGTCTGCGGCCCCGGCGCCTGCAACCCGGCGAACACGGATGCTGCCTATGACTGTGTCGGCCTGTCCATCGCCGCGTACGAGGGCTCGCCGGAAGTGAACCAGTTCAGCTCCAAGTACGACGCCTTCCTCAAGGGACTGGTCGACCTGTCGAAGCAGGAAAAACAGGGACTGAACCTCTTCAAGTCGAAAGGCAAGTGCGCCAACTGCCACGTCCTCGACCCCGGACCCAACGGTGAGCCTCCGCTTCTCACCGACTTCACCTACGACAACCTGGGTGTCCCGAGGAACCCCGACAACCCATTCTATAGCGAGCCCGGCTTCAACCCGCAGGGCTGGGCATGGATCGATCTCGGGCTGGGCGGATTCCTCGCGTCACGGATGGACTATCAACAGTTCGCGGCGGCGAACAACGGCAAGATGAAGGTTCCCACGGTGCGGAACGTCGACAAGTGGGACCCGATCCTGGGCCCGCAGGTCAAGGCGTACGCACACAACGGCTACTTCAAGACCCTCAAGCAGATTGTGCACTTCTACAACACCAGGGACGCCAAACCGCCATGTCTGAGCGCCTTCACCTTGGTAGAAGACGCCATCGCCCAGGGATGCTGGCCGGTGCCAGAGGTGCCCGTGAACGTGAACACCACGGAGCTGGGCAATCTGCACCTGACCGACGCGCAGGAGGACGCAATCGTCGCCTTCATGAAGACCCTAAGCGACGGCTTCGTGCCGTGATTGTGATGGGTTGCCAGCGAGGATCGCTCGAGCGGCCTGGAATCTCGCAACTCGGATCTTCGTAATTCGGGCAGCCCGGGGGCGCCCGACTTGGCGGGCGCCCCCGCTCCGGCGGAGGTCAGGACAGTTGGCGCTACCTGCCCATCTGTCACGTCATGACGGCATCGGCGGCAGATGCCGTGAGTTGTGGGAGCTCCAGATGTCGCGGCGCTGAGTGCTGACTCGCGTCCTCGGGTTGGCAAGCCCCGATCCACAACGATCCTGGTGCGGGCGGTGACGCTCAACTCCCGCACGGCGCGACGTTGCGCCAGTTGCTCACGGTGTCGTTGACGACCTGCGTGCCGGTGCTGCCATAGTTCAAGGTGAGCTGGCGATTGGCGATCTCGGCACACGCGCCGTCCTTCTCGACGTGGTCCCAGTCTCCGAGCGTGTATTTGTACTCGATCTGCGTCGTCTCGTTACCTGTGAGCGTGATGGTCCAGTGGGTGGCATCCACTCTCGTGAGAACCACGCCACCGGGGTTCCACGCCGGCAGGTTGCCGTTCAACCGATCAAGGAAGCCGGCGATGTAGACCGAGCGCCCGGTGCCGTCGGTGGTCGCGGGAACGGTCACATTGAAAAGGATCGTTACGGTGCGCAACAACGCAGTGGCCATCACCTCATTTGACAAACCGGAACGGTTGAACGAGGTGTCCACCGCCCGCACGACGTAATAGTAGGTAGCGCCGAGCGTGACTGCGCCGTCGCTGCAGTTGTTCGCTGTAACGAGTGCCACGATGCTGTACGGGCCGCCCGCGGTATCACTGCGCAGCACCTCGTAACCATAGAGCGTGGGGTCACCCATCACCGCGTCCCACGAGAGCGCGATCGCGCTCGGGGAGGCCGAAACCACCGCGAGGCCCGTCGGGGTTGCCGGGGTGGTCATGTCCGAGCTCGGGCTCACGGTCATGTGGCCAGGGTTCGGGGGATTCTGTCCGTTGGGCACCGGGCCGTTGAGGTCCGCGTAGAGCCACGCCTGCCCGTTGGTGGTGCTGTAGCGGTATACGTAGTCATAGCTGCCGACGGCGTCGGGCAGCAGACTGGCCACGAACTCGTCATTGTTGCCCGCGTCCGTGTTGAAGCTGGCGTCGACCCATGTCCACGCAGGGTTCCCCGCCGGGTTGCTGGCGACCGGGCCGAAGCCGAGCTGGGCGCGCAGGCCTGCGGTTGGGCCAAGCTGGTTGGTGACTCCGTCGATCCAGACCTGGCCGTAGATGCTGTCCGTCCGATTGATCGCACTGATGGTATGCATGATGCTGGGTGGCCACTGCAGGTTCGCCCAGCCGATCACCAGGCTGCAGACATTGGCGACACTGCCGCCGCAGACCTGGGGCCAGCTGCAATCCGCGTCACTCAGGCAGCAGCCCGGAATCGGGGCATTGCCGATTCGGTCCAGACAGAGGTTGATGTTGTTCACATCCATCCGAAAATACACGTTCGCATCGTCCGCCGTCAGGAACCCCGCCACCAGGTCTTCGGCCGGGTCCTGCAGGCTGCTGTCTCCAAGCGGGTCCGTTGCCACCGGCGGTAGGGCGCCCCAGTCGCTCACTTGCCCGTCCGTCATGATCGTCAGCGCCCAGGCAGCCGCCGCGCTCACCACGGCGAGCGCCGTGAGCGCCGCCGCGCGTGACGTCGCTCCGCGACGCAGGGTTGCCCACGCCACCGCGCCGAGCAGAAGCACACTGCCGAGCAGACCCCATGGCGACAGCAGCGGCACAGGCCGGAATGGCAGCTGGAACAGAATCGGTGGGCCACTCAATTCACCGTTCCTGCTCCAGACGACATCACTCTCCCCGGTGCGTGTCGCCGTAAACGCCACCCGCACAAGGGTCGGACTACCGAGTGTGGCGATCGGCGCAAATCCTTCGATGACGTCCCCGCCGCCAGTTCCATTCCCGATGCCGACGGGCCAGCCGCCGGACGACACCGTTTGCGGTGCGCCAAAGGTGGTGCCGCTCACGCACTGCTGCACAGTGATGCCAGTGGTCGTCGCGTCGGTGAGCGTGCGCGACACGGTCACGGTCACCAGCCGCTCGACGCCGGGAAAGGTCGCGTCGATCGTGGCGTCACGGACCGGTACGCCGCAGCCGGTGGCGGGAGCGTTATCGGTGTCGAACAGCACCTGGTAGGTGTACACACCGGCACGTGCCGGCCGTGCGGCGCCCAGCGCCAGAACCTGCGCCAGCAGCATTGCCCATCCAAGTCGTCGGTACATGTGACTCCTGCCTGTGTCGAGCTGTGGTTCGCCGATGGAAGTCAGCCTTGACGGTACCGCTACCAGATCGTCTCGACGAACGACAGCGAGCGCATGAGCCTGTCTTTGCTGACCAGCGGCACGTCGTGTTGCAGGGCCGTCGCCACAATGAAGCGGTCCACCGGTCAGCATGCATCTCCAGTTCGTCTGCCCGAACGGCAATCTCGGCCGTGAGCGGGAGCGCCTCGACGCGTGGAATGCTCACATTTCCCCGCTCCCGGGCAAGGTCGAACGCGCCACCGCTGCGGCGTGTCGTTTGAAGATCCTGGCGCGCCGCGAACGGATGGAGCGTTACTACAGGGCCGGTCTGACTCAGGGGGCCAGGTACACCAGCAGGTAGGGTCGGTGTTCGACGACGAGGTTGTTGTCGCTGGCGAACACCGCCATATCCGGCTGACCGTCCGGTTCCGTCTGCTCCGGCATGAAGCTGAACCGTACCTGCACCCGCGCGCGCGACTGCTCGTATGCCACGGCCTCGGTGATGTCGACGCTGCGCCAGCCCAGGTCAGGCGTGTCGGCCACCAGCCGTTGGCCGATGGTCCCCGCAATGGGCGGCACCTCGTCGGCAAAGAATATCGAACTGAAGCGGACGTGCTCCGCAACGACCTCGCGCATCGGATCGAGGAAGGGGCGATCACCACGGATGCGCTCCAGGTACACACGCAGCCGAGCCGACGCCACTGTAGCCCCCGGCGGCAGAGCGGAAAGGTCAAACGAAAGGCCAGGGAAGAGACCGGATTCGAACCCGGTTGCCAGGAGGCCATCGTCGCCGCACCGAAGCTCCGAGTGAGCGGAGTTGGCGGTACCGTTGGTCGACGCCCATCCCGTGAGGTTGCCGATCGCCTCGATACGAACGGGCTCGATACATCCGCCCTCGTGGCAGATTCCCTGCGTTCCGCAGGGTGAACCGTTCGGCACCGCGGAATGCACGCAGCCCGCGTCCGCGTCGCAGCGATCGCTGGTGCAGGGATTGTCGTCATTGCAGTCCGCTGGAACACAGCCCGGCGCAGGGCCCGCCCCCTCGCCCGCGACCCACACAACAATGCGCGCCGACTGGTCGAGAACCGTTTGCGTGGCAATCGTTTCCCAGAGCACCGAGCGGGCGCCGGGGCGTACAACGAGATAACACTGGGCATCCCCGTTCGCGTCGGCCGTGAGCGTCAGCCGGTCGGCGTTCCAGGCCGCCGGATCGGGCCACACCTCTCCGTCACCGACGTCGGGCAGGCTGGCGAAGAGGCCGAAGGGCGCGAGTACTCCTCCCGTATCGACCCGAACCTCGATTGGTGCATGGGCGCCCCAATCATCGAAGTAGACAGAGACGATGTTCTCCCCGCCCGCCGAGCCGAACCAGGGATGCAGCGGGTCACCCGCGTACGTGGCGTCGGCCGTGTAGCGACTGAACCCGGTGCGCTCGCATTCCGTTGTCGTCGCCAGCGCGGCGATGGAGACCCATTCCGGAAAACCACTGACGATGCTGACCACGTCTTGGCCGAGATCCCGCACACACCAGGCCGACGACGGAAAGCCTGCCGGATTGGGAGCGGCAAAGGCGCGAGAGGCGTACCCGGCAAAATCGACCACGGAGTCACCCTCGGCCGCGCCCCTGAAGGTCATCTGCGCCGACGGCGGAGGTCCGGGGGTAATCGTCCCCTCACCGCCAAAGGGTTGGAAGTCGTGGGAGCGCCCCATGGCGAAAAACGCGACGGATGTGTCGCTCTGGAGCGCGGCGACCGTGACACCCACCCCGTCCGGCGGCAGGCCCCCGCTCGTCGGTTCGCTGCCGCAGCCCGCCGCCAGGCCTGCGCCGAGGACGAGGCAAAGCAAGCTCCCGAGCAGTTGGTGGCGCGTCATCGCCTCCCCGTGTCAGCCCGCCCGTCGCTTCTCCAAGCCGTGACGCTGGGCCCAGCGCCAGTCGGTCACTCGGCCCTTAACTCGACCCTGTTCCCGTTGGAAATGCGAACGCGGAACACCTCCTCCGTCGGGTCGTTGCCCGCTGGGTACAGGACTCTTATTTCCCACAGCCGGGGGATTTCCCCGGGCTTGACGACAGCGTACACGAGAGCGTCGCCAGACCCGTCTGTGGGAACCGTCATTTCCCTTGCCCAGCCGGCGCCCGTGTGAGCCCACCAGCGTTCAAAGACGCCATCCGGCAAGCTCGTGAAGATGCCGAAGGGGGCCGTGCAGGTCGGGTCGGTGGTGTCACAGGCCTGGACAGTCACGTCGCCCGGCACATCAAGGGCGTGGATCATAAGCGTCAGGACGTTCTCCCCATCTATGGAGCCGTACGAGGGATCGTCAGGGTCGGCAACGTAGTTCGGGTTCACGACATAGCGATTGCCGCCGAGGTACGTGCAGCGACCGGTGACCGGATCGGGTTCCATCAAATAGGCATTGCGTACGCCCGAGATCACCCTTTCGACTTTCGTGGCGCGCTCCCGGTAGCAGTACCAGATGGTGCCGCTTAAATACCAGATATCCTGGTAACCAACGTAGTCTATTCGATAGCTCTCGCCCTCGGGCACATCCTGGAAGGCGATTGATGCAGAACGGGGGATACTGGGGTCGAAGTCGGGGCAACCAGGGCCACACCCACCGAAGGGAGAAATGAGCCCCTTGCCGCCGTAAGGAAGGTACGTGCTGTCATGGCCCATCGCGAAGAACGCGGTGGTTGTCTCCGCGTCGAGGGCCGAGACGGTGATGCCCACTTCCTCGCCCTCCCCGCCTCCATCGCCACCGCCGCCGCATGCCGCAAGGCAGATGATGAGTGCGCATGCCGGAAGAAGACAAACGAGAAGCCGCTCCGACTTGATCGTGAACATCGTCATTCCCTCCTCGGCGGTCCAAAGCACCGTGGGCAGGACCCCACTGTTTGTCGTAATCGAGCTGCTGCACCAAGCGCCGTGCCAGGAAGGGGATCGCGGACAATGCGCCGATGCTCACGCGCCACCGCGCGACTCTCTCCTAGTCTTGGGACACGCGGTTATTTCCCGTTCGCAGATCCGAGAGAGTTTGGCCGAGGAGATGGCCGATACAACGTGGGCTGCTGTCGGCGATCAGTGGCACGTCCGTTGCCCATTTCGCCCTCACCGGGCCAAACGCTGCGCCGCGCCGTCGAGCGGCGAGGGTAAACGAACGATCGGAGTGGGAGGTCAGAAGATGCACCGCGCAAGCCTGCCCCGAGCTCTGGGGTGCCTCCTCCTGTGCGCAGGGGTGACCGCCGCGGCGGGCTGTGGCGGCGGCGACGACTCTACCGCCGGGGTCAGCATGACCGCCTATCCCCTGAGCGTCGATACGGAGATCGGCTACTTCGCCATCGGTCGCAGCCTCGACTTCCAGCCCTTCGGCGGCGCGGCTGATATGAAGACCGTCGGCGGCTCGCGGCAGGCGTCGGTCACCTTCCAGAATGTGGCGGAGGGGACACAGTGGGTTCGGTTCGACGGGTACCGGGGAATCGTCGTCGAGGTTCCCCAGGGCTCGACGCTCTCGCGTTCGGCATATTGCCACACCGAGTCCGGCACCCGATCCGAGACGGTGGCGCCGAACAGCGCCACCACGGTCACGATCAAGCCGCGTCTGAACAATGGTTCGTGCCGGTACCTCGGATTCGACCGGCATATCGTCAGCCCCAACTACGAGCCGGATCCGGACGATTCTCATTACGGTTCACTGGACCGCGAGAACGTCCTGACCTTGTACATCGACAACCTGCCTGCCGTTGGTACCCGCCAGGTCGAAATCGAGGCCTGCGACGCCGACAAAGATCCCAGCTGTTCCTCGCCGTTCGGGATATTCACGACGTTGCCGGATCCGCCTTTCGATCCGTGGCCGAGCTGGTCGGCCTGGGAGGACCAGCAACTGGGCCCAAGCAGTGAGACACAGACCGATGCGAACGGCGACTTCGTCGCCTATCTCGTCGTCAAACCCGGCGCCGACCCCACCGTGTGGCCGATCACCGTGCGGTACCCGCCCGGGGTCAAGCCGAACAGCGAGCAGTTCTGGGTCCGAGTCTCGAGCGCGAATGAGGTCACGGTCGTTGCGCAGTGACGCCACGCCGCGGGCCCTCCACCATCCTCAACCTCTTCAGGGCTCCCCGCGCCTGCTTCGCACTCCGAGCCGTCTGCAGCAAGGCCGACGGGGCGCCTCGGCACTTGGAACACTTCCCCTTCACGCGGTCATGGTGCCGACCGGGAACGCCGTCTCCTCGATGAATATCTCCTGGAAGGTCGGGTCTGTCGCCAGCGACACGTGCTCGATGCGCGCGCGGATTTCGCGGAAATCGTTCTCGTCCGGGTTTCCGAACAGCGCCATTTTCGCGCCCAGCAAAGCGGTGTTGCCGGCTGGTTCGATCTGTTCTTCCGGAGCCTGGATGAGGCCGATCCGCCGCGCGCTGGTCCGGTTCACGTAATTGCCAAACGCGCCGGCCAGGTAGATCGGGACGTCACCGCACGCCGCGCCGCCGAACCGCTCGCGCAGAATGCGGATGCCAGCCGCAATCGCCGCCTTGGCGAGCTGGAGCTGGCGGACATCTTCCTGCAACAATGTCACCGGCGGGGCAAGGAGAATCGGCGCGCCGTCGGCCAAGCGCCCGCTCGGCGCGATCAGTCCGAGATCGAGGCCGGCGGCCACCGTGTCGACAAGGCCGCTGCCGCATATTCCCCGCGGCGCTCCGTCCCCGAGCACGCGACAGCGAAGATGACCGTTCTCGGTCCAAACCTCGCTGACGGCGCCGGTGGTCGCGCGCATCCCCATGCTGATGCGTCCACCCTCGAAGGCGGGCCCCGCCGCGGTCGACGCGCACAAAATCCGCTCCCGGTTCCCGACGACGATTTCGCCGTTGGTGCCGAGGTCGACCAGAACGATGGGCGAGTCGCGTTCGTGCATCTTCGTGGCGAGCACGCCGCAGAGAATGTCGCTGCCGACGAAGCCGCCGAGGCACGGCAGGAAATGGACGGCCGGATTCCCATCGAGCCTCCACCCCAGCTCCTTGGCACGGAACGTCTGCAGGCCGGCGTCGTGCGGCTCGAACGGGGCTTGTGACAGCGGCGTGACGTCGATGCCGCAGAAGAGATTATGCATGACGGTATTACCCGCGACCACGATGGTATCGAGACGCGGCTCCTCGAGCTTCGCCGATCGCAGCAGCTTCGCGCACAACCGGCCGATCGTGTGACGAACCTCCTGCATCAACTCGTCCCCCTTGCCGTCTGCCAGCGCCGCGTGAATGCGGTGCATAACGTCGCCGCCGTGGATGGTCTGGGGATTCAGGGCGGTGCGCACTCCCAGGACGTGTCCCGTTTCGAGGTCGAGCAGTTGGGCAACGATGGTGGTGGTGCCGAGATCGACGGCGATGCCGCGCCCGTCCCGCGGCGTGAACTCGAAGGTCGAATGATCCGCGAGGATCACCGTCTCCCACTGGCCGATCTCCAGCGTGATGTCGCTGTCCGCTGTGCAGCGGCAGGCCAGCCGCCATCCCTGCTCGATCTCGTGGGAGGAGAGGATGTTGGCCTGCTCCTGGGTGACCGTCAGGCTGCCGCTGATCATCTTGATCCGGCAGGCCGCGCATCGGCCGCGTCCGCCGCAAGGGAACTCGACCCCGTACGGATGCAGCACCGCCCGCAGCGACGCCCCGCGTTCGACCTCGATCGTCTTGCCCAGAGGGTAGAGTTGAATATTGACGAGGGGACGCAAGCAGATGTCTTCCTCAGACCACTCAGCTGCGGTCGTCTCGCCCTTTCGCTTGCTGCAGAGCGATCCCGCTGACGTGCGTAAGCGCCGCGGCGCCGGAGGCGCCCTCGATGGCTTTCACGGCAATGTCGCGGACCTTCACCGTCGCCTCGCGCAGCTCGTTCTGGAGTTCGTCGATACGGGCGCTCTTCTCGCCCACCAACGCCTCGAGGGCCTGGATGCGTTGCTGCAGGAGCTTTTCGGTGCCCTCGAAGTCCTTCGCCTTGAGGGCTGCCGTCTGCCGGGCGCGTTCCTCCGCCACCTTGGTGGCCTCTTCGCGTGCCTGGGCGACGGCGCGTTGCAGCTCGGCGTCGAACGCCTGCACCCGGGCCTGTAGATCGGTCAGTTCCTTCTCCCGGGCGGCCACGGCGCTCTCCCGCTCGCCGAGCGCCTTCTCCTGCCTGGCACGCTCCTCCGCCAGCTGCGCCTCCAGCGCGTCGCGGCGCTGGCCGTACTCCTCTTCGTCGCGGGCGCGCTGCGTCTTGAGCGTGTAGCCGTACTCCTCCTGCTCGCGCTGCCATTCTTTCTTGGCCCGCGCTTTCTCGGCAGCGAGTTCCTCCTGCGTGCGCTGTCTCTCCTTGTCCCACGCGGCGCGGGCTTCCTGCATCTCGCGCTCGAAGTCCCGCTTCCGCGCCTCCGCATCCTGGACGAAATCGAGCCGCTTCTGTTCATGATCGCGGACTAGCGCGGCCAGCGTTTCGGCGACGACCTCGATGTCGTACAGCTCGGCCAACTGCTGCCGCCGAATCGCCACGGCATCGTGCACCGCCGTCAGCTTCTTCGCCTGCTCCACGAGCTGTTGCGACAGCTGGTCCAGCGTCGAGTCGATGGTCACCTTGAGATCGCCGATGGCCCGCACGGCGCTCTCGGCCGTCACCGTCGCGGCGGACTCCAGCACCTCTTGGTCGCGCTTCGCCTGTGCGGCGCGCCGCGCCGGACTCGACTCGGTCTCACGCTCTCTCAGTCGCTCGGCGATCTCTTCCAGCGTGGCACCGGGCGCCTCGGTTGGCAACGGTTCTGGCGGGGCGGGGGCTGGCTGACGCGGTCTGGCCATCGCTCCGACGGGTTTCGTGGCGGGTTTCTTCGAGGACATGCTGGCCTCCTTCTGTTCGGGGCAACTGCGGGCTGGCGCTTCGCCATATGTCGCGTGCCGACGAAGGTCAATGGTCGCGTGTCTTGAGCGCGGTTGATGCGAGCCGCTCGCGCCAGCGGCGCTGACAACCGTGCGCAACGAATCGCCCATGTTCATGGTCCGCTGGTGGCCAGCGGCCCATGATGATTGTGGTAGACTGAGTGACGGCGTTCGGGCTTCGGAGCCATGCGAAACCTCCTGAAGGATTGCCATTTCGAGGTGGACCAAGACGAAGTCTTTCGGGCGATGGGCTACCCGGACCGCACCCGCGTGTCGGAACCGGTTCTGCACGTCTGCAGGCCGCAGCTCGATCGACTGCACGCGCTCGCCGATCCGTGGGGCAGCTACCGGGAGCTGGCGATCGAGAAGGTGGGCAGCGACTGGGTTCACCTGGAGCACGACAGAGCGTTCCGCAGCCGTCGCGTCGCCCGCATGCTCCGCCGCGCGACGTCCCTGGAGGTGTGCCTCGTCACTTTGGGCGCGGCGATCGCTGCGGAGATCCGCCGACTGACGGCCAGCGGCGACATGCTCGAGGCATTGGTGCTCGACGCCGCCGCGACTGCGGCCACACACGGCTTGATGGGGGCGCTCCGCCAGCGGATCTGCACCGAAGCCGAGGCGCACAACTGCGGTACGACGATCCCGTACGGGCCCGGCTACACGGGCTGGGACATTCGGGACCTGCCGGTCCTGTTCTCCTGCCTCCAGAACGGCAGCCTGCCGGTCCGGCTGAACGAGCAGCTCGTGATGAGCCCCGAGCAGTCGCTGCTCTGCGTGGTCGGGATCGTGCCCGGCGGCCCGCATGCACGACCAGACGTGTGGCCGTGCCGTCTGTGCGATCTTGCCGCCTGCTCCTTGCGCCGCGTGCCCTACCGTCCCGTTGTTTAGGAGAGGGGAGCCGTGTTAACCGACGCTCTCGCGCGGAACCAGAGGGAGGACCCGACATGAGATTCTGGCAGTCGATTGCGTTTACCGAGGCCGATCAACTGATCGAGGTGGCGAAGATCAGTGAAGAGGTGGGGTTCGACGGAGTCATGATCTCCGATCACCTGCTGCACTTCGAACAGCTGCAATCCCGCTATCCGTATCGGGCGGACGGCCGACCTCCGTCGTTCTCGGCCGAGACCGTTTGGCCCGAGTGCTGGTCGATCATCGCGGCGATGGCCGCGGCGACGAAGCGGATTCGGTTCGTCACCAACGTCTTCATCCTGCCGCTGCGCAACCCAATCGAGGTGGCGAAAGCCGTCTCCAGCGTCGCGACGTTCTCTGGCGGTCGTGTCATCCTCGGCGCGGGAGCGGGCTGGATGAAGGAGGAGTTCGACGTCCTCGGCGTCGACTTCCACACCCGGGGCAAACGGTTCGACGAGTGCATCGACGTGTTGCGCAAGCTGTGGACCGGAAAGATGGTGGAGCACCACGGCCGGTTCTTCGACTTCCCCCGGGCGCAGATGTGTCCCGTACCGGCCACGCCCATTCCCATCTACATTGGCGGAATGAGCACCGCGGCATTCCGGCGCGCCACGCGCCTGGGAGACGGATGGCTCGGCGCCGGCCAGACGCCCGAGCAGGCGCTCGACACCATGAAGCAGTTCGATCAGATGCGTGCCGAGGCGGGCCGGGCCGGGGCCCCCTTCGACGCGATCATTCCGCTGACCGTTCCTCCCGAGGTGGACACGCTCAAGCGCCTGCGGGACGCGGGCGTTGGGGGGACGGTCAGCTATCCTTTCATGTTCACCATCGGACCCACCTCG
>Ga0316626_10000111_pt1 | contig 27816 bp, 26 predicted proteins | sample OWC_Aug_T1_C1_D5_FD_207656 | JGI IMG/M metagenome (GOLD analysis project Ga0316626, IMG submission 207656) | Wetland soil microbial communities from Old Woman Creek delta, Ohio, United States - OWC_Aug_T1_C1_D5_A | ecosystem: Environmental > Terrestrial > Soil > Wetlands | place: USA: Ohio...
TATGAAGAATCGCTCGGCCAGTCCGCGATCGCCGTACGGGAACTTGCGGACGCTCTGATCAAGGTCAAGGACAGGCAGAGCCTCGGCCCGGAGAGGCTCGAGGAGCTGGAGGCCCGCCTGAGCCAGATCGAGAAGCTGCGACGCAAGTACGGCGAGACGGTCGAAGACATCCTCCGCCATCTGGCGGCCGCCGGGCAGGAGTACCAATCCCTCGCCCGGAGCGAGGAAAGATCGGTCGAAATCGACGCCGAGATCGGCCGGGCCCTCGGGGATTACAGGGACAAGGCCGAAAAGCTCTCCCGTCTGCGGCTCGACGGATCCGCCAAGCTCCAGAACCTGGTGGAAAAAGAGATCGCCCTCCTGGGCATGCGCCAGGCCCGGTTCAAGGTCCAATTGCGAAAAAGTCCGTCGAGCTCAATTTCTCCGGAAACGGCCCGGGAGACGGGCATCGATGAGGTCGAATTCCTGATCAGCCCCAATCCGGGCGAAGACTTGCGGCCCCTCCGCAAAGTCGCCTCGGGGGGAGAGCTTTCCCGCATCATGCTGGCCCTCAAAACCATCGGCCAGGAAAAAGAGCTCTTGAAAACCCTTATCTTCGACGAGATTGACTCGGGAATCGGAGGAAAGACGGCCGAGTGCATCGCCTCGAAGCTCCGCGCGCTGGCCCTCCGTCACCAGGTCATCTGCATCACCCATCTTCCGCAGATCGCCTCCTTCGCGCCGCACCACTACCGGATTGAAAAAAAGGTGGCCCGCGACCGCACCTTCACGACGGTCCAGGAGCTCGGGTTCGAAGAGAGAGTCGCGGAGATCTCCCGCCTTCTCTCCGGCAGCCGGACGACCGAGGCGTCGCTCCAGAATGCCAGAGAGATGCTCCACCTCAACCTCGAAGGGGAAAAAGCCAGGAGGAAAAAACCATGAGCCGAGTCCAGGATGCCGTCGGGATTTTCGAGCAGGGCTTCAGCTGCTCTCAAGCGGTGCTGACCGCCTTCAGCGAATCCCTCGGGTTGGATCGGGAAGAGGCCCTCAAGATCTCTCAGCCGTTCGGAGGCGGGATGGCCAGCTTGGGGATGACCTGCGGAGCCGTCACGGGAGCCATGCTCGCCATCGGGCTCAAGCATGGAAGGACGCGGCCGGAAGATGAAGAGGCCAAGCAAAAAACCTACCGCCTGGTCCGCGAATTGATCCGGCGATTCAAGGACCGCCACGGCTCCATCGTCTGCCGCGATCTCATCGGCGTCGACCTCAGCGCGCCGGATGGACACAAGCTGGGGGCGGAACGCGGCGTCTTCGTCAACCTCTGTCCCGGGTTCGTCGCCGACGCCGCGCAGATCCTGGAGGAAATCCTATAATCCTTCGGCGCCGTCGCCCGATTCCCGCCATGAGAAAGCAAAAACCGGTCCGCTTCTTTATCCGCACGTTCGGCTGCCAGATGAACGAGAGCGATTCCGAGCGGGTCTCCGGCCTGCTCCATAGGGCGGGAGGCATCGCCGCGGATCGTCCCGAGGACGCCGACCTCGTCATCGTCAACACCTGCGCCGTCCGGGAAAAATCGGAGGAAAAGCTCTTCTCCTATCTCGGCCGCCTTGCCTATCTCAAGAAGAGAAGGAGCGTCCGGATCGCCGTCGTCGGCTGCGTCGCCCAGCTCAGGGGATGGGAAATCCTGGAGAAATACCCGGCCGTCGACTATGTCTTCGGCCCGGATAACGCCGCCGAGCTGGAGGCTCTGGCTCAGAGAGATGTCGCCTTGAAATCCGTTTCCACCTCCTGGTCGGAGGAGTGGCACGAGACATCGCCCGAGCTCATCCGCCGCGAGAGCAGAGCCAGCGGCTACGTGACGGCGATGGAGGGGTGCGACAATTTCTGCGCCTACTGTATCGTCCCCTACACCCGGGGAAGGGAGAAATACCGTCCGCTCGCGTCGATCCTTGACGAGGTCCGCGACCTGGCCCGAAAAGGCTACCTGGAGGTCGTGCTTCTCGGGCAGAATGTCAATTCCTACAAGGACCCCGATTCCGGAAAGCCGTTCGCCGAAATGCTCAAGGAAGTGGCCTTGGTCGACGGCCCCGGATGGATCCGTTTCCTCACCTCCCATCCCAAAAACTTTCGGCCGGAGATCGCCGAGGCCATGGCGGATATCCCCAAGGTCTGCCGCGAGCTGCACCTCCCCCTTCAATCCGGGTCGAGCGCCGTCCTGAAGAAAATGAAAAGGGGGTACAGCCGGGAGGATTACCTGGACATCGTCTCTCTCCTCCGCCGCCTGATGCCGGGGATCAGCCTCAGCACGGATATTATCGTCGGCTTTCCCGGAGAAACCGACCGGGATTTCGAGGAAACACTGGAAGTCCTCCGGACGGTCCGATTCGGCAGCCTCTTCTCTTTCCGCTATTCCCCCCGGCCGATGACCGAGGCATCCAAATTGGAGGACTCCGTGCCTAAAGAGGTGAAACAGCGGCGCCTGGCTGAGGTTCAATTCCTTCAAAAGGAGATCCAGCTTGAGGACCACCGCCGGCTCGTGGGGAAGACGATGAAGGTCCTCGGCCTGGGAAGAGGACGGAAAACCCCGGATCTTTATTCGGGCCGGAATGAAAACAACCAGGTCGTCAACTTCCGCTCCGCCGAGGACCCCACGGGCCGGTTCGTGGAAGTCCGGATCACCGGTTTCGGGCCCTACAGCCTGGTGGGCGAAAAGGGGGGTTGATCCCCTCCTTTCGCCTTTTTGCTTTTTCCGGAAATTTGTGCTATACAACCTCTCCCAAAACCCCGGAAAAGGGAAGACTCGCGGCGAAGGTACGTGCCATTTAAGGAGATGTGGAGATGTTAGGAGCTACCTCTTTCGAGACAATCGCCCTTTGGGCGGTCCTGGGCATCGCCCTGCTCGGGCTTGCCTATGCCTTGTTCCTCAGACGCCAGATCATGGCCGAAGATAAGGGCACCCCCAAGATGGTCGAGGTCTGGGAAGCCATCCGGCAGGGCGCCGACGCCTACCTCGGCCGGCAGCTCAGGACCATCCTGCCCCTTGTTGTCGTCATGACTATCGCTCTATTTTTCAGCGTCTATATCGTGCCGCCCTCGGCAGAGGCCCTGGAGCGCTTCCCGAGTCTGAGTCCGGACCGCGTCAAGCTGATCATCGGGCTGGGCCGGGCCGCGGCGTTCATCCTGGGCGCCATGTTCTCGCTCATGGTCGGCCAGTTCGGGATGCGGATGGCCGTCCAGGGAAATGTCCGGGTGGCCGCGGCGGCCCGGACGAGCTTCGACAAAGCCCTGAAGATCGCCTACCGGGCCGGGACGATCACGGGCATGCTGACCGACGGGCTCGGACTCCTCGGAGGTACCGTCATCTTCATGGTATTTCAGAAGGCAGCGCCGGACGCCCTCCTCGGGTTCGGTTTCGGGGGAACTCTTCTGGCTCTGTTCATGCGGGTCGGAGGGGGCATTTTTACCAAGGCGGCCGACGTCGGCGCCGACCTGGTCGGCAAGGTCGAGGCCTGCATCCCCGAGGACGACCCGCGCAACGCCGCCGTCGTGGCCGACCTCGTCGGCGACAATGTCGGGGACTGCGCCGGGATGGCCGCGGATATCTTCGAAAGCTATGAGGTGACCATCGTCTCTGGTTTAATCCTGGGCCTGGCCCTTGTCTCGATCACGGGCCAGATCAAGTGGATCATATTTCCCCTTCTCGTCCGCGGCATCGGGGTCTTGTCTTCGATTATCGGGACATACCAAGTGCGCGGCAAGAAGGGTGAGAAAAAAGGCAATGCCATGGCCGGCATCAACCGCGGCTTCTATACATCAGCGGCCCTCTGCCTTATCTCTTTTGCTTTCTTGGCCCATTTTTATATGGACGAGTGGCGGGCTTTCCTATCGGTCGGGGTGGGCATCCTCCTGGCCATCGCCATCGACGAGCTGACCAAGTATTTCACCGATACCCATCACACTCCCGTTAAGGAGATCGCCCGGTCCTCCCGCACGGGCCCGGCCACGGTGATCCTTTCGGGCCTCTCAGCGGGCATGGAATCGACGGTCTGGGCCATCCTGGTCATCGCGGCGACGATCCTCTCGGCCCTGCTCATCTACTGGGGCCAGCCGGTTGCCTATGTTCTCTACGGCGTCGCCATGACGGGCATCGGCATGCTGACTTTGACCGGGAACAACGTGGCCATGGACTCGTTCGGCCCCATCTCCGACAATGCCAACGGCATCGGCGAGATGGCCGGCCTGGAGAAAGACGCCCGCCGCATCATGGCCGACCTGGACGCCGTCGGGAACACGACCAAGGCCATAACCAAGGGCGTGGCCATCGGGTCGGCGGTCATCGCCGCCGTCTCCCTGTTCGGCTCCTTTATGACAGACGTCACCAAGGTCCAGGCGCAGCTGAACATCCCTGCGGCCGAACATCTGCTCACGACGGGCATCCGGGTATCGATGCCCATGGTCCTCATCGGGATGCTGATCGGAGGCGCCGTCCCCTGGCTTTTCTCCTCCCTGACCATAAACGCCGTCTCGCGCGCGGCTTCGCTCATCGTCATGGAGGTCCGGCGGCAATTCAAGATCCCCGGCCTCATGGAAGGCAAAGTCAAGCCGGACTACCGTCAGGCCGTGGGCATCTGCACGGTGGCGGCGCAGAAGGAGCTTATCGGGCTGGCCCTGCTGGCCGTCCTCACCCCCTTGATTGTCGGTCTGACCCTTCAGGTCGAAGCCCTGGGGGGGTTCCTGGCCGGAGTCATCCTCTCTGGGCAGCTCCTGGCCGTCTTCATGGCCAACGCCGGCGGAGCCTGGGACAATGCCAAGAAGACGATCGAGGATGGACTCTACGGAGGGAAAGGCTCCGACGCCCACAAGGCGGCCGTTGTCGGCGACACCGTGGGCGACCCGCTGAAGGACACCTCCGGTCCGGCGCTTAATCCGATGATCAAAGTGATCAACCTGGTTTCTCTTCTCGCCGCCCCGATCATCATCCAGTACCGGAAGATGTCCCTGGGAGTCGTGCTCTTCGTGGCCGCTTCCCTGATCGTGGCCATCATCGCCATCTGGTATTCCAAGCGCTCGGGTCTCAAGGAATTCCACCAGGTCGAAGAAAGCGTCTGCGCCGTTCCGCCGAAAACGGGATGAAATTGATATTCTCCGGGGTTTCGGATATAATCACGTCCTCTTAACCTGTCCTCGACCCGGTTAAGGCCAAGACGATGAAGATCAACGTGTGGAATACTATCCTCCAGCTCAGCAAGGAGCGCGGGGTAGAGCCGGCCGTTATCATCAGCGCGATCGAGGAATCGCTCCGCGTGGCCTCGGCCAATTATTTCGGCCACAAAGAAAAGATCACGGTATCCTTCCGCCCGGAGAAGGGGGAGCTGCGCGTATATACGGTCAAGCGGGTGGTTGAAAACCCGCGGGACGCGGCGGCGGAAATCTCCCTGGAAGAGGCGAAGAAGGTCCGGGCTTCAGCCGCGCCGGGAGAAGCGGTGGAGATCGAGCTCCCCGCCGATACCCTGGGCCGAATCTCCGCTCAGGCGGCCAAACAGGTCATTTTCCAGAAAGTCAGGGATGCCGAACAGGAGAAAGTCTATACCGAATTCGCCCCGAGGGTCGGCGAGATCGTCGCCGGGACCGTCCGCCGATTCGAGAACGGCAATATCATCCTCGATGTCAACAAGACCGAAGCCCTGTTCATGGCCCGGGATATGCTGCCCAACGAGGAATTCAGCCGCGGGGACACGGTGCGGGCCCTGATTACCCAGGTCCAGAAAGCCACGAAGGGTCCCCAGATCCTCGTTTCCCGCACCCACCCTCGGTTCCTGGCCAAGCTGCTTGAACTCGAGATCCCCGAGATCGCCAACGGGAACATCGAGATCAAGGACCTGGTCCGCCAGCCGGGCGAAAGGTCCAAGGTGGCCGTCCTGTCCAAGGAACGCGACATCGACCCCGTCGGGGCCTGTATCGGCGTCAAGGGAAACCGGATCCTCAATATCAGCAAGGAGCTCCAGGGAGAGAAGATCGATGTCATCGCCTGGTCGCCCAACCCCCCGGCCTACGCCAAGGCGGCCCTCAGCCCGGCCCGCATCGAAAAAGTCCTTCTGCTCGACAAAACGGATAAATCCATGCAGGCGATCGTCCCCAGGGACCAGCTCTCTCTGGCCATCGGGAAAAAGGGGATCAACGTCAAGCTGGCGTCCCGCCTGGTCGGCTGGAAGATCGAAATCAAGCAAGTGCAACTATGAAAAAAGAGATGACCAAACCCAAACCCGCGGCCAAGAAAAAGGTCAAAGCGGAAGAGGCTCCCAAGGCTCGGGCCAAGTACATATTCCGCGAGGGGATGTCCGTCCGCGAGGCGGCCGACAGGGCCGGGCTCAAGCCCAAGGATCTTGTCGAGAAGCTGGCTTCTCAGGGCCTCCGGCTCGAGTTGAACGACCTCCTGGACGAGGGGGTCGTCGCGGCCATCGGCCGGTCGCTCGACGCCGACGTCGAGTTCCTGGGATACGAGCAGGACCTGAGACGCCGGGCCGAAGCCGCGACGGCCGACCTCCTGGCCCGCCCGCCAGTCGTCACGATCATGGGGCACGTCGACCACGGAAAAACGACGCTGCTCGACGCCGTCCGCTCGTCCAACCTGGTGGGCAAGGAGTCGGGAGGCATCACCCAGCACATCGGCGCCTACCGGGTTCTGTTCAACAACCGGGCGATCACTTTCGTCGACACGCCGGGCCATGAAGCCTTCACTCAGCTCCGGGCCCGGGGTGCCAAAGTCACGGACATCGTCATCCTCGTCGTCGCCGCCGACGACGGCGTCATGCCCCAGACAAGGGAAGCCATCAGCCACGCCAAGGCCGCCCACGTGCCGATCATCGTCGCCATCAACAAGATCGACAGGCCCGAGGCCAACATCGACCGGGTCAAGCAGCAACTCTCTAAGGAGGGCCTGCTGGTCGAGGACTGGGGCGGCCAGACGATCAGCGTCGAAGTTTCGGCCAAAGAGAAAAAGAACCTGTCCGACCTGCTGGAGATGATCATCCTGCTGGCCGACGTCATCGAGGTCAAAGCCAACCCCAAGGTCGAAGCGCAGGGAGTCGTCCTCGAAGCGCGTCTCGATCCAAAGAAGGGCCCCATCGCCACCGTCATCATCCAGCACGGCGTCCTGACGCCGGGAGCGGCCTTCGTCTCCGGGACGACCCACGGCAAGGCCCGGGCCCTGTTCGGCGAGCAGGGCAAGGCGCTGAAGAGGGCCGAGCCGGGGATGCCCGTGGAGGTCCTCGGGTTTGCCGACGTCCCCGTCTCCGGCGATCTCTTCCAGGTCGTTCCCGACATCGAGACCGCCAAGAAGGTTACCGCCTACCGCCACTCCAAGGTCAAAAAAGAGGAGCCGGCCAGACCCGAGCGGATCAGCCTGGACGAGCTCTTCAAGAAGATCGAGCAAGGCGAGGCCAAGGAGCTCTCCCTGATCATCCGGGCCGACGTCCAGGGGTCTGTGGAAGTTTTACGGGATACCCTCCCCTCGCTGAGCTCGGATAAAATCAAGATCAAGATCATCCATGAGGGGACGGGGAATATCACCGAATCGGATGTCCTGCTGGCCTCGGCTTCGAACGCGGTCGTCATCGGCTACAACATCAAGCCGAGTCCGAAGATCCTCGAAATGGCCAAGCAGGAAAACGTGGAGATCCGGAGCTACGATATCATTTACCGGCTGACCGAAGATATCAGCAAGGCCCTGGCCGGGATGCTCGAGCCGGTGGAAAGGGAAGTCTACCACGGCCGGGCCGAGATTCGGAGGATCTTTCAGATCCCCAAGGTCGGGTCCATCGCCGGCAGTTATGTCCTGGACGGGAAGATCACCCGGAATTCCCTGGTCCGGGTCATGCGCGGCCAGCAGGTCGTCCAGGAGGGCCGGATCACCTCGCTCAAGCGCATCAAAGACAATGTCACGGAGGTGCTCAAGGGCCTGGAGTGCGGGATCGGCCTCGACAAGACCAAGGATATCCAGGAAGGCGACATCATCGTCGCTTATGCCATAGAGAAAGCCAAGGCGCTTTAACCGGAAGGTGCGCTCATGGTGGTCGGCCTGCTCGCCCTCGAGATATTCCTTCCCTACTCTCAATCCCTGAAGGATAAGAGAAAAGTCCTGAATGCTCTCCGGGACAGGGTCCGGGGACGCTTCAACGCCGCCTTCGCTGAGCTGGATTTCCAGGACAAGTGGCAGCGGTCGAGGATCGGCATCGTCACGCTGAACAGCCAGAAAGGGCTGGTGGACCAGGTCCTTCAAAGGATCTGCCGCGACGTGGAGGAGAACCTCGAGGGAGAGGTCGTCCACTCGGAATTTCATTATTTCTGAGGGTCCCGAAGAAGGAGAAAGAATGGACGCCGAGCGGAGGCCGAAGCGGGTGGCTCATCTCATCCAGGAAACGCTCAGCCGAGTTTTCCTCGAGGAGTTCCAGGGTGAAACCGGCTTGATCACCGTCACCCGGGTGGAGATGACCGCCGATCTCCAGACGGCGCACGTCTATCTGAGCCTCTTCGGCCGGCGCGATGAGGAGGCGCTCTGGGAACGCCTGGAAAACAGCAAAGGCTACCTCCGGAAGGCTATTGCCTCGGGTGTCAAGTTGCGGTATAATCCGAGGCTTGTTTTCCACCGCGACCCGACTCCCGAGCTGGAGAGCCGAATGGACCGGCTGATTGAGCGCCTCAAAGATGACGAGAAGTGATCCGGTCGGCCTGATCCGCGAAAAGATCCTGTCCAGCCGGCGGATCGGCATCACCAGCCACCTGAGACCCGACGGTGACTCCCTCTGCACCAGCCTCGCCCTGGCCGGCCTGATCGAGGGGCTGGGGAAACGGGTCCGCATCGTCAATCACGACCCCACTCCTTATCCCTTTTCTCAGATGCCGGAGGTCCGGAAGATCACGATCGGACAGATCCCGCCGCGCGGCTTTGACCTCATCATCCTCCTCGAATGCGCCAACGTCGACCGCTCCGGGATGAAACACCTGGACGGCTACTTCAAGATCAGCATCGATCATCACTATTCCAACGATAACTATGCCGACATCAACTGGATCGACCCGCAGGCGTCGGCTGTGGGGGAGATGGCCTTCCTCCTGGCGGAAAGGATGGACCTCCCTCTCACGCCGGAGATCGCCGCCCATCTCTATTGCGCCATCGTCTCCGATACCGGCTGCTTCCAGTTCTCCAATACGTCGGCCCGGGCGTTCGAGGTCTGCCACAAGCTCGTGCGGAGCGGAGCCCACCCGATCCGGACCACGGAGTTCCTGTACAACACCAACTCTCCCCAGAAAATCAAACTCCTCGGGCAGGTCCTGTCCACCCTCCGGATCAACTCCAAGGGCACGATCGCCACGATCACGATGTTCAAAAAAGACCTCCGCGCCCTGCGTCTCAGGGAGATTGATACCGAGGATATCACCACCCTGGCCCGCTCGATCAAGGGGGTCGAGATGGTCCTGTTCTTCAAAGAGATGGCCAAAGACACGTTCCGTGTCAGCGTCCGTTCCAAGGGAGAGGCTAACGCGGCGGCCATCGCCGAGTGCTTCGACGGAGGCGGTCACGTGCACGCCGCCGGTTTCACCGTCGTCGGCCCCTACATCAGGCTGGTCAAAGATGTCCCCCGGAAAATTGAATCGTTCCTGAGGAGAAAAGCGGTTTCTCCGCGCCAGAAGAGCGTCCGCGTTGCCCCGGCGGATCGATGCACGGATTGATCCTCGTCGACAAGCCCCGCGGGGGCACTTCCCATGATATTGTCGCCCGGGTCCGCCGGATTCTCGGCCAGCAGCGGGTCGGACATTTCGGGACCCTCGATCCCCTGGCCACGGGGTTGCTGCTCGTTGCCGTCGGCAGCGCAACTCGCCTTTTCCCCTGGTTTTCCCGGCACGACAAGGTCTATGGCGGAGAGATGCGGTTGGGCTGGGCCACGGAGACTTATGATTCCCAGGGGAGGCCCGTATCCGAAGAAAGCCCCGACCTCCCGGACAGGACGGAGCTCATCGAAGCGATGAAAAGATTCGTCGGCCGGATCGAGCAGATGCCTCCTCCCTATTCCGCCAAGAAGGTGGGGGGGCAGCCTCTGTACAAGTGGGCCCGCTCAAAAAGGCCGGTGAGTCCGAGGTCCTGCCGGGTGATCGTCCATTCATTCGACCTCATAGATTACGCGCCTCCCCTGGCCGGGTTCAATGCCCACTGCGGGGCGGGAACATATGTCCGCTCGCTTGTCCACGATCTTGGCCAAACCCTAGGCTGCGGCGCCCATCTCGCCGGTCTCCGGCGTCTGGCCGTGGGGACCTACGGTGTGGACAAAGCCTTTCCCGTGGAAGAAATCGAAAGGCTGGCCGGAGAGGGAAGCTTTGAGCGCTTCCTGGTTCCGCTGGAAGTCCTGCTTCCGGAATACCCGAAGGCCATCATTTCCGAAGAGGGATGCCGGCACCTTCAAAAAGGGCGCCCGCTGCCGGATGAGTCCGTCCTCGAGGTCATTCCGGCCATTCCGGGTAAAGCCTCGGCCGAAGAGCCTTCCCAAGCCTGCCGCCTGTTCAGCCCGGAGGGGCGGCTGCTGGCCCTGGCCAAACCGGTCGAAGGCGGAAAGGGCTTTCTGCCTCTTCTCGTTCTTTAGGTCACTAGTTGTCCGGCTCACGTTCATTAACCAGGGCGAGGGGCAGTTGGCGACAAACCCGTATGAGGAGTGAGGGGGCACGGTTTCTCGGCCGAAGGACGAGAAGAGCGCACGACGAATCGAGCCCGTTTTCCTCGCCGGGGAAAACGGGCGTGGTTTGGAGCCAATTGCCCCGAGCCCCCTTTCTTCAACCCGTCCTTGAATTTTGGCTCTAGCTGTTGTATTTTAGGGAGGTTATGCGGCTCAACAAGAATCAGGTCGAACATATGGCCTTCATCATCGTCCGGAACCTGGTCAAGGAAGGCAAAGTCATCCTGGAGGACCGCGGCCGGATCGTCGAAAGCATCAGCGGCCTGATCTCCGAAGATTTCCAGAAGGAAGACCAGCTCGACCAGGAGGTCCGGGAGATCCTGAGCAAGCATATGGAGAAGATCCGCAAGGAAAATATCGAATACCAGACCATGTTCCGGATGATAAAGACCAAGCTGGCCAAAGAAAGGAATATCGTCCTGTGAGCAGCCGGCTGTCCCGCGAGAAGATCAACTTCCTGTCCAAACAGATCCTCGGCCTTCTCGCCGCCAGCGACCAGGTCGAGTTCCTGGACGATCCGAACGAAATCCGGTTGATCGTCGTCAAGGCGATCGAGGAGGAGATGCGGCTCTATGAGTCCCTCGACCGGAAGGCCATCGAGAAGATCCAGTCCCAGAAGAAATCCATCGAAGAGGGCAGCCGCGAATGGGAGATCCTCTACCGCAAGTATTATAACGATGAGCTGACCAAGCTCGGCAAGCTGACCGAGTAATCCCCACCGGCACCCGCACATGGGCCCACCCGTCGAGACCGAAGAGCGCGTCCGCTATTCTGAAACCGACCAGATGGGCGTCGCCCATAACAAGAGCTATTTCGAGTGGTTTGAAATCGGCCGGACCGAGTTCTGCCGGAAAAAGGGAATCCCCTACAAGGAGATCGAGGCTCAAGGATTCTATCTCGTCGTCGTCGAGGCCTTTTGCAAATATCGGAAGCCGCTCCGCTATGACCAGCGCTTCACCATCCGGGTGACGCTCCGCGAGGCGACGGCCAAAAAGACGGTCTTCGACTACGAAATCCAGGCTCTCCCGGACCGCCTCCTCGTCGCCTCCGGCTATACGGTCCACATCGCAACCAACGCCCGGGGCGAAGTCTGTCCCCTGCCCGATCCGGTCCTCGAGCGGATCACCTCGGAATAAAGGACTTCCTCTCCAGGTATGTCCTGAGGGCTTCCTTCCAAGGGGAAAAATCCGGCAGTCCCATCCTCTTGGCCCGCTCGTTCTCGAGGACCGAATAAAGAGGCCGCCGGGCCTTGGCGGCGAAAGCCCGGGAAGAGACGGGTTCGAGACGGGGGCTTCTTCGGAGCAGCGAGAAGAGCTCCACGGCAAACTGGAACCAAGTACACTGCCCCTCGCTGGTCATATGATAAAGCCCATAACGATCCGTGCGGACGAGGTCGCGGATCCGGTCGGCCAGCTCCTCGGTCGAGGTGGGACTCACCCACTGGTCATCGACCACCCGAATCGGCTTACCTTCGTCGGCCAGGACGATCATCCGGTCGACGAAGTTGTAGCCTTTCTCCAGACAGCGCCCCCGGCCAAAGAGCCCGCAGGTGCGCACCAAAAAGTGCTTCTCGGCGATGGCCCGGACGAAAAACTCGCCGGCCAGCTTGGAGACGGCATAGGCATTGAGGGGGTTCGGAGTGTCGGACTCGACATAGGGCGAGCCTTTCCGGCCGTCAAAGACATAGTCTGTGCTGAAATGGACGAGGACGAAACCCAGCTCGGAGGCCAGCCGGGCCAGGTCCCGGACGGCTATGGCATTGACCCTGAAAGCGAGCTCCGGCTCGTCCTCGCATTCGTCCACCCGGTGGAAGGCGGCCGTGTTGATCACCGCCTCAGGTTTCAGGTCCCGAAAAAAGAGGTGCACCCTCTCCGGCCGGGTTACATCAAACTCCGGGTAGGTGAGCGGGACAACCTCATCCCGAGCCAAGGCCTTCACCAGGTCGGTTCCGAGTTGGCCGTCGGCGCCGATAACAGCGATTTTCATCCTGCGTCGTCAAGAAAAAAAGGCCAAGGACGAATCCTTGGCCTCTTGCGATCCGAAACTTCCGGTTGACTCAGAAGATGTACCGGAACCCGAGCAACAGCTTGTGGTGGTCTTCGAATGAACGATTGGAGGTCAGCACAGGAGCCCGCAACTCAAAGAGGATCGAGCCGACCGAGGAATTCATCGTGAAAAGGTCGACACCCACTTCGCCGACCAGGTCGATCCCGCCCTTCCGTGTCGTCTGCTCCTTGGTGCTGAAGCCCAGACCGCCGGCCACGAAGGCCGGACCGGCATGGACGCTCAGGAGGGCATTGCCCATCATGAACGCGGTCCACGGCTCCCCTTTCATCGGAACACCGCCGCCGAAGGACAGGATAAAGTCCAGCGTGTCGGGCACGATCTTATACAGCACGCCGGCCCTGGCCCACAGCATGGCCGTGTAGGTGCCCTTCAGGAGTCCGGGACCGCCTTCAACCAAGAAGAACAGCCGTTTCTGGGTGACTTCAAGGACGACCCGGCAGGGCTCGGAAACCGCTCCGAAATCATCCGTGACCACGACCGTGATGGCGTAGGTCCCCGGTTCGTCAAAGATCTTTTCCCAGACCAGGGGGGCCTCTCCGTCCATGAACTTGTCGACTGCGTTCCCGGCCGCATCGGTGATGGCGAAGTCCGCTTTGGTCACCTGGCCGTCGGGATCCGTCGACCCGGAGGCATCGATCGTGATCGGCCGGCCCACCATATTCTTGCAGGGCAGGCAGGAGGTCGTGAGGCCGCAGGTCGGAGGAGCATTGACGACGACTTTCGCCTCGCAGGAATTAGCCGATACCTTACCCTGGGCGTTCGTCGCCCGTCCTTTGAAGGTATAAACCCCGGGCGTGTCAAAGCTGATCTGTTTCGTTGCGGATTCAGGAGTCAAGGCATGAGTGGCGAGCTTCGTTCCGTCCGGCCCGAAGACGTCCACTTCCATGGACTTGGCCGATTGCGTCCCGCTCATATCTATGGTCACCGGGTCCTTGAGGTTGACCTTGGCGGGAGAGACGACCAGGCTGCAGACGGCGGGGGGAAGCTCGAGGTCGGTGACACTGCGCAGCGAGATGTTGCCGCACGGCCGGGGCATAACGAATTCATAGGCCTTGTAATCCTTCGTGACGGTGAAAGCGAAAACGTCCAGGGGAGCCTTGCCGGCCCACTCGATATCCTGGGCCACTTTCACTTTCCCTTGGGAGCGGAAGAGCATCCATATGAGCTTATCGCCGACGGGGAGGGATTTCTCCTCGAACGAAGCGCTCTTCAGCTGGTCCATGAAGGGAAGATAGAGATCGCCGGCGCCGGCCATGTCGAAACCCGTCTTGATATCCGCCGCATAGCGGTCCACGAGCATCTTCATGACGTCCTGGGTGGGGACTTTTCCCCTGATCCGCACCAGGGTGTAATGGCCGATGCTCTTCAACTTCTTGGTCTCGGCATAAGTGCTCAGCGTAAGAGCGGCGAGCAGAAGCACGAGAATGAAGACAACTTTTTTATTCCTCACGCACGCCTCCTAGAAAATGGAAATAATGGGGGATGGATACATCATTCCCTCGTATTTTTATTACTGGAAATAAAAGCATTTGTCAAGCGAATATCGGCGCCGGCTCGCTGCGGCGCCGGCTCGCCCGACCGGCCGGATCGAGAGGTTCGCCTATTTGGCAGGTCCTTGGAGAAAATGCCGGACGATCCCCCGGATGGCGCCCGAATCCCGCGCGCTCATTCCCAATGCCTCCTGGAACAGGGGGGAAGTCCTCAGCCCCAGATCGACGAGATTGCTCAGGTACTCCCGGCCGGCGGGGATGCTGATCTCCGGATGAAACTGAACGCCCCACACCGGACGGCCTTTGAGCTCAAAGGCCTGGACCGCGCATTCGGCCGTCGAGGCCAAGACTCGGAAATCCTCGTCCAGGCCGACGACCACGTCAAAGTGGCTGGAAAAGGCATATACCGTGCCCTTCTTTCCCAAAAGGCCGCTGACGGAATGGACCTCTATCGGAAACCAGCCGATCTCCGGCCGAAGGGCTCGCCGGACATGCGCGGGGCCGCGCAAGGCCAGGGCCAGCAGTTGATGGCCGTAGCAGCTTCCCAGGACGGGGATATCCCGGCTCATGGCGTCCCGCACGAAATCCACCTCGGCGCTTACCCAAGGCTCCCGTTCCAGGATGGACGCCTCGGATCCCGTCAGGATAAGGTGCGTGTATTTTTCCCCCAGATCGGGAAGCCGGCCGTCCGCCGCCCGGAACGAAACAAAGGGGACACCCAGGAAACCCGCCCAATGCTCAACCGGCTTATAGACGGCGGGAGCGATCGAATTGTCGATGATCGCAACGCGGATATCCTGTTCAGCGGTCGTCAACATCTTCCGTTCCGGAGCCCCATTATAGCTCAGAGGATGAAAAGCTCAACAGCGGCTCTTTCGCGCGGCCCCGGATTTTGCTATAATCCTTTCTTCGGAAGGAGAGCGCTTTGCACAAAGTCGAAGAAGCCACCGAACTCCATGTCGTGACGCCCAATGAGCCGGGCATCTTGGGCCGGGTGTTGGGAACCCTGGCGAACGCCGGGGTCAACCTGAAGGCGCTCTGCGTCTATACGCATGAGGACCAGGGTCACTTTTTGCTGATCACGGCCGATAACAAGAAAGCGGAAAGAGCGCTCAAGTCTCTCGGCTATAAGGTGAAGACCAACAAGGTCATCACTGTTGAGATCGGCGATCGCATCGGCGCCGGAGCCGAGATCGGAGCTCTCCTCGGGAACGCCGTAGTCGATATCGACCATTCCTACGGAACCTCGGCGGGCTTGGGTCGCGCGCTGCTCGTGTTCAAGACCAACAAACAGAAGAAGGCCCTGGAGACCCTGAAATAGTGTCCCGTCTCGTAAGTCGCTTGCTAAAGTCCTTCTGTATAGACGGGACACATCCAGGGGGAGTCAAGCTCCCCCCTCGGCGCTTCGCTTTGCTCCGCTGACCCCCTGAGGGGAACGGCGCCGTCCCCCTCAAACTCCCCCGCGGTGGCGCGTCCCCCGACGATTATGACTTAGCCTTGTTATTTTTGAGACGCACCACTAGCCTCTTACTTTTTACCCGAGGGGGACGACTTTGAAGGTGACTCCCTTGGGGTCGGGGCAGGTGAGAAGGTCTGTTTCGGCGATCCAATCGTCGTCCGGCAGCTCATCCTCCCGCTGCTTGGTGGTCAGGAAGGGGAAAAGACTATTCAGGGCATAGATGCACACGCGCTTGCCGGCGGGGATTTCAATCGTCCCCTCCCCCCGGATGAAGAAGGCGTCGCCGACCTTGTGCCGGGCCCCGCATCTTTCCTTCACCTCAACGACTTCAACCTTCAAATCTCTCATCACTCCTCCTTCGGCATTCACTATACAAACGCCCGCCCAAAAAAGCAACCCGCGGACATAGGCGAAGATTCCCGAAATTCGTTGACAAACCGGAATTGTTTGGAATAAAATACCTCTCCCGAGTGTAGAAGTAAAGTAGGAGGCCTCTATGGCAGCGAAAGCCGAACCCAATGTCGTTCCGCTCTGCGACGTGCTTCTTGTTCTGCTGATCATTTTCATGGTTATCACGCCCATCGTTCAGAAGGGCATCGATGTCAAGTTGCCGGAAACCTCGACCGATACGGGCGGAGGGATGCCGACCGGCCTGATCGTCTTGACGATGAAAAAAGACCTGTCCGTCCAGATCAACCAGCAGACGGTCGAGCTCAAAATGCTCCAGGACGAGCTGAGGAGAATCTATTCGGCCCGTCAAGACAAGACGATCTTCATCAGGGCCGACGCCAAGCTCCCCTACAGCCGCGTCATGGAGATGATCGACATCGCCAAGGGCGCCGGGGTCGAAGTATTGGGCATCATACCGGAGTACTTCACCGAAGAGGAATCTTAACCGGCGGACCCCTCTGCTGCCTCCATTTCCATGAGGGGAAAACATCTTTTGGCCTTTATTGCGGGGGTCCTTTTGACGGCCGGGTTCGCCCCAGCCCAGATCGAGATCGTCGGGTCCCTCACACCCGAAGTGATCCTCGAGAAAATCCCGGAGTGGAAATCGTTTGTCGACGGCTACTCCCCGCGGCTGGATGTCATCAGCCGGCTCCAGGAAGTGCCGGAAGTCGTCCGGGTGGAAATCTATCTCGGTGCCTGGTGCCCCGATTGCCGGCAGCACGTCAGCGCCTACCTGAAAATCATGGACATGGTCCGTAACCCGATGATCCGGACGACCTACACCGGCCTGCCGCGCGACCGCGCGGCCCGGGGCCCCTATACCGAGGGAAAAAACATCGAGCGGATTCCGACCTTCATCGTCTTCCTGCGGGATCAGGAAATCGGCCGGATCATCGAAACGCCCGCCCTGTCGGTCGAGGAAGACCTCTGGAATATCCTGGCGCTCAAGCTCCAGGGCCCGACTCCCCTTATTTGATCGGCCCGATCACTTCCCGCGAGATGACCAGCCTCTGGATCTCGTTCGTCCCCTCATAGATCTGGAGAAGCTTGGCGTCCCGCATCAGCTTCTCCATGGGATAGTCCTTCATGTACCCGTAGCCGCCGAATATTTGGAGGGCTTCAACCGCCGTCCGCATGGCCACGTCCGAGCCGAAGCATTTGGCCATGGCCGATTCCTTGCCGCACGGCTTGCCCTCGTCCAGCAACCAGGCGGAGTGCCAGACAAGATGCCGGGCCGCGTTGACCTCCATCGCCATCTGGGCGATCTTGAAGGCGGTGTTCTGGAAAAGGGCGATCGGTTTCCCGAACTGCTGACGCGTTTTGGAGTATTCGATGGCATACTCCAGGGCCGTCCGGGCGACGCCGACGCCCGCCGCACCAACCGAGGCCCTCGTCTTGTCCAGAGTCTTCATGGCCACCATAAAGCCCGCGCCTTCCTTGGATAACAAATTTTCAGCCGGGACCCGCACGTCCTCGAAGAAAAGCTCGGTCGTATTTGACGCCCGATGGCCCAGCTTGTCCTCTTCCTTGCCGACGGTGATCCCGGGCGTCTCCCGCGGCACGACGATGGCGCTGACACCGCGGGTCCCTTTTTCAGGGTCGGTCAGGGCGAAGACGACGTAAAGGCCGGCGATTCCTCCGTTTGTAATGAAGCATTTGGAGCCGTTAATGACATAGTCGTCGCCGTCGCGCCGGGCCCGCGTCTTGGTTGCGCCGGCGTCGGAGCCGGCCTCGCGCTCGGTCAAGCAGAAAGCGGCAAAGCCCATTTTCTTGGTGAAGGGCATCAGAAATTTCTTTTTCTGCTCGTCCGTGCCGAAGAGGATGATCGGGGTAAAAGCCAGAGAGCTGGCCATTATGGTCGTGAACATCCCGGCGCACCCGGCGGCGAGTTCCTCGCTGATGATGGCGATCTCCAGCTCCTTCAGCCCTCCGCCGTCGTACTCCTGGGGGATGTTGCAGGTGATGAACCCGGCTTCGAAGGCCTTCTGCATAATCTCCTCCGGGAATTCGCCGCCCTTGTCGTACCGGGCCGCGTTCGGCCGCATCTCCTTCACCGCAAACTCACGGGCCATATCCTGCAGGGCCTTCTGTTCTTCGGTCAAACTGAAATCAATCACGGTTTCCTCCTCGTCGCGATTTTAATCTCCCGGCGTTCTTATATACCGGAAGGGAATTTAAAGTCAATCAGACAGCTTTCCGGCTGGTCCCTCCCCGGCGGGCTGAAAAACCAGGCGCTCCCGGGTCAGGCGGGGCGAGGCATTATCAAGGCCGAAGACGGCGCTGACCACATCCTGCGGCCGGAGCCCGCGGCGGGAGAGGGCCGGGAATTCGAGATAAAGCGTGTTCTCCTCCCTGTCTACCCTGGAAGAAATCGGCGCTCCCGCCTGCCCTTGGAGAAAACGAGCCATCTCTTGACGGATGAAGTCAAGGTCATCGATATGGCCCATTCCGAGCGCGGCCTTGCGGTCCTCCAAGGCCGCGCGGAAACGCGCATCCGAGAGGTCTAAAGAATAGACCTGTCCATGAATCCTTTCGGCGAGCGAGGTCTCGGACTTATCAACCCTGCGGACCCGCAAAAAGAGGATCCCCGAACGCGCCGAGCGGTTGAGGCGCTCAATGAGGGCTCTCTCGTCCAGCTGATAGAAGGACCGGAATTCGAAACACTCCTCCTTGGCCGTCATGCCGAGTGGGAGGGCAGGAGCGTAAGATACGAGCATCTTGGGGTGGAAGCCGGACGAATGGGCGACTTCGACTCCGGCCCTCCGCAGGGACCTTTGAAGGTGATTGGTCAGGTCCCGATGGGACAGGAAGCGCGCCAGTCCGGATTTCGCATAAAAAACCTCGTAGCGCATCTCCCCCTCCGTCCGCGTCCCGAATGAGGAGGATCCTGGGGCGCCCGTCCTATCGCGATTCGGAGGAATCTTCTGACGCCGCGGGGGCGAGTCACATCCCCGGCAGAGGGCGCAATCGCTGTCCAGGCAGGAAGCCGTTCTTTCCTCTTTGAGGGCCTTTTCCAGTTCAGAAAGGAGGAAATTTTTTTTGATCCCCGTCTCCAGGTGGTCCCAGGGGAGGACGGCGGCCTTGTCCAGGGGGCCAAGATAAGACCGGTAATCGACACTTTCCTCGGCAAAGGCCGCCTCCCAGCGGGCAAAGTCAAAACGGTCCTTCCAGCCGTCGAACCGAGCGCCCCGGTTCCATGCCTGGATAAGGGCTGCCCCCAGCTTCCGGTCCCCCCGGGAAAAGACCGCCTCCAAAACAGAGTTCCCCGTCGGGTGAGTCTTGATGGCCACCGAACGGGCCCGGCCCAGCCGGGAGCGGATGAAGCTTTGTTTTTCCCTGAGCGCCGCTTCTTCCTCCATCGCCAGCCATTGGAAGGGGGTATGCGGCTTGGGGATGAAAGAGGACAGGCTCAGGTTAATTCGGGGCGGACCCTTGAGGATAGCCTTTCCGAGCCGAAGGATCTCCTCGACGAGGCGGACGATCCCTTCGAGGTCTTCGTCCCGCTCGGTAGGCAAGCCAACCATGAAATACAGCTTCAGGAGCCGCCACCCTCGTCTAAAGGCCGTGGAAGCGGCATCCAGGATATCCTGGTTGTCGAGTTCCTTGTTGATGACCCGCCGCAGCCGGTCCGTGCCGGCTTCGGGCACAAGAGTGAAACCGGTCTTCCGGACTTTGAGGATGTTCTCGGCCACCGCCTCGGACAGCCCCCTCGGCCGGAGCGAAGAGAGAGAGAGGGAGATCTTTTGGCCGGCCAGCTCTTCCATAAGAGAGGTGACCGTCTCTTCGAGGTAGGGATAATCACTGATCGAAAGGGCAGACAGGGAGACATCCTGGAGCCCCGTCGCCTCGAGGCTCCTCCTGACTTTCTGCCGGACAAACCCGGGGTCCCTGAAACGGAAGGGAAAATAGAGGCTTGTTGCCTGGCAGAAACGGCAGCGCTGGGGGCACCCCCTGGCCACCTCGATCGTCACCCGGTCGAAGACGGCCTGGATGTCAGGCACGATGATGGCCTCGGGATAGGGAGGCTCTCCGAGGTTCGCCTTGATTCGCTTTTTGATCCGGGCCGGCGCGCCTGCCTTGGGTCGACGAGCCAGAAGCCGTGAGCCCGGCGGGGTATAGCTTTCATAAAGGCCGGGCACATAAACTCCCGGGATTTCGGCGAGCCCGGTCAGGAGATGATCCCGGCCCGCTCCGCTCTGGCGAAGGGCCATGAATTTTTCGGCGATCTCGAGGAAAGCCTCCTCGCCGTCCCCGATGAGAAAGGCGTCAAAGATATCGGAAACTGGCTCCGGGTTGAAGGCGGCCGGGCCGCCGGCGAGCAGAAGAGGCGAGACCGTTTTTCTCTCCTTTGAAAGGAAGGGAATCCCGCCGAGATCCAGAACGGTCAGGATGTTGGAATAGTTAAGCTCATAAAGGAGCGAGAAACCGAGGATGTCGAACCGGCCTATGGGGAGGTGGCTCTCCAGGGAAAAAAGGGGCAGCCCGTTCTTGCGCAGGCTCTCTTCCAGGTCCGGCCAGGGGGCGAACACCCTTTCCGCGGCCAGATGGGGTTGCCGGTTGAGGACATCGTAGAGGATCTTCTGCCCAAGATAGGACATCCCGATTTCGTAGACATCGGGAAAGACCAGAGCGATCCGGGCCTCGATCCCGGCCGGGTCCTTCCGGATGCTGTTCCATTCTCCGCCGATATACCGGCCCGGCTTTTCCACCGTCTCCAGGATGGTCTCCCAGCTGTCTTTCCCGCTCATAACCTCGTCCTTACTCCCATCGAGTGTCCCGTCTCGCAAATTCCTTGCCAAAGTCCTCTGAAACCCAAGTTGCTTATGAGACACACCACTAGATATTGGCGAACCGCCGCATCTTGACGTTCAAAACAAGGCCCACCCCGAGAAAGTTCGCCAGGAGGGAGGAACCGCCGTAGCTGAGCAGAGGGAGCGGGATGCCGACGATCGGAAATATACCGATGACCATGGCCACGTTGACCAGGAGTTGAAACGAGATCATCAGGCTGACCATAAAGGTGATATAGATCCCCGCCCGGTCCCTGGACCTGCCCGCTGAACGGAACAGCCTCCAAAGAAAAAGGTAATACAGCAACAGGACGCCCACGACCCCGAGAAAACCGAATTCCTCGCCGATCACGGAAAAGACAAAATCCGTATGCCGGGCCGGAAGGAATTTGAGCTGGCTCTGAGTGCCTCGGGCGAAGCCCTTTCCCAGGAAGCCGCCGGATCCGATGGCGATCTTGGACTGGAGGATGTGATACCCGGCGCCCTGCGGGTCCCGTCCGGGGAAGACGACGGTCGCCAGCCTTTGTTTTTGGTAATCCTTGAGGTAGAAGTTCCAGCCGGCGATCCCGGCCAGGATGGCCAGGACAAGGATCCCGATGACCGCTTTTCTTTTCAGCCCGGCCAGGATCAAGGACCCGAAAAGAAGGGGGAGGAAGCTCACCGCCGTCCCCAGGTCCGGCTGCAGGGCGACGAGCAGGAAGGGCAGGGCGACGAGCCCGGAGCTTGTCGCCACGGCCGCAACCGAGACATGGTTTCTCTTATATTCGGCGAAAAGCCGGGCCAGGACCAGAATGATGGCGATCTTGGCCAGCTCCGAAGGCTGGATCTGAAAATATCGCAGTTTGATCCAGCTCCCCTTGCTGATGAAGCGGCCGAACACGAGCATCATCAGAAGGACGGAAACTACGGCTCCATAAAGATAGAAAGAGAAGCTCATCAGCACCTGGTAATCCACGAGCAGGAGGATAAAAAGGGCCAGAAGGCTGGCGCCCATGAAGATGAGCTGTCTCCAATGATGGTGACCCGGCACGTAATGGGAAGCGCTGTAGATGATGATGACGCCGAGCAGGGAATTCAGGACAAGAAGTCCGATCAGGAACCAGTCGATGTTTTCAATCAAGCGACGATCGATCATCTTTTTTCCCGATAGAGCGAAAAAAGCTCCTTGGCCAGGGGTGCCGCGGTCGCGCCTCCCATCCCTCCGTACTCGACCAGCACGGTGACCACGATTTCAGGGTTATCCCGCGGTGCGAAACCCGAGAACCAGGAATGGGTCTTGATCTGTTTGCCGAGCTTTTCCGCCCTTTCCCGGCTGATCAGCTGGGTGGATCCGGTTTTTCCGCAGACATCGAAGCCGTCGACCTTGGCTCCACGGCCGGTCCCCTCTTCATTGGCGCTTTTCCACATCCCCCGGATGACGGTTTCAAAAAAATCGGGCCTTATCTTCTCGGCGGGAGAAGCGCCCGCCGTCCTTCCCGAGAGCGACTCCTGAGCGGGAAAAGAGGACATGAGGAGGTGGGGTACGACGGCCCGTCCGCGGTTGGCTATGATCGCCGTATGGACGGCCACCTGGAGGGGTGTAACGACGAGCGGCCCCTGACCGATGGAAACGGAGATCGTCTCGCCGAGGTACCAGTCCGTCTTGCGAGTGCTCCGGCTCCATTCCGGCGTCGGCACTAAGCCATCCTTCTCTCCCGGCAGGTCGATACGGGTCTTGTCTCCGAGGCCGAGCCGCTTGGCCGATTCGGCGATCCGGTCGATGCCCATCCGGCGGCCGACGTTATAGAAATACACATTGCAGGAATGCCGGATGGCCTCGGTCAGGCTCAAGGCGCCGTGACCTCCCCTCTGCCAGCAGTTGAAGGGACGGCCATAGAAATTGGCGGCTCCGGCGCAGAAAAAGCTGGTGTGTTCGGTGATCACTCCGGCATCCAGCGCCCCAAGGGCCATGGTCAGCTTGAAAATTGAGCCGGGCGCATACAGACCCCTGATCGCCCGGTTCTCCAGGGGATGGTCTTCCCGGTTGATGAGCTCCATCCATTCCTGAGGGGAGAAACGGGTGATGAACTTGTTCGGGTCGTAGGTAGGGAAGCTGGCCAGAGCCAGCACTTCGCCGCTCCTGGGGTCGAGGACGACGATGGCCCCTTCCCTTCCCTCGAGAAGCTCCGTCGCTTTTCGCTGCAGGTCGAAATCCAGGGTGAGTTGGATATCTTGTCCGGGAGTCGGCTCTGACCGGGATATTTCGCCCCGGGTGCGTCCCTGGCTGTCCACGATCTCCGTTCTTCGGCCGTCGACTCCGACAAGGGTCGACTCGTACTGACTCTCCACTCCGGTCCGTCCGACCATGTCCCCGAGGTTCCTGCTGGAATAGTCTTCGCTCTTCAGCTCTTGGGGAGAAAGCTCCTGCATGTACCCTATGACATGGGCGGCCACTTCGCTAAACACATAGTAGCGGCGCGGGTCGGCCTCGACAATGAGCTCCGGCAGTTCGAGCCTCCGGGATTCTATACGGGAGACGTCTTTCAGGTCCAAGTTATCCTTGACGACGATCGGCCGGAACAAGGGCAAGGACTCATACTTGGCAATTCTCGCCTTCAGGTCCTCGGGAGCGATCTCCAGCAGCCCGCCGACTTCAGCCAGGGAGCGATCGTAATCCCGGCAATTCTCCCGAATGATAGAGGCCTTGAAGGAGGCCGTGTTTTCGGCCAGGATGATATCCTGCCTGTCCGTGATCAACCCGCGAGGGGCAGGGACGACGCTCTCCCGTGTCCGGTTGGCTTCGGCCAGCGCCCAGTACTTCCTGTGGTCGAGGATCTGGACTTTCCAGCAGTAAAAGACGAGAAGAAGAAGAAGGACTCCGACGACGGCGGACGCCTTGCTCGTCCGGCTCAAAACGAGCGAGACGTCCTCGTAAAACCTGTTTTTTTCACGTGCCGGCATCTAGGAACTCCGCGCTTCCCTCCTCCTGAACACCTGAAAGGCGACGGAGACGACCAGGGAGGTGGCCAGCGGCTGAAGAAAAACGAGCCCGCCCGCCGCCGAGAAGCGCTCGCCGAAAAGGAAGAGGACCAGGGATTTCCAGAGAAAGAGCTCGGCGGACGCGAGGACAAGAACCAAGACAAAGGTCCGGGCCGCGGGCGCGACGTTGATTTTGCGCGAAATGTAGCCGGCTCCGAACCCCAGCAGGGTTTTGGTCAGGCCGCCGACTCCGAAGATGCCCAGGGACAGCGAGTCCTGGAGCAGTCCGCAGGCCGTTCCCATGAGCGCACCGAAGACATCGTGCCGGGTCAGGCCGAAATAAAGGACGACCCAGGAAAAGGCGTTAAAAAGGACAAGAAGCGGCGCCGCCACCTTGCCCAGGATGGTGTGCAGCACGACCGCAAGGGCGAGCCCGGCGATCCCCTCAATAATGCGTTTCATCTCAGGTCATCCTCAGGACAGGTCTCTCAGGTCCGCCGTGAAGACCGCCACCTGGTCGAGGTCCGACAGGTCGAAATAGGGGGCGACAACGATCTTCTTGAAGAGGTCGCCATCCTCGCCGATAGATACGACCCGGCCGACCGGGATGCCGGAAGGGTAGATCCCGTCCAGCCCCGAGGTCAGGACCTCTTCGTCCGCCTGGACATCCTTGTTTGTCTTGACGATATACTTGAGCCGGCACTTTCCTTCGGCGTCTCCCTGCAGGACGCCGATCACCCGGAAACGCTCGGTCACGACGCCCACTCCGCTGTCCACGTCCGAGATGAGCTGAACACGCGATTCTCCCCGCGAGACGGGCTCGACCACCCGGCCGACGAGGCGGCCCATCCTGTCCAGGACAATCATGTCCTTGCGAACTCCATCGACCGCTCCCTTGTTCAGATGGATGGACTTGTACACCTGGCCGGAGTCGATCCCGATCACCGTCGCCACCAGGATCGACCGGGAGACCGTTGCCAAAAGGCTTTGGATTTCACGGCTCCCCTGGAAATCGAGGAGCAGGTTCCGGAGGGCCAGATTCTCCTGACGGAGCTGGAACGCCTCGTCCCGGAGGGCCTGGTTTTGCCGCTGGACATCCCGGAGATAGAAATAATCCTGCCAGGTGCTCTTCAGGCCGCGGAAAAAGGAGACGACCCCGTGCTCGACGGGGCCAAAGATAGAAAAGATGGCCCGTTCGAAATATGTCGGCTCATCCCCTCTCGGTACTTGGATGGAAATGAGGAGGAGATGGGCAAGAACCAGCCCCAGCAGGAGAAGGAAACGCTTATTTTCTTTCACCGACCGCTAGTCGAGAGCGATCTTCTTCAGAAGTTCGAGATCATCCAGGAGTCGGCCCGCTCCGAGGACGACGCTCGTCAGCGGGTCATCCGTGACGAAGACCGGAAGCTGCGTTTCATCGCGGAGCCGCTTGTCCAGGTTTTTGAGCAGCGCCCCGCCGCCGGTGAGGACGATTCCCCTGTCGATGATGTCGGCCGAAAGCTCGGGAGGGGTTTTCTCCAGGGCGATGCGCACGGCGTTGACGATGGCCGCCACGACATCCTCCAGGGCTTCGCGGATCTCCTGGTCGTCGACGACGATCGTCTTGGGGATGCCCTCCCTCAGGTCCCGGCCCTTGATCTCCATGGTCAAGGGTTCGTCCAGAGGGTAGGCGGAACCGAGCTGCATCTTGAGCGTCTCGGCCGACCGTTCGCCGATCAGCAGGTTATATTTCTTTTTGAGGTAGCTGATGATCTCGTCGTCCATCTCGTTGCCGGCGATGCGGATGGAATGGTTGAAGACGATGCCGTTCAGGGAAATGACGGCGATATCGGTCGTCCCGCCGCCGATGTCGACGATCATGTTGCCGGTCGGTTCGGAGATCGGGAGGTCGGCCCCGACCGCGGCGGTCATCGGCTGCTCCACGAGATAGACCTCGGACGCCTTGGCCCGCATGGCTACGTCCTTGACGGCGCGGCGTTCAACCTGGGTGATGCCCGTGGGGATGCCGATGACGATCCGCGGCCGCAGCCAGAAGCCGCGGTTATTGGTCGCCTTCTTGATGAAATAATCGAGCATTTTCTCGGCGATTTCGAAATCAGCGATGACCCCATCCCGCATCGGCTTGATGGCCGTGACCGAGGTCGGCGTCTTGCCGAGCATATCCTTCGCCCGGCCTCCCACGGCCTCCACCTTGCCCGAGATTTTGTTGACGACGACGATCGAAGGCTCCTGGACGATGATCCCCCTTCCCTTGAGGAAGACGAGAGTGTTGGCCGTGCCCAGGTCGATGGCCAGGTCGCAAAACAATCGGTCCTTGAACCAGGTGATCAAACTCATGATGTTCCTTCAGAAGGCCCTATTGTATTCCAGACCGTTCCCTCTTTGCAAGTCTCGGGGACGTTCCCCGAGGTGCCACCCCGCGGGGAATCGCGCCTCGCGGGGCGCCCTCGACAATGGACTTGACTAACGGCTGAGAATTTTAATATACATTAAGGCACTTCTCGAAGAAAGGAGCCGAAGATGAGCGATAAGCCCTATGTCCCCGAAACGACCAACATGAGAGAGTTTACCATCAGGGCCTTGATCCTGGGCGTCATCATGACGGTCATTCTCGGCGCCGCGAACGCGTACCTGGGCTTGCGGGCCGGCATGACCATCGCCGCTACCTACCCGGCGGCGGTCATCGGCATGGCCATCCTGAAGCTGATGAAAGGGTCCATCCTGGAGGAGAATATGGCCCGGACGGTGGGCTCGATCGGCGAGTCCGTCGCCGCCGGCGCGATCTTCACCATCCCCGCGTTCATCATCTCCGGCGCCTGGCTCAGGTTCGATACGCTCGATGCCTATATCAAGTCGTCCGCCCTGATGTTTGTCGGCGGCCTTCTTGGGATCATGTTCGTGACCTTTTTGAGACGGGTCATGGTGACCGACCCCGAGCTCGGCTTTCCGGAATCCGTGGCGGCATCGGAGATTCATAAAGCCGGCCAGAAAGGCAGTCAGGGCGCCAAGTTCCTTTTCCAGGCCATGGGAATTGGAGCGCTGATCTACGCCTTGGGTGTCGTCAAGATCTTCGCCGCCACCAAGGAATTCATCATTAAAGTGGGGAATATCGGCGCCAGTTTTGTTCGCTTAGGAACGGGCGCAGAATCTCCGAAAGTAGACGCCGGAGGGACCGTCGCGGTGTCCGGACCGGGGATCTATCCCGCCTACATCGGCGTCGGCTACATCATCGGCCCCCGGCTGGCCTCGCTCAACTTCGCCGGTGGCGTCCTGGCCTGGGGGCTCTTCGCTCCGCTCCTGATGTTCTTCTTGGGGCCCCAGCTCATCGAAAAATTCTACGGCCCGGGCGTGGCCATGGCTGATGTCGCCTGGCCCGACATGATGCTCGACGTCTGGAAATTCATCATCCGGCCCATCGCCGTGGGCGGGATGCTGGTCGGAGCGGGCTACACCCTCTACCGGATGAGGAAAAACCTCGCCGCCGGGATGAAGCGGTCGATCAGCGATGTCAAGAAGGCCACGGGTCAGGTGCAGGTGACGTCGCGCCGCGAAAAAGACCTGAACATCCGTCTGGTCCTGGGGCTTCTCGCTGCCGCGGTCGTCATGATGGTCTTCGTCTACAGGGTATTCTCCGGCTCCTTCTCCTCCGCGATACTGGCCGCGTTCGTCATGGCCGTCGCCGGATTCTTTTTCGCCGCCGTCTCCGGGAACCTCGTCGGACAGATCGGATCCTCGAATAACCCCATCTCCGGGCTGACGCTGTCCACCCTGATCATCGCCGCGCTCCTCATGGTCCTGATCGGTGCCACCGGGGTCAGCGGTGTCGCCGCCGTGCTCGGCGTCGCCGCCGTGGTCTGCGTCTCCTCGGCCGTGGCTGGAGAGATGCTCCAGGACCTCAA
>Ga0316626_10000112_pt1 | contig 27804 bp, 18 predicted proteins | sample OWC_Aug_T1_C1_D5_FD_207656 | JGI IMG/M metagenome (GOLD analysis project Ga0316626, IMG submission 207656) | Wetland soil microbial communities from Old Woman Creek delta, Ohio, United States - OWC_Aug_T1_C1_D5_A | ecosystem: Environmental > Terrestrial > Soil > Wetlands | place: USA: Ohio...
TTCGCTCTTGCTTGCCGACGCCGTGGCCGACGGCAGCGGCCAAGTGGCGTTCTCGTACACCGGTGGCCCGAACCCCGGCACCGACGTCATCGAACTCGGCGGCGTTGTCGATGGCCAAGTGGTCCGCTGCAGCGCCACCAAGACGTGGGTCGCCGCGCAGCAGCCCACATGCGACGTCACCCCCGCCGCATCCATCAACGCCACCGGCACGCGGCATACCGTGACCGCGACCTTCCGGAGGGGCAATGGCTCGCCCGCCGCCGGGGAGGGCGTGGCGGTCAGCATCGCCGCCGGCCCGAACGCGCTCCTGCTCGCCGACGCCGTGACCGACGCCAGCGGCCAGGTGGCGTTCTCATACACCGGCGGCCCGAACACCGGCACCGATGTCGTCGATTTCGACGGCTTTGTCGACGGTCGGGTGGTTCGCTGCAGCGCCACCAAGACCTGGGTCGCCGCGCAGCCTACGTGCGACGCCGTGCCGACCATGGCGGTGAACCGGGTCGGGACCGAAGATTCCGTGACCGCCATTCTCCGGCGGGGCGATGGCTCGCCTGCCGCCGACGCGGCCGTGACCATGAGCATCGTCTCCGGGCCGAACAGTCCCCGGCTCGTAAACGCACGGACGAACGCCAACGGTCAGGTGGCATTCTCGTATACCGGCGGGGCCAACGCTGGGATCGATGTCATCGAGTTCAGCGGCGTCGTCGACAACCAGGAGGTGAGGTGCAGCGCCAGTAAGACCTGGGTTGCGGCACAGCCCACCTGCAACGCCGTCCCGACCACGGCCGTGAACCCGGTGGGAACGCGGCACACCGTGAGCGCCGTTTTCAGAAGGGGGAATGGGGCGCCTGCTACTGATGCGAACGTGACCGTGCGCATTCCGTCCGGCCCCAATTCCTCCCTGCCAAGCGAAAACGCAGTGACGAATGCCAGAGGTCAGGTGGCATTCTCGTATACCGGCGGGGTCAACGCCGGCACCGATGTCATCGAGTTCAGCGGCGTCGTCGACAACCAGGAGGTGAGGTGCAGCGCCAGCAAGACCTGGGTCGCTGCACAAGCCACCTGCGACGCCGCCCCCGCCACCGCCGTGAATGCGACCGCAACCCAGCATACCGTGACCGCCACCTTCAGGCGGGGTGATGGCTCGCCCGCCGTCGCCGCAGACGTGGCCGTCAGCATCGCCTCCGGGCCGAACGCCTCCTCGCCCGTAAGCGCACGGACGAACGCCAACGGTCAGGTGGCGTTCTCGTATACCGGCGGGACCAACGCCGGCACCGATGCCATCGAGTTCAGCGGCACGATCGACGGCCAGATGGTTCGCTGCAACGCCAGCAAGACCTGGGTCGCCCCACAAGCCAGCTGTGAGGTCACGCCCGCCACCGCAGCAAACTCGGTTGGAGCCGCACACACGGTGACGGCGATCTTCAGGAGAGGCAACGGTGCCCCCGCCGCAGGCACGAGCGTGGCCATAAACATCGCTTCGGGCCCCAATTCCTCCCGGCCAACGGAACAGGCAGTCACGAACGCCAGCGGTCAGGTGGCGTTCTCGTACACCGGCGGATCGAGCACCGGTACCGATGTCATCGAGTTCAGCGGCACGGTCGACGGCCAGACAGTTCGCTGCAATGCCAGCAAGGCCTGGCTGGTTGCAGCACCCGCCTGCGACGCCGCTCCCGAAACGGCCGTGAACCCCGTGGGGACTCAGCACACCCTGACTGCCGTCTTCAGGAAGGGAGATGGCTCGCCGGCCGCCGACACGGGTGTGGCCATCAGTATCGCCTCCGGTCCCAATTCCTCCCGGCCAACGGAACAGGCAGTCACGAACGCCAGCGGTCAGGTGGCGTTCTCGTACACCGGCGGATCGAGCACCGGTACCGACGTCATCGAGTTCAGCGGCACGGTCGACGGCCAGACAGTTCGCTGCCGCGCCAGTAAGACCTGGGTTGCCGCCCAGCCCACCTGCAGCGCTGCTCCAGCCACGGCGGTGAACCGGGTGGGAACTCGACAGACCGTGAGCGCCACGTTCAGGAAGGGCGATGGGTCGCCCGCCGCTGGTGTCGGCGTGGCCATCGGCATCACCTCCGAAGCGGCGAGATCTCCCTTGCTGAGGGACGCGCTGACGGACGCCAGCGGCGAGGTGGGGTTCTCGTACACCGGGAGGTCAAGCCCCGGCACCGACGTCATCGAGTTCAGCGGCACGGTCGACGGCCAAGTGGTGCGCTGCAGCGCCACCAAGACCTGGGTGGTTGCGCAACCGACCTGTGATGTCGCTCCCGCCTCCGCCGTGAATGCGGCCGGGACCGGACATACGGTGACGGCCACCTTCAGAAGTGGCGATGGCTCGCCCGCCGCTGGGGTAAACGTGGCCTTCAGCGTCTCCTCTGGACCGAACGCCCCGCGGCTTGGGGACGGCGTGACCGACGCCAGCGGCCAGGTGGGATTCTCCTACACCGGTGGATCAAACGCCGGCACGGACATCGTCGAGTTCAACGGCGTCGTCGATGGCCAGGTGGCGCGCTGCAGCGCCACCAAGACCTGGGCGGTTGCTCAACCGACGTGCGACGCCGCGCCTGCCACTGCCGTCAATGCGGCTGGAACCCGGCACACAGTGACGGCCACCTTCAAGAACGGCGATGGCTCGCCGGCACCGGGCGTCAGAGTATCCATCGGCATCGTGAATGCGCCGCGGGTTCCCCTGCTGGCGGCCCGCATGACCGACAGCAACGGCCAGGTGGGGTTCACGTACACCGGTGGGGCGAACGCCAGCACCGATGTCATCGAGTTCCGAGGCGAGGTCGGCGGTCAGATGGTGCGCTGCAGCGCCAGCAAAACTTGGGGCGCTGCAGCGCCTACCTGCGACGCCCTCCCTGCAACGGCCGTGAACCGGGTGGGAACCGAACACACCCTGACCGCAACGTTCAGGAAGGGCGATGGCTCGCCCGTTCCAGCGGTGAACGTCGCCATCAGCGTCGCCTCCGGACCGAATGCTTCCTTGCTCGCGGGCGGTGTCACGAATACCAGCGGCCAGGTGGTATTCCCGTACACCGGGGGTACGAACGCCGGCACCGATGTCATCGAGTTCAATGGCACGGTTGACGGCCAAGCCGTTCGTTGCCGCGCCACCAATAGCTGGACGGGGGTGGGCGACTGCTGCGTTGGCGACTGCGACTGCACCGGGGTGGTGCGGGTGAACGAACTGGTGACCATGGTGAGCATCGCTCTCGGAAACATCGCGGCCGCTGCCTGCTTGCCCGGCGACGCGAATGACAACGGCGAGATCACCATCGAGGAGTTGGTGCGCGGGGTCAAGAACGCGTTGGACGGCTGCCCCGTGCTGGGGGGCACCCCGACGCCGACGGTAACTGCTCGGACACCCACCCCCACGCCGACCACCACCGTCAGATCGCCCACGCCAACGCTCACCGGGGGGCCGGTCGTGGTGGCGCGGCCGGCCAGCGGGGCGGCCGTGGCGCTGGCGCGTTCGCTGCCGGCCATTCCCGCCCTGCTTGCTTCCCTGACGCAGCTCGCCGGCGGCGGCAGTGGAACCGGGCTACTCGAGGGCACCGCCGCGGCCGTCAAGGAGTGCAACGGCGGCGGCACGCGCGACTTCGTCTGCACGCAGGCCGTGCCGAGGGTGCCGCCACGCGACTACTCTCTGAGTTTCGCCTCCTGCAGACTCAACACCAGCGACGGCGGCAGCGTCACGCTCGAGGGCATGATGACCGCCCGCTCCACCGAGACCGGATTCCTGGCCACCTGCGATCTCCCACCACTCGTCTTGTCGACGGTGACGGTCGGCGGTGTGACGGTGACGGTGCGCAACGCTCAAGGGACAACCACCTCACGCGGGGTGTTCAACTTGACCGGCTCGGCCACGGCCACCCCCGACCTGTCGTCGGACTGCCGCATTGCTGCACTCGACATGGTCCTGACCGGGAGCGCCGACGTCCAGTCGGGGGGAATCGACCTGAGGCTCGGATTCACTGCCACCCAGGTTCGGGTCGCCATTGACACCTTTAGCGCCGACTGCGTGCCGGTGGTATTCACCATGACCATCAACGGCCCTCTCACCATCACGGGGCCAGCGTTCGGTGGCGACTTCAGCGGCAACTTCACTGACTTCGTGTTCACCGACGACCGCAGCTCGGGCGCCGATGTGGTGAGACTCAGTGGGCAGGTGAATTCTGCCTGTTTCGGTACGCCGGTGACCTATGCCACCCAGACGGAGCTGACCATTCCGGCCGGTCTCGCTTGCCCCTCAGCGGGGGTGCTGCTGATCAGCGCCCGTGGCGTCACCGACCGCGTCAGCTTCACCGCCACCGGTGGCGTGGCGATCGACCTGGGCAACAACGGCGGCGCGCCTGATCAGACCTTCCAGAGCTGTACCGATTCGGCCCTGTCGTGTCCGTGAGGTGAGGCAGGAGCGCTCACGGCCGCACGGCCGCACGGGCTCACGCGGGTGTTCTCAAATTTGTGGGTGATGAAGCGAGAGCCTATCTGTCCCCCTCCCGCAGTACCTGCCAGTGATGCGGGAGAGGAAAGCTGAACTGCGCCACGGAGGTCCACCGCACCTTTTCCACAAATTTGAGACACACCCGGCTCACGCTTGTGACGAAAACGTATTTGCGCAGGGTGGACAAATCGACTACAAGCATGAGACTGTTTGTCGTTTTCTCCCAGCTGAAAAGACTTGATCGCCGTGCGCTGACTGCTGATGTGGATGATGGACTTCCCCCGTATCAAACGGTTGCCACCGTACGTGTTCAACATCGTCAACGATCTCAAGCAGGAGGCGCGGCGGGCCGGGGACGACATCATCGACTTTGGGTTGGGCAATCCCGACGGACCGACGCCACCGCACGTGGTCGCCAAGCTCATCGAGGCGGTACAGAAGCCAACGAATCATCGCTACTCGGTGTCGCGCGGCATCTACAAGCTGCGCGTCGCTGCGGCCAACTGGTACCGGCGGCGATACAATGTCGAGCTCGACCCCGATCACGAGGTGGTCGTCACGATCGGCTCGAAGGAGGGGCTGGCGCACCTGGCGCTGGCGGTGCTTGGCACCGGCGACGTCGTGCTCTGCCCGAATCCGACGTACCCGATTCACCAGTACTCGGTCATCCTGGCGGGTGGCGATCTGCGCAGCATTCCACTGGTTCCGGGTGAAGACTTTTTCGGGCATCTGGTCGAGGCCATCCGGCAGACCTGGCCGAAACCGAAGATGCTCATCATCAACTTTCCGCACAACCCGACGACCGAGGTCGTCGACCGCTCCTTCTTCGAGAAGGTGGTGGATTTTGCGCGTGAGCATCAGCTCATGGTCGTTCACGACCTTGCTTACGCCGATCTGGTCTATGACGGATACAAAGCGCCGAGCTTCTTGGAAGTGGCGGGCGCCAAGCAGGTCGGCGTGGAGTTCTTCACGCTTTCGAAGAGCTACAACATGCCGGGTTGGCGGGTCGGCTTCGTGGTGGGTAACGCCGCCATGCTCGGGGCCCTGGCGCGGCTGAAGAGCTACTATGACTACGGGATATTCCAACCGGTGCAGATCGCGGCCATCCATGCGCTGAACGGTCCGCAACATTACGTGGAAGACATCCGCAGCCGTTACGAGTCGCGGCGCAACGTGCTGGTGAACGGGCTCAACCGGGCCGGCTGGCCGGTGGAGAAACCAAAGGCCACGATGTTCGTCTGGGCGCCCATTCCTGAGCAGTTTCAGGAGCTGGGTTCGCTCGAGTTCTCGAAGCTGCTGCTGCGCGAAGCCAAGGTGGCGGTATCACCTGGGATCGGCTTCGGGGAATACGGCGACAAGTGGGTTCGGTTCGCGCTGATCGAGAACGAGCACCGGACACGGCAGGCGGTCCGCGGCATCCGCAAGCTGTTCGCGACCGGCCGCACCGGCGGCGCGGTCCGCGCCGCCAGCTGACACCAGGAGCTGGCCGGGGTGTCACGCGATCGTGGGCGTGTCGAGTAGCCCATCTACGCAACAGGGGAGTGTGGTGCAGCGGAGCGTGCGTGCCGGCCTCATCGGCTTCGGGACCATCGGCACCGGGGTGGTGAAGCTACTTCAGCAGAACCGTGCGCTGATTGAAGAGAAGCTCGGCCTCCCGCTCGAGCTGGTCCGTATTGCCGACATCGACACCAAGCGAGATCGTGGCGTACGGCTCGGGAAAGGGGTGTTGGTTGCGGATGCCGGCAAGATCCTGGACGATCCGCAGATCGACATCGTCATCGAGCTGATGGGCGGGACGAACACGGCCCGTCGGTTCGTGCTCGAGTCGATTGCCAAAAACAAGGATGTGGTGACGGCGAACAAAGCTCTCCTCGCCCTCCACGGTCGAGAGATCTTCGCGGCCGCGGAGCGGGCCCGAGTGGAGATCGCCTTCGAGGCCAGCGTCGGTGGTGGCATTCCGATCATTCGCACGTTGAAGGAGGGCCTGGCTGGCGATCGGAACCGCGCCATTTACGGCATCGTCAACGGGACGTCGAACTACATCTTGAGTCGGATGACCAGCGCCGGCGGCGAGTTCGCGGCGGTGTTGAAGGATGCGCAGGCGAACGGCCTGGCGGAAGCGAACCCCTCCTTCGACGTCGATGGCATCGATGCGGCACACAAACTCAGCCTGCTCATCCAGTTGGCATTCGGCAGTCGCGTGCGCTTCGCAGACATCGTGGTCGAAGGCATCCGGACCATCACCCAGGCCGATATTGTCTTTGCCGGCGCGCTCGGCTACGTCATCAAGCCCCTGGCGATTGCCAAGGACCACGGCGATCGGATTGAGGCCCGGGTTCACCCGACGATGCTTCCTCGACAGCACCTCCTGGCGGACGTGAGTGGCGCTCTGAATGCCATCGTGGTTCAGGGCGGGGCGCTCGGCGCCAGCATGTATCTCGGTCTGGGTGCCGGCATGATGCCCACGGCCACCGCGGTGGTGGCCGACATCATCGATGTCGCCCGCAATCGCGTGCACGGCTGTCGCGGTCGCGTTCCGCCGCTGGGCTACCCGCTCCGGGCGCAACGCCGCGTCGCCATCCAGCGGGTCGACGCGCTCGAGAGCGAGTACTACCTTCGCTTCATGGTCGTGGACCGTCCCGGGGTGCTGGCACAGATCGCGGGCATCTTGGGCCGCGCGGGTATTTCCATCGCGTCGGTCGTCCAGAAGGAACGGGAGCGCGGCGCTCCGGTTCCGATCGTCATCCGCACCCACCATGCGCGTGAGCGCGATCTGCGCGGCGCCTTGCGGGTCATCGACCGTCTGGCCGTTGTGCGGTCGAAGTCCACTTGGATTCGTATCGAGGAGAACCTACGTTGATGGCGGAGCGAGCGTGGCCCGGGGTCATCGAGCACTATCGTGCGTTTCTACCGGTTACCGAGCAGACGCGCATCATCACCTTGCTCGAAGGGAATACGCCACTGTTGCGGTGCGGCCGTCTCGCGGCGGCCATTCATCCCGAGATCGAGCTGTACCTGAAGCTCGAGAGCATGAACCCGACCTCGTCGTTCAAGGACCGCGGCATGACCATGGCGGTCACCCGCGCCGTGGAGGACGGCGCCGCCGCGCTCATCTGCGCGTCGACCGGAAACACCTCGGCTTCGGCAGCCGCCTACGCGGCGCGGGCCGGGCTCCGCGCATACGTGGTCGTGCCGCACGGGAACATTGCCAAAGGTAAACTGTCGCAGGCGGTGATGCACGGCGCCCGCATCATCAGCATCGACGGGACCTTCGATCATGCGCTGCGGATGGTGCGCGCCGCAGCCGAACGCTATCCCGTCGCACTGGTGAACTCGGTGAACCCCTACCGCATCGAAGGGCAGAAGACCGCGGCATTCGAGGTGTGCGATGTCCTCGGATCGGCGCCGGAATACCACTTTCTTCCGGTCGGCAACGCCGGCAACATCACCGCCTACTGGCGAGGGTACACCGACTACTACAACGCCGGGAAGGCGGATAGCCTCCCGCGGATGATGGGATTCGAGGCCGAAGGGGCGGCTCCGATCGTGCGCGGCTACCCGATCGAGAAGCCCGAGACGATCGCGACCGCCATTCGCATCGGGAACCCGGCCAGCTGGGAAGGCGCCGTCAAAGCGCGCGACGAATCCGGCGGGGAGATCGGCATGGTCAGCGATGCGGAGCTTCTTGCTGCTTACCGCCTCATTGCGGAAAGGGAGGGCGTCTTCTGTGAACCCGCGTCGGCGGTGGCCGTCGCCGGCGTAATCAAAAAGGCGGCCCAAGGGTTTTTCACCGCGGGCGATCGAGTGGTATGTACCCTGACCGGGCATGGCCTGAAGGATCCCGACACGGCGCTCGCACAGGTGGGCGAAGTCGCGTGCGTGCCGGCCAGCTTGGAGAAGCTCGCGGAGTACCTCGAACTCGGGTAGCGGCGGCGCTGGCCTCGGCGCAGCGGTACTCGCGGCCTGGAAAAAATCCCCAAAGCCAATATACTTGAAGAAGACGGAAGCAAGATCGGCACGGGACGGGTTCTGATGCGGTTCCTATGGATCGAAATCTAGCGCTGGAAGCGGTTCGGGTCACCGAGGCAGCGGCGCTGGCCTCGGCGCGACTCATGGGGCGCGGCGATGTCCGCGCCACGGATCGGGCGGGGGCTGAGGCGATGTACCGCACGTTCCAGTCGATTGCCATCAACGGGGTGGTGGTGATCGGGGAGAACTCCGCCGCCGAGCATGACTTCGTCAAGCCCGGCGACCGAGTCGGGAACGGGATGGGACCGGAGATCGATGTGGCGCTCGATCCCCTCGAGGGTGCCGCCATCTGTGCCACCGGCGGTTATAACGCCTTGTCGATCGTCGCCATTGCCGAGCGGGGCGGGTTTCTTCGCTGTCCTGACATGCACATGGAGAAAATCGCGGTTGGGTCCGAAGGACGGGGGATCATCGACCTCGACAAGTCGCCGACGGACAATCTGCGGACGCTGGCGGAGGTCCGCGGTGTGTACGTCGCCGACCTGACGGTCGCGATTCTGGACCGGCCACGCCACGAGCGCATCATCGAAGAGGTGCGGCGCGCGGGCGCGCGCGTCCGGCTGCTTCCCGATGGTGACGTCGCCGCCGCGATGTCGACCACGCGCCCCGATCGCGGTATCGACATGCTGCTGGGTGTCGGCGGCGCCCAACAGGGAATCCTGACGGCCGCCGCCATCCGCTGCGCCGGTGGCGACATGCAGGCACGTCTGTGTCCGCGGAACGAAGACGATGCGGAGCGGGCCCGGGAGTGCGGGGTCATGGACTTCAAGCGGAAGTACACGCTCGAAGAGATGGCGTCGGGAAGCATCATGTTTGCCGGCACCGGCGTGACCAACGGTGACTATCTGCAGGGCGTGCGCTTCTTTCGCGGGGGCGCCACGACGAACTCCGTCGTCATGCGCTCGCGGACTCACACCATCCGTTTCATCACTGCCACGCACCGGTTCGATCTCAAGCCGGATTATTGAGGAGCGGGCAGCGGGATGGAACTCCGGGTGAACGGCATGTCCCTGCGTCGCCGCGCCTCCCCATCGGTGACGCGACGAGGCGGGATGGCGCGTCGATTGGCGGCGCAGGAGACGAGCCGCTGATGGGCTGGGAGCCCTGCTACTCGTCGCCGGTCGAGGCGCACGCCTATCTGGTCAAAGAATACCTGGAGCAGTACGGCGTGCCTTGCATCATCGAGAACCTGCGTTTCGGCATGGAGCCGACGACCATCGGGGTGCTCGGAGAAATCCGCATTCTCGTGCGTGAAGAGTGGGTCGCCGTGGCGCGGGGGTTGATTCGCGGGCGCGAGAGCGCCGGCGGAGTCGGTGGGCGCAGGCGAGGGGAGAGAGGCACCGCATGAGCATCTCGAAGCGCGAGTGGCGGGAGCGACGCTACCCCAACGCGAACGATCGCCTCCGGCGGTACAGCACCGTGTCCGACATGGAGATCGAGCCAGTGTACACGCCGGAGGACTTGGACGGCTGGCAGTACGACACGCGGCTCGATCAGCCAGGCGAGTTTCCGTACACGCGCGGCGTGTATCCGAGCATGTACCGCGGCAAGCTGTGGACGATGCGGCAGTTCGCGGGGTTCGGTGCGGCCGAGGATACCAACGCGCGGTTCAAGTTTCTGCTCGACCAGGGACAGAACGGCTTGTCGACCGCGTTCGACATGCCGACACTCATGGGGTACGACGCCGACCATCCGCGCGCCCGTGGGGAGGTCGGACGCGAAGGCGTCTCGGTCACGAGCCTGGCCGACATGGAGGTGTTGTTCGAGGGTATTCCGCTCGATCAGGTGACGACGTCGATGACGGTGAACTGCAGCGCCAGCATTCTGCTGGCGATGTACTTCGCCATGGCCGAACGGCGCGGCATACCGTGGACGAAGCTGGGCGGGACGATCCAAAATGACATGCTCAAGGAGTTCATCGCTCAGAAGGAGTGGATCTCGCCGCCCGAGCCATCCGTGCGCATCGTCGTGGACATGATCGAATTCTGCAGCCGACACGCCCCCCGCTGGCATCCGGTATCGATCTCCGGCTACCACATCCGCGAAGCCGGCTCGACGGCGGCGCAAGAGTTGGCGTTCACGATTGCCGACGGAATCGGCTACGTCCAGGCGTCCGTCGACCGGGGTCTTCCCGTCGACAGCTTCGCGCCGCGTCTCTCGTTCTTCTTCAACGTCCACAATGACTTTCTCGAAGAGATCGCCAAGTTCCGCGCCGCGCGGCGCATGTGGGCCACGATCATGCGCGATCATTTCGGCGCCACGGATCCACGCTCGATGATGCTGCGCACGCACGCGCAGACGGCGGGATGCTCGCTCACCGCCCAGCAGCCGGTCAACAACGTGGTGCGGGTGGCGATCCAGGCCCTCGCCGCCGCCCTCGGTGGCACGCAGTCGATGCACACCAACTCGATGGACGAAACGTTGGCACTGCCGAGCGAGCCGGCGGTGCTCGTCGCCCTGCGCACACAGCAGATCATCGCGGAGGAGACCGGCGTGACGAACACGGTCGATCCGCTCGGCGGCAGTTATGCGATCGAGGCGTTGACGGACCGCCTGGAACGCGAGGCGTTCGACTACATCGAACAGATCGACCGTCTCGGCGGCATCGTGCGCGCCATCGAGCTCGGGTTCCCCCAGAAGGAAATTGCCGAGGCGGCGTACCGCTTTCAACAACAACTCGATGCCGGCGAGAAGGTGATGGTCGGGGTGAACAAGTACCAGCTGAATGACGAGCCGCCCATCGAGCTGTTGCGGATCCATCCCGACGTCGAGGAAAGGCAGGTGAAGCGAGTGCGGGAGCGCAAGGCTGCGCGCGACGCCGAGCTCGTCCGCAGCCGGCTCGCGATGGTTCGTACCGCGGCCGCGCAGGGAACCAACCTCATGCCGCCGATCATCGAGGCGGTGAAAGCCGAATGCACGGTAGGCGAAATCTCCGACGTGTTTCGCGACACCTTTGGCGTCTACCGTGACCCGGCGTGGATCTAGTGCACCGTGACTGAACGCCGTCTGCGCATACTGATCGCAAAACCCGGACTCGACGGGCACGACCGCGGTGCGAAGATCATCGCGCGCGCCCTGCGCGACGCGGGTTTCGAGGTCATTTACACCGGCCTGCATCAGACGCCCGAGATGATCGCGGAGGCGGCGATGCAGGAGGACGTGGATGCGGTGGGGCTCAGCATCCTGTCCGGAGCCCACATGACGCTGTTCCCGGATGTGCTCGATCTGCTGCGGGCAAAGGGTGCGGGTGACGTGGTCGTCTTTGGCGGCGGCATCGTCCCTCAGGACGAGGTGGAGGCGCTGCGCAAGCTCGGCGTCAAGGCAATCTTCACCCCCGGTACCACCACCGAGTCGGTCGTGGCCTGGGTCCGCGAGCATGTGCGGCCGAGGGGATAGACGCCCGGTGAAAGAGGGCGCCACCCTTCGAGACGGCGCTTCGCGCCTCCTCAGAGTGAACGGGCAGAGGCCTTGTGCCGTAAAGCAAAACCCGCTCGCGCTGAGGAACTCCGTAAGGAGCGTCTCGAAGCACGAGCGGGTTTTCCGACGGGCTGATAGACGCGGTCAGCGATCAGCTGTCCGCCGGCCGGTCGATCGCCAGCAGGACGCCGCGAAAGACGTGGGTGCAGACGGCGACAGCAGAGCGGTGAGTTGACCGCTGACGGCTGACCGCTGAAAGTTCGGACATGGAACGGCGCCCGATCATCATCGTGGGGTCCGGCCCCGCCGGCGCGGGAGCGGCCCTCCACCTGTACCGGCAGGAGGCGAAGCTGGCCAGCGAAGTGCTCGTCATCGAGAAAGCACGTCACCCGCGCCCGAAGGTATGTGCCGGCGGTCTGATTCCCGACGCGGTAAAGACACTGCGCGAGCTCGGAGTCGAGTTCGCGGTTCCGCACGTGACGATCCACCGCGCCTTGGTCACCACACCCCGGCGGCGCGTTTTTCACGAGGACCAAAATCTCTGCTACGTGATCCGACGGGATGAGTTCGATGCGTCGCTGGTGGCGGCGTGCAAGGCGCGAGGGATCGCCGTGCGGGAAGGCGAGGCGGTGACCGAGCTCAAACGCGTCGGCGACGGGATCGTCGTGCGCACGACCGCCGGCGAGTATCACGCGCGGGTGCTCGTCGGAGCGGACGGCTCGGGAAGCATTGTCCGACGGCGTCTGGTCGACCCCGGCAGAGACCGGATGGCCCGCGCGATCATGTGCGACGTGCCGGTCGAGCAGACGGGGTGGCCCGGGTTTGCCGAGGCGCGCTACGATTTCGACTTCCGCGACGTCGCCCAGGGACTGCCCGGATACCGCTGGGCCTTTCCGTGTCTGATCGACGGCAAGCCGCACGTCAACATTGGCGCCTACGCGCTGACTCCGGTCGGGACACGGCTGGACCGCAGCTTCGAGGAGTATCGTGCCTCACTGACTGCGGAGAAGCCTCGCGTGCAAGCCTTTCCGATCCACTGGTATGGGCCGAACACGCGGTGCGCTGGGGCTCACGTGCTGCTGGCCGGTGACGCCGCCGGTGTCGATCCGCTCATGGGAGAGGGGATTTCGCTGGCGCTGGAGTACGGCGGCTTCGTTGCCGAGGCGGCGCGCCAGGCGTTGGCAACCGGGGACTTCTCGGGCACGGCCTATCAGCGCGCCATCGATTCCTCCTGGTTGGGAAAGAAGCTCCGCCGCCTCCACCTCGCCACGCGATTGTTCTATGGTCCAACCTGGCGCCTGTGGTTTGCGCTCCCCGAGCACAGCGCGCGCATCCGCGCGCTCGGGCTGCGTTGGTACAACGGCATCGACGGTTGGGATCGACGCAGCGGTTGGGAGGCGTTGCGCGCCCTCGCGTGGAACCAGCTCTGACGCTGGTCGGCGCACACGGCAAGCGGCGCGGGCGGCAGGGGAGGGGTGATGGCACGCAGGCGACCACGACGGAGGCGGGGCAGGGGCCGGCGGCTGGTCGCGTTGACGGTCATGACTGCCGCTGCCCTGGCGGCGATCTGGTTTCTGTCGCGGGCGGCGCGATCCTCGTCACGGGTCACCTTTCGTCTGCCGACACCCGCACCGGTCGCCCCCAACGCCAGTGCGGAGGGAATCACCGATGTCGATCGGCAGCGACTGGAGGAGGCGCTGCGGCGCGGCAGAGCGTCCGATCCGCATGGCTCATCGAGCAACCGATGATACGGGACGCGAGTTTGTCTCGGCGGGCGTTCCGCGCCGCGTCGTCAGCCTCGTGCCGAGCGTCACGGAGTTGGTCTGCGCGCTCGGCTGCGCCGCGCAGCTGGTGGCGCGGACGCGTTACTGCACGCATCCCGAAGCGGTCGTCAGCAGGCTCGTCGCGGTCGGCGGAACGAAGGATCCCGATTGCGACGCCATCATCGCGCTGCGGCCGGACGTGGTTCTCGTCAACTCCGAGGAGAATCGGATCGAAGACGTCCAGCGCCTGAAAGCCGCCGACGTGCGCGTCTTCGTGACGTTTCCAAATACCGTTGCTGCCGCGGCGCAGTCGGCCGTTCGGCTCGGCCACCTCCTTGGCGCTGACGTGGCCGCCGACCGACTGGCGGCGGAGATCGACGCGGCTCGATTGGAGGTCGCCGCCGGGGTCGGCAGACGGAGCAGCGTGTTCTGTCCGGTCTGGCGAAACCCGTGGATGAGCTTCAACGGCGATACGTACGCACATGACCTGCTCAGATGCGCCGGCGGCGACAGCGTCTGCGAGGCGCTCACGGAGCGCTACCCGGAGGTCGATCTGGCCGAGGTGGCGCGTTCACAACCCGAGGTGATTCTGCTGCCGGATGAACCGTATCGGTTTGCCAAGCAGCACCTGAGCAGCCTGACGGCCCTCGCAGATACGCCAGCCTGGCGTGCGCGCCGGATTCACTTCGTCGACGGCAAAGCACTCTGGTGGTATGGGCCACGCACGCCGTCAGCGCTGCGGTACTTTCAGGGATTGCTTCGATCCCCTCGCTGACTCTCCCCTGTTGCCGGAAACGGCAACAGGGGAGATGTCCGTTTTTCGGTACAGCTCTGTGCGAGTTCGTGACCAGGGCCAGGGGCGCTGAAGTGTACTTAAAGCCCTCCCCCGTGAGCAACTGCGCGAACGGGGGAGGGCAGGGGTAGGGGCTGTGCTCCTACTGCAGATTGCGCGCGATGAAGTCAGACAGCGGTTTGAGCACGTTGTTGTTGCTGTCGTCTTCCGCGGTCAGCACATCGACGTGGGCGAAGCCTTCGCTGATGTACGTCTCGAAGCCACCGCTGACATCGCCGTAGGTTGGGAACGCCGGGTTTGGGTTCGACGCGTCGACGACGCGCGGCGTGGAGCCATCACAGCTCGGCGCCGTGCAGATTCCGATGCTGTTGGCGAAGCCGATGAAAGCGGCCGGCACCGTGGCGCCCCCGTTGCTGCCGCCAAAGCCAATCACCGGGATGTCGATGTTGGCGGCTTGGGTCAGGTTCTCGATGTCAGGGCGGTCGCGCCCGACGGATAGTGCGGTCGAGTCCAGATTGACGGACTGCGAGCAGGCGGCGTTCGCTGCCGACTGGTTCGCCCCGCTGCAAGACGCTCCGACGTTGCCGACGAGACACGTTCCGGAGAGCCCCGAGCAGAGTCCCTGCACGCTCGTGGTGCTCGGTCCAGCCGACGGGTAATACCAGTCCGCGAAGTTGCTGCCACCGGCGTAGAAGGTCGTCAGCATGCGGTCGAACCGCGTCACTTCCTTCTCCTGCCCCCAGCGCGTGGCGGGCAACGTCGTCGGTATCGGACCGTTGTTCGGGATCACCGAGGGCGGCATCGGACCTTCGGTGACATCCTGCCAGGTCAGGAGGCCGCCGACGGTAGCTCCGGGCGCGCCCAATGAGGTCGCGACGAAGGAGGCGAGCGAGGCGACAAGGCCGTCGTCATCAAGGAAGCTGCCGATGCCGCCCATGACGGTCGACTGGGGCAGGATCGAGAGCGGGGTGAGGTCCGGTACCTTGGTGATCGCATCGTTGCCGGCGGAGCCCTGATCGACCTGCAGGATGATCTGACCGCTGTCGGGATCGGTTATGCCCTGAATGGCGGCGGGCTCGACGGCCGCGAAAATGCGTGGATTCAGCAACGATGAGGTCGAGAAGGCCGTCGTTGGCAGCGTGCATTTCGTGTTTGAAAAGGCCGCGCAATCCGTCGCCTCGTTGCCAATCGTGCACGCCGTGTCCCCGTCGACGCAGCGTGGCAAGTTGTCGCGCACGGCGCCAAAGAGGCCGCCGTCGAACTTGGCTTCGATGCGGTCGAGGGTGTCCTCCGTGAGCGCCGTGCCGGCCGTCGATCCACCGCCGCCCTCGAGAAGCACCAAGCCCCGGAGCTTGGCGTAGCCGGGATCGGCCGGCCCGCTACCGCTCAGGTTGAAATCCGTCGAGGCGTAGCGCGCGGCAAAACCCGTCCCGGCGGAGTGCCCGCCGAGGAAGACGTTGTCTCGCGAGGCGCCGCGCGCCGCTTCGACGATCGCGTCGATGTCGCGCGAGAAGACCAGGTTGGTCCAGTTCGCCAGGAAGGGAACGTCGCTCTGCGCGTTGTAGAACACGGCGCGTCGATTCGGGCCTGAGGCCAGCGCCGGATGGAGAGAAAGGCCGAGTTCCGCTCCGAAGAGCCAATCGAGCGCGACGGTGGCGTCTGTCAGACTCTCGGCGATCTCCAGGCCGGCCGTGTCCTCCAGCTGATTCGTCCGGCGGTCATGCGCCCACACCTCCACTGCCAGACCGTGGTCCGCCAACTCGCGGGCGACCAGATTCTCCGCGAGGATCTTGAACGTGTTCGCCCCGCCTTCGAAGCCGGGAACCAGAATCAGGATGGCGTGCGGCGTGACCAAGCCGGGCTCGAACCGAAAGCGCGTATAGCGGGCGTTGTTCAGGCTGAAGGGACCTGCACCGAACTGGGTGATCAGGTTCGGATTCGTCACCGTCACGCCGGGTGAGCCAGGCGTATTCGGTGCCTGCGCCGAGCTGGGAATGTCAGTCGTGTTCGTGGTCACGGCGACGCTGCGCAGCGCCGGCACGCACAGTTCGTCTTCCTTCTTGGTGTCGAGCGTCCGCTCGCCGAGCTGATCGCTGACCTTCACGCCCGCCACGCGAACGTGTTTAGGCTCGCCTTTGACCGGCTTCGCCTTGTAGCAGAGCAGCGAACGCGCCAGGCTCTTGACCGGCTCGCGGTTCTTGCTGACCGGCACGCAGAAGTGCTTCGGCTTCTTCACCTCGAAGTCTTTCGCCGAGGTCGTGAACTGGTCCTCCAGCCTCACCGTGCTGCCTTCGAACTTCGGCGTCTTCTTGGTGGTCTTGGTCTTGTAGCACTTGAAGTGATCGACCGAGTGCGTCTGCGGATCGGGGACCGGCAGAGGGTTCTGGCAGGAGCCTGGCGGGTTGTCCACGCACTTGGCGCTCGGAATCAGGAGGAAATCCGGTTTGATCGTGTCGAGCGCGAGGCCGCCGAACTGATCGGTCACGGTGTTGTTCGCGGTCTTGACGTGCGTCGACTCGCCCACCGCCTCTTTGATCTTGTAGCTCGTCAGATGGGTCGACGCGTCGGTGATGCCCTCGGCGTTCTTGTCGACGGGCACGCAGATTCGCTTGAGGGTCTTGACGTCGAAGTCCTTGTCCTCGAACGAGTCGACCAAGTTGACGGTGGTCCCCTCGAACTTCGGTGTCTGCGGTGCGGTGGCCGCCTTGTAGCACAGGTAGTGGTCATTCGCCCCGAGCACGGGGCGGCTGGCGAAAGCCACGCTGCAGCAGAGACCGACCAGCAGTGTCGCGTGCGTGATTCGGGTTCGGTTCACGGCTCCCCCTTCTCAAGCGTCAGATTGATCGACGTATCAAGCCTACTGAGCCCCGGAAATTATGGCAAGCGCGAATGCGTGACGGGTGAGGCCACCCGCCCCCGCATCGCTGGTGCAGGGGCGGGCGCCGCGGAATCGTTCCGGGAGTTGCGTCGGGGTTACGGAAGGATCGTCTTGGTCGACGGCACGCAGATCAACTTGCCCTTCTTCAACTCGAACTTGCTGGTCTGGAACTGGGTGCTGACCTGGACCGAGGGTCTCGGGCTGCTGAACGTGACAGCCTTGACCAGGTAACAGGTCATGTGGAGGCCGGGGTTTTTGATCGGCCCGCCGTTGACGCCGGTCGGGTTGCAGACGTACTTGGGCCGTTTGACGTCGACGTATTGTGTGGTGATCTGGTCGCTGGTGCTGACACCGTCGACCCGCGTAAACTTGGGATTCTTGAGATCCTTGCCGAGGTAGCACTTGTAGGCATCGACGCAGATGCCCGTGCCCGCGCAGGCGCCGTCCGCGCACACGTCGCCGCTCGTGCAGGGATTACCGTCGTCGCACGGCGCGGTGTTGTTCGGGTGGGTACAGGCGCCGCCACTGCACACATCAGTCGTGCAGACGTTGCCATCATCGGTGCATGGCGCGGTGTTGTTCGTATGGAGGCACGTGCCGCTGGCGTTGCAGGTGTCATCGGTGCAGACGTTGCTATCGCTGGTGCAGGGGTTCCCGTTCGGTTCGAACTGGCAGGTCGACGAGCAGCAGTCGCCGTTGGTCGTGTTGCCGTCGTCACACTGTTCCTCCGGAGCGCTCACGAGGCCGTCGCCGCAGTCCGAGTAGAAAACGGTGATCCGGATATGATCGACGTTTCCGATATCGATGGTCGTGTCGGCGGCTGAGAGGGCCACGCCGAACCCCGAGCTACTGATCTCGCTGGCGCTCCATGTTTCGCCCCACAGGTCGGTCGGTCCACCGTAGCTCGCGTAGGTGTTGTCATCAGTCGTCGGCCACGTCGCCCCGGCCGATCGGTTCGTGGATTTGATGGCGCCGCCCTTCACGATCTGCACGGCGTGGTCGTGAATGTTCCCGGTGAGCGAGAAGCGTTCGATTTCGACCTGGATGCCTCTGATGGAAGCCGTGGACGGAATCGAGAAACCGAACCCGGTTGCCTTGAGGTACTCGGTGATGTCGTTCGGGAATGCCTGGACGGTGGCCTGCGCATAGGAACCATTGCTGCTGACCGCGTTGCCGGGATTGCTCCAAACGTTCGTTCCGATGCTGTTGTCGGACACGACCGTTCCAGGGCTGTTCGGTCCCACCAAGTACACCTGCGCGTGTGCAGGCATGGTGATGGTGACCAACAAGAGCGCCAAGACCGGCGCCGTGGAGATGAGCCTCGTGGACGGCGAATATGCTCCCTTCATTGTTTCACTCCTTCTGGCCGTCATCACGCAACGGCTGTCGACGCTCCCCTCATGAGCGAAGGAAAGAAAACCCGACACCCATTCCTAACCCGGCAGATCCAGAACCTTTTCCTTTAGAACATTAAGTACGACAACTCGGGAGAAGGTGTCAATTCAGCTCTTCGCGACGTGAGCCAACGGATTCCGATCACCACTGGTGACCTGGTGACGGCGAAAACCATGGACTCCGCCTGGCCGTTTGTGCATAATCCAACGACTCAGGTTGAGGTCCCAAGGGGCGAGGCGGCAGCGGAGCATGAGCACGAACCGGCCGGGAACTGCCGGTACCGGCGGGAGATCGAGGGCCTCGCCGGGTATCGGGGACCGAGTTAGGTAGAGGCACACAGCCTCCAGTTCGGCTGGGTGCAACCTGCGGAGGACGTCATGATTAACCGGCATCTGAGATCGTTGGTGATTCTTGGCGGTGCTCTCCTGGCCGTGAGTGCTACGCGTCCGGTCTATGCCCTGAACGCGTGCTCCGCGACGGACGTGACGGCGCAGGACCCCAGCTGCCCGACCGGGACGGGACCGTGCTACGTGAGCAAGAGTTTCAGCGTGGGTAATGGCTGCGTCTTGGACTTTGGCTTGCGGGCGGTCACTGTCGTGAGCAGCGGAACGCTCGCCATCGGCTCCGGCGCGGTGACGCTCATTGCTGGCAGCTTCACCGTCAGCCCCGGCGGATTTGTCGACGGTCGAGGAAGCGACTCGACCCCGCCGAACGATCACGGCGGCTCCTTCACCCTGCGGGTGAGTGGAGACGTGACGATGCAGAAGTCCGGCTTATCAAATGGTCGCGTCGAGATGTCGGGCCATGTCGCCGGGGGCACGGTGCTCATCGAAGCCGGCGGGTCGGTTACGATCGCGGGCAAGCTGCTGGCGGACAATCTTGCGCCGTTGGGTGACGGCGGGACCATCCTCATCCGCGCCGGTGCGAATTTCACGACAGTCAGCGGAGCAGTGGTCTCCGCTGCCGGGGGGCTACAGTCCGCCGGGGGCGGCATCATTGAAATCTCGGCTGGCAGAGTTGCTCTCGGGAGCGCACTCGACGCCAGTGGCTCCAGCGGCGGTATCGTCGACATCAGCGCCAGAGAAGACGTGGTGGCGCGCCAGATCAACGCGCACGCGACCGGAGACGCCGGGGACGGTGGCGATATCGAGGTGGTCGGTGGCACGAAGGTGCAGGTGCTCGGCCTCATGCATGCGAACGGCAGCGGTTCGAGCACGGGCGGGGGAGGGGGGTCGGGAGGTTTCGTTTCCGTGGAAGCGCTGTTTGGTGACGTGATCGTGTTGTCGGGTGCCGACATCGACGCGACCGGAGCCGGACCGGATGGCGACGGCGGCGAGATCTTCGTTTCGGCACGTGGCACGGTTGAGGTTCGCATCAATTCGGTTCTGTCGGTACGGGGGGAAGGCAGCGACAGCATTGGAGGCGAGATCCTGATTGATGCGGGGCTTGACCTGGCGGCGTCCGGAGTCCTCGACGCGAGCGGCGGCTCCGACGGCGGCGATACGGACATCAGTGCGGGACGGAATATCACGCTGGCCGGAAGCACGCTTGCCAGCGGTCGCTACTATGGAGGGTACGGGGGTGCCGTCGGGGTCGCAGCAGGACTCGCGGGAAGCGGGTCCGTTTCGATTTTGGGAACCATCGATACCGACGGCGGACCTTGCGGTATCGAACGGGGGTGCGGCGCCGGTGGCTTCACGTACATTGATGGCTGTAGCGTGTCGGTCGCCTCCACGGCGCGGCTGTCGTCACAAGCGTTCGAAGGGGGGGAGCACAGCTTCTCTGCGCGCGAGCAGCTTACCATTCTGGGCAGCGTCGACGCCGCGAGAACAAACGCGAGTGGAGTCAACGGGCGCAACGAGTTCCTGCATCGAATCGGAAGGTCACCGGTCGTCAGCGGGACGGTGGTGCCCGCTGCGATCGCGACTGCGCACAATACGTGCACTGCACCAGCCGAGCTGAACTGTCTGCCGCCGTGTCCTACCTGCGGCAACGGGATCGTCGAGTTCCCCGAGACCTGCGACAACGGTGGGGGCACCCCGATAAGCTGCGATGGGTGTTCGGTCTTCTGCCGGCTCGAAAACTGCAACGACGGTAATACGTGCACGAGTGATTCGTGCGACCCGGTGCTCGGATGCCGGAACGTCCCCACGACCGCTCCTTGCACGCCAGGGCCCACGCCGACGATTACACTGACTCGCACGCCATCGCTGACGCCGAGCCCGACGCGAAGCCCAACGCGAACACCGACCCGCACCCACACGCCGACCCGCACCCCCTCGGCGACTCCGACCCGCACGCTGACTCCGGACCCCGTGCTGACTCCAGCCCCGACGGCGGGAATGGTGATCTGCAGCGGCGGGGCGACGATCAACGGGCCACTTGTCAGACTGAGCCGGCTTAGTGGCCCACTGGGCGATGAAGGGATCATCATCAAGGGCGTCATCGCTTTCGGCCCGGGCGTTCCCGCGATCGTTGGCCCGTCAAGCAAGGGAGCGCAGATTCGCCTCGACGACCTTGGCTCTGGAAGCAGCGCGATCTTCGAGTTGAGCTATCTGACCAATCCCGTCCCACCCGGTCCGCCGGGCACCGGTTGCGGCACAGGCGACGGCTGGAAGTCCAACGCTTCGGGGAAACATCTCTACCGCAACCGCTCTGGTGCGATTGATCCCCCCGCGTGTACTTCGGGATCGGCCAATGGGCTCTCGCTGTTGAAGTTCAACGATCAGCGAGCAGTTGGCAAGGGCATTCGGTTCGTTGCGAAAGCGAAGAACGCATTCCTGCCTATCCCCCAGGGTCCGCTACGCTTCAGCGTGGTTCTCGGCGCGACGGCGGCGGCCAGCGACGCTGGCGAATGCGGTGCGTATGTTTTCAGCCGGCTCAACTGCGGATACAACGGCAGTGGGACCACGATGACCTGCCGGTAACCCGCATTTCCGGTCGCCGGCCGCGCCCGCAACTAGGATCACCTTCCGAGGATCTTCGCGCCGTCACGCGCGATGAGCGACGTTGGGATACCAACACCACCGAATTCGTAGACCTCAGACCGGATGTTCTCCATGATCAAATTCACGTCGCTGCATTGGGGCGGCAACAAGGCCGGAAGGACAAGGTTCCCCTGACAGCTTGAGGTTCCCTGACCGATGTGACAGTTCAGCGTCGACGTCGCAACCGTGCTGCCGAGAAGCTGCGTGTTCGCCAGCAGGCAATCGGAATCTGGATCGGGTCCATAGGAAAGGTCGGCGGTGAGTCGAGCTTCCAGGCGAGCCCGCGCCGGGAACACGCGACTGATCGTAACCTTGCCCACGATGAGGTTCGTGACCATCCGGCGTTGCGTCAATCGTCTGAGCCTGACCTTCCCCCTATCGAAGGTCGTTCCCGGCACACAAGGCCAGGCGCTGCCTCCAGTCACGCACTGAGCCTGCACCAATGGCTTCCTGAAGGACACACCTCCCGCCAGCGGGAGTGGCGTGGGTGTCCGTGTCACCGTCGGTGTTTCGGTCGACGTCGGCGTAGCGGCCGGCGTTGGCGTCTCCGTGAGCGTCCCGGTCGGCGTCGCGGTCAACGTCGGCGTCTCCGTCACCGTCTCCGTCGGCGTAGGGGTTTGCGCCTCTGCCGCCGGGAGCCAAACGAGGATCGCCAGGACACAGACGGGGATTAGCAAGACGTTTCTCATCTTACCGGTGTTTTCTCTTGGCGCGTGCGTCGGAGACCGAAACCGAGGAAAGAGTCCGAGGTTCGCCGGCTTTCTCATGGGCAACCGATACCCCCGGAGTCGCAGTCAGGAAAACTGCCCAAGACAGCCTGTCCATCACGGGCGATCAGACGTGTCGGCACGCCCATGAATCCAGCTTCGTAGACCTCCGAGATCACATCCTCCAGGGTCATACTCACATTCGCGCACGACGCAGGTGTCAAGGTGGTGAGGTGCAGGTCGCCTCCGCAACTCATGAAATACCCCAATTCTGCTGATCGAAAGCAGGTCATCGTGGAAGTGGCCCATGGGCTGACGACCACCTGGGTGTTCGCGAACGGACACGGATCAGCATCGCTGTCGGGACCGTACGTGACCCGAGCCGACACCCGCGCGTCGAGGTTCATCTGCGGTGGAGCGACCGACTGCAGGCTGACGCGGCCAACGCGTCTATTGAAGACGAGGGCTGATTGGCGCCTCCTGCGGATCTGTACCGCGCCGCTCCTGAAAGTGATCCCTGATGCATTGCACAGGGCAGGGACACCGCCCGACAGGCACTGTGCTCGCACCAATCGGCTCACCAGAGTTGAAGTCCCCCTCGCCTGGCCGTCTGCGGGCAGCGCAAATAAAAGAGGAATTGCCACAGCGCAAACGACCGCGAGCGCCGTCCTCATCATCACCCCCAAAGCCTCCAAGGAATCCAATAGCCTGAGATGAACGATGATCGCACGCTTGAAAGGTTTTGGTCAACCCATTTTTCGCGACGACTTGGCGGCCACTCTCCGCAGGACAGGAAGTTACTGCTGAAGATTCCTGATGAAAATTCCTTGACACAGCGAACACGGACGCGGTAGCGTAGCCGTGGATCGCCATAGTTTTGGATCACGTCGTGGGTGTTGCGCTGGAGCGGGGGCTGAGCGTACCGACTGCGTCGATGGGGGTACAGGGGCCGTGAAAATCATCCGTGCGCTGGGGGTGCTCGTGGCCGGAGCCACTGGAATGGTGTGCTCTATCGCTGCGGCTCAGCCCGTGCCTCCGACGACGGTCGACAACGTCGTCATCCTCGCCAACGCTGAGATCACGTTCAGGAGGAACTCCATCCTCGGGAGCGGGCAAGCCTTGGTCAATGCACCCGGTGGGGCTGCCCGTCTGGACCAGGGGTTTCGCGCGCTGGATGCCACCTTGATCGTGGCGGATACGGTCGACAGTCTCTCTCCTTCCGGGAACACCCCCCCGCCGCCCCAACTCGACGACGTCGTTGCCAACACCATCAGCCCGAGGGTTACAGTCAACGGATCGGCCGCCGGGGCAACGTTTCCGGTCTTCGACGTGTTTCCTGCTGCGCCAGCTGTAGCCCCCGGCGGGACCGATGTGCGTGTCCGCCGCGGCAACAGCCCGGTATTCCTCGATGCCGGTGACTACGGGACCATAAAGGTCGGCCACGATGGCGTCGTGTACTTCACCGGGGGAACGTACAACGTGCGCGAAATCAGGGCCGGCAAGCGCGCCTCGTTGTGGTTTCAGAACCCGGCGACAGTCAACGTCTCGGGGCGATTCGCGGTTGGCACGCTTGCCAGGTTCGGCCCAGTGTACGACGGGTCGGCTCGTTGCATCGTCGTCAATATCGCCCCGACCGCTTCCATCGTCGGAACCATTTCCCGCAATGGGAAGATATTCGCAACAGTAAACGCGCCGGGCTCGATACTACGGCTCGGGGCGAGCGGGGAGTTCTCCGGACAGTTCATTGGTGACACGGTTCTCGTTGGCTGGTTCGCGACAGTATGGGCCGATACCCCTTGCCCATAGGAACTCTTGTTGCCGATGCGCACGCTCCCAAAAACGCTCTTCCGTTTCACGCTGTTGTGCGGCTTCGTTCTGTGTTCCACCCGGGCGCTGGCCCAGTCTGATTCGGTCGATGATTACGTCATCTTCGCCAATCGACGTGTCGAAGTCGGCCGCGTCGCCCTGATCGCGTCCGGTAATGTGGGGACGCAAGACCGCGGCGGGCTCTTCGCTGCCCAGCGCCAATTGATCTCGGGGCACTGCACACACATCGTATCCGATGGCGCGGCTATCAAGGGCCCTGCGTCGTTGTACTCGCTGTGGGCAAACGATACAGAACACGTTGACGCCAGCGTTGCCATCCAGAGTCCCGGCGAGCCGGCAGGCTTCCCACCCCCGGTACTGGGCGAGTTCCCCGCCGTACCGCTGATCAGTGCGGGGACCCCGCCGGTTCAGACCAAGGCCTTCCAAACCCTGACGCTACCCCCTGGGGCTTATGGGGCTCTCCGGATGCGGCAACGGAGCACACTGGTCCTGACGGGCGGTGAGTACACGTTCGCATCCGTGAAGACCGGGATGTTCACCCGCATTCTGTTCACCGCGCCCACGGTCGTGAATGTCGCCGACAGTGTACTGATTGGGCCATACAGTCTGATCTCGCCGATCACGCCCGGGGTTCGCGCCGCCGACATTTGGATCAATGTGGCCGGCGACTTGGTGCGCATTCGGAAGCGCAACACCGTGGCTGCGAGGTTCCTCGCACCCCAGGCGCGGGTTTCGATTGGCGCCGGAGTATTGTTCAAGGGCCAACTCATCGGAGACGAGGTGTCCGTTGCCCTGGGGGCAGCGGTCCAAGCAGCCGCACCAGTCTGCGAGTCGTTCCTGCGCCGGACACCGACGCACACGCCCGTGCCCCCGACACCAACTGGGACGCCAACGCGAACACCCACGGCGGTCATCATCAATCCTACGGAGACCCCGTTACCGACCAGTACGGTGGCGATCCCAACGAACACCGCGGTTCCGCCGACGAACAGCCCCGCCGTGCCGACCGTGACGAACACGCCGGTGTCGACGGAGGCGAACACATCAGTGCCAACCCCGACTCACACGAGCGTTCCAAGCGCAACGCACACCGGTGTGCCATCCGCCGCTGCGACACCGACGGCGATCGCAACGGATACGGCCGTGGCAGCTGCCACCAACACGCCAGTGCCCACCAGCGCTGGCGGCATGGAAGCAACTCCCACCTTCACGTCGCAGCCGGCCTTCACCGCCACCCCGAGGCGCACGGAAGCCAGCGGCTCTCCATCCGCAACACCCGGCGGTGAGCCGGTCGTCTGCGGTAACGGAGTGCGCGAGGGCGGAGAAGAGTGCGACGACGGCAACGGGGATGACGATGACGGGTGCTCGAACGAGTGCCGATCAGACCACGACGACGGTAGCCTCGGACAGCGGTTCTGCACCCTCACGCAAGGGGCGTGGGGATCGCCAAACGGGATCGGCAACGGGCCGGACGGATTCGTGACTCGTTACCCGGGGATTCTACCCGTCACGATTGGCGGTCCGGGCCAGTCGACGGAGGTACAGACCCAGTCGGCGCTGATTGCCTATCTGCCGCACGGGGGTGGGGCTGCGCCGCTGTATCCGGGCCAACGGTACTTCAACACCGCGGCGAGCGTGAGCGATGACGGAGGTGGCGTCCTCGCCGGTCAGGCCATGTCCGCGACGCTGGCCGTCAACCTCTCTGCCGAGCTCGGCGACGCCTACGGAGAACTGGAAGACTTCGAGCTGCCGGAGCATCGCTTCTGCACGCAGGCCATGCTGCCGGCTGACGATGGGGTGCTGGGCACGGACGACGATGTGCTCGACGCGGGAGGCACGATTACGCAGTGGCGCCTGCCCGAGTGCGTGCGGGTGGCAGGCAACAGCGTCGAAGACCTCCTGAACATGGCCAACCAGTACCTGCGAGGAGGCGGGGCACCGCCGGACATGACGGAGATCAGCGAGGCCCTCGAGACGATCAACCAGGCCTTCGACGAGTGCCGACAGATCGTGCCGTGCCCGTGACCGGCCCAGGCCGATAGCCGTCGACCGCCCGCGAGGCTGATCGGCCCGCCCGTCTCCGCTTCGACCGCGCCCAGTTTCTGATAACTCAGTACCCCCGACGCGATTCGAACGCGTGACCCCAGGATTAGGAATCCTGTGCTCTATCCATCTGAGCTACGGGGGCAGATTTGCATACAGTGCTACCACCTCGTGGCGACGGTTTCCACGCTGCGCGGCGCGCCGGCGCAACGAGATCGAGGTGGAGAGGATCTCGATCCTGCGAACCCGGCAGGGAAGGCGAATGGGTCGAGCTATCCGACCCGAAGGACTACTGGAGGATCCGTGCGAGCGCGAGCTGGTGCTGGACGTTCTAACCGGCGAGGCGGGTGCGGTAGGCGGCGGCCATGTCGGGATGGAGCGTGGCAATGTTGTTGGTCTCGCCACGTTTCGTCTCCTCAATCAGCAGGCGATCATCACGCCCCCAGGGCAATGCGGCGTACTGTTCCTGGCCGGGCCACTCATTGGAATCGAGGACCCACCTGTTCGGGTCCGAGCGGAGTGAGAAAAAACGCGAAGTGCGCCAGCCCAAGTACCTCGATTGCTGAGAAAAAAGGTAGGGGGACGAACCCGACGATCCAGGCACCACAGCGAGGGAAAAGACGCCCCGAGGGGCCGTAACGACAGCACCCCAACAACAGCAAGAGTAGGCCGCCGAAAAGGCTGATTTCCTCGGCGCTAAACAAGAGTTCAATCTTCGGGGCCCGACAACGTTCGAGCGCGCCGGTGAAACATCAGTTGCCGGCGGCAAGGAGATGCGCGATCGTAAAAAACTCCTCGGTGAGACCGGTCTTCTCCCCCTGATTGAAGTACCAGCCCTCCTCGCCGGCGAATCGGTGGCTCGGCAACGCCGCGCGGGTGGCGTGCGCCATCTGCACATCGACCATGGAGATGCTGTGGTTGAAGGGCATTTCGTCGGGGTAGACGGTGCCGTAGTCGACTCCCGCCTTGTGGCGGAAGCCGTACTGATTGACCCAGACCTTCCAGAGTTCGCCGGCGCGATCGTAGATGTCGCTGAAAGCGATGAGATAGGTTTCCTTGTCGATGAAGAGTGTCCGCTTGCCGTAGGCGTACTGCGGGTTCTTGGGCACGCCCTCGACCACGTAGACCTGACGTTTCTCCCAGTTGTCGCAGAAGACAAACTCGCCGCTGCCCTCACAGTACTTCACCGGAAACTGCTCGGCGTGCATCGACGCGAGGACGGTCTTCTCCCCCAGGTACTTCCAGTCGAACCAGGGAATCTGGCCCGCGTAGCCGCCGTAGCTGTCGACGTCGGTATCCTGCGCGAACAGGGCATCCGAACGCTGGGCGCTCGACAGTCGGCGCACACGCCGCAGTGCGGCGAGATAGAGCCAGGTGTCGTCCTGACGGTCGGGGTCCAGGTAGCGGACGGTCGTCATGCCGGTGCCCTTGAGGTCGAACGGTTCCAGAATCGGATGGAGTGATCCTTTGGCTCGGATTCCTTCGGAGTTTGGCAACACCGGTTTCGGATCG
>Ga0316626_10000115_pt1 | contig 27560 bp, 57 predicted proteins | sample OWC_Aug_T1_C1_D5_FD_207656 | JGI IMG/M metagenome (GOLD analysis project Ga0316626, IMG submission 207656) | Wetland soil microbial communities from Old Woman Creek delta, Ohio, United States - OWC_Aug_T1_C1_D5_A | ecosystem: Environmental > Terrestrial > Soil > Wetlands | place: USA: Ohio...
AAGGTCTACGTCATTCATAATAGCGGATAGCAGCTTGCCTCTTGCTATAGTTTTATGATGACTTATAGTGGTGACTATAGTGCTGGCGGCTATGTTATCTTTATTGTAACCTAGAGAGGTAAAGGCACGGGGCATTGTCTTTTCAGTTTTGGTTAGAATTTCTACTGCTCGTTCCCAGTCTTCTAGTTTAATAATTCGCTCATTACTCCGCGCAGCACTTAGCACCATAGCTAGCTTACGCATATGAGTTTGCCTTCTCCCCACATAGCTTTCCATCCTGTTTCCTTCTAAGATTTTATTCCCTTTCCTTAGCTCTTGCTCTTGCTTCTTATAGGCAAGGAGCATGGCATCCTCAGCTTTCTTAGAGATTGTCATCTCTCCTGCCATAGCTCCTATGTCTAAGAGGTCACTAAGCAGCTCATCATGTAATTGTTCATTAGCCTCTGGCCTAACTGGACGCCCCTCAGCAATCTCTCCCTTAGTGGACTCTACCACAAATATTACACGACTAGTGTATCCCCCACCAATAGCGTCCATGGGGAAGATGGAAGGGAGCCAGTCAGGGCTAGTAGCTCCTAGAAAATTAAGGCAGCTGTTGCGCAGGACTTCCTGACCACGATAGCGGGTGGCTGAGGCCCAAGTAGGGAGACAATCGTAAAGGTCAGTAAGCCATCCCAGCTTAGCACTGTCTTGCTGCCCTAGAGTAACAATAAGTTCGGTGGAGAAGCAACTGGCAGCACACTGAAAGTGTCCTTTCCCTGTATCAGGGTCTAGGTACTCTTTCTTAACTTTTGCCATCTCATCCGCAAGTCCCTCTGCCGTGAATTTCTTACTAGCAGTGGGCAGTTCCGCATCAGCATAAAGATTTATTCCAGGAGCCATAGCAGTTCCCTTCCTACTCCCCGCTGCAGGGCCTACTAGAATAATGTACATATTAGGATAAATTAAAGTATCCCACGAAACCCAAGTCTTCCTACCTAGAGCCCCAGCTAAGACTGAGATGCCTACCCATAAGCGGTAGGCTAGTGGACTCTCAGTCTGTGCTGTGTACTCATTTACATAGGAATCAAGCCAATTTTCTAGCTTTCTAGCCACTAGCTACCCCCAGTAGCTACTCTGCAGTCAAGCTTTCAGCCTCAAGGTTACTCTTAGCCTTTAGCTCAGTGCGGGTAGTCATTAGTTCTTCAAGGAACTGCTCCCAGGGGGTGGCTTCTACCTTCTCAATAGTTATGCCCTTAAGCGCTTGTCCCCCACCAAAGCCTGCCTTTATATCTATGTCTAGTTTAAAGGTTTGGTTTTTTATGGTTATGGGAATACGCATTGTGTTAGTTAGTTTTTCTAGGAAACGAAGAAAGCTAGCTTTACCTTTGGCTAAAGGGAATTGGATAGTTAAAGAGTCATGGCCATGGAGGCTATAGATACAGTCAATTAAGTCTTCATCATCGGAGTGATAGAGTTGGTAGAGGGCTTGGTTAGTACAGTCTACTAGAGTTGATTGAGGGGCATTAGCATAGAATTCTTTATAAAGCTTATCTCCAAGAGAACGAAGGAAGACACGTTTACGGCCAAAGGGATTAGTGTAGCTCTTTGTAGCCCTTACTAACTCTTGCATCTCTTGATGCCACTGCGGGAGGCCAGGGTAAGCTACTGTGTAATACAGATTACGGTGGAGCTTAGCCGTAGCCACATCTACTCTGTTCTTCTTAGCGTACTCAAAAGCTCCAATATCATAGTTAAGACTGTGGTTATCCTTCTTCCCCGATTGACGAAAAGTCATAGTAGGAGGAACTACGGTAGCCTTATTGTAGAGTAAGGCAACCTCAGGATAAGTAGCTATGAACTCTGCTCGCTTATCTCGTAGATCAGCCGCATCGGTCACCTTATCAATGAACTTATCTTCCTTCTTAGCCCATTCATAAGGGAAATTAAGCATTAGCTCAGCAGTAGTAGCATGAGCATCAAAGTGTTGAGTTACTACACGTAGCATGTTCTTGTCCTGGCTCATGTACGCTACAATAACCCACTCACCTTGGCTATAGTCGGCTTCTGTTAGGAGGTAGTTAGGAAGTTTCATTCTTGCGCTTAAGCCCAAAGTCTTTTTTCTTAATCTTAACCATATCTCCATTTCCCCGATGCCATACAATACCTTCAATGTTTTGTGTAGCTAGCCACTCGCGTAAAGCGTTAAACTCTCTAGGAACCTCTTCCGTCTTGAGTATAGATTCCCCGTGCTTAATTAGCTGATGCTGTTCTAAGCTTTCAGGATTACCTTGAATCTTTGGCCCACATAGTTCATAAGTTCCATCAGGCAAACTACAACCAATATTACCCATAAAATAATAAGCTTCTCTGTGATATTTATCCTCAGGGCCATCTCCCACAGCTATCCACCCAGGCCAATACCCTGTTACAGGATCAGGGTCTTGGGCAGGGATAAAGCCAACTGGAGTCTCTTTTCCATGCTTTACGTCATATCGTCTAAACAATTTATGATCTTTTACGAGGCAACAGGTGCCATCGAACTTAACAGTAGCTATTCCTTCTCCAGCAATAACCCACTCAGCCCCAGGAACTACCTCATTACGCACTAAGCGATCAGTGTCATAGTTACGCTGGAATAAGCTAATTATCTTCTTCATTTGCCTTCCTTTAGGTCATTAGCTGCTAATTCCGCTCTCAACCTACTCACCTCTAAACGTAGGATAAGTAATTGGTACTCAGCACAAGCAGCCTCTACCTTTGAGTCAGCCCCTCGATGAAACTGGGAGTGCCAAAGCACCCAGCTAAATAGTTTCTTTTCCTCCTCAGTATTCAGTACACTAGGCACATCATAAGCTGAATGGGATAGAGTAACATGGTCCAGTTGACTATTCATTAATTTTTGCCCCATTTAAGAAAGGGTTCCCAATCCTTATCAGCCAAGTACCCAGGGGGCTCAGCCCACCATCCTCCCAGCCTATTAACTACATAACTCCCAGAAGGCCCTCCCACAATAGGAAGCAATCGATACTGAGCCCATTCACCTGTTTCTTTGCTTTGCTCGGCATAGTCACTAGTAGCCCAATAAGGCTTTCTAATCTTTCCTGTCTCTTTAGCAGCTTCTGCTAGTTTCATCTTCTCTCCCTCTTAGCCATTGAACCCTCAGGGGCAGCTTTCATTATTATAAGTTCTAGCTGTTTTTGTTCTTCTAATCAGGAAGGATAAACTTCTTAAAGGCAGGAGGTAAATTCTGCAGATTCCCGCCTGTTCCGAATATCGTCTGGCTACTACTCGGCCTTCCAGTTACAGTCCCTCCAGGATTCATAGCCCCTCTCAAGCGCCCATCATCATCTAAGAGCATCTCAAGGTAGGTTTCATAATACTTGGCTATGGTTCTGTAGTCTAGGATTCCATAGAGGATAGGCTCTAGCCTTGTTCCTGTTAGCTTTACTGCAAGTTTCCTAAGCGCCTCTTCTTCTGTGGTCTCTACTTGCCCATCCTTGCTCCGCTTAGTTGGGATTTTTATCTTGTTAGCTGTTAGGAATTCTTTTATTTGCTTAGTGCTGGCAGGGTTGAAGAGCGGGTCTTTTGTTAGCTCTCTTAGCTCCTTTACCTTATCCTGCAAGGCCCCTAAGATCTTAGGCTTCTCTGCCTCAATCCATTCATGATCAAGAGCTAGTCCATGGAGACTCATAAATTCAAAAGGAGCGAATTGAGACATGTCTATCTCATAGCCTTTTCTATAACCGTTGTCTAGCTGCGGGGCTATCTCCCTCCAAGCCATTAATGTACAATAGACATCTTTGCAGTTATACTCAAAGAATAGCCTCTCATCACTTATCTTCTTCCACTGCTTCCCTTCATCCTTATAATAAGACTGGTCAGTGTAGATAGAAGTTAAGAAATCAAGACCCTTAGGAAGCTCTGGATAAATACGATGAAACGCCACCATCGTGTCTTCAATTTTAGCTCTAGTCTGGACATGGTGCCTTTGTTGTAGGAAGGTTATGTCGAAGAGAATGTTCTGGCCTATTAAGGTACGCTCAGGGTTGCCCAATAGCACTTGAACGGCTCTCCAAATCTGTACCTCATCTAGCCCATTAAAATGAGCTACTGGGATACACATTATTGTTTGCTCATCATAGCCTACAGCTAGGCAATAAGCTTTCCCTGCTACTACTTCTATGTCTATAGTTACAGTTAGCGGGGCTTCCCTTAGGAACTTAACTGCTTCTGTGTGAGAAGGATAAAGTATAAAGTTATGCTTAGGATAATTAAACTCCGCATTCTTACTCTCTCGCAAAGCCTTACTCAAATCCCAAGCAATCATCCAACGATTAAGATACTCCCCCCTTACCACAGTACTTGGATGGTGGGTAATCAGCACTTTCTTGTGAGGGGCAAACGCACAGGGCACAACAGAGCCCCTCCATTTGGTCACAGGCTCCACGTTTGTGAGGGCCTTCATAGCAGTAGTACCACAGGCCACAATCACGTTTGCAGGGCTTGCTAGCACCTCTTCTTGCAGGGATTGAAGCCAGGGCTGGGCTCGCGGGGTGAAGCCCTTTTTATCCAAAAAAGGAGTTATGTCATTTCCAGGAGGTTTTTCTTTTATTACGTTAGTCACTCGACAGGAGTCCCAGTCAATGCCTACAGCTGTGCAGCAGTTCTGTAGCTCCAAGCCAGCAGGGCCTACGAAAGGGCGCTGGGCTGCCACTTCTTGGATACCAGGAGCCTCTCCTACGAAGAGGATAGAAGAATTAAGGGGGCCATAGGCAGGAACCATTAGGAGTCTACTCCTTTAACTATTGTAAGCTTAGCTAAAGCTAATTGGTTTCCTTCCTCATCTACTTTCCTAGCTGAGTTTTCCCAGCCAGTAAAAAGCTTATTCTCTTGTTCTTTTTGTAAAGCCCACTGCATAACCCCCTCAACATTTGCCAAGGTATCCTTTACACTACTGCCCTCAAACTCAATTAGTAACTTAATCATCCTAAAGCTCTCCTTGCATTATATCATTCAAAGTCTGAGAAAGGCTGTAGTAAAGCACAGCCCTAGATTTAAAAGTCCCAATTATATTACTGACAACACTAAAGTCTTCATTGTTACCTCCTAAGAATATAGCAAAACCTGTTAGGTTACCTGCTATAACTTCTTCTTTAACCTTATCTAGATAAGCTAATAAAGCCTTCTTATCTTCCTCAAATTCTTTCTCCTCCCGCTGCTCTGCTTTAAACTTAGCAGTCTTCAGTTCAATAATATCAGCCATTACAGCATCTCCTTTAAAATAGCCCACTGCCCTTCCGTTAAGCTACTTAACTGCTTTCTTAGTGCTGTCTCAACCTTCTTATCAGCCTTAAGACCAGAGCGATTAGTCTTCTTAGCCTCCTGCCAAGTGCGCAGGTGCTCACAATGCTCTTGAATTTCAAAGTCTGTCATTTCTTCTAGGGACTTAAAGCAGTGCTCTACGCGCATGGCTAACTTTTCTTTGCAGGATAGCGATACACTTTAATTACCAAGTTATCCCCATTGCGGATAATAAAAATATCCTGCTCAAGGCTTAGGTTTAGAATCTCAACAGGCTCTGCAGTAACAGCTACAATGGTATCTTGCAGGGCTTGAATAAGCTCCTCTCTAGTCATCTTCATTACCTTCCTCCCCACCATTTAAGGTGGGGTGCTGGTTGTTTTGGTTACCCCTTCGCTACTAAGTGCTACTCGTCTCTATCATACCATTCGTCAGCAGCAATACTAGCCAGCTCAGAGTACCACTCTATTTCTTTTTTCCCTTGGGCTCCACATAAGGAGCCAAGGAAATCTCATTCCTCTGTTCCCCAGTAGGAAGCCCAGTGTCCTTATCCTTCACATCCACAAGTTTCACCTTGAAGGAACCACTGCGCCCAACAAGAAGGGCAGCATCAAAAGGCCCATCACCGTCAGGGCCAACCACCTTTTGAATCTCCCCTTTGTCAATACTCAGGCCAAGGGCACCAAGGAAACGTGCCTGATTAGCTGCGTGCTTCTCTTGACTCTTTTCCAAGGTATGGTTGCTCCAAGGCTTGCTAGGAAGGCGAAAGATTGAATGGTAGAGGACATCCACATACCGAGTGGAGTCAATTCCGCGCACTTGCAGCGTGACTTGCAAGTAGTCATTCCCATTCTTATCCTGACGAACAATAGCCTCAATAACTTCCAAGGTTTGTTGCCCAGTAGGGAAAGGAACGCGCTCTTGGAACTTGTCCGCGCTGTTTGGGTCAAATCGTGACATGGTTTTGTTTTCTCTGCTTGGGTTTGCTTAAGTAGTAACAGTAACCCTGCACTTGCTTTGCAATAGACAGGGCAGGAATCTGTCTACGTTTCCAGGCTAGTGTTAGGTGCAAGCCAAGGAAATTAAGTTGATGTACTGTATAGCGGTAATGCTTAAAAACACCCGCTCCCTGGTGTATACGACGAATCTCCTGATGAGTAGAAAGCATTGCTACCTTTCTTGCTGAGGGTTAGTTATTTAACTGCCCAGTTACGACAATGAACAGCAACAGCAACTGCCACCACACCAGCCCGTGCCTCCGGCGCGAAGGCCCTCGGCTACACAGGCTTGGAACTACAGCCCTTTAGAACCAAACATCCCGCCCTAGGCCAAGGCCGCTGCCTAAGATGTTATTCCCTTGCTGGCTAAGTGAAGAACCTAACCCCAGCTGACTGTTAGCCATGCCCATAGCTTGAAATTGCTGCCGCTGGGTAGGCGTTTCCCAACTAAACAAAGGGTTCCGCAGCAGCCCGCTACCCAGCGCCCAAAACCTTTGACTTTCTTGCTCTAAGGGCGGGTAGGATGGGCCAGGAGTATAGTTAACCTGCTCCCACTTCCTACACATAGCAGCGCTTGTTTCACTGGGGTTAGGTGCTGGGGTTATTAGGTTATAACTCTTGGGTACTTGGGGGTAACGAGGGCGGTTAACTCGTACTGGGGGCACAAGAGGAGAGCCTACCTCTAAACGCAGTAAAGAGTCAATTATCTCATCTAAGACCTTCTGCTTGCAGCTAGGGCAGGCAGGTAGCTTGTTGAGGTAGACGGATGCTATTATGGAGTGGCCACAAAAGGCGCACTGGACTCGCGTTTTCATACAACACTCTCCCAGCCCTCACTTTTCATATCCTTTACTCTCATAGTACACAAAATAAAGTCACGGCGCTCATCTACTCTATCTAGGCTCTTATAGTAGCCAAGCATTGACATAGCCTTTACGATGCAATAAGCCTCTGGGGTATTATCGCTCGCTAGCCTTAGCGCGGCAGGAAGATGCTCAGCTTTATGCGGTTGATCTCGCCATTTTACTACTACCCCTGAACGCCAGCTTAGTCTTCTGGCTTTCCCTGTAGGCTCAAAGGCTTCTTCTAGAGTCATTTATCACTCCCTCCAATTACCTGAGCAGCTTCCTGCACTAGTTCCTGCTGCCGCCGAGAGAATATTCCCCCTTGGCTATTCAATACTCGGTAAGCTTGATCCCAGTAAGATTTACCGGTAAGGGGGCGCTTAGAGTGCTTTTTCACTTGCTCCCAGTCTAAAGGCGGGCAAGGAGGGCCAAAGATAGGGTTGTCTTGCTTCTTCATTTTCCACTCTCCTTAATAAGCTTCCCAAGGCCATAGTTCTCAGGGTTTTTCCAGTCAGCTATGGTAACATCAAGCTCTTCCCGCAGTGCAGGGAAGCTAGTCCTAAAACCCAGCCCAGGCCAGTGGTCATTATCCCTTGAGCCACAGGCTACATAACGCCCGTTGTCTTTTCGTTCCATCAAGAGCACATTAGTAAACTGCCCTGCCCCAGGGGTAGAGCGGGTAGGCCCTAGCCCTATGTAGCAATACTCCCTACGCTTCTCTGCGGGAGATTGAGGGTGGGCGGTAATCATAACATACTTACCTAGCCCCGCTAGCCACATCACAGTGCTCAGAATGTTAATCTGAGCTACGTTATAGTCCCCCATGTCAGGAACAGAGCCCGCTCTCTTGCTCATAGCCAGTACACTCTGCTTACTAGCCTCATACATGCTAGTAGTGCTATCAAGTAGAATAGAGTCGTACTTGTCAAGTGTTCCCTCTCCCATGTAATCTTGTAGCACACTGTCAAAGCGGCGCAGTGGGAGGGCGTCTTCATCTTCTACTGTGCGGAGAGCTTTGTGGGCAGCAGTATAGAGGCTTTCAACACGAGAGAGTGGGAAGTATTCATAGTCTATATCAAAATCTTTAAGAGTAGCAAAGGCAGCAGGCTCAAAGAGAAAGGCAAACTTCTTTCCGGGGAGGGTGAGGAATTGAGAAGTCTTTCCTGAGCCCCCATGGCCTACTAGGAAGAAGTTATGCGCAACTTGCATGTCTTTCATGTTTGGCATTTTTCTAGCTCATCTTTTGTCAAGTTAGTTAACAGCCTTGGGTCTTTCAGGTCTACAGGAACCCACTCGTTGCTTATGAAGTACAAAGGAGGCTCTTTAAAGGTAGTAAGTGCCCGGTTCTGCAAGCACAGGTCATAAAACTGGCAGCGTTGGTTATTGTGGAAGCAGTGGTCAGTGTTCTTCGGGAAGGCAGGACTATACACCGAGTGCCCTGATACTAGTTCTAGGTTAGAAGCTAAAACTGCGTACCAATCCTCAGCATCAGAATACCAAGCCCCCAAGTCCTGCGCACTAAACTCTACCTCAAGTAGCCTAAACCCATCATGCACAGTCTTATGCACCAAGGCAGCGTCAATTATAATCCTAACCGCTGCTCCTTTAGGCTTAGGTACAACTCCAGCCTTAGCCAACTCACCATAAGCCCAAGCATAACCCTCAAGCTGGCTACTCATCTTCCACTGAGCTAGGTAGTTAGCTTTGAAGTACCCTTCCTTAGCATACTCCCCTGTGCTCTTGTGGTCTATGATAGCCACCTCTCCAGTTGCTTTGTCCCTCACTAGCTTATCAAGAGGGCCTACGTAGAGAGTGTCACTAAACTTAACTGCAAAAGGCTGTTCATACCCGATAAGCTCCCATTGCTGTAGCCAACCATAGCGTTGTGCCATGTAAGCTCGGAGCATAGCTAAAGCAGTAGCGGGGTGGCGGTTCCCATAAATTCCCTCATTGAACTTACTGACACTCACAGAGAGTCCTTGCTCTTGCCAATAGGTTAGGAAGGCTTGATAAGCAGCCTCTACTATATCCTCCCGTAGTCCGGGATTGTCTGTGCAAGTTAGCTCCCACACTTTATCCATAGCCCTACCCCAGGCACTGCCGAAGACAAGGGGAATAGCATTACTCTCTCTGGCCAAGTGATTAACGTGGCTGAGGAAGAACATGCGGGGGCAGCTCTTGTAGCTTTTTAGCTTGGAGTTATCTATTAGCATATTGCTTATCCTTCTCCATAGGATAATACTTTACTTGCCCTGCAAATTCTCCGTGATCTAAAAACTTAATAGCAGCCTCAAATAGTACTGTAGCTGCTATGCCTAACTCATCATTAGGTAAGGGCTTATCGCATGTTATACTTATCCTATCATCTTCTGTGTAGTCTACTTTAATTATTATCATATCTCTAGTAGCTTTCTACACGGTTTACTTATAAACATTTGTCTTGTCCCTCCAATAATACCACAGGCGAACAAACCAAGGGTTCTTTTCTAAGTTAAGCGTGAGGGTTTGAGCTACTTCCCACTGGAAATTCTCATACTTATCCATAACGCAAAGGGCACTCATACCTCCCTCACACTCCCATCCCTCAGCAATTAGGCGCCTTACTTCTTGACTTACTTCCTCTATGTCTTTCCCCCGGAGTACCTTGTAAGCCTTTTTCATATTAGTCCTCGTCAAACCTTAGGTATTGTATCCTAGTATGCGTAGCTTTTCTATAGCGTCCTTCAGTGTCTTCAAAAAGGATTCCTATTGTCTTCTTTATACGACGTCTTCGCTGGGCTGCTTGTATATACTTTTTAGAGTAGAGCCAGACACTAGAGTTCTCGCTAAGCCCCTCTAGGCCCTTAGCATCCATCATCCAGTCATCAGGATTAAAGCCTATGGTTTCTAGATAGTCTAGTGCTTTCTTTCTCTGCTCATAACTTGCTGGGAGATCAAATCCGAAAGTTCCAGGATAATAAGAGCCTTTATTAACTATCTCTTCTCCAGTTAACTCTCTCTTCTGGGCTTCTTCGCCTCTTGTTGGTTCTCTATGCCAAGGTGCGATAGGAAAGCGCATGGTTAGCCCCCTCTTAGCTTCGTTTCTTTCAGCTCTTCGATAGCTTCTCTTGCTACATTGCGCAACTCTTCCATCTTAGCCTCTTTTCCACCCTCGCTACTAAGCACAGACTTAATTAATAACCTAACAGCCTCTGTGTTGGTTATTCCAAGGAGCTCAGCGGGGGGGTAAATTGTAGCAAGGTAAGCGTGAATGTCTACTACCATAGAAGTAATATCAAGGGTTACCTTAACTTGTTTCACCTTAACTCTTAACCTCTCGCAAGTATTCTGCTTGAGCCTCTCTTAACTTCTTGCGAGTCCTCATATAGGCGTGGGATAGCTCGTCACGCTTTTCAAAAAACGGTACAAGTTGTTCATGGGTGGCTGTTTGTATCAGCTCCTCCGTTATGCTATTATCTGCCTCTGACCATTTTTGGCTAGCCTCTTCTAGTTCTTTCCTTAGAAGAGCTAAGTGTTCAGGAGTTATCATTGCGCTTCTCCTTTTGCCCGTCATACCACATTAAGAACAGCAAGTCAGCAATAGCATGAGCAAGAGGGTGTAGGCTGCTCTCCTCATCCTTAGCTTCTCCGGTATAATAAGCTACCAGATGCCTTTGTGCAGCAGCCTTGTACCTCTCATGGGGGCTTTCTACTTCTTTCCACCCATTATCAGAATACTTAGCTGCTCCAAAAGTAAGCACCTTGGCTACCTCAGTAAGCTCTTCCCAGGGCATTAAGTCCCAGCGGGGCTTTTGCTTTTCTTTCCTATTAAACTGTCTTGCTTTAATAGGAGCTAAAGTCTTTTCCCAATTAATAAACTCTGGGCCTCCGCAATTATTACAAAAAAGTCTTGAAAGGGCGTGTTGTTCTCCTTCATAGTATGAGGCTAACTGCCTATGCCCACAACGCAAATGATAAACCACTTTGTCCGTAATCATCTCCTATCCCCTTGTGGGTTTCTTTCTTGAGGGGCCCCCCTCAAAGCTGCTAACTGCTTAGTTCTTGTCCAGCTAACTACATAGCCAGCTTGACAAGTGGGGCACCACATAAGCCAGTTTGGATTAGCCTCAGCGCTTTGATTACGCGTCTCATCCCAATCAATGCGTTCTATGGTATGGCCACAAGCTAGCTTAAATTGTTTGAGCGTAATTATCTCCTATCTCCCTCTTTTAACTTCTTATCCTGCAGCTTCTTAAGGCACCTGGGGCAGCACACGTACATCTTCATCTCTGTACTGTCTGCCCGGGTGAGCTGGCTGCAGATGGGGCAATGTTCCATTTTAGGCTCGTCATCTTTTCTCTCAGTCATCTTTTCCTTTCCTTTCCTTCTTAGTGTCAATCCAGATATAAACAGTAAGAAAGGAATAACTACCTAATAGGGAGCCAATAATGGTAGGAATCCAAGCTACTCCTAAGAATCCTCCTACCCACCAAGTAGGGTGCTCAAAATGAGCTATTATCAATAGGATAGCAGCGCCCATCCAAATCCAGATAGAACGAATTAACGCGCGGATCAAATGATAGTCAACTTCTCTCATGGTCTTGTTCCTTTTTACAAGAAATATGTGCCCAGTGTTGGTAGATAACTGGACGGCGGGTTTTCTCCCCTCCTCCAAGAGGAGGATTAAGCTTAAAGATATAAAGGGGCTCTACCTTGTCGTCATCGTTAAAATAATTGTTGCAGAGGAGGCAGAAGTCCGGTTCGTCTCTTAAGATGCTCATTCTTTCCCTTTCCTATTGTAAGCCCGGAGCAATCCGCGCTTAGCGCTGCTTAGTTTCGTGTAGACTCTGAAGAAACCTGCCCCAAAGATGGAGGCTACGACCTCTTTTTTATTCTTGCGCGGGAACACAAAGCCCACAATACGACTGTTAACTACAAGGAACTGCCCACGCCAAGGTTTGAAAGTTTTATAATGCCAAGGGCGGTGCCATTGTATCTTCACTTAATCACCTTAGCTAGCTCTTTAGAGAGAGCAATTACTTGCTTTAGCGTCAGCTTCTTCTCTGCTTGCCCCTTGTAACTATCCCAGTCTAGCAGAAGCTGAAGGTGCTCCTTATTACCTTGGAAAGAAGACAACCACCCCCCACGCTTAAACCCGCCCTCTTCAGCCATTTTCTGGGCCAGCTTGGTGGCCAGTTGCTCAGCTAGGATATCAGCGGGTCTTACATATCCTTGCTTTTCTTTACTGAACAAAGAAAGTACCATCATTACCCCAAGCACATAGAAGACAACTAGGCTTAAGAAGAGGGCAACTATACTCACCTTTTGAGTAGTAGCAGAGCCTGCTACCTTAACCCTAGAGCTTAAATAAGCCGCCCGCTCATTCCTAAGCCTAGTCTCTTCCCTTGTGACCTCCCGCAGTGCCCCTATCGCCCCTGCTTGCTCATAAACAACCTTCGCCTTCTCTTGAGCGGTCAAGCGATTATTGTAATCAGCAAGCACGTTATCAACTTGTTCCTCTTGCTTGATCTCTACCTGGAAATGTTGGCTAGTGTACATAGTAGGCCCATAGAGAAGAAGCCCACTTACAAACACGCCAAGAATTAAAAAAGCCTGCCATCCTTTCTCTTTCCTTGCAGCACTAGCATAGAGGACGAAAGAGCCAAGCTCTAAGGTGACTGACCACAAGGCTCCTAACCAATAAATAGGCTCATTACCAGTAGCTAGAGCCTCAGCCCAGAACATTATACCCTCTCTTTGGAGGATGATAATGCCTAGGATAAAGACTAGGAGTTTTAGGTAGCTCATAGTTTTCGAGGAGTAAGCTAACTAATCCAAATCCAGACAGTAGCCCAGGGGTTAAAGTAAGCAGCAGCCCCCGTGAACTGTAAGAGCAAAGCTGCCCAAAAGTTCATATGCTGGTCCCCGCTCCCCCTACTACAATATTAATCATTCTGTCCGCAGTAGTACTACTACCTGCTTCCTTTACCTCTTTGCTACTCTTTATGATCAGCTTCATGCTTTTTCTCTCCTTTGCTTTAAAATGTTTTTATGTCTGGCAGTGGGTGCCCAGGGTAAAAAAACTCCCTAGACTCTTGTAGTCCGATAGAATGAGCAGTAAAGCCCGGTAACCCGCGCCCACTGGGGGGGAGCATAGTAATCTCTCCTCCTTGTTCTAGGTAAAGAGCTACAGCTTCTCTTACTTGCTCTTCTGTTAGCCGCGGGGGTAGTTTCTTCATTTAATTAGACTGCGAAGACTTAGTGCCTTGAGTTACTGCCTCTAGCTCCTCATCATTTAGCGTTCCAGCTAAGATAAGAGCCGCTAGTACATCAAGGGTTTTGAGGGGAAAAGCATTTACTATTTTACTCTGAGCCTCGCAAAGCATAGCGGCTACTTCCTCGGTCTCAACTGTCCACTCTCCTGGTATAAAATCCTCAGGAAGGTTCAGCATTATGGTACGAGCTTCTAGCTCTCCACTAATGGTAGAAGGGAAGTAGATGGTAGCATAAGCTACTCGTTTCATCTCTTTTAAATCAATGTCCATTTTAGCTACCTTTTGCTAGGCTTATAAGTTAACTTAGGAAAAATACGATCATCTAGTGCTTGCTGAAAGTACTTATGACAGAAGGACTCCCAGCGAATGTTAGAGTCTTCTAAGCCAAGGCAAGTCCATTGCTCGGCAAGACGCTCAAATAGTCTATCTATTTTACTCGTGGCAGGAACCCACATAGTCCTGCGGGAAGAGTAAAAGCAAAGGCCTTCGGCAAGAGTAGAATTTATATCAGGAAGACATACTTTAATCCTTTTTCCTCTAATAGTTACCCAGTCCAGGTAATTATAATCTTTGTCTTGAGCTCCCATTTTATATCCTCTTTGAGTGGGCTTATTTATGCAAGCAACTTATCCCTAGCTGCTAGACCTAGCTCGCCCGGACACTCACCCTGTAGGTTAGGGCTTTTTGCTAAAAACCTAGCTTCACCTTGCTTTATCGTCGGCTAGGATAGGCACCCCGTTACTTACTGCAAGGAGCGGGGCTTGCTTCTTTCTTACTAAAGCACAAGGCTAAGATAAAGAGCAACAGAGGTAACTAACTGGGCACTAAAAGCCCAAAGTACAAGTGTCCAGTTATAAACCTTCTCCTCAAGCCTGCTAGCCTCTTTACTATTTTGCTCTACCTTCTTCATCATCACATAGTTATTCCGCACCATAGATACTAAGGCGCAAAGAACACATTCAAAAATTATTAAGATCTTAAAGAGGATAGAAAGAGTAAGCATGGTTATTTTCCTTTAGTTGCCGTGAGAAGAAGGAGGAGAAGTAACTAAGGCCAAGTCCTTATCCTATGAGCCTCTTTATTTCGCTAGTGCGTTGCCTTGGGGCTTTACTCCAAAGGCGCGGAAGGCTCACGTGAATTGCTTTAACCTCTTGGCTAGGGCGCAATAGTCTAAGAGCCCGTCCGAAAAACCCTTAGCCTCTGCCCTTTAGCGGCTTAGTTACTTTCTTCCTGGCAAACAGCTAAGGCACTAAGCCTTAGTCACCACGTACCCTTGAGCCTCCAAGGCACGCTTGTGTTTTTCTTGCTCCAAGCGCACTTTGAAATGCTTGTTGAGTTCCTTCCGTCCTTCTTTAGTAGCTGCGAAGGTGAGCCCATCCACCTCATACACCGAGTGCTTCACCACACCAAGGGAGGCCAGGACACTGCCAGGCTTTCCGCCCTTTTTCTTGGGGGCCTCAGTAACTTCCCCCTCAACAGCAGCAACCTCTTGCTGCCGATCATACTCATTACTCTTATTCTTGCTCATCTCACTTCCTGTTCTAATTGTTAGAGACTCAGGGAGGCTTTAAAGTGGCCCTGAAACCCACTCTACCTTATCAATTGACAAGGTTCCTTGTCTGTTTGTCGCGTACAATTGTAGTTTATCACTTAGAGGAGCTTTCTTTAGAGCTGTCACAATTCCTTGCTCTCTTGTAGGAGGGCCGTCTTTGTGGGTTTGCACCCAGCTAATCACACAGCCTATGGTTATCTCCCGCGAAGGCATCTCAGCTCATCACTTATGTTTCTGAGCTTTCGCTCTAAGTCACTAATCCTCTGCTTCATTATCTTTATATCTCTTTCCTTTTTCTCTACTTTCTCTACTTGGTCAGCAGCAGAAACCCATCGAGAAGGGCCTTCGTCAGTCAGCTCATGGACAGCGTAGGTGCGGGTACTGAGGCACAGGGCAGCTCTTCGGGCTGTCTCATAGCAATCAAAAACTGCGATCCCTTCACCAAGAGCATAACATAGTGCCTTAACCTCTCCTCTCGAGCCCTCATAAACTACAAAATACCCAGTCTTCATTTATTTCCCTCCTCCTTATCAGGCAACCAAAAAAAATCCCCCAAGGCATAAAGCAAGTAAAAAGTAGCAGAGAGCTTAACTATCTCAATATCCATGGCCCAAATAGCCCAAATAATAGCTATGATAGCCCCACTATAACACACAACATTAGCCCAACTAAGAAACTTAACTATACCTTGTCGTATCTCCTCAGCACTCATTTTACTTGCTCCTTTTTCTGTTCACTGCTAACCACTCCACACACAGTACACCTATACCCACTAGCTGAAGCCCCTTGCAAGCAAGGATTCATAGTGCGTTTCTGTTTACCGTAAATGTAATCTTGGGAATTATGAGAACAGGTGCAAGTGAGCACCTTAGCAGGACGGGAGCCTTGAGGGCTTGGGATTACTTTTTTAGTAGCTTTGCTTGCGTTACTTTGCTTTATGCTGATTTTACTAGGCTTTGCATTCATTTTGTTTTCTCTGGCTTATAAGGTTCAAGTTCTTCTTCAAAGAAGTGCCAAGCATGTTTCCGAGATAACGGGCTTCCCAAAGGCCTAAGCGAACCCTTTCCTCCTCGCTTCTTAATCTCTATTCTTAGAGAGTCGCCCTCGGACGCCTCTTCTTTGACAATTCCGTAGTAGAGTTCTCTAGGGGATGCCCAAGAAAAGCCTCCATTAGTAGCAAAGGCTACCTTATCTCCTACTTTGTAGTGGCTCATTTTTTTTCCTTTATTGTGTAACAATTAAAAAGTAGCTATAGGCCGGGCTTGAGTACCAGCTTTCTCTATAGCAGACGGAGAAAACTGCCCTTCTCCCCATGGAGTCTGCTAAGTGGGTCCATCCCCACCGCTATAGCTATTACTTCTTGAAAAAGCTCAAAAAACCCAAGGCATCCCATATTCACCTTGGGTACTTCCCCTCATGCTTAAGTGTCTCCTAAAGAAGAGCTTCCTTGCTTAGTTTGCATTAGCTCTTGTTTGTAGCCTTAATGAGTGGGGGTTGTTTCTTTTCCTTTCTTTCCCAACACTTCTTGTGATAAATGTTGTAGCCCTTAGGGCTTAAGAAGTTATAGTAGACTATGCTATCGGAGTACTTTAAGGACTTGCCACAAAAATCACAATTCATTCCTACTCATCCCTTAAAATTAGTGTAACCTTTTCTCCTAACTTTGCTGCTAGCTCTTTTTTCTGTCTACTAGAGAGATTAGCTATGTCTATTACATACTCTCTACTCTTATAGTCAAAGGAATATAGAGTTACTTCACTTAAACTTAATTTATGGATGGTAGCTACTATTTTTATATCTTCCACTTTACCCTTTGAATTAATAAAAAAGAACCCGTCTTTTGCACCCCTGCCTTCACAAATCCCTTTGCAGCGGCAAGCCCTTACTCGAAAGTAAGATGTGTGACGGGTGGGTTTCTTTTTCTTGTATACCTCTTCCCTGCTTGTCTACGAGTTTACTACAGAAGGCGGAAGAGGGAGAGGTAGCGCTGAGGAACTTAGCGTCTTACGTTCACTCCCCTCCCTCCACCGTAAAATGAGTGTACACCTGGAAAACAAGAAAGGCAAGAAAAAAGATTTTGTGTTTTACTTTTCTTTTTTGGCCGCAGCTATCTTAGCCTCAATTTGTGCAAGGCTCTCTAGCACAGCATATTCTCTACCCTTCATGTGTATGAGAGTTCTTGGGAACACCTTATCATATATGTCTACCCTATTATAGGGGCTGGTAGTTTCAATTTTATCCCAAGCGATAGCGAGAGGGTGAGCCCACCTATAACCATAAACACAAGCCGTACCCCACCCGCGAGTAACAGTCTTAGCTACCCCTTTCTCACACTCGGTCAGCTCTATGAAATGTCGCATTCCTTTTCCCTCCCTCATTAGCAGGATATGAGTGTATATCGCTGTGAGCCCAAAAGCAAGAATAAAAAGAAGCAAAATGAAGAAAAACGCTGGCGGACTGGCGGGCCAGGGGGTGCCCCCTTTCTCCCCTTTTCTCCTCTAAGGCAAACGCAGCTTAAAAAATGTCAAATATAAACTAAGCAGTTGAAATAACAACCTAACCTAAAAACCCCAGCCGCATCATATCATATATATTAAAAAAAAAAAATAAAAAAGAAATATATAGGGCCTACTTCCCATTTTGATGTATAAATTATTGGTCAGGGAGAGCCTGCACAAGGTGGCCCCCCCTGTTTGGCCAGTTTACCAGTGCTTTGTTTTTACTGGGCAGCTTCGATTAATAATAACAAAGGATAAGTGTGTTTACCAATCAAAACAAAGCAATTACTAAAACGACACTTCATTTCTTATCATTTCAGTTCTAAACTACCCCAAGACATTGAAAAGTCTTGGGGATAATTTATTTTGTTTCTGCCTCTTTTGTTACTTGTTGATAGGCTAAGACTTGCTCTTTAGTAAGCCCTCGTTGTCTACAAAGAGCAGCTAACTTAGCCATCTTTTCTTTTTCCTTCTCCAGCTTTCTAGCCTGCGCCCGTTGCTCCTTCTCTTCAAGAGTTAGTTTCATCTTTATATTTCTTTATTTCTAGTTGTAAATCCTTAGCTAGACTTATAAAAGCGGAGCTAGCTAGCCCTGTGGCAATTAACTTAAGAAGCAGTAGCCAAGGAACTTCCCAAGTAATGCCGATGATACTAAGGAGTAAAGTAAAAAGCGCCCCGTAAAGAAAAATATAACTCGGGGAAAGTTTCTTATACCAGCCCATAGCTCACCACCCTTTCGAACGAGGAACTTCTCTCCTACCACTATCATTAGCAGTAGGTGTTACCTTCTTTTCTGGTGTCCACACAAACTTATCCACTTCTCCTTTCTTTGGTCTCCCTTGAGGCTTAGGCTTACTCTTCCAAGTAAGCCAAGCAGTTATTAGTCCATCATACTTAACTAGTAACCTAGTTAACTCTGGCCTAAGTTCTTCACTTAGGCTCATGTCAATTTCTTTAAGTGCCGCCTGTAGCAACTCAATCCTATCCTGCAACTCACGCCCAGGATAAATAGCTATGTGGTGAGGTTTGTTCATTGGTTGGTTAGCCAATGTTTAGGCACTAGCTGACAATATTGCCTATTGCCTAGCTCAGAAGCCCCATTGTAAAGATTATACCCCCAAAACGGAGCCTCTTTAGGCCAATCAAATAAAGGGCTGTCAACAGTTATCCTTGGCTCATTAGGAGCTGCTGGGAGCACCTTAACCTGATGCTCTTTAGCAAAGAGCTGAACAGCCTCTTGGGTATGTGTATGTGTGGGCTTTTTCATGCCCCTTCCTCCTGTTTATGCAAGGATTGACACTTAAGGTAACCTTCCACTAGGCTTATCAACTCAAGAAAGTTCTTAGTAACAAAGAGAGGAACGCCTGATTCTTTATCTGTTACTCTGTAACGAACTATAGAAGGGCAAGAGTCACTAGTAAGGGCATCTAATTCAAGCCCTTTACTTCTCCAGTGAACTACGTACCAAATCCCTTGTGCTCTATCATAGTCTGACATTTGTTTCTCCTCACCAAGAAATGTTGTAACTTGTCATTATTGCCGCATTATTTTCTACTGCCCAAAACTCTATTCCAATATTAAGCCCTTGCCAAATAAGCCTCTCTTTAGGAGAAAGCCAGCAAGAGATAAGGTAATGAGTAACCAAGCCCAAGGCAATCCTCTCATTAATCTGCGCAGGGCTAGGGTGCTCCCCTAACAAGGGATTCATTTCTGGATGGCCAAAAGCCACAAATGCCCTAGTTTGCATGTAATCAATGACAACAAGCCCCTCGTGTATCCACTCAAGGGTTGTGTTTGTAGTTGTCCACTCTTCACAGGCTTCTATCTTAGGAACTAAGATGAGCAAGAAGAGAATAACAATGAAGGCGCGCATAACACCCTCTTAATGAGAAGGAGCTAAGACCAGGGCAGCCCAAGCAAGGGCAGCGTTGAAGAGACAAGTGAGCTCAAAGAATATTAAGTAATATCCATGAGCTGCAAGCCCTCCTAATAGAAAAACAAGGAAGGCTCCGAACCAGAATTTTTGGTCATTCATTTTCTAGCTCCTGTGGGCTAGTTAAGTCTTTCGCTTCAGCCAAGCTAGCCAAAGCCCTCTTGTCCGCTTCATCCTCCTGTGCCTCAACTTGCCAATTAGCTTGGGCTTTGGTCGTAAAATGGAACCAAGCCTTCCTGTTATGCCAATTAGCCTTTGCATTTGTGCTCATGGCTTTATCCTCTCGATTTTACCCAACTCCTCTGCAATCTCTTGAAGAACACGAAGGCGCATGTTATACATGCCTGCTTTCCTTTCATGCTCTAGTTCTTCTTCTACAACACAATTAGCCTTGATATTCTTCTCAAGGTCTAAGATAGCCCAGCGGGCACCCTCAAGCCAGCTTTTCTTCATCTCTCTACCTCCTGGCTAGTCACAACTCCACAATGCATTCCTCATGTCCAGCCACTCTTGGTTTTGATGGGCTAGATCAGGATAGTTAAACTCACGCCGCATCTTCCTATTCTGCACCTGCGCCTTAGAACAAGCAGAAAGGTGAAAGCTGCGCTGTTCCACCCGCAAGCACCAATAAGCGCGGGCAAGTTCTTCATTACCCCCAAGCGCCTCTGTGAGTGTCATTTCTCTACCTCTGCATATGAGTGGGGAGTAGCCTCCCCCATCAGGTACCGCTCCACCAAGTCCAATATTGGCTTACGCACCGGGTGGAGGGTTGGTTACAGGGTGGAGATGTTGGCGGCGGTGGTCGAATCACCCAGGAAGCCGAACAAGAACCAGCCCTGCTCGTTGGTGTTGGGCATGGTGCCTTTGGCGTGGATTTCGCCGCTTTTGGTGATGCGATAGTTGCGCTTGCCAAAGTGGTTTTGCAGAGCTTTGCGGATTTGGTTGATGTCCATGTCGGTCTCCCTTGGCCTGGTTTTTGGTTTTTTTTCGGGGCTCATCCATCACCCTATGATTAGGAAGTTAACTAGCGGTTACCCTAGCAGCTGAGCTAAGGCAACCTGTACTTAACTCACTCTTCCTTTTTCTTCTTTGCCGCAGGCTTGCGTTTGGGCTTCTCAACCCTCACCTCTTCCTCTTGGCGCTGGGGCTCTTCTTTGAGCACTTCTTCTTCCTTTACCTCAGGAAGAGGACTAACAGGAGCAATCTCTTGCTTCTTGTGCCGTTGTCCTTCCTCTCCACTCCACCTCCACACCTGCGTCCCCTTTTTGGCCGGGTAAGCCGGAACCTCACGAGCATGAACGCGAACCAACACAAGGGGGTCAAACTTGATCTTTCCCCAACGCTGCTCAGCCAAGGCACTATAGGTAGCTTGGCGTTGGAAGGCAATAGCCTCGCTGTCTACCCGGGCAAGCAACCCTTCCAACGTCTGTCCCTCATGCAGGAGGTAATAGCCCCTATTCGCCCAGGTAGGGGTCTCCACCTCCAAAGAATGGGCCACGCGATCCACCAAGGCACTGTCCAGGTAAACAATGTAAGACATTTTTTCGTGTTTCATTTTGTTACCTCTCACTAAGAAAGTTAACTCCGCACTAACCACCCAAAGATGATTAGCAAACTCACTGCAAGACAAGTCCCCATAATAGCAAGCATGACTTGTTCTTTTACTAGCTGCCACCACTTCACTTTCTTTACTGCCTGCCTTTCATTGGCAAGCTTTTCCTGCAACTCTGCTAACTTATCCCAATCACGCATAAGTCCTCTTTTTGTTATAGTAAGGAAAGAACTAACCAAATAAGCCCTTGTCACCTACGCCCAAGGGCTTGAATCGTCAGTCCCGCGCACGGCTCCCGATGATAGCATCCGCAATTGCATCGGCCAAATCCCACTGAGTCATGGGCTTAGCTTCCTTTTTTTCTAGTGCGGCAGCTGAAGGATCATCCCAGGGATGCCCCTGAGCGGCCAAGGAAGCCGTGAAACTCTTCCCACTCCCAGCACCCTGTAATTGAGGGAAGCGAGCACACACATAATACAACCCCGTAGCAGGGTCTTGCGTGTAAGAGGTATGGTAAAATGCCTCTTGGGGGCTAACCTGTTGCCACACTCCCACTTCCTCAGTCTTTCCACTTTGGTAAATCAAGTTAGCCGTCCGATCTGCCCTGACATACAGCACAGACTCTTGATTGTACAGGTCGAAGGCCACGAACATAACGAACACGCTATGATCCCCGTGCACCAAGAACCGCTTCTCTCGCTCCCTTTGGTAAACACCCACCACTTCCTTGTAACCAATCCCGTTCGCGGCAAGCCGACTGCGCACATGCTCCGTAGCCACTTGATTCCTCTCCGCGCTCTCATCATAGTGAGAGGCAGAAAAGAGGAAAAACGGAACCTGCTCCACCATGTTCTTGTCTTGATTCATCCCGCTACCTCTCCACAGAAGAAGAAACAACCCCAAGCACCCGCTTACAGTGCTCCATATGCTCCGCACATCCTGCAAGTAACCACCTCTCAGCTTCCCCCAACTCATTCCTCACCCACACACGCAACCCCCCCGGAACAGTCTCCACGCTGTAAACCTGCCCGCTGTGAGCCTGGCACCATTGCAAATTCCGAAGCTGCCCACGAGAGAATTCCATTCCTCTACCTCTTGCTAAGCTATGATTTAGCCTCTTAGTAGCCCAACTCTTTAAGGGCAGCCTTCAAGGCAGTATACACATGATCATCATTCCCTAGCCTATAGGCAGCATCAAACCACTTAACACGCTCTGCAAAAGGTACCTTATAGAGTATCACAAAGGCAAAAACCCTATCTGCATCTTTTATCTTAGGATTAGCCCTCAGGCTTTCCCTATAAGCTAATAGTTCCTCTCTGTGACCAAGAAGCACAGGAGCAATCAAGCCAACCAACTGAGGATAAATAGGAGCTAATTTCATTCTTCTGCCTCCAAATGAGAAGATGGTCAACCACTCCAACCGGAACATGAGCTGATTGTGTACCAGCCACAAACAGAGAGCAAGCACTTTTTTCACCTCCCCACAAAATAACTTGCAACTAACTGAAACAGCAAGAAAATAAAATAACCTAAAAACTAGACAAAGAAAAGAAACCAAGCCAAGCTAAACCCATGAGCAAGCGAAAAACCCCGGAAACAAGCCCACAAACCGAAGAAACTACGCCAAACGCCGTAGCCCTGCCTTCTGGCCAACTCGTAACTGGTGCAAATGCCCTCCAAGCCTGCCTCCTTCTCCCTGCAAACGCTGCAAACCCACTAGAACCGGACACTCAAGCCTGGCTAACCCCCTACCCTAACGCACCTCGCCACAAATCCTACTCCCTCGCCGCCATCTCACTAGGAGCTAGACTAGGCCTCAATCAAACCCAATGTCTCGAACTGGCTGGAATGAGTGAGGCCACTTATCATAACCTTCCTGATGACGTAAAGGAAGGAGTTAAGGCCCTAATAAAAAGGGGTAATGCTTGGTGTAAGGCTAAGTTAGTAGGGGATATGGATATGATGCAGTCGCGGCAACCCGCTATTGCCATTTTCAAGGCTAAGAATCTATTAGGCTGGAAGGACACAGTGGAGATTGGAGGGGAGCAGATGACAACGCTGAAAGTAGAACACACTTTCCTGATGCCGAATGTAAGGCCAGTTATTGAAGTGAACAAGGAAGAGGGGGAGGATGACTAGAAAAAACAACCCACTAAGCATCCTTTTCTGGAAAATGAGAACCCACCGGGGGGTGAAATTGTTTAGGCGTGGGAACGTTATATCAACGTGGATCACATTCAGTCTCTAAATTCTCTCCAGAGAAAGAAAACATGCTAGTTAACCAAGATGGTGTGCCTTTTCAAGCAGTTGGCGGGAAGAATGTGGAGTTTGTGGTTAGTTTTAGCCTTGTTCCAGGGGTTCCAGGAGAAGGAGAAGGGAAGGATACAGTGAGGATGAGCATTGGGGCACAGCGGGTTGGTGGTTCTAGTGGAATTGCTACTACTATCTTAGCTAACTTTGATAGTCAGTATCCTGTTGAGCTATTACTAACCGCTATTAAGGCCTCTTTTGAGCAGCTTCCTGCTTTACTGGCTAAGAAAGAGGAAGAGACTGCAGAGAGATGGGATGAGTGATGGCTGAGGGCGGAGAACAGAAGACTAAACTATTCACCTGGACTTGTGAGGATCAGTGGAGCGTGTTCCATAGTGGGGCCTCTTTTGTCATAGGCACTACTGGCCGCCGCTATGGGAAAACCGCAGGGATGGCTAATTGCAGCATTGAGAATGGAATTGATGACCCTGGAAGTAAAGGATTATGGGTGGATGTGACTCAGGATAATATTTTAAGATATTTTAACATGTACTTCTTGCCAGTGCTTAAGAGGTTGCCTAAGATTAATGGTAAGCCAGCTTTTCACTGGGATAAGCAACATAAAATTCTAACTCTTTTTAATGGCTCAACTATAGACTTTGGCAGTGCAGAAGTGCCAGAGCACTTAGAGGGGTTTGGTTATGGTTATGTTTACTTGAACGAGATAGGAATTATCCTGAAAAACCCTAGCCTTTGGCATAACACCATAGCCCCTATGCTTATGGAGGGGAAGAGGGATGATAGCGGGCACTTCACCAAGGCTAAGATAATTGCTGTCGGGACAATGAAGAGAGGCTGCAGCCTAGGGATAGAGTGGGTACGCCGAGCGACTACCTACATGGAACAAAATCCGGATGGGAAGGATTATTTTTACTTTAAGCGCTCTACTTATGACAACCCGCTGCTTTCCCCAGCAGCGATTAAAGACACTGAAGGAGAAGTATCTCCTAGTGAGGTGCCTGCTGAGATTTATGGAGAGATTCCTCCTGAGCTTGGGACTGATTATATTATCCCCTATGCTTGGGTAAGTGAGGCCATTGAGAACAAGAAGGTTAAGAAGGAACCTTTTGTATTTACTAGATGGGGAGTTGACTGTGCTGGGGCAGGGAAGGACTATAATGCACTGGCTAAGCGAAGGGGGAATGAGCTGCTAGAGCCTGTGCTGCAGTGGCAAGAAGCGGATACCATGGAGACGGCCAGGAAGATAGAGGAAATATACTGGGCCACTCCTGGGGAGCTAAAGCCAGATAGGATAATGATTGATGCTAACGGGATGGGGAAGCCTATTTATGATTTTCTGAGGGGCCGCAGTCTTCCTATGGTGCCAGTAATGGCTCAAGCACAGGCTAGTGATCCACAGCGGTATACTCGATATCGCTCTGAGCTTTGGTGGAAGGCTAGGGAATGGTTTGAGTCTCATGCGGTTATCCTGCCAAGAGATAATGAGCTCATTAAGCAACTTACTAATGTACATTACACTGACCCCGGTGGTAAGATTCATGTAGAGGATAAGAAGGACTTGAAGAAGCGGGGAATTCATAGCCCTGATGCGGCTGATGCTTTCATTTTAACCTTAGCTGGCGGTGCTGATAGACCTAAACCTCGCTATTGGGATACTACCAAGAGCGCTAAACCTAACCGACATTGGCTTTTGAGGTAATATGCTTACAAATGAGGAACTCTTAGCTGAGGCTAAGAAGAGATTTGAAGAGGCCAAGGGCGGGAATAAGGAGTGGAGAACCGAGGCCAAGAAGCACAGGGACTTTGTAGCTGGTAGGCAGTGGGATAGTTCTACTAAGCAGGAGCTAGAAGATGCTGGGCGCCCTGCTGTTACTTTTGATGAGTGCTCTGCACTCATTAAAACTATCAAGGGAACTTTGCTCGCTAACCCTATGGATGTTATTTATAGGGCTAGGACAGGGGATGATGAGGCTTTAGCTGAGGTTTATAATAAGACCATGAGCTGGTGCCGTGAGCTTAGTGACTCTAACCTTGAGGAATCAGAAGCTTTTGGTGATGTGCTGGTTGGTGGGGTTGGTTGCGCAGAGACGTATATGGACACGGATACCGATCCTGTTGGTTATGTAGCTTCTGGCATTTATGTTGATGCTATCCAAGAGATTTTATTTGACCCTTTTGCTAAGAAGAGGAATCTTAAAGATATTAGATACCTGTTCAGAGTTAAAGAGCTATCCCTTGATGAGTTCAAGGCGCGGTGGCCTGATAACAAAGCAAGGGATACTGTTTTTGATCTAGTTACTGCTGAGGCTGTAGCTGACTTACTCATAATTGACCCTACTGTAGTCCATGTTACTCCCGGTAACTATAGCAAAGAGATGGCAGGGGTAGCTACTACAATAGATAAGAAGACTGCTCTAGTAGCTGAGTATCAGTACTTCAAGTGGGAATCTCGCTACATACTCTCTAGTGATGTTCCTGGGGAGACTATGATGTTAGAGGAAGAGGAGTTTAAGGCCTTTGCTAGGAGGGCTAAAGGGATAGGTAAAAGCCTTGTGCTGGTAGCCCCGGAGGAATTAGGAACTACTGAGCCAGGAGTTATCCCCTACGCTAAGCAACACGTTAAGCGTTATTATCGAGCTTACTTGACTGGCAAGGCTACTGTGCTGGAGCACACTGAGTGTCCTGTTAATGACTTTACCTATAAGTTTATTACCGGGGAGAGGGATGCTAATAAAAACGCTTGGTTTGGCCCTCTGCGTTCTTGGGTTGATCCTCAGACACTTAAAAATAAGGTGTTTAGTAGCACTGTTGAGATGGTTTCCATGCAATCTCACGGCGGGCTGCTCCTAGAAGAGGATGCAGTCAGCACTGATGGGCTGGAAGAGCTAACTGCTAACTGGAATGACCCTAGTAAGGTTGTACTAGTAGCCCCTGGAGCCATTCAAAATGGGAAGATTAAACAGCGGGACTTACCCCAGTTCCCTGCAGCTCATGGTGGGCTACTTCAGATCATAAACGCAGAGTTGCCTAAGATTAGTGGGGTTAACGTCGAATTCCTCGGGCTAGCGACCCATAACCAGCCTAATGTGCTTGAGTCCCAGCGGAAGGAGACGGCACTTACCTCCTTAGCAACTTACTTTTCCTCTCTTCGCTCTTATCGTAAAGAGCAAGGCTATCTTGCACTCATGTTCATGCACCGTTACATGGACAATGATAGGATGCTACGGATTGCTGGAAGTGAGGTGGCTGAGGGGATTAATAAGAGCCTACTAGAAGTAGAGCCCAGTTATGATATCATAATAGATGACACCCCAGCTACGCCTAATCAAAAGGCCCGCACTTGGGGAGTTCTTCAGTCTATCCTTCCTATCATGGTACAGGCTGGGCTAGGTAAGTTTATCTCCCCTAACATTATTAAAGCGGTTGATCTACCTGCTTCTGTAGCCAAGGACTGGCTTGAGCATATTGCCCAGGTAAGCCAGCCCTCCCAAGAGCAAGTGCAAGAGCAGCAGCTCAGGATGCAGTTACTCCAGGCTCAAATTGAGCAAGCTAAAGCTAAAGCACAATATGACCTAATGGTAGGCCAAGCCGCCCTCATAACTGCCCAAGCCAAAACTGGTAAAGTAACCGGAGACATAATGGCTAAGGCAGGTAAGCTACAACAAGAAGGGCACGCCCACGCTACTGAACAAATGCAACGAGGCAATGACTTAATGAGCCAACTCCAACCCGCTGTGCCTGAGCAACAACCTAAAACCCAACAAGGAGTAGAGTAAAATGCCGACCAACTTTGATAGCTTAACCCCCGCTGAAGCTCTTAGCCTTACAAGCAAGCTAGCCAGCGGTGAGCTCAGTGAGAGCGATGTTTTTGGCGTGGAGGGCGAGCCCGAAGGGGGCGAGCCCGGTGGTGCGGGTGCTGATGGCGTAGAGGGAGCAGTTGGGGAGGCCCCCCCGGAAGCCGGGGAGTCTGCTCCAGAAGATGAGGAATCCCCGGCTGGGGAGCTGGGTGAAGAAGAGGAACCAGAAGCCGAACTCCCTGATGATGAAGTTGAGGAGGCAAGACCCAAGGAGAAGTTTGTAGACCTTAGGGCACTGCAGCAAGAGCGTGCTAAGCGAAGGGCTCTTCAAAAAGAGCTAGAAGACCAAAAACTGCTTATGATCCAACTAGCAACTCGCATGGATCAAATGCAGGCTAAGCCTGCTACAGCAGAGGCCACCCAAGAAGACTTAAAAGCTCCTGTTCTTGAGCTTCTCCCTGTTCCGGCTAAAGAGACTGATTTGGGAGGTTATCTTGAAGCTATTGCAATCAATGCTAGTCGTGAAATTGCCCATCAAAAGGAGCTAGCAGCTTATAATGGTAAGCTACAAGAGCA
>Ga0316626_10000116_pt1 | contig 27352 bp, 20 predicted proteins | sample OWC_Aug_T1_C1_D5_FD_207656 | JGI IMG/M metagenome (GOLD analysis project Ga0316626, IMG submission 207656) | Wetland soil microbial communities from Old Woman Creek delta, Ohio, United States - OWC_Aug_T1_C1_D5_A | ecosystem: Environmental > Terrestrial > Soil > Wetlands | place: USA: Ohio...
GCTTCAGCGACCGCATGCGTGACTTTGTTCGCGGCGGCGGGCCGTTCGACAGCCCGACCGACATGGTCGAGAGGCAGGGCTTCGTCTCCGGGTGGTTCTATGACCCGAACGCGTCGCCGACTTACATCTGGGAAAATGGACCCATCAACGCGACTCATCCTAGAGAGTCATACCGCGTTGCAAAAGGCAGCGCAGAGGATCGCGAGTTCATGATCGCGGGCACGGACAATATCCGTGTCTGGCTCGCCGGCGGACTGGCAACTTACCGGTTCCAGGACGCCGCGGGTGCGGAAGTCGCCGGTCAGGACGTGCCTTACCCGGTGGCCGGCAATCCAGGCGCGCAGCCATCCGGCTACACCAGCGACCCGCAAGAGGCGATCAACTACGCGGACAAGCACGACAACCTGACGTTCTGGGACTACAGCGAACTCAAGATTCCGCCCGGCACGTCGAGTGCCGTTCGTGTCCGCGCGCACAACGTCGGCAACGCGCTGCTCATCCTGGCGCAGGGCATCCCGTTCCTGCACGCGGGTACGGACATCCTTCGCTCAAAGTCGGGCGATAGGGATTCGTACGACTCGGGCGACTGGCACAATGAGCTCGACTGGACGCTGAGCGGATCGAAGTGGGCCCAGGGTCTGCCGATTGCCGACAAGAACAGCTCCGCGTGGCCGATCCTGCGGAGCGCCTACCTGGACCCGACGACGCATCCGGGTACGACCGACCTGCAACGCGCCTTCGACCACATGAGGGAGATGCTGCAGATCCGCAAGAGCTCACCGCTGTTCCGCCTGCGCGACAAGGATCAGGTGGACCAGCGCGTGAAGTTCTACAACACCGGGCCGTCGCAGATCCCGGGCGTCATTGCCATGGCCATTGACGGTTGCGCGGAGCCGGGCAACGTGCCGGCTGACGGCGCATTGATGACGATATTCAACGCGTCGGACGAGCCGCGAACGCTGAACCTGTTCGGCACCGAGACATGGACGCTGCATCCCGTGCTGGTCAACTCGACCGATCCGATCGTGAGGACCGCGAAGCACGACGCGAATGGGTTCTACGTCCCGGCTCGCACGACCGCGGTGTTCCGACGGGCCGAACAGAAGTCCTGCGCGCCGTATCCGGTCGACATGTACGTTCGCGGCAGCTTCAACGACTGGGCCGACCCGCCGAAGCCCGAGTACAAGCTCGAGTTCCTCGGTGGCAAGGATTACTCAGTCTCGGCGCCGGTCACGCTCCCCGCGACGGGCAAGCCAGCGTTCAAGATCGCGGCCGCCAACTGGTCGGCAGCGGCCACGGACTGTGGCGTTGCCCCCGACACGAACGCGTGGCTTGGGCAGCCCCTGACGCTCACCTGCGGGAAAGTGCCGGGCTTTGATTCGAACATCAACCTGCAGGCCTCGGTGGCGGGCAACTACAAGTTCAGCCTGAACGCGGCGAGCACGGTGAATCCGGTGCTGACGGTGGCCAGGGTGTCGCCGTCCAACGACCAGACCCTGTACGTGCGCGGCGGCTTCAACAACTGGGACACGAGCCTTCCCACGACCTGGGACGACGAGAGCATCTACACGGGGGTCGGCAGCATTGCCGCGGGAACGTTTGAGTTCAAGGTCGAGGCCGGTAACTGGGCGACGCTCGATTGCGGCGGTCCGAGGGGTGCGGCGAACGGCAGCACGAAGGCCGAGATCGGGCAGCCGTTAGCGCTCACCTGCGGGCAGGTCGCGGGGCAGGGTCCATCGAATCTTGGCCTTACCGTCCCGAGTGCCGGCCAATATGTGTTTGCTGTGGATGCAACGGACCAGGCCGCTCTCAAGCTGGTGGTAGAGCCAGCACCAGTCACCGACACCACCCCGGACGACTCCCCGGACGATACCAACGTATTCGTTCGTGGACTCGGCGGCGACTGGTCTCGCGGGCCCCTGAACCAGATGAACTATCTTGGTTTCGGGACGTATCGGCTGGACAAGGTGGTCTCGGCCGGAGCTCAGGAGTTCAAGATCGCGACTGCGGACTGGGCGAAGGTTAACTGCGGTTGGGCCACAAAGGGCCAGCAGGTCGCCATCGGCACGCCGTTTGCGATGGCATGTCCTGGTGCTGAGAACCTCGTCCTCTCGCCGACGATAGCGGGGACGTACCGGTTCAAGTACACGAAGGCGGACGGCAATTTGCTCGTCACCGGACCGTGACGCCGCAGCGCTGATTGATCCACACTTCACGGCCTGGCATCCGCAAGGGTGCCAGGCCGGTTCTTTTCTGGGGCTGCCTGCGCGACCGTGAGCCGCAAGCGAAGAAGGAAAGACGAGACTGTCGTGCCTGAGACGCGCGCGAGTGAGCCGCCGTTGCGGCGAAAGTCATGTTCAGCGCGCAGGGTGGCGATGTGGTCGATCGTACTGCTGCTGCCTTTCGTCGCCCTGGCGGCGACGGAAGTGGCTCTGCGCCTCGCCGGCTTCGGCCGCGATCTCGAGCCGCTGTTCATCCGGAGTCCCGGGCTGTCCGGGTACCTGCAGGCCAACCCGGGTGTCGTCACGCGCTTTTTCACGGATCCGTCCCAGGCGCCCGACGTCAGCATCGAAACGGCCTATTTCCGTGCCAGCAAAGTGCCGGGCTCGTTCCGCGTGTTCGTCCAGGGCGAATCGAGCGCGGCCGGGTTTCCCTATGGTCTCGGCGCGTCTCTCGCGGGCATCCTCGACCAGCGCTTCGAGCGAGCCTTTCCCGGCCGTGAGGTGGAGGTCATCTCTACGGCGATGGCGGCGGTCAATTCCTACACGCTGCTCGACTTCGCCGACGAGATCATCGAGCAGCAACCCGATGCGGTCGCAATCTACGTTGGCCACAACGAGTTCCTGGGCATCCTGGGCGTTGGGTCAACGCTGCGCATGTCTTCCAGGCCGTGGCTGACTCGCGCATTTCTCCGGGTCCGCGAGTTGCGGCTGTTCCAGCTCATGAGCCGTGTCTACGGAGGGTTTGCCCCGAGCGCGCCGTCGCAGCCCGTGGGGAGCGCGGACACGCTGATGGGCGCGGTGGCCGGCGAGCGATCAATTACCCTGAAGTCGACCTTGTTTGCCCGCGGCGCCGAGCAGTTCGAAACGAACCTCGATGCGCTGCTCGCGAGGTACGAGCGTGCCGGCATCCCGGTGTTCATTGGCACGCTCGCCAGCAATGAGCGCGACCAGATGCCGCTCGCAATCCTGGCCGGGGCAGACACGGAGGCCGCATCCACCGCCAAGACCGCATACCACGCGGCTCAGGATGCAGAGGGTGCCGGGGATTTCGCGTCCGCGCGAGACGGTTACGCGTGGGCGCGGGATCTCGATCCCCTTCGATTCCGCGCCCCGTCGGTCTTCAGCAAGATCGTGGCGCAGGTTGCGGCGCGCCGGCACGCGGACCTTGTCGATGTCCACGAGGCCTTCGTGCACGCGAGCCCGAACGGCCTCGTCGGCGCCAACCTGATGCTCGAGCACGTACACCCGAACCTCGACGGCTACTTCCTGCTGGCGGACGCGTTTTTTGATGCCATGACCGGCAAGGGACTACCGGGCAAGCCCGACGTGGTGGTGCCAGACGCGCAGGCACGCAACGAGATTCCGGTGAGCGACATCGATCGCTGGCTCGGTGAGTACAAGGTGCAGCGAATCCGCTCGGCATGGCCGTTCGTCGCGACGAGCCTACGACCGCGGCTCCCGGTGCCTGTGTCGGAAGGCGAGCGGCTCGCCCAGGAGCTGTATAACCAGCGAATCTCGTGGCCCGAGGCGCAGGAGCGCCTGCGACGGCATTACCTCGCCGTGGGGGACAAGCCGGAGTACACGCGCGTTACCGCGATCCTCGCCGACGGTTTTCCCTTCACGGGCGCACTGCAGTTCGAAGCGGCGGCGGCACTGATCGCGATTGGCCGGCCCGCGGATGCACTGCGCTACTCACGTCGCGCAGTCGATCTCGAGCCGCGAAACGTGAACCACCTGCTCGTTAACGCGCACGCGCTGATTCTCAACGGGCGCCTGGACGATGGGCGCTCGATGCTCGAGCAGGTGCTGCTGCTCGAGCCCGGCAACCCAACGGCACACGAGGTGTTGCAGCAACTCGGCGCGCGATGAGGCCTACTGCCCTGCGGAGCGCTGACGCACTTCGTCGAGCCAGTACTTTGCGCGGGACTCGCCCGGATGCGCCTTCAAGATGCTTTCGAGTGTCGCGATCGAATCAGCCTTGCGGCCAAGCATGAACTGCGCTTGGGCGAGGGACAGTTGATATTCGATTTTGCCCGCGTCGAGCGCGACCGCGCGCCGAAGGTAATGCAGTCCGCGGGCCGCGGCGTCGGCACGCAGCAGCCACACGCCCGCCTTGTGCTGCGCGTCGGCCGACGTCACGAATCCGTCGGCGAGATTCACTGCCACGCGGGCGGCCTCCACGGAATTGCCCGCACGTTCGTATTCCGCGAGGGCCACGTTCATCGCGTCCGCCCAGGTCAACCGTTCCGTGAACCTGGCCTGCGCGATCTCCTCGATACGGTTCGCGGCCGCCGGAATGCTGGTCGGCCGTTGCTCCGGTACGAACGGCCAGTCGTTCTTCAGGACCGCCATCCGGTACTCGCCAGCCAGTCGGTCCACCTCGGTGAGCGGCATGTCGCGCCTCGCCGTCTCATCGTCCACGACGACCGTCGGCGTGCCGAACTGGGCGACGAGCGCAGGGAAGTAGGCGGTGGCGACCCGGAAGTAGCCCTCCGCGTTCGGGTGCACGTGCTCCAGCATCAGGTCCGAGCCAATGATGCCGTTGCGGGACGCGGCGACCAGCGCGCCCTGGACGTCCACGAGGTGGGCGCCATTCGCTTCGGCGAGTTCGCGGATCAGCGCATTGAAGGACTCCGGCGCGCGGAACCGCAGTTCGTCCCGGTCCTTCGCGGCGAGGTATTCCTCGCGTGCCTTGGTCAGAGCGCCCCCGGCTTCCAAAACGCGCGCCTTCTCGAAGTGCGCGAGCGCCGAGGATTCGCCCTGCTCCACCGGTGCGCCGGCAAACGGCGGCTGGTCGCGCTCGTTGCTCGCGAGCGTGCCGATGAACACGGGCACACCGGCGTCGCGGTACTTGCGCAGCAAGCGCTCCAGGTTGCCACGGAACTGCTCGAGCCCGCGCTCGTACAGTGGGGAACCGAGCGGGATGGAGCGCTCGGCGGCCACCCGGGCCATCAGCGTGCCGCTGCGCTTGGAGAGAGGATCGCGGTCGGGCCAGAGCGGCGCCAATGCGCGCTCTAGGGCCCGATAGACGTGCAGTCGGCGAAGTTGAGCCACGGCGCGCGCCGTCGTGGGCGACTTTGCGCTCACGAACGAGGAGCCCACTCCGCCGATGCCCAGATACTCATTGTGTCCGGTGTAGATGACGACCGCGTCCGGGTGCTGCGCGATGATCTCGTCGGCGAAGTCGAGCAGCACGTAGCTCGTGACCGCCGACATTCCGGTGTTGATCACCTCTAGACCGCGGTCGGGATAAGCCCGCTGCAGCCGCTGCTGCAGCAACGCAGCCGGCGAAGCCCAGCGGCCATAGGGAAATCCCGCGGCGGTCGACTCGCCCTGCACGAAGATCCGCAGCGTCCCGGGGGATTTCGTGGCGGGGAACCACGTCGTGTCGATGCTGACGTCGGGCGCATCGCGTGGATCCGGGAAGAACCTCTGCACGGCTTCCGGGTTGGGCTGGAGATAGCCGGGCGCGGACTCGACGGGCACGAACAGGGGCTCGAGCCGGCCGACCCCCGTGGCGCGCAGCAAGAACTCGGCGGCGCCGAGCAGCAGCAGCGGCGTCAGCACCGTGATCAGGAGGAACAGTCGGCTTCGGCGCGCAGCGTTCATCGGTCCCGGCGACTCGGGCATTGGTTTTCTAGTAGATTGGCCGCGCTCTCACCAGGATCGCGCGTGAAGCGAATTCTCGGCCTGTCCGCATACTACCATGACGCTGCCGCGGCCCTCGTCGTCGACGGGCAGGTGGTCGCGGCTGCGCAGGAGGAGCGCTTCACGCGTCGCAAGCACGACGCGCGCTTTCCGGCCAATGCGGCGCGGTACTGCCTCGAGTGGGCAGGGCTATCCCTCGACCAGATCGATGCCGTCGTCTTCTACGACAAGCCGTTCCTGAAATTCGAGCGCCTGCTCGAAACCTACCTCGCCTGTGCGCCGCACGGGCTGCGCTCGTTCGTCGCGGCCATGCCTGTCTGGATCAAGGAAAAGCTGTTCCTCAAGGCACAGCTGCGGCGTGAGCTGCGCGCACTCGCGACCGACGGCACCCCACTGCCGCCACTGCTCTTCAGCGAGCACCACCTCTCGCATGCGGCGTCGGCCTTTTACCCAAGCCCGTTCGAGTCGGCCGCCGTGTTGTGCCTCGACGGCGTCGGCGAATGGGCCACGACCTCGGCCTGGGTAGGCGAGGGCACGCGATTGCAGCCGATGTGGGAGATCCACTTCCCGCACTCGCTCGGGCTCCTGTACTCCGCGTTCACGTACTACACCGGGTTCAAGGTCAACTCAGGCGAGTACAAGATGATGGGCCTCGCGCCCTACGGCGAGCCGCGCTATGCCGACGTGATCCGCCAGCACCTGGTGGACGTGAAGCCGGACGGGACGTTCCGCCTCGACATGCGCTACTTCGATTACGCCGCCGGGCTGCGCATGACCAACGCCCGATTCGACGCGCTCTTCGGCGGAACGGCGCGCAAGCCGGACGAACCCGTGGACCAGCGCACGATGGACGTGGCTGCGTCCATCCAGCAGGTGACCGACGAGATCGTGCTCCGACTCGCACGGACCCTGCGGCGCGAAACCGGACAGCGAAATCTGTGCCTTGCTGGAGGCGTCGCGCTCAACTGCGTTTCGAACGGGCTCGTGCGACGCGAGGGCATCTTCGACGACCTGTGGATCCAGCCGGCGGCGGGGGACGCAGGCGGCGCACTTGGTGCCGCGCTCGTCGCCTGGCATACGCGGGGCGGCGCGCGATCCGTGCGGGCGCCAGGTGACGGTATGTCCGGGGCGCAGCTGGGCCCGGTCTGGGGTGACGACGAGGTGGAGCATTGGCTGACCGCGCAGGGCCTCGCTCACGAGCGCCTCGAACGCGCCGAACTCGTCGAGCGAGTGGCCGGCCTTCTGGCGGAGGGCGCGGTCGTCGGCTGGATGCAGGGCCGGATGGAGTTCGGGCCGCGTGCGCTCGGCAACCGGTCGATCCTCGCGGACCGGCGCAGCCCCACGATGCAGCGTGAGCTGAACCTCAAGATCAAGTTCCGGGAGTCGTTCCGGCCATTCGCCCCGGCGGTGCTGGCGGAGCGCGTCTCGGAGTTCTTCGATCTGGATGGACCGAGCCCCTACATGCTGATCGTCGCGCCCCTCAGGGACCGGCCGCCAGTCGAGGAGAGCGCGGCGACGGACGGATTGCACGGCCTCGATCGCTTGCGGTCAGTCCGCTCGGCGCTGCCGGCGATCACCCACGTCGATTACAGTGCTCGCGTCCAAACGGTGGATCGCAGCACGAATCCAGATTTTAACGCCTTGATCGATGCATTTAGCCGCAGGACGGGAAGCTCCGTCCTGATCAACACCTCGTTCAACGTGCGGGGGGAGCCAATCGTCTGCACTCCCACGGATGCCTACCGGTGTTTCATGGGCACGGCGATGGACTACCTGGTGATCGGCCCGTGCCTGTTGCGCCGGGACGCCCAGCGCAAGGACCATCCAATCCTCGCGGTCAGCCGCGAGTTCGAGGCCGACTGAGCGCATGGAGATCCTGACCCGGAGCGACACCCGCCAGCTGCGCGAATTCGGGATCGGCCTCGCGCTGATCCTGGTCGTGGTCTTCTGGGGCCTTCTGCCCTGGCTGGGCGATCGGCCCCGCCCGCTTTGGCCGGTCGCCGCGGGTGGACTCCTCGTGCTCGCTGCGCTCGCATGGCCGCCGGCGATACTGCCGGTCTACCGGTCGTTGCTGCCGGTTGCGCGGGTGGTGGGCTTCATCAACACCTGGTTGCTGCTCGGGGCCGTGTTCTTTGGCATCCTGCTGCCCGTTGGCCTGGTGCTGCGCGGACTGGGCCGGCTGCAATACCGCACCGGATTCCACAGCGACCTGGGCACCTATCGTGTCGAGGTGCCGCGGGAGCACGTCACGCGCCTCGAGGAGCCTTTCTAGATGGGCGAGTTCCTGCGCGACCTGTGGAAGTTCATGCGGGTCCGGAAGAAATACTGGCTGCTGCCGATCATTCTCGTGCTGCTGCTGCTCGGCGGGCTCGTCGTGGTGAGCCAGCAGTCGGCGCTCGCCTCGCTCATCTACACGATCTTCTGAGCCGAAAAAGCGACGCCGCACAGGGCGCCAAGCGCGTCCTCAAGTGCGCGCGACAAGGGTTTGTTCAGGGTTGATTTTTTGCGTTGCACCGTGCAACGCTGCGACGGCTGTGGTGCGATGCCGCGGCACAACTACAACACATGGTCGGCGCGGGAGATGCGCGGAAAAAGGGACCAGCGAGAGCGTGGTCACGCCTGGCGGGCCGGATCGCCCCGTTGGGCGTTGTCCTGTGCGCTGCTTGCACTCGCGGTCGCCGGATGCGCGACCACGCCTCGCGGCGACTCGCAGTCGGCCGCGCCGCGCGAGCCAGTCAAGGTCATGCCGCAGCGCGACTGGTCGGACGCGGTGCTCTACTTCGTCGTGCTCGACCGGTTCTTCGACGGCTCGACCGCCAACGACACCAACGTCGATCGCGCGAACCCGGGCGGCTTCCATGGCGGCGACCTGCGCGGACTCACCGCGAAGCTCGACGAGATCGCGAGCCTCGGCGCCACGGCGATCTGGATCACGCCCATCGTGCAGCAGATCAACTACTGCCCGCCGGCGCAAGCGCCCACGGGTGTCGCCGTGCCGGGCGGCTGGTTCGAGCACTGCGCGTTCCATGGTTACTGGGCCGAGGACTTCGGCAAGCTCGACCCGCGCTTCGGCACCGAGGAGGACCTGAAGCAACTCGTCGCTGCAGCGCATGCGCGCGGCATCAAGGTGCTCCTGGACGTGGTCTACAACCACGCCGGCTACGACGCCCATTACCTGAAAAATCCCGGGACGTCCGGCTGGTTCCGCACCAAGCCCGTGGACTGCTCGGTCGACGAGCTCCATTGCCAGGTGGGCGGATTGCCGGATTTCCGCACCGAGCTGCCGGAGGTGCAGGACTATCTCTTCAACGCTCACATGGGTCTTGCGAAGCGAACCGGGCTCGACGGCTTCCGGCTCGACACGGTCAAGCACGTCGAGCACGAGTTCTGGCAGCGCCATCGCCGCGAGACACGTAATCGTGTAAGCCCGGATTTCTTCCTCCTCGGCGAGGTTTGGGGCGGATCGGCCACGGTGCTGGACGAGTATTTCGCCGCCGACGAGATGAACGCGGGATTCGACTTCACGTTCAAGGGCAGCTGCGAGAGCTTCGTGCAACGCAAGGGCCGCACCGTCGCCTTCGCGTCGTACCTCGAGAAGCGCCACAAGGTGCGACCGGGTTACCTGCTCGCGCACTACCTGTCGTCGCACGACGAGCCCATGTCGCTGTACCTGCTCGGCGGGGACAAGGACGCGTTCCGCCTGTGCGTGGCCCTGCAGATGACCTCGGTCGGGATTCCCACGATTTACTACGGAGAAGAAGTGGCGCGGGATGGCACCGTCTGGCCGCTCAACCGCAATGACATGCCCTGGGGCAAGGGTCGCGACGAGAGCCTGCGCTTGTACTACCAGCAACTGATCGAGCTGCGACGGAAGAACACCGCCTTGTCCCGTGGGTCGTTCCGCCGCCTCTCGTCGGACGGCGACCTGCTCGTCTTCGAGCGGTTCGACGAAGCGGCTGGCAATGCCGTCGTCGTCGCCGTCAATCGCGGCAAGACCGAAGCGAGCGCGCGTGTCGCGGCGCCGAGGGCCTGGGAGGGTGCGACAGTCGGCGAGGCGCTTACAGGCGCCGCGGCCACGGTCGAGTCCGGCCAACTAAACGTTACCGTGCCGCCGCGCCAGGCGCGCGTTTACCTGAGGCGCTGACACATGGCCCGAATTGCATTCCAGGGGATCGCGAAGCGCTTCGGTGACGTGAGCGTCATCGAGAACCTCGACCTCGAGATCCACGACAACGAGTTCATGGTGTTCGTCGGCCCCTCGGGCTGCGGCAAGTCCACGGCGCTGCGCATGATCGCGGGCCTGGAGGAGCCGAGCGAGGGCACGCTCGTCATCGGCGACCGCGTGGTCAACGACGTCCACCCGAAGGACCGCGACGTCGCGATGGTCTTCCAGAGCTACGCGCTCTACCCGCACATGACGGTGCGCGAGAACATCGCCTTCGGTCTGCGGATCCGCAAGATGCCCGAGGCCGAGATCGACCAGCTGGTCGACGAGGCGGCCGGCATCCTGGGCCTGAAGCCGCTGCTCGATCGCAAGCCGAAGGCGCTCTCGGGCGGGCAACGTCAGCGCGTCGCCCTCGGCCGCGCCATCGTGCGGAAGCCCTCGGTGTTCCTGTTCGACGAGCCGCTCTCGAACCTCGACGCGGAACTGCGCGTGCAGATGCGGGCCGAGATCTCGAAGCTGCAGCACCGCCTGAAGACCACGACGGTGTACGTCACGCACGACCAGGTCGAGGCCATGACCCTCGGCCACCGCATCGCCGTGCTCGCGCCCATGGGCAAGGAGCGCAAGACCAACCTGAAGCAGGTCGGCACGCCACTCGAGCTCTACGACCGTCCGCAGAACGTGTTCGTGGCCAAGTTCATCGGCACGCCCAACATGAACATGATGAAGGCGAAGGTGAACGGCGACGCGACCCTGCTGCAGGCGAGCGGTTTTGCCTCGCCCGTGCCGGACAACTGGCGTGAGGGTCTCAAGCCGTACGCCGGAAAGGACGTGCTCATGGGCGTGCGGCCCGAGCACGTCGGCGAGGCCGCCGCGCACAACTGGTCGAGTACCGCGCCGCTCGGCGGCACGATCGAGATCGTCGAGACGATCGGCCACGAGGTGATCGTGCATTTCCGCTGTGGCGACGACATGATCATCGCCAAGCTCGGCGCCCACCACATCCCGACATTCGGCGAGCAGATCAACCTCGCGATGGACTGCGACGCCATGCACCTTTTCGATCCACAGACGGAGCAGCGGTTGCCGGGCTGAGCGCCCGACGGCCGGGTTCACTGGAGCCAGTCACATGAGTCGGAACATCAAGCGTTGGACGGGCAAGCTCTTCCCAGTGCTGCTGGGCGCATGGGTGTGTGCATCCGCGACCGTTGCCCAGGCGGCGACGGACATCACGGTGTGGCACGCGTACCGCGGCGACGAGAAGGCTGCCTTCGAGAAAGTGGTCGCGCAGTACAACGCGAAGCAGAAGGACGTCCTGGTCAAGACGCTGGCGGTGCCCTACGACGCCTACGCGGACAAGATCACGGCCTCCGTGCCGCGCGGCAAGGGTCCGGACGTCTTCATCTTCGCCCAGGACCGCCTCGGCGGCTGGGTGGAGGCGGGGCAGACCATCGAGCCGATCGATTTCTTCGTGGACGAGAAGGTCACGTCGCAGCTGGTGCCGGGAATGATGCCGGCGATGACCTACCGCAACACGATCTACGGCCTACCGCTCAACTACAAGAGCATCGCCATGATCTACAACACGGCGCTGGTGAAGACGCCGCCGAAGACGACGGGCGAGCTCGTCAAGCTGGCGAAGGGGATGACGGACGCGTCCACCGGACGTTTCGGACTCGCCTACGAATATTCCAACTACTTCTTCCACGCCGCACTCATGAACGCCTACGGCGGGCAGGTATTCGCGCCGGGCCCGGTGCCGGTGATCGACTCGCCGCAGAACGTGGCCGCCGTGAAGACCATGCTCAAGTGGTACAAGCAGGACGGCATCCTGCCGGCCGATCCTTCCTCGACATTGATCGCGAGCCTGTTCAACGACGGCAAGGCGGCCATCGTCTTCTCGGGGCCATGGTTCCTGGGCGAGGTGCAGGACAAGGTGAAGTACGCCATCGCGCCGCTGCCGACAGTGGACGAGGCCGGCGGCAAGCCGATGAAGCCATGGCTCACCGTCGAGGGCGTCTACGTGTCCGCGGGTTCGACCCACAAGGAAGCGGCGTATGCCTTCGCCGAATACCTCGTCTCGAAGGACGCGGCCCTCATCCTCGCGCTCGAGGGCGGACAGCTGCCGACCAACAAGGCCGCCTATTCCGACCCGCGCGTGATGAAGAACCCCACGCTGCAGGGCTTCCGCAAGCAGCTCGACACGGCGGTGCCGATGCCGAATTACGCCGAGATGACGCTCATGTGGTCCCCGGTCACGACCGCGATGAACAAGATCGTCAAGGGATCGGCGACGCCCGAAGCTGCGCTCAAGGAAGCACAGGAGACGGTGAAGGCCAACATCGGCAAGCTGCGCAAGGGTCGCTAGGCAGGCCGGCGTGAGCGAACTGGCACATCTGTGGGCAGCGCGTCGGCCGGTGGCCGATACGCCGGCGCGGCGTGCACTCCGGTACCTGATGCAGCCGGCTGCACTCGGCCTGCTGCTCGCATTGCTCGCGGCGGCGCTGCTCGGCAACTGGTTCTACGCCCAGGCCGCGACGAGTCTCGTGACCGAGCAGCAGTCCCGCATTGCGATCCTCGAAGGCTCGGCGCTGGCGGAGTTCGTATCGGGCACGATCGCGGCCTCGCCGGAAGACGATGCGGCGTTGCAGGCAGCGATCGCCGGCTGGGTGGAGCGTTCGCCCGGCGACGACTACATCCGGGTGGTTCGGCTCGGAGGCGCCCGCCTGCTGGCTTCGACCCACCCGGCCGACCTGAAGGGCGACCTGCCCCGCCGCCTGACCCGCGACGAGAAATGGCTCTTCGACCTGGGGCAGGAGTTACGCGCGGCCGCGGATACGAATCGCGCCGAGGGCGTGTTCCGCAAACCGCAGATCGAGGTGACACGCCCGGCCGCCGGGCGCATCCGGGTCACCGTCCCGTACCTGGTCGACGGTGAAATCACGGGCTTCGTCCAGCACGACGCGCCGAAGGCGGCCGCGTCTGGCGCGACCGGACCGCCAGTGCCCACCCTCCTGGTCCTGCTGCTGCCTGTCGCCGCACTCCTGCTCGTGGCGCTTGCGTTCAAGCGCGGCGGAGAACCGTCCCGGGGGGCACGCTGGACCCTGTTCCTGATCGCGTTCGGGCTGTTCTCCGCCGTCTGGTACTACTACTCGACCCGTGCGGTGTCCGGCCTCGAGGCGCTGGACGCGGCTGGCAACATACAGGTAGCGCAGTCCTACCAGGAACTCCGCGCGCGAGTGATCGGCGAGTCAGCCGGCACGATCACCGGCGGCGGCAGCGCGCCCAACCCCTGGGACGTCGATGTGTTCCAGCGGCCTCGCGGATTGATCACGGCCGACGGCCGGATCGACCAGGACGCATCTCGCCGGGCGCTCGCGTCATTCCAGCAACCGGTCGCCAGGGCCCTGTGGGGCAATTGGGTGCTGGGGGCGGTCATCCTTGCATTCTTCGCGCTGGGTGCGGCACGGAAGCTCAGGGAAACCGTCTCCGAGTACAAGTACGCGTACATGTACGTGACGCCGGCCATGGTGGGCATGCTGATCCTGGTGTTCTTCCCGTTCATCTACGGCATCACGCTGTCGTTCACCGGCCAGACGATCTTCAACACCAACCAGCCGCTCACGGAGTTGTGGGTCGGGCTGCAGAACTACATCGACATCATCGGCAACTTCGACGTCGCGAAACGCACGGCCGAAGGCTGGGCGATCAACTATCAGAATTTCTACTGGACGCTGTTCATCACCGTCTGCTGGACCGTCTCCAACGTCTCGGTGGGCGTCGGGCTGGGGATGCTGCTCGCGCTCGCGCTCAATACGCCCGGGCTCAGGTTCAAGCCGATCTACCGCGTGCTGCTGATCCTGCCCTGGGCGATCCCGAACTACATCACGGCCCTGATCTGGAAGGCGCTGTTCCACCAGCAGTTCGGCGCCATCAACCAGGCTATCCAGATGTTCGGTGGGGAGCCGGTCGCATGGTTCGACGGCGTTTTCAGCTCGTTCATCACGGGGCTGGCCACCAACGGCTGGCTCTCCTTCCCCTTCATGATGGTCGTCATCCTGGGCGGCCTGCAGTCCATCTCGGCCGACATGTACGAAGCCGCCACCGTCGAGGGTGCCACCCGCCGCCAGCAGTTCTGGCGCATCACCCTGCCGCTGCTCAAGCCGACGCTCGTGCCTGCCGTGATCCTCTCGGTCGTGTGGACCTTCAACATGTTCAACGTGATCTACCTGGTCTCGGGTGGTGAGCCCGCGGGCGCCAACGAAATCCTGATTACCAAGGCCTACAAGATCGCCTTCGAGGAGTATCGTTACGCTTACTCGGCAGCGTACTCGACGGTGATCTTCCTGATCCTGCTGGTGTACGGGGTGTTCCAGACGCGCGTGACCCGGGCCACTGAAGCGGTGCACACATGAGCAAGGGCGGCGGGTGGAAGGGTGACCGGTCGCACGTGCTGCTGCACGTGGTCCTGGTCCTGTTCACCCTGATCGCCATCTACCCGGTGCTGTGGGTGATCAGCGTGGCGTTTTCGGGCACCCAGAACCTGGCCTTTGCCGACGTCCCGTCGAACCCCGGGTTCATGGACCGGCTGCGGGCGGTGATCCCCTGGCCGGGGACCTTCTCGCTCAAGAACTTCGTGGACGTGCTCACCGAGCAGCCGTTCCTGACGTGGATCATGAACAGCGCCATCGTGGCGACGGCCACCACCGTCGTCGGCGTATTCCTTGCTTGCACTGCAGCATACGCGTTCTCGCGGTTCCGGTTCCCCGGCCGCCGGACGGGCATGATGTCCTTCCTGGTCTCCCAGATGTTCCCGGGCACCCTGCTGCTGGTGCCCCTGTACATCATCATCGTCAGCTGGCTGAAGCTGGGGAATTCCTTCATCGGGCTGGTGCTGGTCTATTCCGTCACTGCCATCCCGTTTTGCGTATGGATGCTGAAGGGATACTTCGATACGATCCCGCTGGAGATCGAGGAGTCGGCCATCATGGACGGCGCCTCGCGGCAGACGATCTTCTTCAGGATCATCCTGCCGCTGGCAAAGCCGGCCGTGGCGGTGACCGCGTTGTTCTCGTTCATGACTGGATGGAACGAGTTCATTCTCGCGGCGACCTTCCTCGAGGAAGAAGCAAAGTACACGGCCCCCGTGGGGCTGAAGTTCTTCGTGGGAGGGTTCACCTCGCAATGGGGATATTTCGCGGCCGGTTCGATCATCGTCTCGCTGCCGGTCGTGGTCCTGTTCCTGTTCCTGCAGAAATACCTCGTCTCCGGCCTCACGGCCGGTGGCGTCAAGGGATGAACAATAGAGGGATGAAGCACATGAACATCAAGGCTCGCGTTTCGATCTGTGCGCTCGCGGCGGGGTTCGCGCTGGCAGGGGCGGTACGCGCGGAAGGGGTCAAATTCATGGATCCCATCGGCGACGACAAGGGTCCCGGCAACTACGTCTACCCTACCGATGGTGTGTACACGGCCGGGTCTTTCGACCTCGTCGAGTTCGAGGTGACGAGCGGCGACAACCCCGACTTCAAGGTCACGCTGAACGACAAGCTCGCGGATCCGTGGGGCATGGGCGTCGGCTTCGCCGTCCAGATGATCTTCATCTTCATCGACACGGATGGCCAGCCCGGCAAGGGTCACACGGAGGGACTGCCGGGCCTCAACATCCAGTTCGCGCCGGACAGCGCCTGGGAGAAGGTCGTGATCCTGTCGCCGCAGCCGGCGACGCGCGTCGCCAAAGAAGTCGAAGCCAAGGCGGCAAGCCTTGCGGCGGACATCGTGATCCCGCGGCGCACCACCGGTGCCGGCAAAACCATCAGCGGCAAGGTGAAGCTGGCCGATCTTGGCGGCGGTGACCCCTCGAAGTGGGGCTACCAGGTCGTCGTGCAGTCGAACGAGGGCTTCCCGGACAAGAACGACCTGCTGACGCGCAATGCCAACGAATTCGAGGGCCAGCATCGCTTCGGCGGCGGCAACGACAGCGATTGCGATCCGGAGCTCATGGACATCCTCGCGGGCAAGGGCGAGGGCAAGCCTGAGGAGGCGCAGGCGCAATACGACATGCTCAAATACGAGTGCGGCGCCGACGGCAGCTCGGTCAAGAAAGCGACGCTCAGCGTCGTGCGCAAGTAAGGGACGGCGGCCCGGTACCGGGGGAGAAGAACATGAACATTCGCATTTCGAGTCTCGCGGCTGTGGCGGCGCTGGCGCTGGCGCCGCACACGGGTTACGCACAACAGTCGAGCGAGTACGGCCAGCTCAAGTGGTCCGGCAGCCTCTACGCCAAGTTCCTGGATGGCAACCGGCAGCAGGAGTTCAGCCTCTCGAGCAGCACTGACACCATCCCCGGCGAGTCGGGCGGCGACCAGGGCCAGGGCTTCGAGTTGGACCTGAAGCTGAGCTCGCAACTCTCAAAGCAGGTCGAGTTCTACGCGCGCATCCAGAGCCGCCTGCACCGTGCCTTCTGGGCGAATTATGCCGGCTTCGCCGTTCCCGGCTTCCCGAATGCTGACGATCCAAAACAGTGCACCGAGCAGGACCCCCGCTGCAACCAGTACATCAAGCTGAGGGGCGCCCGGGTGATTCTCACCCCGGGCTACGAGTGGCTCGACTCGGCGTCGATCGGCAGCAACGACTGGGGCATGTTCGATGCCTGGACGCAGGGCAAGAGCCGTTACATCGACCGGGACAACATCTCGGGCTTCCTGTTCCAGGGCTCCGCGCTGGACAGGACCCTGCGCTGGGACTTCGCCCGGGTGTCCATGCCCAACTACCAGGGTGCTAGATACCAGACTGGCCAACTGTTCGCCAACGACGCGAACTGGGTCGGGCAACTCAAGTACGCGTCAAGCCCGGACTGGAACGCAACGCTCATCGGCATGTATGCGAAGGACAGCGAACGCGATCCCGAAGACCCCAATACGCTTAATGGGACTGGCACCTTCACGCGCTGGGACAACATGGTCGTCGGCCTGAAAGGACAATTCTCCGGCCTCGATTTCGTGGATATCAAGGCGGCGTACTACTACAGCGATTTCAACATCGCGGACGACGTGTGCAACAGTAATGAGCTCAATACAGCGCCGGGCTGTCGATGGAGCCCGACGTTGAAGGAGAGCTCGAGCGACGACTCGTTCTACCTCAACCTCGATTTCAACCGGCTCTTCATCGATGACCTGTCGCTGGCCGTGCAGTTCTTCGACATCGGGTCGGACTACGTGTCGGTCGCGGCGGCGCGGCGCGAAGCGGACGTGCTGCTGACCGAGGGACAGGAAGCGACCTGGCAGTGGGCCAGGCCCACATATAACTTCCCCACCACGCGGTACAGTTGCTTCGAATGCTCGGAGGGCGGCATCGGCTACGGCGGCTGGAACGGAGAGGTCCAGCAGGTCGTATCGGGCGGCCTCGCCGAGAACAGCATCACCGACTTCGACGAGCCCGTGGCCTATTCGGTCATCGGCTGGAAGGGCGTGACGCTGGTGCCGAAGTACACGCTCGGCGACTGGGAGTTCTCCGGCGAGTACAGCTACATCGACTTCAACACCAACTGGCAGGCCTGCGGCGGAGCGGACAAGGACGTCAACTGCATTTACCCGCGCAACGAGGGCACGCATTCCTGGGGGCTCGGCGGCGACACGCGATCGTCGTATTCCCTGTATCAGGATCGCCTGATGCAGATCTTCGCGCTGAAGGCGAAGTACACGCTGGACGTCGGCAACGGCATCGACCTGATGGCGCGGTACAAGTACGTCTCCGACGAGGATGATCGCGTCACCAACGCGAGCCTGCTGACCGACGCCTACGACGGCTACCCGGACGCGGCCGGCAAGTTGAACCCCTTCTGGATCCCGAACGTCGGGCTCCGCGGCTGCGTGAGCTGCGACGACCGCAAGGCGGACTACGATACCTTCGGCCTCAGTGCGGGATATCAGCTGACTCAGGACCTCTATGCGACGCTGATCTACGAGCGCCAGCAGGTCGAGCTGATCGACGGCACGGTCGACGTCGCGCCCGTGGGCATGGGCGGGGAGGCGAGCAATGCCGACGGGTACATCGAGTACCTCACAGGCAAGCACGTCAAGGACCGGCTCGGCCTGAACTTCAGCTACTTCCTGTCGGGCATTGAGTTCGGCGGCACGGTCGACTATTTCTGGGGTACGTACGATCCGGAGTTCTACACGGACGACCTGAACGGCCAGCGCGTGAAGCTGGTGCCGGCGGCGGGCGTAACGTACGTCGATACTCCGCTCGGCAGGATCTCCACGGGCGACGTGAGCCTCGCCCACTACCGCATGAAGATCTGGATGAAGATGAACTTCTGAGGTCGGTCCTTGACCGAACCACTGGGGCGGTCACGTTCGCGTGGCCGCCCCTGTTTTTCGATGGTACGGATGAACAAAGTAACTCAAAGATTTTCCGTCGCCCTGGTCACCGGGGCGCTCCTGGTCGTGGCCGGCAATGTCCGGGCGCAGCAGTTTTTCTCCCTCGACGACGTGCGTGGCGACGACGACGGTGGCGGAACGCTCCTGTATCCGAACCGGCCCGACCTCCAGAAAGGCGACCTCGACCTCGTCAGGCTATCTGCCGAGCAGCGTGCAGATGGCATCTGGTTCATAGCCGAGATGGGCCAGCCGATCCGTAGCCCGGAGGGACGCGTCACGGAGATCGGTCAGGTCCCGGTCGACCGCCTCGCCCGTAATGGTTTTTACACCTTCAACCTCGACATCTACGTGGACAAGGATCGGGTCGCGGGCCTCGGCCAGACCGACGCTCTGCCAGGCCGCGGCGTGACGGTCGATCGCCAGTTCGCGTGGGAAAAGTGCATCGTGCTGACACCTCGACCGGAGACTGCGCGCACCATGTTGCAGGTGTACTTCGACCGGGTCTTCGAGGCCGACCTTCGTGCCAAGCAGGGCAAGATTTCGAAGCAGGAATTCGAAGCGCTGCAAAGCAACTCGGAGGCACACGTCAACGAGCTGTATTTCTTCCCGAACAAGGTCCGGGTGTCGGGACGCAAGATCGAGTTTCAGGTGCCGACCGAGTTCCTCGGCGGCGCGCCAAGCCCGTCCTGGGGTTACACGGCCGTCGTCACCGCCGCGGACCTCGAGCAGGCCGCACAGCCCGGGCAACTCAATCCAGACAAGGCAACGATGATGGCGATGGGCGTTGGGCCCGGCCTCCGCTCGGATCTGTGGGGTATCCGCTCCGATACGGATTCGGGGACGCCGCCGGTCATCGACCTGCTCGCTACGGATCCGAACACGCAGCCGGGCGTGCTTGCCGATTACGACACGGTCGCCGGCCGCCTGGCCGCGGTGCCGGGGATTGCGCCGGACGGCAAGGCAGCCGTGGCGCCGACCGGCGTGACGCTCACCATGGAACAGGCGGCGCGCCTGGAGACGGCGACGCCTGCCGGGAAAGCTCCTGCTGTCGGAGCTGCTGCGACGCCCTCGTCGACGGAGCGCCGCGCGGTGCCGGCCCGCCTTCGTACACTCAACCAGCTCCTCGAGGAGGGCCTGATCACCCAGGCCGAGTACGACGAGCTGCGACGCAAGATCCTCGCTGAGCTTTGACCATGCTCGACGCGCTGCTCGACCAGCTCGCACGCCAGCGCGGCATCGGCGACGCGTACTACACGTATCGTGGTGAGCTAAGGGTCCTGACCCCCGCTACGAAGACCGCGATCCTCGCCGCGATGGGTTGCCGCGTCGATGACGCGGACGCCGTCCGACACGAGATCGCGGAGCTGGACGCCGAGCGCTGGCGTTCGCTGCTGCCGGTGGTCGCCGTGATCCGGCCGGGCCGCACGGGCGTCGTGATCGCGGTGCCGGCCGACCTGCTGGACCAGCCGGTCGAGTGGACTCTGCGCCTCGCAGGCGGCCAGGAGCTTGCGGGCAGCCTGCGTGCCGGCGACCTGACCGAATTCGAGCGGGCCGAGATCGACGGGCGCTGGCGCACGCGCCGGCTGCTCGTGCTCCCGGAGCACGTGCCGCAGGGCTATCACTCGTTGCGAGCGCGGACACCCGACGGATCGGAGGCGTCGTGCACGCTCATTGCGGCGCCGAGTCGCTGCTACGAGCCGGCCGTGCTGTCACGCGGCAGCCGTCTCTGGGGCGTGGCGGTGCAGCTCTACACGCTGCGCTCGGAATCGAACTGGGGTATCGGCGATTTTGCGGATCTCGAGACGGTGGTGCGCCGCTGCGCCCCGCACGGCGCGGCATTCATCGGATTGAATCCACTGCACGCGCTCTTTCCCGCGAATCCCTGGCATTTCAGTCCCTACAGCCCGTCGACCCGCCACTTCCTGAACGTGCTCTACATCGCCGTGGAGCAGGTGCCCGAGTTCGCTGAATGTGCCGCGGCCCGTCGCATGGTGGCCGCACACGGGTTCCGTGAGGAACTCGCCCGCCTGCGCGCAACGCCGAACGTCGACTATCCCGGCGTGGCACGCGCGAAGCTGCCGGTGCTGCGCCTGGTGTACGACCACTTCGTGAGCGAGCACCTCGCACGCGACTCGGAGCGCGCGCTGGTTTTCCGCGCTTACGTGGCCGAGCGGGGCGAACCCTTGCGGATGCACGCACTGCACGATGCGATCGACACTCAGCTGCGGGAGCGCGACGCCGAGCGATTCTGGGGTTGGCCGGCGTGGCCCGAGGAGTTGCGCGATCCGCAGCACGCGGGCGTGCGGTCGTTCGAGGCCGCGAACCGCGGATCGGTCGAGTTCCACGCGTGGCTGCAATGGCTCGCCGACGAGCAGCTGGGCCAGGTTCAGCAGGTCGCGCGCGAGCTCGGGATGCCCCTCGGGCTCTATGGTGACTACGCAGTCGGCGTGAACCCGGCCGGGTCCGAGACCTGGTCCGACCAGAAAGTCTACCGAAAGGGCGCGGGCGTGGGCGCACCGCCCGATGCGCTGGCGCTCAAGGGCCAGGACTGGGGCATTCCGCCGCAGGATCCGCACGCCCTCATCGCCGAGCGTTATCGTCCGTTCCGCGATCTGATCGATGCGAACATGCGCCATTTCGGCGCGCTCCGGCTCGACCACGTGATGGCGCTGTTCCGCCAGTGGTGGGTGCCGGTCGGGCTCGGCGCGACCGAAGGGGGCTACGTCCACTATCCGCTCGACGACCTGATGTCGGTCCTCGCGCTCGAAAGCGCACAGCGTCGCTGCCTCGTGGTGGGCGAGGACCTCGGTACCGTGCCGGACGAGATGCGCCACGCGATGGCGGAAGGCGCCGTTTATTCCTACAAGGTGTTGCTGTTCGAGAAGCACAAGGACGGGCGTTTCCGCCGCCCGGAGGAATACGTTCACCGGGCGATTGCCACGGTCACGACACACGACCTGCCGACGTTGCGCGGCTACTGGGAGGGCCGCGACCTCGAACTGCGCGACCGCCTGAGTCTCTTTCCCGGCGAGGAGATCCGCCGCTACGTGCTCGACGAACGCGTGCGCGATCGTGCCGCGCTGTTGGCCGCGCTCGACGCCGTGGGTCTGCGCCCCGCGGACAGCGAGGGCCCGGACGCTGAGTACAGCGAGGCGCTCGCGCGCGCCATACACCTCTATCTCGCGAAGAGTGCCGCTGCGCTGGTGGTCCTGCAGGCGGAGGACTTGATGGGCATGGCTGACCCGGTCAACGTCCCCGGGACGAGCGACGAGCACGAGAACTGGCAGCGCAAAGTCACCGAGAGCCTGGAACACACGTTCGGGCGCGAGTCCATCGGGCGCCTGTTCCGGGACGTTCAGCAGGCGCGGTCCTCTTAAACCGCGCTGGCCGGGACGCTGCCCGTGCGGTTCAGGCTGGCCAAGGCAGAAGACTACCCCGCTGGATTGAAGCTGCCCTGGGCCACGCCGCTCGAGCAGTGGCCCGACGAGTCGTGCGCCGACGTCGAGCGTGGCCTGCACCGCAACCCGGTGCGCTTCGTCGCGCACCAGGGCGCCATCTACGCCATCAAGGAACTGCTCGAGCACGTCGCCAACCGCGAGTACGCGATGCTGCGATCGCTGCAGGAACTCAACCTGCCGGTCGTCGAGCCGGTGGGGCTCGTGACCGACCGGCCGGCACCCGAGAGCGGCGAGAAGCGCGGCCTGCTGGTCACGCGCTTCCTGCAGCACTCGATGCCGTTCCGGCACGTGATCTCGCGCGGCGTCTCCGTAGCACAGGCGTACCAGCTGCTCGACGCACTCGCGGACCTGCTGGTGAACCTGCACCTCGCTGGCTTCTTCTGGGGCGACTGTTCTCTGTCGAACGCGTTGTTCCGCCTGGATGCCGGGCGCTACTCCGCCTACCTCGTGGATGCCGAGACCGGCGAGATGCATCCGACTCTTTCGACGGGCCAGCGTCGCCACGATCTCCAGATCGCCGAAGAGAACGTGGCCGGAGAGTTCATGGACCTGAAGGCGGGATTCGGCCTGCCGGATGGGCTCGATCCGGTCGATCTCGGTGCAGGCCTCGTGTCGCGCTACGAGCACCTCTGGGCTGAACTGACGCGGGAGGAGGTGTTCGCGGCGCAGGAGCAGTACCGGATCGATTCACGCATCAAGCGACTGAACGAACTCGGCTTCGACGTCGAGGAACTCGACATCCAGACCATCGAGGGTGGGCACAAAATCCGGCTGCGGGTTCAGGTCGTCGAGCCTGGACACCACCGCCGACGGCTCGAGACGCTCACCGGTCTCGACGTGCAGGAGAACCAGGCACGACGCCTGCTTAACGACCTCGACCACTTCCGAGCGTGGCAGAGTGGACTCGAGGGCCGGCACATCCCGGAGCCCGAGGCCGCCCGGCGCTGGCTCGAGGAGGTCTACCGGCCGACCTTGGCGGCCATCCCGACCGAGCAGGCCGCGAAGCTGGACCCCGCGGAAATCTTCCACCAGCTGCTCGAGCATCGCTGGTACTTGTCCGAGCGGACCGGGCGCGACCTGCCGCTCGAGGAAGTGGTGCCGTCATACGTGGCCGAGGTCCTGTCGACGCTGCCCGCGCCGGAAGTTGCGGGGTGAGGCGGAAAAGGCGACATTGGCTTCTCTTGCTTCCTACGGTGCGAACCACAGCATGCGTCCCTTGCCGCTTCTACTCGCCGTCGCCCTGTCCTTCGTCGCCATCACCGCGTCGGCAACCGATGAGATCTCGCCGCCCGCGAGCGAGTGGCGCGGCTACTGCCAGGCCTATGTGAAGGCTCTCGATGGCGACAAGACCGTTAGCGATCTTGACGTCACTTATTGCCTGGGGGTGACGAAGGGGCTGCTGACCGGGCTGCGCATCGGCTCGCAGATTGGCGCGCTCAGCTTCGGGTCGCGGATCGTGGTCGAGTACAAGCTCGACCCCGACGAGATCTTTAAGCTCTTCCAGATGCAGGACCCGTCCCGGGTGCTGGGCATCTGCAGCCCGGCGTCGCTCCCAACGCCGGACTACGTGCGCGCCGTGCTCGGCTTTCTCGAGAAGAACCCCGACGACCTCAAGAGGCCGATCGCCGAGGTGTTCTACGAGGCGCTCGAGGCGGCCTATCGCTGCAACTAGCGCCGGGTCATCTGCGCTTCGGGCGCGAGGTTCCAGACGCCGTCTTCACCCGCGCAGGCCGTGGTGCGGCCCTCACTGAGGCCGAATCCACCCGTGGCGACCAGCCTGAACTCGCGGCACCCCTCGTCCGAGACGCCCTTGTCGAGCGGCGTGAGCTGGTAGCTGACGCGGGTCGTGGGGTTGGTCCACGACACGGTCTGTCCTGCGTTCGCGAGCTCGAGCGCGTGTCCGACGCAGTAGCGATCGGTCTTGTCCATGCGGCGGCCGATCTCGGAGCCGATCGCGGCACCGATCACGGTACCCACGACCATCGCGACGACGCGATTGTCGCCCTTGGCGACTTCCGAGCCAATCACGGCGCCCGCGACGCCGCCGAGTACGGCACCGATCTCGGCGCGGTCGCAGTGTCCGGAGCGCACGCCGTAGTCGTACTCCCAGTTGTGGCCGCTGTATCCGGCGTACGCCGGGTCGTGTTTCTTGCGCCACCCATGGGCAGGTGCCCACGGCGGCGGCGTCGCAATCGCGATGCAGGGCAGCGCCACCACCGCAAGCGCGATCGCGCGGGGCAGGATGCGTCGCGTCGCACGACGCGTCTGTTGACTGAGGAAATTCATCGCGGTCTCCTTCGGTCAGCGGACCCGGTCAGGATCACGCCGCAAACCTAGCGGTCCGGGCGACCGGGCGGGGCCGGCCCGTTCGATACGGTGACGGGTATCACGAAGGTGGACCTCTGCACTTCACTTAATGCGCGCGTATGCTTCGGCGCGAAGCTCCCAGGAGGTGCCCCATGCAGTCGTCCGGAATGGCGGGCACGATCACGCTCGGCAGGGACAAGACGGTGAACCGGCTCGGGTTCGGCGCGATGCGCGTCACGGGCGAGGGCATCTGGGGCGATCCGCCCGACGTCGCCGAGGCGCGCCGCGTGCTGCAGCGCGCGGTGGAACTCGGCGTGAACTTCATCGATACCGCGGACTCGTACGGCCCCGAGGTCAGCGAGCGTCTCATCGCCGAGGCGCTGCACCCCTATCCAAAAGGCCTCCTGATCGCGACCAAGGGAGGCATCGTCCGGCCCGCGCGCGACCGGTGGGACCGCGACGGGCGTCCCGGGCACCTGCGCGCCGCGTGCGAGGCGAGCCTGAAGCGCCTGCGGCTCGATCGCATCGACCTCTACCAGCTGCACGCCATCGATCCGAACGTGCCGCTGGAAGACTCCATCGGCGAGCTCGCGCGCCTGAAGGACGAGGGCAAGATTCGCCACGTCGGCGTTTCCAACGTCGACGTGCACGAGCTCGCGAAGGCCCGCGCGATCGTGGACATCGTCTCGGTGCAGAACCGCTACAACGTTTCGGATCGCTCGTCCGATCCCGTGCTCGACGCGTGCGAGCGCGACGGACTCGCCTTCATTCCCTGGTCGCCGTTGGCGCAGAGTCCGCGCGACTCGGGTGCCGGATCGCGGGAGGCGCTGGCCGCCTGGGCGGAGAAACGCGGCCTGTCGTTTCCCCAGGCGGCGATCGTCTGGCTGCTTGCACGCTCACCCGCGATGCTGCCGATCCCAGGCACCTCCAGGCGGACACACCTGGACGAGAACCTGGCGGCCGCAGCGGTCCGCCTGACGCCCGGGGAGATGCGCGCCATCGGCTGATGCCTCGGGCCCGGCGATTGATTTTGCGGGTTCCGTACGTCTAACGACTCAACCCCCGAGGTGCCAGACACGTGCAGACCAGACCCGGATCGACACATTCCGCCGCGGCGAAGAGATTCGCGCCCGTATTGGCCCTCGGGGCGTTCTATGTCTTTCTGGGCATCGTCGTCCGGATGGTCCTCTGGGTGCGCTTCGGGACGGTGGCAGACGTCCCCGCGGCGGACCTGCCCCTCCTGCTGCTGGGCGGGGTGGTCAACGACGCCGTGGAGAGCCTGTACCTTTTCGCGCCGTTCGTGCTGTACCTGCTCCTGCTCCCGGACCGGTGGCATCACACGGCGCTCAACCGTGGGCTGATCATGGTCGGGACCGCCATCACGATCGGCGGGCTGCTCTACCTGGCCGTCGCCGAGACCTACTTCTTCGAGGAGTTCGACGCGCGTTTCAACCTCGTCGCCTTCGACTATCTCGCGTATCCCACCGAGGTGTTCGTCGACATCTGGGAGGCATACCCGGTTACGACCGTGCTGGCCATCACGGTCCTGCTGGCCGCGGCACTCACGTGGCTGCTGCGCGACAAGTGGACGGCCGGCCTCGAGGCGCGTACCTCGCTTCCCCGCCGCCTCGGTCCGTTCGCGCTGCACGCCACGGCGCTGATTGCGGCGATCGTCTGGTACCCCACCAGCGCCCTGTCCTGGTCGGCGAACCGCGTCGAGAACGAGATCGTGCAGAACGGCTACAGCAGCTTCTTCCGCGCGGCTCTGACGAACGAGATCGATTACCACGCCTACTATCCGACACGCGATCCCAAGGCCAACCTCGAATTGCTCGCGCGGTCGCTGCAGTCGGACGGCGTGCGGTTCACGCGGCTCTCCGAGGGACGCCTGGACCGGCAGTTTCCCGCCCGCAAGGACGGGCTCGGCCGGCTGAACGTCGTCGTGATTTCGTGCGAGTCGTTCGGTGCCGAATTCAGCAAGCTGTACGGATCGTCACTCGACTACACGCCGAATTTCGACGCGTACGCGCAGCGCGGAGTCTGGTTTGCAAATACCTATGCGTCCGGGACCCGCACTGTGCGCGGCCTCGAAGCGCTGACCGCATCGTTCCCGCCGATCCCGACCGTGTCGATCCTGCGACGCCCCGGCAACGGCGGCATCGCGACGTGGGGCCGTGTCATGCACGATCTCGGCTACCAGACGAGCTTCCTCTATGGCGGCTATGGCTACTTCGACGACATGAATGCGTTCTATGCCGGCAACGGCTTCGCCGTGCTGGATCGCAGCGACATCGAGCATCCCAGGTTCGAGAACATCTGGGGCGTCAGCGACGAGGATCTCTTCGACCGCGCGATCCAGCACTTCTCGGAACAGCACGCGCGGCACGAGCCGTTCTTCTCGATCGTGATGACGACGTCGAACCACAAGCCCTATACGTTCCGGGCCGGGCTCGAGAGCCTGGGGATTCCCGCGAAGGGCGGCGGCCGCGCGGCCGGCGTGCGGTATGCCGACTACTCGATCGGCTATTTCCTGCGGCAGGCCGCGAAGCAGCCGTGGTTCGACGACACGATCTTCGTCGTCGTGGCCGACCACGGCGCGCGCGTCTACGGCAAGGCGGACATCCCGCTGCACTCGTACGAGATCCCGCTGATGATCTACTCGCCGAAGCACCTGGCGCCGCGCCGGGTGGACACGCTGATGAGCCAGATCGACGTCGCGCCGACGGTGCTCGGCCTGCTCGGCCTGCCGTACGAGGCACCGTTCTTCGGCCAGGACGTCCTGCACACTCCCGAGGCGTCGCGGATCGCCCTGTTCAGTCACGATCACGACGTCGCGATCTACCGGGACGGGAAGCTGGCGGTGCTGGGCCTGGGCGGCAAGCCGCGCGACTACCTGTATGATCGGGTCCACGGGACATTCGAGCGGAGCAAGCCCGATCCCGACCTGGAGGCGCTCGGTATTGCGTACTTCCAGACGGCGACGGAGCTGTTTCAGTCGCACCGTTACGAATGATCGCGTGACGATCCTCGATCACATACAGGAGCCGGCATCATGAGCAAAGGCATGGATCGGAAGAAGGAAAACAAGAAGAAGCCCGCCAAGACCAAGGAAGAGAAGAAGGCCGAAAAGAAGGCCAAGAAGGGCGGCGGACCCAGCTTCATCTGAGACCC
>Ga0316626_10000117_pt1 | contig 27004 bp, 40 predicted proteins | sample OWC_Aug_T1_C1_D5_FD_207656 | JGI IMG/M metagenome (GOLD analysis project Ga0316626, IMG submission 207656) | Wetland soil microbial communities from Old Woman Creek delta, Ohio, United States - OWC_Aug_T1_C1_D5_A | ecosystem: Environmental > Terrestrial > Soil > Wetlands | place: USA: Ohio...
TGAAGCCAACGCACAGCGTCAGCAGGCGTCACGTCCCAGCGAGAGATCTGGACGGCTCCCGTCTCTAGAGCGCTTTCACGGCGCCCCTCCTGTGACCATACATCCGAGCGTTGCTGGGCTAGCTCACCCCCCACGCCGCAGGGGGAAAGTGCCACCTCGCCATGGGGCCAGTATCCGCCGACTATCCCGGTATCGCTCATGTCTGCCTCAACCCTAGTACGCCTTGACAGTAGCGCGCGCTGAATCTAGGGTACACGCACCAGCTCGAGCTACGCAACACACCACGCTAGCGTCACGCACCCACTAAGACGTGCGCAGCTACACCTACAGGCCACCGCTCGCCCGGAGGGACAGCTCCGTCCGTCGCGCGGCCGTCCCGCACCGGGTAGGGGGAAGGGAAGCCGGGGCCTGGTGTCTTGGGCCCTCTCACCGGCAGAAAAAATCCTATTCTCGTTTGGTGGTAGGCGTCGCACGTACATGGCCGCCTGACCAGTAGCCTGGAGGGTCATAGCGGGGCGGAGGCGTGTGGAGGTTGACCCTGGAGACGACCGTCAGCGACCGTACGGCTCCAGCCCCGCCTGGCGGCACGCCCTCGCGTCGTCAGCCAGCGGCTCGGTGAAGCGTGGCACCGTGTAGCGGTACGCCACCCACTCGCATAGGCCGCCGTCGCTGGGCTGGCAGCAGTCCGCGATACGCGCCTCCGACTCGAGCGCCGCGGGGCAGCCTGTGAGCAGCAGAGCTAGGAGGGTGGTGCGCGTCATGGGTTCGCCCTATCTCGGATAAATGCCTCGATCCACGCCCCGAGATCTCCGCTGTCGATGTGGCCGATTCCGAAGATGGGCAGCCCGAGCCGCTCGGCCTCGGCGTGCTCGGCGCGCGCGCCCCTGGAGTCGGTCCAGCCCGAGATGAACAGCGCCGCGTCGCTCCGGACCATCATCCGCATCGTTCCGGCCAGCGCCTGCTCGTAGGTGCAGGCGTCCTCGAAGTAGGGCCGCGTGTTGCTGTGCGGCACGACCGGCCAGCCTCCGAGCTTCATGACGCGGTAGGCCGCGTCCTCCGCCCGGCGAACGTTCTGCTCCGTCTCCCATCGGTCCTTGGCCGTGTACGGCCCTGCGATGTAAATCAGCGGCGTCATACGATGCTCCCCAGCTCGAGGCCGTCTTGGTTCCAGCCATCTCGGCTCTTGCGCGCGAACAGCTCGGTCTTCGGAGACGACGGGTACATCGCCTCGACGATCTCGTAGAAGGTGTCTGGCTTCTGGGAATGGACCCCGACAGGTGCGGCGAACCTTGACCGCTGGCTCCGCGTCTCAGGGAAAGCCACCCCCTTCACAGCTATCAGACAGACCTCGTGGCTCGCTCGTACGTAGCGACCCATCCCGAAGTGAGCCTTGCCCGTCCAGACACCGTCCTTGAGCTTCGCGCTCTTGGTGAGCTTCTCCCAGACCAGCTCGCTCTTGAGCGTCAGCCCCAACAGCCGGAGCACGTCGAGCGCCTCCTGCTGCATCGCGGAGACGCGCCACATGAACATGACGACGTTCGGGTCGTTCACCACGTGCGGCGCGATGACCTTCACGATCTGCGGCACCGACAGGCACGCGTAGTTGCTCTCAGCCCCTCGGCTCTTGCCGGGTAGCCCGTCGCCAAACTTCCAGCTCGGGTCACTCACAATCACGTTCGGGTAGGTCATGGCGTCCACCTCCAGAGCGGGGCTCTGCGAATATCAGCGAGTCGTGCCTTGGCGAAGAAATACGCCCGGTCAGCAGCGCCGTAGGCGTCGCCCGGTCGCGCTCGCAGCCGAACGTGCACAGCAGCCAACATCTCTCGCTCCCATTCCCAGATCAGCCCGAGCCGACGAACGACGAACGTCAGCAGCGCCATCAGCGGCGGCGCCGCTACCAATAACCAGGTCATCGGCTCCTCGCTTTCGCCAGCTCGAGCGCGATCGCGTCGGCTCGGTCTCTCATGTCCTCGATCTGCGTCAGCCGAGATGCCAGCCTGCGGTCATCCAGCGTCGGCTCCGCCGGTTCGCCCGCAAGAGGGCGGGAGCGCAGCTTCACCGCGTACCACGCCGCGGAGTACGAGAAGCCCACCTTCTTGGCTATCTCCGTGATGTTGCGCTCGCCCGCGGCCCACATCTCTCGCGCTTGCTCTGAACGGCTCATGGCTCGTCACCACCGCACAGCACGCTCAGAGCCCTTCTAAGGTCGCCCTTCTCCCAGCGGTCCAGTCCGTGCGTGTCCCAGTCAGGCGTCTCCGCACGCTCTGCTGTCGTAACAGCGCGCTCGATTGTGCTCGCAACCAACTCTATCGCTTCGTCTCGGGTCATGGCTCACCTCACCAAGGCATGTCGTCGCCGTTTGTCGGATCTTGGTCGGGCGGGTGCCCGTCGCTCGGCGCCTCTCCGCCCGGCCCGTTGCGCCTTGGCGATCCGCAGAGGATCACATCGTCGGCGATGATTTCGGTGGCATACCCCTTGGAGCCATCCGGCTTGTCCCAGCTCCGCGAGCGCAGCTTGCCCTCGACGAAGATCTTCTCGCCCTTGTGCACGATGCGAGCGAGCGACGCCGCGCGCTTGCCGAACAGCACCACCGTGTGCCACTCGGTCGCCTCGCCCCACTCGTTGTCGCGCTTGATGCGCTCCGTGGTCGCGATGCGCAGCTCGAGCACTTCCGTTGTGCTGGCTTGCCGGAGCTTCGGCTCCTGACCCACGTTGCCCAGTAGCATCACCCTGTTTAGACCTGACATCGACACCTCCTCTAAGCCTTCAAAATCAGCGAGCAGCCTTCTGGGCTGCGGTGTAGTCGCGCGCCAACTGATACCCCTTCGGCGTGTTCGGCCCGCCGAAGCTCTTCTTGCGAAGCTCGCGGCAGCACGCCAAGCACGATTGCGGACGGCGCGTCGGGTGCGCGAGCACGGACGCGAGCACCTTGATTTGCTTCCAGCACTTCGCGCTGCCGCCGTTGCAGCTCATCGCGATGAACACTCCGTGCTTGTTCGTGCGGTCGTAGCCCAGGCGCGTGAGGTGGCCGCTCACGAGCGGGAGCGTCGCGATGCGCTCCTCAGTCCAGCGCGGATGCGCGAGGCTCGCGTTCGGCACGGCCTCGGGCTGTTGGAGGGGCTGCGGCTTCCAGCGCGCGGCCTTCGTGCTGGTCGTGCGATCGCGCGGATCGTCGCGCCACGGCGTGCCCTGCGGTGCAGGCCGCATCACGCGCGCAAACATGCCTGGCGCGGGGTGCTCGTGCAGCACGTGGGTTGCATAGACCATGTGATCGCTCATGGCTTGCTCGCTTTTGTCTTCTCGGCGACGGCGTCCTGCGGTAGCGTCATGGCTTCACCGCTTGCAGGTTGGCGCACTTGCACTCGTAGCCGGTTGGCTTGAACTCGAGTTGGCCGCCGTCGTGCTCAGCGGAGCAGTAGTTCGTGCAGCGCTCCGCTGTTTTGGAGAAATCGGCGTTGCACGCGTCGGCCACGAGCACCGTCGCGAACGCGCCGAGCATCATGCCCACAACGATTGACGGCCCGTCAGGCCCTTGCGCGCTCATGGCCGCACCGATCGGTCGTGCAAGCATCCGCTGTGATCGCCGGGCTCGGGGTGCGCGTGGAGAACGTGCGTCGCATAAACCAGGCTGCTCATGGCTTGACCTTCCTTGCTCGCTCAGCTGCGGCGAGCACGCGTTGAGAAAACCGCATGAAGTCCTCCGTACCCACCGCCTGCCGCGGGTCCAGCCCGCGCCCCAACAGATCGAGCACCTGAGAGCCGGCCTCGATCTCGTTTGGTCGTAGCCGCATCACGACCTGGCCACGCGCCACGCGCGCGAGGCGCTTTTTGCGCGTCGGACACCCGCCAACCGGATGCCCGTCCGCTCGGTATGGGCAGCGCACGCCGTCGATCTCGTTGCGGCAGCGCTTCTTGCCGGTACCCAGGTGCAGCACCGGGGTCACAGCCAGCTCCAGAACATCGCGAGCGCCGCGAACAGCGGTATGAACGAGAAACACAACAGAGCCAGTGCTTGCGCTCCGAATCGGTTCATCGTTTCACTCCTGAGAGTGACGCGTGGTAAGCATCGAGAAGCGCTTCCTTGTTGCAGCGTGCCCGACCACGCTCGATGTCGCTCACCTGCGCCACCGAAATACCGATCGCCCTCGCGGCATCGCGTAGGCTCAGCCCAAGCGCGACACGAATCTCGCGCAACTCGCGCCCTGCCAATCGCGCGTCGTCCGGGTACATGGGCATGTCGATTTCTTCGAAGCTGTGACCGATCGGCGTGCCGTCGTCAGCGTGGCCGCGGTTCACGAACGCTTGCGTGCGCCGCATACCGATCGGCTCGACCATCTCAAGCTGAAGATCGTGCGCGGTCATCGCGACAGTCTCTCTTTCAGCCACTCGATCAGCTCGTGCACCTGGCCCGCGAAGCCGCTCGTGCGGCACAGCGCGATCACGTCGCCCATCATGTCCTCGCTGCTGCCGACGACCTTCAGGCCGCGTGGCGTGCGCGACATCCGGCGCAGGAACCCCTTGCGAACCAGCGCGTCCACGATGAACGTCGCGCCGGAGGGGCCAGCGAGTCCGCGGTTCTCCGAGATCTCGCGCATCGTTGGAGGGAAGCCGTTCTCGCGCGTGAACGTCTCGATGAACTCGAGCACCGCGCGCTGGTTGGCAGTGGGTGCTTTCATTCGGTCGGATTCTCTTCCTGAGCCGGCCGAGCCGGCGCTCCCTGAACCTCGACGAGCGCTTCCAGCGCGCCGCGGATCGCCTGGCACCGGTCGCGCGCCGCCGCGAAGTCGCGCATGCGAATCAGCTGCTGGAGGTCGCGTGCGTTCTGCGTGGTCACTTCGACCAGCTGGAGCAGCGCGGCCTTGCCCTGCGCCTTGCGTGCCGCCTCGAGGGCGCGCTCAAGCTGCTTGCTCACTTGCCCTCCCTACGCGCCCGGCTCTCGCCGCGTTCCAGCCACGTCAGCGACGTTTGCAGCTTCGTGAGCGCGTTGGCGCACTCGTCGTTCCAGCCCGTCCTACCCGCCTTCCCGGCAAGGCTCCGCTCCAGCATGTGGAGCAGCTCGATGTCGTCGGCGAGCAGCGCGCTCAGCGGCGACGGGCTCAGCTCGCGGATGTCGCTGGCCTTGGACTGATCGGTCTCCGCGGTCTCCGCGGTCTCCGCCGCCAACACGTCCTCGCTCTCGGGGACCACTTCGTCGTCGATCACGGATTCGTCGTCGGTCTTCTTCTTCTTGGTCATCTCAGTCTCCCAAAATCACTCGGTGGAGATCCCCGCGGTGGGCCACTATTAGCTTCCGCGCATCCTCCTCCGACAGAAATCCTCCGCCGGTCGGCTTCACCCTCGTGAACCGCATCGCCCGGCGCATCGCGATCTTGCCGCCCAAAAACTCCTCGAGGTTCTTCACCGTGAACGTGTTGTTCACGAAGTAGTGAGGGACCATCACGTAGCGGCGTCTTGCCACGAGGGCCAGTAGAGCAGAGGGCTAATAGGGTGTCAAGGTGTTTTGTGAACGCGGTGCCACTATCTGCGCTCGAGCCATTCGCCGATCGACATCCATCGCGGCTTGTCCGCTGCCACGTAGCTCGCGCAGTCGCGGCACAGGCCGACTTGCTGGCGCAGCGTCTCGAGCGTCGCCGTGCCGTTGCACTTTAGAGCGAGGCGGCAGTTAGGGTAGGAGAGCCGGATCGGCTTCGGAGTAGACCTGCCAATCCTTGATCCGCCGGCCGGTCGGCGGGGCCTGACGACATCCTCCTGCGTCGTCCGAAGCATCTTCCCGTTCTCTTCCCACTTCGCCATCACCGCTGCTCCAGTCGCTCGATGCGGTCCGACAGCGCCGACACGCGCCGCAGTAGGATCTTGATCGCCCACGGAATGTCCCCGTCGAGCGGGAGCATCCTGCGCGCCACGAGGTGAACCTCGCACAGGTCCGTACCCTCGACCACGGGGAACTCACACGCTGGGTCCTGGCAGTGTCGTCCCATCCGCTGACTCTACCGCTCGGGCGCGGCCTGGTCAAGCAGACGCGTAACGAATCGTCATGCTGTCAGCGCGTACGTGTAGGCCAGTCGCAATGACGTCAGAGATCTTCTCTTGAACCCAAGAGATCCCTAATAGCTCTGAGTCTCTAGACGTCTCCGGGCGCGCGCGGGTCACTAGTTACGCACGCGCGTGAAGAGCATCGACCATGCCACGGCCGAGAACCACGAAAAGCCTAATCCGGGCGCGCGCGTAAAAGCAAAAGCCGTACCGGGGTGGGCGCGCGCGCGTCGCGCGGGCGGGCGCGCGTAAGAGCACCAGACGTGCCAAAAAGCACCAGAAACCAGGGCGCTGTTCAGGTGTTGCGTGTCAAGGCGGCCTGCCGTAGAGTCCTCGGCATGACGACCCACGTGGCGCTGGTGAGCGCGGTCATCGAGACGACGCAGGGCAGTATCGCCGTCCCCGTCCAGGTCTGCGCGGCCGAGACCAAGGACGCCGCCAAGACGCTCGCCGAGGGCGCCATCCGGGACGTGGGCTCGACGCTTCAGGCGGCGCTGGCGTGCCAGCTTGTCGGCCCGATGCCTGGCGGCGGGATGGGGACCATGATGCCGGCCGGGCAGTTCCTGGCGCTGCTCGGGATCCGCAACGTGCGCTTCGTGATCGCAGAGACCGAGGCCAAGACCTCGAACATCGTCGCGCCGAGGCTCAGTCTGGTATGAGCAAGGTGAAGGCGCCGCCGCCGCGGCCCAGGCTCGGGCCGACGCACGACGAGGACGTGCAGACCGTCCTGGTGAGCCGCAAGCTCGCCGACAACCTCAAGAACCGTAAGCGCGCCGAGAACGTGGTGGCCCAGCACCGGCTCGCTCAAATCGCCGAGGACATCGAGGAGAAGGCCGCCGAGGTCTGCTTGGCCGCGATGGAGTTCGGCAAGCTCCGCGGCGACGAGACCGAGCCCACGCCGGAGATGGTCGAGCGCTACGGCGAGCGAGCGTGGGAGATGTTCCGGCTGATGGGCGCCGGGCTGATGTCGACGAAGGACTCGCCGGTTGGCCTCCGCGTCGCGATGAACATCCACGCGACCGCGATGCGCACCAAGAGCGACCAGCAAACGCCGAAGCTCAACGTGCAGGTGGCGCAGCTCAACGTGATGCCGACTCAGTACCCCGTGCTCAAGGTGGATAAGTGATGGAAGGCTGGAGACCGACGCATTATCGGCCGATCGGGCGCTCGTGGCCAAAGGTGCTGTTCAGCGACGTTCACAACCGATGGCGCATCCAGCTCGAAGAGGCGGGGCAGGTTTACGGCATGTTCGATCGCCTCGAGGATGCGCTGTCCGTGGCTGACGAGCACTGGAAGGAAGCAGTGGCCAATGCTCGACGCTGATCCCGAGCCGCACGAGCGGGTCTACTACCGCAACATCGAGACCGGTCAGCGGGCCTACGTGGTCACGCGCGCCGGCCTCGAGAAGCTCCGCGTCGACCACGGCCCCAACTCCGACATCATCGTCGCGCTGAACCCGATCGAGTGGACCGTCGACAAGGACGTGCGCCCCATCAACACGGTTCACCTCGCACAGGTCGCCTACGAGGCCGATCGTGCGTTGTGCGTGCGCTTGTCGCTGCACCGCGAGGCCAAGCTCGAGTGGCGCGACCTGACCGACAAGGAGCGTGCGCGCTTCATGAAGTCGGGGCCGGGCGACTCGCATCCGGCTCGAGCGAGGCTGTTCGCGTACATCCGCCGGGCGCTCGAGCCCTACACGAGTAAGCAGTGACCGAGCTGATCACCGACAAGCCGAGCAAGCGCCCCGTCGAGGAGGGCGGCGTGCTGGCGTGGATCAACCGCGAGGCTGCGAAGGCGCTCACGGCGTGCATCGAGCGCATCAACAGCATCATCACCGCCGACGAGGTGATCGCCGAGGCCGATGGCGCGACCATCGACTGGTCCGCGAGCCGCACAGCGACCTTCAGCCTTACGGCCAACCGCGTCCTCACCTTCACGGCCCCTGACACCGAGGCAGCGTTCCTGCGCCTGGTGATTACGCAGTCCGGCGCGTTCACTATCACCTGGCCCGCTGACGTGGAGTGGACCAACGGCCCTCCTGCGCTCACGGGCGCCCGCAACCTCGTGCTGCTCGTCTACGTGGACGGCGAGGGGTACACCGGGCTCTGATGGACCTCCAGAGCATCTACACGCCGTCGCCCTGGCAGACCGAGTTCCATAACCTCCCGCACAACGAGGTTCTCGGGGCGGGCGCGGCGGGCGTCGGCAAGAGCGTGTGTCTGCGCATGGAGCCGCTCGCGCAGATCGCGGCGGAGCACCAGCGCTGCACGGACAAGCGCCACGCTCACCCGCTCGACTGGGGCCAGAGCGTGGGCTGGTGCCTGTACCTGCGTCGCACGATGCCGATGCTCGAGCAGACCATCGCGATGTCGCACCGCGAGATCCCGCGCATCGACCCCGGCGCGAAGTTCAGCGCGCAGACGTACACGTGGAAGCTCTCGAGCGGCTACCGCATCCAATACGGCCACTGCTCCGAGAAGTACGACTTCGAGCGCTACATGTCGCTCGAGATCACGATGGCGCTGTTCGACGAGCTGCGGCAGTTCGAGAAGGTCCAATACGACAACATCGCCGGCCGCGTGCGAACCGTCGATCCTGTGCTGAGCCGGATGCTCAAGGTCCGCGCGATGTCGAACCCGACCGACCCGGACGGCATCAAGCTCGAGAATCCCAACTGGGTGCGCGAATACTTCGTTGACCCCGCGCCGATGGGCAAGACCACGATCCAGCGCGACGTGACGATGGGCGACGGCTCCACCGAGACGTGGACCCGCATGTACTTCCCCGGAAACCTCTACGACAACCCCGACAAGGCTTTCGCGCGCCAGTACGAGCTGAGCCTTAGAACGCGTCCCGCGCATATCCAGCGCGCCCTGTTGTTCGGAGACTGGTACTCAGCTCCGGGCTCATACTTCGGCGAGGACTGGGACAGCTCAGTCCATATCTGCAAGACGTTCAAGGTCCCCACCGACTGGAAGCACTTTCGCTCGATGGACTGGGGCTTCAAGAGCGAGGGCGTCGTTCTGTGGTGGGCGCAGGACCAGGATGGAACGTGGTTTGTGCACCGCGAGCTGGTGTTCAAGGGCCGTCACCCAGACTGGGTCGCGAAACGCATCATCGAGATCGAGACCGACCTCGGCCTCGCGAAGAATGGCAAGTCGCTGATCTCCGGGCCGGCGGATAACCAGCTGTGGGAGCAGCGCGGCGACCGCGGCCTCTCCAAGGCTCAGGAGATGCAGAAGCACGGCGTGCGCTGGGTGAAGGCGAACAAGACGCCCGGCTCGCACCGTCGCAACTCGGAGCGCTTGCTGCTGCTGATCCGCGCGCACAAAGAAGACGGCACGGGCGTCCCCGGCATCGTGTTCTTCGACGGCTGCCGCTACAGCATCCGCACCATCCCCGAGGTGATGCCGGACAAGCTCGAGCCCGAGGTCCCCGATCGCAACTACCCGGACGATCACGCCCTCGACGCGTGCTTGGCCCCCGGAACGCTCGTGACGACGCGGCGCGGCCCGGTGAGGATCGATCGCCTCGCGCCGAGCGATACGGTGCTCTCGTCTGACGGGCGCTTCTGGCCGTGCACAGGTGGCCGGCTCACGCGGAGGTCTGCCGAGGTGATGACCGTGCGCTTCGCCGATGGCGGCACGCTGACAGCCACGCCGGACCACCGCGTAAACTGCGCAGATGGCCAGTGGAAAAGAGTTGATCAGCTAGACGCTTCGAGTTACGTAGTCGAACCATGGATCCGACCGTCATCTCCGAGCGCTGCCAAGAGTTCCAAGGATTCAGGTACTACTTGTGCGGGCACTACTTCCGCAGAACGTCCAAGCTTTGGAAGGGCTCTAAGTCGCTTCATCGAGAGGTTTATCTCGCGATGCACGGCGCCATTCCTGACGACTGCCACGTCCACCACGTTGACGGCGACCGAAGCAACAATCGGCCCGAGAACCTGGTTGCGATGCCCGGGGTCGAGCACCAGCTCCATCATCTCGTGGAAGCCAAGGCCGCAAACGAGCGGCTCGGGTGGCCGGGAATCAAGCTGGCTCAGGAAGCTGCCAAGGCTTGGCACGGCAGTGACGAGGGTCGAGCCTGGCATCGAGAGCACGCAAGAGTATCTGCCTTCGGAAAGGGCCACGCTCGAGATGCTGTGTGCGAGGTCTGCGGGGCTCGGTACGTTGACCGGCGTGCCGGGGGAGACGGCAGGTTCTGCCGGCCCGCTTGTCGATCGAAGTGGAGACGCGATGCCGGCGTCGACAACGAGCAACGCGTATGCGTTGCCTGCGGGGTGGCATTCATGGCGAACAGGTTCTCGGCTTCCAAGCTGTGTGGCCGGGCGTGCTCGGCGCGTTTTGTCGGTGAGTCCCGCAGGGGAAAGCGATACGTGGTGCGCGACCGTTCCTGAGATGGGCGCCTTCGTTGCTGACGGCGTGCTGGTGTCGAACTGCAAGTACGGCGCCGAGTATTCCGAGCGCGTCGGCGCCGGCAGTCGCACACCGAAGGAAGCCGACGAGGACAAGATGTTCACCGACGACGACGAAGAGGCCGACGTTGAGAGCCGCGGCCAGTTCGGCTACGGTACCTGACCTGAACGGATAACCAGATGGCCGAAAAAGAACCCACAGAGTTTCCACTCGACGATCCCGAATCCGAAGAGGAGGGCCTGCTCGACCCCGAGGCTGAAGCCGAGGAGCCGGCGGAGCCCGGCGAAGACCTCGAGGCCGGCAACCTCGCGCTCAAGATGAGCAAGAGCGAGGACGGCAAGAAGGAGCTGCTCGAGCTGGGGAGCACCGTCGTCGACCAGTTCGAGCGCGACTGGAAGAGCAACGAGGAGTATCGCGACCGCGTCTCGAGCGACTGGGCGCTGTTTACCGGCTTCCTGCCCAAGAAGACCTACCCGTTCAAGGACGCTGCCAACGGCCATGTGCCGATCCTGTTCGAGAACCTCACGCGCATCTACACGCGCGTCTGCGGCGAGCTGTTTGGCGATGGCGTGTACTTCCTGACGGTGCGGCCGACAGGCCCCGAGTCCGCGCCGCAGGCCGACCTGATGACGCTGCACGACAACTACCAGTTCCGCGAGCAGATCCCCGACTTCATGCGCCAGCAAGAGCGCGGCGTGCTCTCGTTCTACGCATGGGGCGATGTCGCGGGCCACAGCTACTACGACGAGAACCTCAAGCAGAACCGGCACGAGATCCTGACGTGCGATGACTTCGTGGTGCCGTACACGCAGGTCTCGACGATGCCGGACTACAGCGACTGCCCGCGCGTCACGAAGATCCTGCGGTTCTACCGGAACCAGCTCGAAGCGATGAAGGGCAAGTGGGCCTTCGTCAAAGAGATCATCGATCGCAAGCCCGACGACGCCGACGCGGAGCCTGAGGCGAAGCTCGCGCAGAGCACCGCGGAGAACGCGGGAATCGCGATGCCCGACGACAACGAGGACATGCCCTACAAGCTGCTCCTCCAGGAGGGCTGGTATCAGCTCGAGGGCGAAATCGGCAAGGACGCGGATGGCGAGGACCGGCTTCGGTTCTGCCAGGTCATCGTGGACGAGAAGACCAAGCGCGTCGCTTCGCTGCGCATTCACGAGAGCATCGACGCCGCCGAGCAGCTGATCTACGACCGCAAGATCAAAGAGGCTGAGCAGTACGCCGCCGCGCTCGAGCTGCACAACGCGCAGATCGCCGACATCCAGGCGCGCAATGCGCAGATGGAGGCTGAGGCCGTTGGCATCGAGGCGAACCTCCAGGCCGGGCTGATCCCGCCCATGGCCGGCGGCCAGGCGCTCATGCAGCGCGACCAGCTCCGGCAGCAGATCCAATCGACCATCATGCCGCCGATCCCGCAGCGGCCTATGTGGATGACCGACGACAAGCCGGTTCCCGACAAGCCGACCAAGAAGCCGATCCACATGTTCAGCCACGGCGTGAACGTCGAGAACATGACCGGCGTGATGGGCCTCGGTCAGGGCCGCATCCTCGCCGACTACAACCGCGCGGCGAACACGGCGTTCAACCAGTTCAGCGACGCGGCGACGCTCGGCAACGTCTGGGGCATCATCGCCGACGACCTGATCGAGTTCGAGGGCGACGGCGGAATCAAGTGGTCGCCCGGCGGAGTGACGCGCATCAAGGGCTTTGCCGGCGACGACATCAACAAGCACATGAAGGAGCTGCGCGCCGCACCAGCGAACCCGCAGCTGCTCGAGATGGTGTCGCTGTTCTACGGCTACGGGCAGACCTCGATGCAGGCGCCCGAGGTTATGAGCGGTCAGCCGGGCAAGAGCGGCGAGACCTTCCGCGGCATCCAAGCGCGCATCGACCAGGCCTCTAAGCAGACCTCCGTGTCAGCGAAGAAGTACGCCAACGGGTTCCTGAAGCAGATCGTCAAGAACAACGCGCGGCTCAACTCGATCTACCTCGAGGAGCAGCAGATGGTGTCGCTGCTCGACTGGCGCATCCAAGGGTACCGCAGCATCACGGTCTCGCGGAAGTGGTACGAGGAGCCGTTCGCGTTCGAGTTCCGCACCGACTTCCGCTTCAGCTCGGAGACGCAGCGCATCCAGGAGGCCGACGAGCTGGTGCAGCTCCCCGCCGCGGTGCCGCCGCTGCAAGCGAACCTCGCGTTCCAGATGGAGGCCGTGAAGGGCGCTCTCGAGGCGCGCGGGCAGTACAAGATGGTCGCGCTGCTCGGCCAGCAGCCGCCGCCCGTGCCGCCCATGTTCGGTATGCCGTCGATGCCGCCGCCTCCGCCGCCCGGTCCGCCCGGCGCTCCGCCAGGACTGCCGAACCCCGGGGGCGGCCCGCCGCCGCAAGGTCCGCCGCCAGGAGGTCCGCAGTGAACTACAAGAGCGTGATCAACGAGTTCAAGGGCGAGGCCCACGTCGAGCTGGCGCTGTTCCGCGAGAGCACGGTCGGCCGGCGAATGCTGATCGCCGCCGAGAAGCAGCGGCGGTTTCACCTGCTCCAGATGTTGAACGCGGCGTTGCAGAGCAGCGACCCCGCGGTGGTCAAGGCCGCCGTCTCCTACAAAGAGATGAGCGAGCTGGTGGTGTTTTTCCTAGGAAAGGACGATGGAGATGCAGCAGATCCCGATTCTACAGGGCAGGCTAACGGCTGAGCAGGTTGAGGCGCTCGACCCGACGACGCGCGACAAGGCGGTGGCGCACTCAAAGCTCGTGCTCGAGCGCATGTCGCCGCCCAACGCGCTCGGGCTGCCGCCGGTTCTCGAGGCCCGTCGCTGGGAGGTCGGCATCGCCGATCACTACTTCAAGCAGACCGCGACGTTCGAGAAGATCCTGCTCTACAAGGTCGAAGACGACGGCGGCGCCACGTTCGGCGGCGGGCTGATCGCGAAGCCCGACGATGTTCGAGCGCGCGAGGCGCAGGAAGCTCCGCGCGGCATCATCATCTCCGCCGGGCTCGGCGCGCTCGACGTGATGCGCTCGAACGGCATCGGCCTCGGCGACCTGGTCACGTTCACGCGCGGCGCAGTCACGCGCATCCGCGTCGGATACGTCGGCGGCCTCCAAGAGTGGGCCACCGTGATCTACGCAGACGATATCTCCGCCAGTCTCGATCTGGCGGATCGGCTCAAGAGCGGCGAGGTCACCCTCGAGCGCGGAGAGTCAGGCAAGCACTTCTACAAGTGGAACGGGGAAGCGCTGCCGGTGAACACCGTACCGGACCAACACCCAAACACGTGAGGTAGAAGATGGCGAAGTTGAAGGAAGAGGGCGCAGAGCCCGAGGTCGAAGAGAAGGAGCCAAAGGCCGAGCCGCGAGTCGAAGAGGAGGAGTTCTCTCTCGAGCCCGAGGCCAAGGAAGAAGACGACGACGACGACGGCCCCGCGGAGCCGGCGGAGCCGCGCAAGCCGCGCAAGGAGCGTCGTGCGGAGCGCGGAAAGCTCCACGAGGCCCTCGCGAGCACGCAGAAGGAGGCGACCGAGCTGCGCGAGCGCTTGGCCAGGATGGAGGGCTACCTCACCAGCCAGGCCAGCCACACCAGAGCCGCCGCCGGCCCCGAGAAGGATCCGCTCGAAGCGGAGATCGAGGAGCTGGAGCGGCAGGGCGCGATGGTGCTCGACACCTACAACGCCAAGGTCGCTGCGAAGTCGATCACGCCCGAGGAGCTGACGACGCTCCGCGCGCGCGCCGCGGAGGTTCAGCGCAAGCAGCGCAGCGCCGAGATCCGTCTGGCGCTCAAGCAGCACGGACCGAAGCCGCCCGACCCCCGGCAGGAGCAGGCCCGGTCACACCAGGCCGCCGTCTATGCCATGTACCCGGACGTGGCGAGCAAGCCCGAGGCCTTCGGCTACGCCCAAGCGCTGTGGAACGCTCGGCGCCTTCTGCCGGGAGCGAAGCAAGGCAACGAGCTGCTCGCCGAGGTGATGGACGACGCCCGCGAGAAGTTCGGCCTCGTGCGCCAGCAGGCGCGGCCGTCGCAGAACACCCGGGAGCAGTTCTCCGGGACGCCGAAGGGCGCCGCCGCCGCGAGCGGCGGGCTGCCGAAGTCGTACAAGCCGAGCGCCGAAGACTGGCGCATGGCGGACGCCGCGTTCGGCTACATCACCGACAAAAAGAAGCGCATGCAGCACTTCATCACGAAAGTGATCAAGCCGCAGCTTGAAGAGGAGGCGCGGCAGCGCTAGAGACTTCGTCGCGCTGAACCACCGACGCTACGGCAGCGGGGGCCGCCCTGGAAACGGGGCGGCCTTTAGCTTTTGTGTGCGAAGTCGCTTGACACCTGTTCAGGGCTTTTGCAGTATCACCACATCGGCGCCGCCGTTCTGCAACGGATGGTCGTCAGCCCGGCTGGGAGCCCCCGAGGCCCAGTCCGCGACAAGGGTAGCTACGCCAGCAAGCAGGCAGGCGACGGTTGCGAATGTCCGAGGCTGTTCGTCACGACCCCAAAGTCCGCCGCTCGCTGCACGGCTTCTCCGATCTGGCGTACCTGAAGAACCAGGACCCGGACAAGCACTACTGCATCGTCTCCAAGCTGGATCGCCACGCGATCGCTCTGTACGAGTCGATGGGGTACGAGTTCGAGAGCTACCGCGACAAGGGCGTCTGCCCGCGCGGCATCGCTCCGGACCAGCTCAAGAAACTGATCGCCAAGCACGAGACCATCGAGACGCTCGACGGCTACGTGATGAGCATCCCGCGGTCGGTGCTCGCGGAGCACGAGCGCGATGGCGCGGCCCGCATGAATCACATCGAGTCGCTGATGCAGCCCAAGGGCGGCGCGCTGCCCAAGGGGCTGATGAATCCGCTCTCACAGGTGAGCCGGGAAAACCAGCGGTATTTCGAGCTGGAGCGCTTCGGGGCCAAAGAGGGCTCGGGACTCAATCACGGCGACGATAGTCGCGACAGCGTTTAGGGAGGCCTCAGATGGCGGACAATCTTCGTTCGTATGGTTTTCGCTGGAGCACGGCCCTGAGCGGCCGGCCGATGCCCAGCCCGTTCGAGGCCTTCGTGGCCACGGCGCAGTCGTTCGACGTGACCGGCGGCGCGAGCAACGTCGGCCTTGGCGCGGGTGACCCGATTTACCCGCTGGCCTCCGGCGGCGTGACGCTCTGCCCCGGCGCAGAGACGACCGCGCTCTCGCCGATGGGCGTCGTGGTCGGGGTGGCGCCGTACTGGAACGGCTCCGAGATGATCAACGGCAAGCTCCTGCCGAGCGACACGGCGTGGGGCACCAATCTCGAGCGCCAGTCCAAGGTGTTCTGGGTGCCGTTCGACGCGGGCGTCTGGGAGATCGACTGCGACGACGCAGCGACCGCGACGACCAAGGCGGCCTACCAGCTGCTGGTGAACCTCAACGCGCCCTACCGCCTGAACGGCGGCATCGGCGGCGTGGCGAGCGACCGTGCGTACCCGATGTTGGACATCAGCGCGGCGGCGACGACCAACACGTTCACCCTGCGCATCATGGCCATCTCGAAGACGGTCAAGAACCAGGATTTTTCGGGCAACTACGTGAAGCTGGCCGTACGCGCCAACCTCGCCGAGCTGCCGAGCTTCGCACTGGTCGGAGCGCCGACGCTCAACGCCACGACGGGCGTCTAAGGAGGATTCATGGCAGGCACGGTTTTCACGAGCGCATTGGCCCACACCCTCCGGCGCACGCTGGAGGGGTTGGACAAAGACGAGTACATGGCCTCGCAACGGGTGTTCCCCAAGTGGTGCCCGGAAAAGAAGATGGAGCACGCCTACGAGGACATCCTCGAGATGGTCGGCCCCGGTCTCCTGAGCGAGAAGCCCGAAGGCACCGAGATCCCGCTGGGCACGCTCAGCGAGAGCTTCCTTCACCGCTTCCGGCCCACCACCTACGCGCTCAAGATCATCATCACCCAAGAGGCTGATGAGGATTGCAAGTACGCGGAGGCGGTCGACGCCGGAAAGTACCTGGTGATGGCTGCGTACAAGACGCAGGACTACACCTGCACGCTGATGCTCTCGCGCGGCTTCGACACCGCGTACCCGACCGGCGACGGTCTGCCGGTCTGGTCGACGGCGCACCTCCTGGCCGACGGCGGAACGTTCAGCAACTCGCTGGCGACGCCGATGTCTCCGAGCCGCTTGGCGGTCACGACCGCCCGCACGATGGCGTCGCAGATGCCTGACCGCGACGGCACGGTGGGCATGGTCCGGCTCAAGAAGATCATCTTCCCCGAGGCCCAGTGGGAGGCCTGGAACGTGGTCACCAAGAGCAAGTACGCGCCCGAGGCGGGCGAGTTCAACGCCATCAACGTGGTCGAGTCCGAGATGGATCTCACGCTGGTGCCGAACCGCTTCTGGCAGAACAGCTCGACCAACTACGCGTTCCTCACGGACGCGGAGGGCGGCTTCAAGTACCGCAACCGCCGGTCGATGAAGTCCAAGACCTGGGTCGACAACGACAACGACGTGATGAAGTACGGCGTGAGCCTGCGGTTCTCGGCCTCGCTGCCGAGCAACCCGCGCTCCACCATCGGCGTGAACGCGTAAGGAGGACCTGTGCTTCCACACTTCCAGAATCTGGTCGGCGCGAGCTTCCCGCACGCGAACATGATGCCTCCGGGCTCTCGGGTGGTCGCGTTCGTCCGCTCCGGCGGCCCGCGAACGGGAGAAACGCTGCCGGCGTCGATGTTCCGCACCACGCTGAACGCGGGCCTCGCGCTCGCGACGGCCGGCGCGGGCGACATCGTGATCGTGATGCCGGACCACGCGGAGAACATCTCGTCCGCGGACCAGATGTCGAACCTCGTGGCGGGCACGACCATCCTCGGCGCTGGCTTCGGCGCGCTCCGCCCGACGTTTACGTGGACGGCGACGGCCGCAACCTTCCTGTTCGACGTGGCGAACACGCGGCTCCTCAACTGCATTCTGCGCATGGCGGGATCGCTGACCTCGACCACGGCGCTGACTGTGACGGCGCCGATTACGGTAACCGCGGCCGGCTGCGGCATCTACGGCTGCGACATCAATGTGGGCGTCGATGCGGACCAGCTGGCGACCATCGGCATCACTACGACCGCCGCGGGCGATGACTTCACCATCTCCAACTGCAACATCTGGGGCAACGCTGCCGCGGCGGTGACCACGGCGATCAGCTTGGTCGGCGCGGACCGCTTCAAGATGTACGACTGCCAGGTGATTGCGGAGACCTCGGCGGCGGCGGTGGGCGTCCTGCTCATGGCGGGCACGGCGAGCACGCTGGTCGACGTTCGGCGGTGCACCTTCCAGAACCTCAAGAGCGACTCGAGCGCGGCTGTTACCGGCCTTGCGGCGGACTCTGGCTCGTTCTTCCAGTGTGGCTTTGGCTACTACGGGAACGCGGGCCTCTCTGCCATCACGACCCCTGGCAACCTCCAGGTGTTCTTCGGCCAAACGGTCAACGAAGAGGGCGAGACCGGAGCGGCTTCGGCCACGGCGAGCGCGTAAGGAAGGTGGCTCTTGCGGACCATCGGCACCCGGTGGCCCCGGAGCGCGCCTCTCTACGACCACCAAGCCTCCTGCGCATACTGTGGGGTGCCCTGGCGGCGCTCCCAGCTGCGTAAGGATCGCTCCGGCCTGCTCTCGTGTCCTGACGAGGGCGATGGTCTGACGGCGCTCGAGTGCGACCTCGAGGCCGCACGCAACGCGCGCGACGGGATCCCGAGGCCGCCGCCGCAGGATGGCGCGAACGTGGATCGCTACCCGCCGCGCGAGATGTTCACGTACAACAACCCGCTGACGCGCTTCGGGGACGACCTGGTTGGCTGGTACCAGCCGCTGACGGGCTACGTGACCACGGTGGGCACGGGCATTACGGCGATCGCCGATCGGAGCCGGCGTGGCAACCACCTCGCGGGCGGCATCCCCGGCTTCAACCTGTTCCGGCCGGTGCTCTCGGTTGACGCCGACCTGGGGATCCCGGTGGCGAGTCTTGGCGGCCTGCTGTCGCCGAGCGGCCTGCTCGGCGTGACGGCGACGACGCCGATCAGCGTGTTCATGACCGCCAAGGTGACGACGTACCCGTCGGCCGAGGTGGCGCTCGTCAATCTCGCGAGCAGCGGCGGCACGCAGAGCGCGCTGCGCATCGGCGGCCCCGGGACGCGCGCGCGCTACCAGACCATCGCGGCGGGGGGCGAGACGACCTCGAGCTACATCGCGAGCGATGTTGGCGTGTGGCACGTCTACGGGATCGTCTGGACCGACGAGAACACCGTCCAGTTCACCGTGGACGGTGTGGTGCGGGACGAGCGCGCGGCGCCGACGCTGACCGAGCGCTCCACGTCCGCGGCCATGGATACCCTGGGGGCTTCCGGTTCCATGTCCGAATGGGCTATGGTTCAGGGGGAAATCACGGCCAACGACGCGGCGATTCAGTCGGGCTGGATGGCCCAGAATGCGGGTCTATGACCGTCTCCACCAGCGTAGGCAGGCAGTTCACCGTCGGCGAAATCGTCGCGATGGCATACAAGCGCGCGTCGCTGCTGCACCTGTCGCAGACGCCGGGCACCGCCGAGATGACCTACGGCCGAGACCAGCTCGAGCTGATCATCGACGACCTCGAGACCTACGGCGTGATGACGCGGGCGATCGAGTTCGTCGAGGTGACTACCGTTGACGGGACCTCGGCCTACGACCTCCCCGAGGACATCGTGGACGTGCTCGACCCGGCGAAGTACATCGCCGCCGGCCAGACCGACCCGCCGAGCAGCGAGACGCGCGTGCAGCTGATCGGCTTCGTGCAGTGGCAGGAGATCTCCTCGCGCACCGCCGAGGGCGATCCGACGATGTTCTACATCCACAAGCAGACCGAGCCGTTCGAGGCGCGGCTGTGGCCGACGCCGGACGAGGCCGGGACGCTGCGGTTCATGGTCCAACGGAAGTTCGCGGACGTGGACACCGACGCCGCGACGGTCGATCTTCCGGGCTACTGGACCGAGTACCTCGTGTGCCAGCTCGCCGCGCAGCTCGCCGAGAGCGCGACGCTGCCGGCCGAGAAGGTGGTCCGGCTGATGGGCACCGCCAAGAGTAAGCTGCTGATGGCGCGCGCCAAGAGCAACCAAGGTCTGCCGACGTTCTTCGCGGTGGACCATCCTGTGAGGACCCGATGAACCTGGTGGATGCCCTGGCAGCAGGTGTGCGCGGCGCGGAGAACGGCTATGCCCGGCTGTTCGTGCGCGGCACGACGACGCGCGCGAGCTGGTACGAGGATTTCGAGGGGACGGCCGTCGACTCGTCTGGCGACAACGTTGATCTGGATGGAGACGGGCGAGCGATCGTCTATGTGAACCAGTACGTCACTGTCGAGGTCTACACGTCCGGCGGCGTGCAAGTGACAGAGTTCACCGTTGGCACGTCAACGCCTGACGTTGAGTATCAGGGCGCAGCGTTCACCGGGACGAACTACTCGAGCGCGGCGACGGGAGCCGGCTCGGGCTACGCGGTCACGCTGCACACCATCCTGGCCAGGGCTCTCACGTCGTTCGGCTCGACCGACTGGAACGTGCTCGTGAACGGGGCCGCGACGAGTCTCCAGGTCGCCATCGGCGGCATGTCGGGGATCTTCTACAACGTCAAGAGCCCGGCCTATGGCGCGGTGGGTGACGGGGTCACGGACGACACGACGGCGATTCAGGCGGCGATCGACGCCGCCGAGACGGCGGGCGGGGGCATCGTGTTCCTGCCGGAGGGCAGCTACCTGGTCACGAGCGGCCTCACGCTGCCTTCCGAGGTGAGCCTCTGGGGCTCGGGCGGCGAGGCGAGTGTCGTGGGCTACTCGGCGACGACGGGCTCGGCGCTGACGGTCGAGAGCGGCGGCAGCGGGTTCCCCCCGCGCTCCATCCGCGGCATCGTCTTCCGATCGGCGCAGACCAACACCGACGGCTGCGTGTTCGTAGAGAATGGCGCGTATGCGCACTTCGCAGAGTGCACGATCCAGCAGCTTGGGACGCAGGGATCATGCCTCCAGCTCGAGGCGTCGAGCAGCACGCGGGTCATCGTCGACTCGTGCGTGTTCCTGGTCCTGACGACCTCGTCAGGCTCCATGATCACCTCCGCGAGCAACGCGAGGGTCGAGGCCCGGAACGCAGTGTTCACTGGACCGGCGACCTATAACCCGTCGACCGCGGTGGTGTATGGCAACTACCTCACGCTGACGGACTGCTTGTTCGACTTCTCGCTGACCACGTCGGGGACCGCGTCTTTGGTTCGGTTCAACGTGACGACCCTCCGCGGCTCGGTGAGCGGCTGTACGTTCTTGGCCGGCGGCGGCTCGACGCTCACCGCGATGGTGCTGGGGACCTACGCTGCGGACTCCATGTTCGCGGAGCAGGGCAACACCTTCGATGGTTCAGGACTTACGGCATACAGCTACGTCTTTGCTGCCGCGGCGACCGGCTCGAAGGTGATGCTGCGCACGCGTGAGACTCGGCACATCGAGTACGCGAGCGACGCTTCTCCGCTGAGCATCGCGACGACGCAGTATGGCAGCATCACCGTTCGGCGAAGCAGCAACGCGGCGCAGACGCTCACGCCCGACGCTGCTCCGCCCGAGGGCGCCACGGGGACCGTGTTTGTGTTCACGAGCGGAACGCCCGGAGACATCACGCTGGGCTCGCCGTTCGCGGGGATCGTGGTGGCCGCTGCGGTGGCGACGGGCCTCGCGCTGAATGACGACATCTCGGTCGGCTACCGATCGATGCTCGCGCGCGGCGGAAACGTGCGCTGCCAGATGATCGGCGTCTGGGAATACACGCACTGAGGTAACTATGGCCTTCAAAGCTCTATTCCCCAACGGTCTCGGTGAAAGCTCGGCGGACAGCCTCGTCGTCAACGCGCCGTTCTACACGACCGGCAACGTCTGGTACGTGAACGCGACGACCGGAACCGACGCGGGAACGTCTGCTGGGCAGAACCGCATGAAGCCGCTTGCGACCATCGGGCAGGCGTACACCAACGCCGCGGATGGCGACGTGATCGTGCTGATGGATGGGCACACGCAGACGCTCACGGCCGCGCTGACCATTGCCAAGCGCGTGCTAATCGTCGGAGGCGGCGAGAGCGACGGCAAGCCGACCGTGAAGCTCACGCTCAACGCGGCGGCGGCGAGCCTGTTCAACGTTACCGCGGCCGGCGTCGAGATCCGCAACGTTTGGTTCGAGGAGAATGCGCAGACCAACGCGTCAGCTAAGGTCTTGGTCGCCGGAAACCGTTTCCGCATGAAGGGGTGCTACTTCCAGTGCGGCGCAACCGACACGGGTTCGGCCGTGAACATCGGCGCCGTGACGACGGCCGAGTTCGACTCGACAACGTTTGTTTCCACGGCGACGCTGACGAGCGCGCAGCCTCTCAGGGCCGTTCTCATGTCGGACGCTTCGGCGGTCGATGTCAGGTTTGACTCATGCGTGTTTGACGGCGGCACCGTTGGGTTTTCCGGCTACTGGGCCGTCAGTGCCGACTCCGTGGCTGTTACGGCACTGGTCTTTGAGAACTGCTCGCTTCTGCGCGGCGCGGACATTCTAGCGAACACCGGCGCGGTCGGGTGGGTCGGCGGCATTTCGACAACCGAGAGCGCTCTCGTCAACTGGAACGAGAACGGAGGAGAGTAATGCCCAAGGAGCCGATCCCGTTCGTTCCGAACCAGGGCGCTGGCGCGGCCCTGGCCGGGGCGTCGCCGATCGCGATGAACGTCGTGCTCGACGCTGCTGGCGCGGTGCGGCGCAGGCCGTGCATCACGACGCATGCGGAGTGCCCGGCGACGGCGTTCGCGACCACCGCGATCAACGGGCTCTATGTGACGGCGGCCAACGAGATCTTGGCGCTCTCGGAGGCTGATCCTTACGCCAAGGTCTACCGCCTCAAGGGCGGAGCCAGTATCAACCTGTCGCCGACGACCGCGGCAAGCGTCACGGGCCAGCGCCGGCCTGTGTTCGCCGAGACTGAGGCCATCGTCGCGATCGCCGCGGGTGACCGAATCAGCAAGGTCGTGCTCGATGGTTTCGCGGTGAGCGCTCTTGGCGGCGATCCCCCGAAGGCGACGCACGTCGTAGCGAACGCCTCGAGGCTGCTCGCGAACAACGTCGTGCCGGCGGACAACCTCAACTTCATCTACTACTCGGCGTTCGCTGCGGGCACGAGCTACGCGGGCCACGAGGACTGGACCGGGTTTGAGTCTGGCACCATCTCGGCCGACAGCAGGCCGGAGCCGGTGACGGCCCTGCACGAGAACATGTCGGAGGTCGTAGCCTTCGGTACCGGCAATCTCGAGACCTTCGCCCCCGATGGCACGCTCGACTACGCGCGCTCGCTGGTCCAGGAGTATGGCTGCATCGCGCCGTACAGCGTCATCAAGGTGGGCAAGGGCTTCGCCTGGATGGACAACAACCGCCGGCTCGTAGTGAGCGACGGCCGTTCGACGCAGATCCTCTCGAGCCCGATCCAGCAGACGCTCGACGACATGACCGAGGTCACCGACGCCTTTGGCTACCGGGTGCAGCTCGGCGCGGTGGACGCGATGGTCTGGACGTTCCCGGCGGACGGCCGGACGTTCGTGTTCGGCGGCGGCGGGTGGTCGCAGTGGGCGTCGAGCGACGCCGGGACCCCGGCGCCGATGCCGATCACCGCGCATGCGCTACGCCTGGGAACTAACCTCGTCGGCACCAGCTCCGGCAGGGTGGGCCGGCTCTCGGCGGCGGCGACCGACGACCTCGGCGAGGCGGTGCCTTGCTACATCGAGACCGGATTCGTCGACCGCGGCAGCTCGAGCAACAAGCAATGCCGCTCAGTGTCGCTGACGCTCAAGCGGGGATCGGCTGACGAGGGCGAGGTCCAGGTGAGCTGGCGCGACGACGACGGGCCATGGCGCCAACCCCTTCACGTGCCGCTGGGTCCCGATCGTGAGACCGTGGCGCTCCTGCGGTCACTCGGGACGTATCGCACCAGGCAGTGGCGGCTCAGCTTCTCTGGAAGTGAGGCGCTGACCATGGTATCAGTGGTTGAGGACTATGAGGTCCTAGGAGCGTAGCACATGGGCATGTTCGATTTCCTAGGAGACCTCGGCGGCGGCTTCACTGATGGGCTGTCAAAGGTTCCGTTCATTGGCGGCATGTTCGAGTCGGACGCCGAGAAGCAGGCCCAGGCCCGGTTCGGCGCCGTGGCGGACCGCTACCGGCAGCTCAAGCCCGAGGTCGCGCAGAGCTATAACAACGCGATGAACCAGCAGCTGGGAGCGTTCCAGCCTGCCAACGCGATGCTCGGCAATATGGCCGGCGGCGACCCGAGCATGATGATCAACATGCAGGCGCTCGGCCAGCAGCCGGCGACTCCGGGGATGGTTGCCGGGGCGCCGTCCACGGATATTCAGGGGGCGAGCGACACGTTTATGGGCGGGTTTGTGGAGCAGCCGTTTGCTGGCCCGTTCGGCCCGCTCGAGCACCTCGGAAAGCAGTTCTAGGTCAATGCCGCAGGATCCCAATAACCCCTACGGAAACCCGAACGTTGGCCCCTCTGGTACGGGCGCGGCGTGGAAGCCGCCTCCGGGCTGGACGCCCCCGCCGCCTCCGGCGCCGGGCGTTCCGCAGCGCGCCGGCCAGGAGGATGCCGACTACTTTGCCAGCGTCTACCAGCCGCAGAACGGCGTGGGCGGAGGCCAAGGCTCGTCGGCGTCGAGCGGGTTTACAGGCAGCACGGGCGAGTATTACCAGCCGGACCAGATCGGGATCTTGGGAATCGACGCCAACTACCTGCCCGGTGGCAGCCAGAACCCTGGGACGCAGGGCGCGGGCGGCTCCGCGGCAGGAGCGGCGCCCGCTGCGGCGCCGTTTGCGTACAACCCAAACTTCGACATGAACACCCCGCAGGTCGACGAGACCACGGGCGCGGACATCGCCGGCCAGCTGATGAACCCGAACACGCGCGGCACGGCGTGGCAATCTGCGAACCCGCAGGCGTTCGCGGCTCCGGGGCAGGGCGAGCAGTATTGGAACCAGGTCGCCGGCAACTTCAACAACCGCCCCGTCGCGAGCAATATGGCCGCGAGCGCCTACAACAACTACGAGAGCCAGCGCAACGAGCTGGGCGCGCTGCCGGGGCTCGATCCCTACTACGACCGCGCTCGGGAGCGGACCGCGGGTGACCTGAACCGCCAGCTCGCGGCGCGCGGCGGCTACAACACCTCGCGCGGCCTGAACATGCTCTCCGATGCCTCGCAGGGGCTGACGGCGGAACAGGCGAACCGCGAGGCGGACTACGCGCTCAAGCGCAGTCAGAACGCGATGAACTGGGCGCAGGGCGGCGCGCAGGCGGCGCAGGGGGCCGATAACTCCAGTCTGAATCAGGGCAAGCTCGACCTCGCGCAGACGATGGGCTTCGGCGACCTCGCGATGGGCGCGCAGGATGCCGAGCAGAACCGCCTACTGACCGACCTCGGCGTGAACATGGGTCTGGACGCTCAGCAGATGGGCAGGATGGGCGGAGCGCTCGACGCGTCTTCGGTGAGCGGCGGCGCACGGCGCGACCGGATCATGGACGTGTTCAACAGCATGTTCAACATGGGCAACGCCACAAGCGGTGTCGCCGGGCAGAGCTTCGAGGACATGATGAAGTCGTTGCTCGAGCTGGAGGACGGCACGGCTGCGGCGGAGCTTGGCGGCGACGCCAACGCCGTGGGAAACGAGATGAGCGGTCGCCAAGAGGGCCAGGCCGGCATCGGCAACGCGTTCGAGCTGATCCCGAAGCTCGTCGGGATGGGGGGCTAAATGGCGCTGACGCTCGAGCAGTTTTTGAAGATGGCCCCCAAGCCATTCGTTGCCCCTCAAGGCGGCGGCGGAGGCCCGATGGGCATGCTCAAGGGGATGGGCGGCGGTCAGGCCGCTCCCGTCCAAGCGCCCGCGGCCCCGGCGGCGCCTCAGCAGGATGCGATGGCGGCGGTGGACGATGCGATGGCGTCGTTCGACGCGTACCATGGTTCGGACGGCGGCATGGGTCCGATGGGGCCTGGAACCCCGGCGCCCGAGATGGGCCCTGGAATGGTGAGTTACACGCTGCCTGACGGGCAAAAGGTCTACATGGCCAAGCCCCAAGAAATCATCGAATACGTCGGGGACAACGGCCCCTATGTCACGTCCGACACGCGAGGGAGCGCCGCGCATCAGCAAGATGCGGAGAACTACGAGGCCGATCGTGCGAGGCAGCAGAGCAAGTACGAGGCCGGACAGGGCGCCGCGCCATCGTTCTTCGACATGCTGGACGATCTCAAGCCGTACACGACGAACAAGTACTGATGGCTCTCACCGCTTCCGACTTCGCGCGCTTCCTGCCGGCTCCGGTCGATCCGACCTCGGGGGCGCAGGCGTTCTCGCGTTCGATGGCGAACATGACGAACGATCGTCAGGTCGGGCTGCAAGACGAGCGGGCGAGGGCGGAGCTTGCCCAGCAGCAGCTGTATCAGGGCCAGCAGATCGAGCAGCAGAGGGCTCGGCTCGCGCACGACCAGGCGGCGGCCCAGGAGATCGCGAAGCAAAAGGAGTTCGAGAAACAGAAGGGCCAGCAGACCGCGATAGCTGACTTCTACAGCACGATGCGCGGTCAGAGCCCGGCGGACATCGCCGCGGCCAAAGCGAAGCTCCAGGCGTGGGGCCTCGACATGGACGTGGCCGACGATGCGGAGAGCGCGACCGACGATGCCCTCGGCGCGTTCGACGCCGCGCACGCTCCCGCGTTGACGCTCGACGACGTGGCGAACCCGATGGCGCCGCCGCCGCCGGCCAAGAAGAGTAAGCGGGTCCGGATCCTGCGCGACGGCAAGGAGATCGGTACGCCGATCGCGATGGACGAGTTGATTGGGCCGACGCAGGCCGCGCTCGAGCAGTACGTCAAAAGCTCCTCGGCGATGGAACCGATCACGCAGGAGGAGATCAACGCGTACATGTCCGTCTCCGGTGGCGACCCCGAGAAGGCCCTCGAGATGGCCCATAAGGAGCGCCAGCTCCGCAAGCAGCCGCCGCCGAATCCGCTACTCCAGGGCGAGACCGGCTCGGACGGCGGCTGGAACATGAAACTCTCGAGCGAGGTGCAGAAGTACGTCACCGGCTACCGCGTGAGCAGCAAGCTCCCGGAGATCCGGCAGCAGCTCAACACGACCGCCAAGCTGCGCTCGCTGCTCAAGAAGGCCGAGGACGGCACCTTCGACCCTGTGGCCGACCGCGTCGCCTTTACCGAGCTGCTGAAGTCGATGGCCGGCTCGCGCCCCACCGACTACGACCAGAAGTTTCTCGAGAAGGCCGGCGGCGTCGCGAACATGTTCGAGACGAAGTACAACGAGATCTTCGATCGCGGTCGCATGACCGACAACTTCCGCAACAGCGTGCGCAGCCTCGCCGACGCGGCGGAGCGGCGCGCGTCGGAGCTGGTCAACGCGGAGGTCGCGAACGCCGAGTCTGGCATCGAGGACCTGATCTACGGCATCGACCCAGGGGCGAGCCCCGAGTTCGTGGCGCG